>Ga0207952_1000037_pt1 | contig 175357 bp, 204 predicted proteins | sample SubbioR12Aug_8Ca_FD_184831 | JGI IMG/M metagenome (GOLD analysis project Ga0207952, IMG submission 184831) | Serpentinite rock and fluid subsurface biosphere microbial communities from McLaughlin Reserve, California, USA - CR12Aug_8Ca (SPAdes) | ecosystem: Environmental > Terrestrial > Deep...
CCATCCCGAGACAAGACATCCTTTCGTAAGATGAAGGTCGGCAGCAGAAGACTGCGTTGATAGGAAGGTGGTGTAGATCACAAGCTTCGGCGAGTGGTGAGCCAGCCTTTACTAACAGACCAACACATCGGTTCAGCCACTTACATAGAGACTATGCACGATGAATTCATTTTAGAATTCACAAAAATAATACACGACTTGTACGATGATTTTATTTTAAATCACTCCTTAGCGAATGCTATGCACGACTTTAAAACAATAATTTGATATCATTAATGAGTAAATGTTAAATCTATCTAACTTATGTGATTGCTAAATGCGTAATAATTTTAATTTATTTTTTATGGTATTTGTTCTTGTTACTGGGTTGATAATTAACCCCTCCACATTTTCTATTTCAATCAATGATGATTCAGAACTACCTTTGAATTTAACATCAGTTGCATTTGCACAAGAAAATTCAACCGCTGTTGAAGACACTGTTGAAGACACTGTTGAAGACACTGTTGAAGACACTGTTGAAGACACTGTTGAAGACACTGTTGAAGACACTGTTGAAGACACTGTTGAAGACACTGTTGAAGAAATTGAAGAAGAAATTGAAGAAGAAATTGAAGAAGAAACTGAAGAAGAAACTGAAGAAGAAACTGAAGAAGAAACTGAAGAAGAGGCTGAAGCTGTCCATGATGATATTTCTGTATTTGTTCAAGAATCTAGAACTTTGTTTGAACAACAAAGAGAAGAAACTCGTATGGTGATCAAAGAATGCAGATTATCTCTAATTTCAGCAGAACCTTTTCAAAGAGCAGATATAAAAAATCAATGTAGAGAAAATCTAAATGAGATTAAAAAATCATACAAAGAACTAAGAGATACTTACAAAGAATCATTTAAAGAACTTAGACAAAGCATGGATATTGCTATTCGTGAATATAAGGGATTAAACGTAGATGATTCTGAAAAAATCAACGCTCTTTCTGAAATTAAATCTCATTTAAAATCTGATGTTGAATTTAAAAAAATTAAGGAATTACGTGAATCTATCAAAGAAGAATTGAAACAAGAAAAAAGACAACTTCGTGAAGAGATGAAAGAAGAAAGAGAAGCTAAGAAAGAAGAGATGAAAGAAGAAAGAGAAGCTCAAAAAGAAGAGATGAAAGAAGAAAGAGAAGCTCAAAAAGAAGAGATGAAAGAAGAAAGAGAAGCTCAAAAAGAAGAGATGAAAGAAGAAAGAGAAGCTAAGAAAGAAGAGATGAAAGAAGAAAGAGAAGCTCAAAAAGAAGAGATGAAAGAAGAAAGAGAAGCTCAAAAAGAAGAGATGAAAGAAGAAAGAGAAGCTCAAAAAGAAGAGATGAAAGAAGAAAGAGAAGCTAAGAAAGAAGAGATGAAAGAAGAAAGAGAAGCTCAAAAAGAAGAGATGAAAGAAGAAAGAGAAGCTCAAAAAGAAGAGATGAAAGAAGAAAGAGAAGCTCAAAAAGAAGAGATGAAAGAAGAAAGAGAAGCTCAAAAAGAACAAGTACCATAGGCCCAGGATTGCCCCTTTGAATGCCTTGAAATGTGATTTTTAATATCTAATGTTCAAATATCACAAATCTTAAATTATACTCTATTAACCTGATTTCGTGAATCACTATTTTACTTTGTTTATGTTGTTATCTGTCCTTATTTCTGGCATCATTGTATTTCCTTCTTCGTTTGCCGATGACCATGTAAATGGAACTGCAAATAATGGAACCTCTACAAATTCTACATCTACTGAAGAAAATATGGTTGTAGATGACCAAATAGAAATCCTTGTGGATGATAAAGAAGAAATGATGGAAGATGTAGAAATGATGGAAAATCTAGAGATAATGGAAGATAAAATAGTAGAATCTGTTCTCTCACCACTAAAACAAATCAAAGAAGGTGTTTCACCTGAAAACATAGTCTGTAAAGAAGGCTTGGAACTAATTTTCAAAATTAGTGGGCAACCAGCATGCATTCAAACATCTAGTGTTGAAAAATTGATTGCTTGGGGTTGGGCCCAATAATAATTTAATCTATTTGATTACAATATACTTCTAATTGTAACCCCTATTACTGTTTTTGAATTTTGGTGATGTTTTATTCTTCAAATTCTATGTCTTTTTCTAGTTCTTTAGGAAGTCCAACCCACCATTTTAGATTCTCAGACATTTAAAACACACAGATCTAAAGTTGGTAATAGATCTAATGGTTAATTCTAGAAAACAATTGTATAATAAAAAGTGACTAAATTCAATCTTTTTTGTATTTTATATTGACATCGTTTTTTTCACTGTCTTTTATTTTTATCACTATCGTGTCTCCAATTTTATTAAAAATTCTTTGACGTTTTTCATTTGTAAATATCCATCCTAAAACTACATCTACTGGAATGAGAAATGTTTTTCCAAAACTACTGATTATCACTCCTTTCAAATCTACCTTTTTTCCATACGCGTTTGTTACTTTTAGATTTAAGATTCTTTTCCCAATGGATTGTCCTGTTTTATATTCTAAAATTGTCCAATATAAAAAAAATATTATACTAGTCTGAATATATTGAGTTGTTTCTGCCCACATCAATTTCTCATCTATGTCAAAATCAATTTTTCCAAAAAATGTAAACATGATTAGTGTATGAATTCCGGTAATTACCAAACAATCAATTAACCATGCAAAAAATCTGTCACTCCACTTTGCAATCGTAATTTCTGAACCACTATCTGAATTTGATTCACTCATTAACTAACTATTTCATTCAAATTAATAAAAGATGATACTTCAACTCCTTGTCATTATCTTGATTAATACATTAGAGATTAATAGTAACTAATTTCAACTATATGTGAAAACCTTTTTGAACGCAATTAACCCTGTTGATATATTTTTTTGGACAATTCGAAAAAATGAAAAAGATGTCATTAATCTTTATAATTCACTTTCACCAATAATGCAACTCGCAACTGGAGGCTCTATGTTAAATTTTGGCTATTGGAGTCAAAATACGATAGAACCAATCACTGCCCAAGAAAATCTTTGTTCCTACTTTGGTAATCTGGCTGAATTTGACAATGCCAAAACTGTGGTTGATGTTGGAAGTGGTTTATCTGCCCCTGCAATTTTTTGGAGAAAAAATTATGCTCACCTCAAACTATTTTGTATTAATATCAATTATGAACAATTATGCTTTTCTGGTCCTCAGAAAAATATTGAATTCATTAATTCCACTTCCACTAAATTGCCTTTTTCTAATAACTCTGTAGATCGTGTATTGGCATTAGAATCATCACAGCATTTCAAACCTCTAAGAGATTTTATTACTGAGTCAAAACGGATTTTAAAATCTGATGGAGTGTTTACTTTGGCATTGCCTGTAACTTTACATCATAACTCTCTATTCAAATTGGGCATTCTGAAATTTACTTGGTCCTCAGAACATTATGGATTAGATTATGTAAAAGATCTTGTAAGGTCTTGCGGTTTTATAATTCAGGATGAAAAATTAATTGGAGGAAACGTATACACTCCACTCGCTGATTATTATATTGAAAATCGAGATAAATTAAAACAGTTAATACTACAAAAATATCCAAAATATGTAGAAAAAATACTCTACAAATCTATTCTTAAAATGAAAAAGGCCTCAGAACAAAAAATTATTGAATATGTTGTTCTAAAATGTAAGCTCTGAATTATATGCGAATTATTCCTCGCTCCAATAAATTTTCTGTTGCATTTAGATATTCTGATTCTGAAATTAAATCATCCACTAACCACATTGTAATGGTCTTAAACCATTTTGGTATGAGTAGTTGTGTTGATATGTATTTTCTCTCAAAAATGTTTGTATCTTTTAATTCTACTTTTTCCCAGATGATTGTAGTGCCGATTTCTTTATGACTGTCTGAGAATACTACTCCACTTTTTTTATCTATGATTAATGTGTCTGTCTTTTTAGCATTCTGTGCAATCCATACTTGATGTGCTTTACTATTAAATTCATATAATGTTTCTCCTACTACTTTCAAATCTTCACTAATCATGTCTCCAATATTGATTGGCGTTAAAAACATGAATTTATTTATTACACAACATTTCTTATTTGTTGAAATCATCCCATCATTGTTCACTGATATACTTGTAGTTTCTTTTCCATCTCTTGAAATTCTTTCAGATTTCATTATGATCTCATCGATATTGATTGCATCAACTGTATATTTTTCTGTAATTTCTTGTCCATATCTATTAGTATATGAATATTTTATAAAATCTAATTTTTCAACACATATTTTATTTTCATTACAATTTCTGTCATTATTCTCTAAAGATGGATTTAAAATATGATTTTCTAACATGGTTTTGATTCCAAATGCGAATAACGTATCTGTAACTTCACCTCTTACCCACATTTTTGCATCATTTTTTATCCATGCAGGAATTTTTTCTGAATTTTTTATGTGTCTTTCTTTGATATATCCTGCATCTCCTAGGTATTTTTCAATTTCAGCAATTAGTACAATGTCTCTTCCCACATGTGTGCTTTTCCAAGCTACATGATTATACAAAATACCACATGCTCTAAGATTTGGAAAATTTGAATGTTGTTCTGCAAGCGTATCTGCTCCGAGAAAAATATATTCATCATAAAAAAATTCACAAAATCTTAGGATGTCTTTTGATGTTTTTATTTCAAAATAAGGGGGGCTATGCGCAAATACACTGGGAATTCCAATTCCTCCCATCAATCCTATTACTATTATTATGATTATCCATGTTGATAATTTCAATGAGTTCTTTTCGTGTTTTTTGCTTATTAATTACTTGTAGTATTTCTCTTGATCTGATTGCCGATGTGGAATTTTATTTCTATATATGATTCCAATAAATATCTGTATTTTTGGTAGGTTTTTATTTTTGATACCTCAACAATGTCCAATGTCTATTCCAAATAATGCTGCTCTGAAACTATACGATGAAAAATGTTTACAGATTCAAAAGGAACCCGAAATTAGATTTGCTGGAATTGTTGATAAAGATGGTAAATTGATAGCAGGCGGATTTAAAGAAGGACTTGTTCCATATGAAGATGATGAAACTAGACTTCATTCTTTTTTTGAGTTTGTATCTAAAGCATCCATCAGAAAAGAATATGATGATAGTTTAGGGCCAATTAATTATATTGCTGCTAGACGTGATAAAGCTGTTTTAGTTAGTTTTCCATTTCCTATCACTCAGGTTCTTCTTTTGATTTCTGCAGAACCTTCTGCCAATATTGAAAATTTGGCTAAAAAGGTCGTTGAAATTTTTACTGACGTTGGTTAATATTTTTTTATTTCTAACTAATCACATGGTTTTAATTTGATAGAATTATACTTAAAATATGAAAGCTACATTTGGTGCTGGATGCTTTTGGCATGTTGAAAACTTGCTTCGAAAAACTAAAGGTGTCAAGTCAACACAAGTAGGTTATATCGGAGGTAAATTGCCAAACCCTACTTATGAAGATGTATGTACAGATAGGACTGGACATGCTGAAGCAGTTCAAGTAGAATATGATCCAAATGAAATCAGTTACAATGAATTACTAAAAGTTTTTTGGAGTAACCATGATCCAACAACTCTTAATCGACAAGGACCTGATATCGGACATCAATACCGTTCTGCAATATTTTTTCATAATGATGAACAAGCTCAAATTGCACAAAAGTCAAAAGAAGAACTTGAAAAATCAGGAAAATTTCATAAACCTATTGTAACTGAAATTGTTCCAGCTCCAGAATTTTATAAAGCTGAAGACTATCATCAAAAATATTTTCAAAAGCACGGTTTATCCTAAACTCATTTGACAATAAGTACTGGAATTTTTGATGTGTGGATGACATAATTTGAAACACTTCCTAAGAATAACTCCTTTACTACACTTCTTCCTCTAGATCCCATTACGATTAGACTGAAATTTTCTTTTTTATCATGTGCTAATTTTATGAGATTATACCCTATGTTTCCTGCCATCATTTTTTCTTTAAAATCTATATTGTTTTGTGTTGCTATTTTTTTGGCATTATCTAGAATTTTTTTTGCCTCGTTTTTTAACTCATTACTTACTGTGGATGTAGTTTGAAACTCTGAACGTGGTTGGACATTCATTGAATAAGCTCCAATAATTGTGGTCTCAAACTGCTTTGCTATGGACATTGCCATTTCAAGTGCTCGAATAGAATTCTTTGAACCGTCTAATGGTACAAGAATTTTGCTGATTTTTTTATCAACCATGGTCTGATTTCCACTTAGATCCTAAAAAACCTAGTCTATGTTTTCTGAGGTAATAATTTAGTAAAATACCAAAAACAATTGATCGTTAATGGTAACTAAACTTATCTAGCCAAATAATTGAAGCTAAACCAATGAAAGAAAATTTCATACAGGTTGATGGTAATAAAATCAGGTATCTGGAATCTGGAGATTCTAAGCATATTTTGGTATTGATTCATGGATTGGGTGCATCAGCTGAACGATGGAATAAAGTTATTCCTATTTTTGCAAAACAATATCATGTAATTGTTCCTGATCTGATCGGTTATGGCTATAGTGATAAACCTGTTGCAGATTATACTCCTGATTTTTTTTCATCTTTTCTTGAGAAGTTTTTTATTGCATTAAAAATTACCAGACCTATAATAATCGGCTCTTCATTAGGGGGACAAATTGCAGCTGATTATGCATCTGTCCATTCAAATGAAATTGAAAAATTAATTCTTGTATCTCCTGCAGGTTCAATGAAACAATCTACACCTGCATTAGATGCTTACATTATGGCTGCATTATACCCAAATGATGAAAGTGCAAAAAACGTGTTTGAATTAATGGAATCATCTGGTCATGAAGTCGACACTCAAATTATTCAAGGGTTTATCGAAAGAATGAAACTACCAAATGCAAAACTAGCTTTCATGTCTACTGTTCTAGGATTAAAAAATTCAGAAGTTATAACTCCTAAACTAAATTCAATTTCATGTCCTACTCTTATTATCTGGGGGTCAAAAGATCCTGTGATCCCAATTCAATATGCTGATAATTTTCTCTTAAACATCAAAGATTGTAGATTTTTTAGAATGGATAATTGCGGTCATACTCCTTACGTTCAAGATCCTGAAACTTTTTCATCTGCCGTTTTAGAATTCATTACATAGCACAGATTCGTTTATATACCAACTAATTCCAATATTTACCAATGAGTGGTAATTATAACCAATTTAATCCTTCTGAAATGTTCAAAGATTGGATTCAAAAAAATGGCCGTGCACAAGCTGAATTTATGAAAAATTTTGGAATGTTGATGACAAATCAAAATACACAAACATTCAATCCATTAGAAACTCTTAGAGAAGTTTCTGATAATACAAGACATGTTCAATCTGATATGATGAAAAATATGTCTTCTATGCAAAACAAAAGTATGGAGACTATGTTTCAAATCGGTCAAATGCTTCCTTCTTTTTTGAATTGGGGAGCCTATAAAACAACCGTCAGTAGTAACGGCAGAATTTCAATTCCAGAGGCAGAACGTAATGCACTTGGATTAGGTGAGGGCGACTTGGTACAAGTCATAGTCCTTCCAATAGCCAAAAAATCAAAAAATAAGGAGGTGAAACAATGAGTAAAAACGAACAAACACCAGGAGCTAAAGATGTATTTTCTGTATATCAGGAAAGTATAGACAAAATATTTACCGGTATTAGACAATCCGTCCCACAGTATCATCAGTCAATTACAAATGTTCAGCAAGAATATTTGCAAGCATATGAAAATGTTGTTGATTCTACAATCACATTACAAAAAGAATATGCCAAGAAATTTGGTGTTGCAACAAACATCCCACAAGCAACACTAAAAGCTATGAATGATACTACTGAAGAATTTGTTAAAGCAACATCAATACAAAATCAAATAACACTAGCAACAATTGATGCAACACAACAAAATATCAAAACATTCAACGACAATGCAAAATCTTTTGCTGACTTGAATAGGAACATTCTTCAATCTTGGATATCCGGATTCACCACAAAGAGCAACTAGTGGTAAATCCTATTTTTTTATTTTTTATTTTAGGATCTTTCAGCAAGCCAATTTCCTAGCTCTGGTAATACCTTATTTTGAGATAATGAGCTAGCAATCATTCCTACATGCCCAGTTGGGTATATTTTTAATGTTTTATCCTCACTTCCTACTGCATAATGAAGTGGCATACTGCATTCAGGTGATACTAAATGATCTCCCACCGCAACCTGTGTAAATATCGGCATATTGATTTTCTTCAAATTTATGTGACTACCACCGACAAACATTTTATTTTGAATTAGTAGATTATCTTGATAAATATCCTTAATCCATTGTTTGAAAAGAGCACCTGGAATAGGTGGTGTATCTCCAAGCCATTTTTCTACTCTTAAAAAATTATCTACAAATTTTTTATTTTCAATATTTTTGAAAAAATTGACATATTTTTCAATTCCTTGCTCAAATGGTTTTAGAACGGAAAAACAATAATACATGAATTCTGGTGGCATATTTCCTATGGTCTCTACCATTTTATCCACGTCCATATGTTTGGCAAGATTACTAATTACTGTGGTATCTCGCCATCCGTCAATGACAGGTGCAGTTGCAATATAGTTTTTAACACTTTCTGGGTGTAATGCTGCATATGCAGTTGCAATTGTAGCTCCTGTACAATATCCCTGTAAAGATATTTTTTCTACTGATGATACGTCTTTGATTAATTCTACGCTACTATCTAAATATCCGTTAACATAATCATCAAAATCCAAATATTTGTCCATGCTAGTTGGAGAACCCCAATCTAACATGTATACATCAAATCCCTGCATTAGTAAATTTCTAACCCAACTTTTTTCTGGCTGTATATCTAAAATATGATATCTGTTAATTAACGCGTATGAAATCAGTAATGGTGTTTTATGTTGTTTGTCTGTCAGTGGTTTGTAATGTAGTAATCTCGTTTTATCGATTTCTTGAACTACATCATGTGGTGTAATCTCTAAACTAATCTCATCAGGAGCTGAAACTAATTTTGGGGCATCCATTACATGCTTGCTAAATTTTATCATCTCTTCGATGATTTTAGGATCAAATTTTGACTCACTTTTCATTTTTCGTTACCTCTATGTTGTTTGGTTTTTTCTTTTTTAATTCAATCTCTAATTTCGTAACTCGTTTTTTCAGTGCATGAATTTCTTTGTATACTTCATCAATCTCTTCTTTGCTTGGGAGATTTGCAGCTTGTAATATCACATTTGAAATGTTGTGCCAATTTTTTGTTAGTTCAAGCTCCTTCGAAACTAATTTTCCATAATTTACTCCAAATTTTTCAGAATCAAATAATTCAGTAAAATCATTATCAAAAATATCTATCCATATTCTTTTGAATGATTCAATTTGCTCTATGTCATGTGGTACATCTGGAGCTTTTAGATTTACTTTCTTTTGTGCCTCATTCCATGTTTCTGCTAATTGTTTATAGTATTCTGTAACATATTTGTTAAATTCCATCAAATTTTCATTAATCTGTATTAATTCAGTTGATATTTTTTTTGAATTTGAAGCAAATGCCCTCATAGGACCTAATGAAGTTAAGGCTTGAGGTTTACTTGACATTAAATGAAGAATATCTGTCCAGAATAATGATAGATGTTTATAATAATCTGTAACTTCTTTTTGAGATTCTGATTCCACGGATTATTATTGTAATAGCTCTCAATAAATAGATCGCTTGTTTAATTAGACAAGTGGCTAGTGTTGAAGAACTAGAACAAATATGTCAAAAAATTATTCAATTGGATCCCCTTCTAAGGTCTGCTAGAATCATCAATAGTAGAGGTCATCTTGTTGCAGGAGGTATGAGGAAGGGAATGCACTCATTAGAATCTCAAAAACAAGATGAAATGATGTTCATGGAACTTGCTCTTAGAGTTCGCATGAGACATGAATTTGATAAGGAGTTTGGCGAAGTTCATTTTTCAATGTCTTACCGCGATAAGGTAATTGTGATGAGTTTTCCATTAGCAAACGATGATGTTTTGTTAGTATCTTCTGAAAAGGAAGCGAATTTCAGTAAATACGCATTTAATATTCTTAAGATCATTAAGCCTCTAAAAAAACCGGTAATGGGTACTTTTTGAAACATTTTATCAGAACAACTTAATCTGGGTAAATTATCTAAATGTCAATGGCAATTCTTTCACAAAATGTCACTTGGAATGATATTGAACAACTGACAAAATTACTTTCAAAAAAAATTCTAGAATCTTCAAAAACATTCTCAAGTATTTCTACAGTCAGTCGTGGGGGTTTAATCCCTGCAAGGTTGTTGGCTGATCACTTGGAAATTGATACCATCTTTGTGGATGAAAATAAAATTTCTTCTGACTCTCTTTTTGTTGATGATATTTATGATTCTGGAAAAACATTTAAGAAAATAATTCAAAAAGTAACTAACCCTTCTGATTTTGTATATGCTACTTTATTTGCTAGAACAGGCAAAAAATATCCAAAACAATTAGTGTATGCTCGAAAAACAAAAGGTGCTGAATACATTGTATTCCCTTGGGATGCCCTTGAGTATCAAAGATTTAAAAATAATGCATTATAGTTTTTGAAATTCAGAAAATAATCTGGAATTGTTTCTATTTATCCATACATTGTGGAATCTTTCCCTCATGTCTATCTTTATAATCACTGATTAAATCCTCTGAAACTTGTTCATAAGCACCAGTTTGCATGTATCTTACTCTGGTGGCTTTTGATATGCATGGTTCTTTTTCTTTTTCTTGTATGCTTTTTTTAATATTTTCAGAACCTCCAATGAATAAAATTTTCATTGATGCATGCATCATATACACTCCTGCAGATTGAGGTGTTTTTGAAATTGTTTCTTCATTAAAGTCAAGCCAATCTGACCATGTATTTTCACTGTTTAGCATATTGTTCACTAGTTTTGAAGCATTTTTCTTAAACCTGCACATCTATTCCTGATTGTTACTTCAGTAACTCCTGATGCAATTGAAATATCCTTCTGCGATTTTACCTCCCCTGTGCTAATACATGCTAAATAAAGTGCAGCAGCAGCTATCCCCATTGGGTCTTTTCCAGCTACCATGCCTATTTTTTTTGCTTGTTCTAAAATTTCGACTGCTTTTCGTTTACTCTTCTCACTTAATTCTGCAATACTTGCAATTCTTGATACTCCTTTAACTGGATCAACTACTGGCATTTTTAATTCCAATTCTCTAAAAATTAATCTATAGCATCTGGCAACATCCTTTCTTCTAATGTTGATGCCATTTGCAACGTCGTCTAATGTTCTAGGGGTTTCTGTATTTCGACATGCTGCATAAAGACAAGCTGCAACCAACCCTTGAATTGAACGGCCTCTTACCAATTTTTTTTCCATAGCCTTTCGGTAAATATATGCAGCTTTTTCAACTACTGCGTCTGTTAATGCAAGTTTATCTTTTAATTTTCCCATCTCATTTAATGCCTGTCTGAGATTTCTATCTGCAGAAGAATGAGCTTGTGATCTACTATCCCAGGTTCGTAATCTTTCAATTGAACTTTTCATAGATGATGTTAAAGGTTTTCCAGTAGAATCTTTGTTTGCAGCACCAATAACCGTTGATAATCCCATATCATGCATTGTTAATGATGTTCCAGCTCCTGTTCTAGCTCTATTTGTGTCATCATTTGCAAATGAACGCCATTCTGCACCTGTATCTGAAATTTTATCCGTAACTACAAAACCGCATCTGCCACAAAATAATTCTCCAGTGGTTTCATCCGTAACCATTTTTCTATCTCCACATGAAGGACATTTTGGTCCAGATACTGTTGTACTCTTAAGCATAATAATCACAATACCTCATTTACCTTATTATCGTTTTACATTACTTCAACAGGTTAATTGTGTGTAGGCTAAGCTAATTCTTGTTCTAGTTTTATAGAATTAGAATAGCTAAAATATAATATTTTAATAACTACGTTGTAAGCATTAACAAATTTTTGAAAACAATTTTTATTCTATTTAATTTTTGATCTAATTCTGACTTATTTTACTAAATGAGATGATCACTAATTGTTTGAATATGACATATGGTCTGTATTATTTTGAGGCTAAAAAGAGTTTAGAATCTAATTATTTGCCTGCAACATAAGTAATATACAATATCACTGAAACAACTACCGAAGATCCAATTATGATTAGTAATTCTTTTTTTGAAAAAACACTTGCTCTAAAACTCATAAATTTTCTGTAATGATTACCGACTTAAGGATTTAGGAAATCGTATTTTTGATTTTAAACTTATCCTAATAGACAATATGCGTAATTTGGTTTTAATGATGTATACATGATACTATTTGGATCAGAAACATGTATCAGTCCTATCGAATGACCCAACTCATGTGTCATAATAGTTTCAACTGTTTTGACATCATAAAGTTGAAATCTTCCATCACAGTTATAATCTCCTAATGTAACTTCTATAACTCCTTTTCCTAAATGTGCATGACCTAAAACCCCTTCTCCGATATCTCGTACTACCCATGTAACCCAAACATTTGCTTCGTGTTTCTGAGTGGTAATTTCAAAAATCATTTTGACTTTACTCCCTTCAGTACTTAATTCTTGTTTTTCCCAAAACGCAAAAGAGTTTTTCAGTGTACTTACATGATCTAATGGTAATCCTGATGGTTGTTCATTAATGAATACTTTATAATCTATAATATACACTCCATCAACTATTTCATATGTAGGATCTGGAAAATTACTAGATGCTGTCTTTGCTTCTTCTTCAAAATTCCATTTTGTATAATCTCTGAGGAATTTTTTTATTACGTCTCCACTTGGATTTGGATATTCTATGTATCTTTTTTCATCTGAAACGTTTTTTGAAATACTGCGAATATATTTTTCAAACAAACTATATTCGTAGTCTTTTTCTTTTTGAATTTCCTCTTGTGATTTTTTAATGTCTACCACTATGATGCCTTTTTCCATCATATATTGAATTCCTGAAACGAAATCCTGATCATTTATTGTATTTTGAGCCCACCATGAAGCGTTATTTCTTATCCAGTCTGGTATTTTATTTTCTGATACTGATTTTGTTTCAATGATTGGAATTTGTATTATTTTGTTTTCAATCATAAATAATAATGCTGATGTAAATTCTGAATCTTCAATTTGCTTTTCTGACCACCATTTTGCAATTAACTTGACCCATTCTGGAATTTGAACCGTCTCTTCTTTTCTAAGATCTATGGGCTTTTCTGTTGGCGTGTATGGATATTTTGAAATTACTTTATCTGTAAACTCTTTATAATTATTAATTACAATGCTATCAGGTTTTTCATTTAATGCTTTTTCAAAATAATGTTTTGACTCTTGATATTCCCCCAAATTTCCAAAACCGACACCCATGCCGATGAGTGAAGTAACATCATTTGGTTTTTCCTGAAGAATCTTGAAGAATTCTTTAAGCGATCTATCGTGATATCCTGAATTGCTTAGTGCAATGGCTTTCATCTTCATTGTAGATATGTTATTTGGAATTTCTTCTAAAATTCCATCATAGATTACAATTGCTTGGTTATATTCTCCTTTTGAAAAGTGTTCACTGGCTTGTTTGAACATTGACTGTGCATCAAATGTAGTTTGAGCAAATACTGGAACCGAAATAAAGCTGACAAATAATAAAATTCCACATAGTATATGCACTGACAATGTCTCTAATACTTGTACTTTGGTTATAACTTATTTCTATTTTGAGATGCATTGTATTTTTTGATAGATTTTTGACATTTTTGCTTAACATTTTATTTGTTTTTAGTAAATCTTTAATCTTCTAACAATTACAAAATCTTAGATTGAGTAAATTAGGCACGGGTGAAATTATTTATGAACTTCGTAAGAAAATTCAAAATATTCAATCAGAATTAGATGAACTTGGAGGGCCAATATCTGATATGCCTGAACTAATCACATCTGCTAATCTTTTACGCTTAAATGAGTATTTTGTAAAGGTAACTAAAAAGCAGCTAGAATTATTATCTACATATAGTCAATACTCAAAAGCATTAGAGAATATGGTTGATACTGTTTTTGATATTCAAAATGATCTAAAAAATCTACTCAAAGAACAATCAAAGCTAATCTCTGATCAGAAATACACTGTACCAAAGAACAAGAAAAAACCTGCAAATAAAAGAAAGTCTTTAAATAAATAACCTGTAATATCTTATTTTATCATATGAGTTATATCTCCAGATGTGATTCTTTTATTTTTATTATTGGATGATATGACTAATGCTCCGTCATTATCTATTTTGATTGCCTTGCCTTTGATTTTCCCGTCTTCTGTAATTAGTTCTATATTTTGACCTATGGTGGATGATTTTTTTGTCCAGTCTCTGATTATTTTTTTAATGTCTCCTTTGTTTAATTGATTAAAAATTTCTTCTAATTCTAATAAAAATGATTGAACCAGTAAAACTGGTTTTATTGTATTGTTGTGTTCGCTTAACGATGCAGCTCCATAAAAATTTGGAGTATCTTTTAGTATTTTTTCAATTTGTTTAACTTCAACATTGTAATTTATTCCTACTCCGAGAATCATGTCTTCAATTTTGTTTGACTCTATAGATGCATCAACTAACATTCCTGCCACTTTTTTACCATTAATTGTAATGTCATTTGGCCATTTTAATTCAGATTTTATGTTTAATGTCTTTTCAATTGCGTTTGATAGTGCAAGTGCTGATGCTATTGGAAATAATGTGATGACCGATATGTCGAATTTTGGATGCAGAATTATAGAAAGCCATATTCCTCCTTTGGGCGAAATCCACTTTCTTCCCAACCTTCCCTTTCCACTAGTTTGTTTTTCTGCAATGATCAATGTTCCATGAATTGCTTCTGATGCCATTTTCATTGCCTGGTTTTGAGTTGAATCAACTGAATCAAAATAATACGTATGCTTTCCAAACATTTTGGTCTTTAATCCTGATGTTATCTCCCATGGAAGTAGTTTATCTGTGCTTGATTCTAATCTATATCCTAGTTTTTGTTTTGACTCAATTTTATATCCAAACTCTCTGATTTTTTTAATATGTTTCCAAACTGCAACTCGACTTATTCTTAATACGTCACTCAAATCTTGACCTGAAAGATATTCTGTATTATGAGATTTTAGAAATGATAATACTTTGACTATTCCTTGATTATCATACGAACTATATGTCATCTGATTTTATTTTTTATTTGTGGTATAAAACATCAACTTAGAATCCGACATCAAAGTCAAATCCGCCACCATCAGAATTCATTCCTCCATCTGATACAGTTTCTCCCCCCATGTCATTTGGGATGCTTTCTGCTGGTACGTAATCTGTCATCATCATACCCATCATGCTAAACATCATTGAGAACATCATAATGTCCATTATTCCAAAAAACATCATAGTAGGAAGAAATGATTTGTTATCGTCCATGTATTGCTTTAGTTTTTCTTTATCCCCACTTTTGTACAGTAAAGACATTTGATTCCATTTGTCTTGTAATTCATGAATTCTTTCTTCTAATTCTTTTGTTCCTTTATCTGTAATTTTAAGCTCAATTTTTTTTCCAAATAATCCTTTTTTTTCTTCTACCTGTATCAATTCTCTTTTTTCTAACTTCTCAAGAATTTCGTTTAGTTCATCACCGTCAATCTGGGCGGCTTTTTGTATTTTATCGAATTTTTTAATTCCTCTTGCAATTGCTCCTAATACAACTACATCTTTTGGCTCTTCTGGCATAGATTCCATGTCGTTTAATTTTCTCAGTTGTTAAAATACCATACTATTTCCTTTAAAAATTATATCCTACATTGTTTTACTTTTTTCATGGAATGTGATTCTTACACCGATGATGAAATAAGAGATATTCTTTCCTTAAAGCGTGTTGCAGTAATTGGTATGTCTAAAAATGAACATAAGGCTGCACATTATGTTCCAAAATATCTGTCTAAAAATGGTTATAATATAACTCCAATAAATCCTACCGCTGATGAGATTTTAAGTAAAAAATGTTTTAGCACAATTTCTGAAATTGTTGATGATGTTGATATCGTTGATGTGTTTAGACCCTCTGATCAAGTACTTCCAGTAGTCAAAGAAGCTATAAAGAAAAAACCCAAGGTAATTTGGCTTCAAGAAGGAATTCATAATATTGAAGCAGAAAAATTGGCTAGAGATAATGGCATAAAAATTGTATTTAACAGATGTATGTTAGCAGAACATCAGAGATTGTCTTAATTATGACTTTTGATACTTTTTACAATGAATTACATGAATTAATAAATAAACATGAAAAAAACAATACTCCATTAAAAGTACAAAAAGATTTAGATGTGAATATTGTAAAAATTTTTGGTGAAAATATTACGGCGTTGGCACGTGCAAAAAATGGATTAATTGATGTAACAGAGCTTGCATATGCAACCGCAGAGCATCATCCTTATTGGAATCTGCTTTACAATTGTTCAGAAATAGCAAACATTGTTTTAGAAAAATGGAAAAGTGAATTATCCAAAAAAGATGCTAGTGACATCGAATGGTCAATAAAGGAATTAAAACAATCCTTAGAAAAGATAACCAAAAAAATCAATGACTCTGATATCTAGGCAGAGATAAATATTCTTAGATTGCAAATAAACCATGCCAATTAAACTTGGATTAATAGGTAAAACAAACACTGGTAAAACAACTTTTTACAATGCTGCCACTTTATCGTCTGAAGAAATATCCTCTTATCCATTTACAACAAAAAAACCTGTTTCTGGTGTTGCACATGCAATTACTTTATGTGTTCATCCAGAGTTTAAAATACAAGATAATCCCAATAATTCAAAATGTGTTGAAGGGTGGAGATACATCCCAGTTGAATTAATTGATTTGCCGGGTCTTATCAAAGATGCATGGAAAGGAAAAGGGTTAGGAAATCAATTTCTTTCTATCGCAGCTCAATCAGATGCATTACTTCATGTTGTTGATGCATCTGGTGGTATAGACTCATCTGGAAAAATTACCGAAGTCGGTAGCGGTGATCCAATATCTGATTTTGCAGATATTGAAGAGGAATTAATTTTATGGTATCATAAAATTTTAGAGGGAAATCGAGATAAAGTATCAAAATCAATTCGAACTGGTTCAAGTATTGTAGATGCTATCACTGATCTTTATCGTGGAATCGGTGTTAACCCTATTCATGTAAAAGATTCGTTATTGACACTTGGATTGAGTGATAAGGAGTTTGATAATTTTGATATGGTTGATACAAAAAAACTTGCATCATATATTAGAAAAATTTCAAAACCCACACTAATTGTTGCAAATAAAATTGATGTGGAAGGTGCAGATAAAAATTTTGCTAGATTGCGAGAACGATTCAATGATTCTATTGTAATTCCTGTTAGTGGAGATAGTGAATTTAGTTTAAGAAGAGCTGAGCAAAAGGGATTGATCAAATATTCTCCAGGTTCTGAGCAATTTGAAATAATAAAATCTGAAGATCTTAATGAAAAACAGGTAAATGCTTTGGATTTTATTAAAAAAGGGATAATGGGTGAGTATATGCGAACTGGTGTTCAATTTGCAATTAATGTTGCAGTATTCAAACTACTAAAGATGAATTCAATTTACCCAGTAGCTGACGAGAAACTTTTAGCTGATAAAAAAGGACGCGTTTTACCTGACTTGATATTACTCAAGGCTGGTGCAACAATTGCTGATCTAGCAAAAGAAATTCACACAGATCTCACAAAAGGACTTCTATATGGAAAAGACTTAAGATATAACTTACGATTGCCTGTGGACTATCAGCTCCGAGATAGAGATGTGGTCTCTTTGGTTAGTGCATCAAAAAAATAATTGACTAAATTTTAACTATTTTTGATATTGGCTTATTATGTTGTTTTTATCATCAGCATAATTACAACAAGTTTCGCAAAGCCACTTTGTTTTATTTTCCGCTTTATCCCATTTTGGTAGTCTTCGATTATTGCATTTTTCACAAAATAATGTCATAATTTACTATGATTCTTCCTCTATTTGTACCCGAGTTAATTCAATCTTTTTTTACGGTCTCTATGGGATATTTTGCTCTTCTTTTTTTAATCAAACTAAACATAATCATTCCTACATTTATGATTGAAACTATTTCTATTAAATCCACTCCATATAGTAACCAGTCAATTAATGGATGAACTCTTGAAACGTATCCTGCTTCTAACATTAAATCTGCATTCCACACCATATGTGGAATCTGAATAAACTGTATTATTGCAATTATAATGACACTACCTAAAATCTTATTTTCATACCAATTCCAAAATTTAGTCCATGCATTCATAATTTAGTTTGTTTTTATTAATTATTAAACAATGTTAAAATTAGACGGGACTAATTAGACCAGACTAATTTTTAGTAGGTATGTTTTTTCTGTAAATAAATTATGTATCTGCCATGATCTTTTCTTTTCTAATCCAAATTGTTTTTTCTTTATGATCAATTAATTCGATATTCATTTCATTGAGTTTCTCTCTAATGTTGTCTGCCTCTTGAAATTTTTTTCCTTTTCTTAATTCCTCTCTTGATATGATCATATTGTCAATTTCATTTTTTTCATATGCTGTGATTTTTGGAATTACAAGTCCTAAAATATCAAGCATTCTTTCAAATTCTGGAATTATTATTTTTGCATCTATTGAATTCAATTTTTCTTCTGCAGCCATATAGTTTACCTCTTTTACAAGTTTGAAAAATGCTGATAGAGCAAGATGTGTATTGATATCAGACTCTAATGCATTATCAAACTCTTTACCTATACTATTGATTAATAATCTAATTTCATCTGTATTTGTTGAATTATCTGCGTGAATTAATTCATAATAGCAAGATTCTACCTGGCGCCATTTTATTAGGTTCTCTTTTAATAATTCTTCAGAATAGTCTATTGGTTTTGAATAATGTCCTGACAAGCAAAATAATCTAATTATGTTTGATCCCCAATTATCTAGTACATGTTTTATTGATTTTATGTTGCCAAGTGATTTTGACATCTTTTCTCCGTTAATAGTGACCATTCCTACATGCATCCAAATTTTTGCAAATTGTTTTTTTGTGAATGACTCTGATTGTGCAATTTCATTTTCATGATGTGGAAATATTAGATCTCTTCCACCTCCATGTATGTCGAAATTTTCTCCAAGATACTTTATGCTCATTGCAGAACATTCAATGTGCCACCCAGGTCTTCCTTTACCCCATGGACTGTCCCAAAGTGGACTTTCATCCGAAAATTTCCATAATGCAAAATCTAGAGGATCTTTTTTTGCCTCATCAATTTCTATTCTTGCACCTGATTGCAATTCATCTATCTTCTTTTTTGATAGCTTTCCATATTGTGGAAACTTTGAGACTGAAAAATAAACCCCATTTTTTGATACATATGCTATGTCTTTTTCAATTAATTTACTTATGAAATTCTTAATGTCTTCTATATGTTCAGTTGCTTTAGGATAATTTGTTGCACGTTTTACATTCAACCCATCAAAATCACTAAAGTATCTTTGAATGTATTTTGAACTAATTTGTTCTGCAGTTGTGTTTTCTGTTTTGGCCCGATTAATTATTTTATCATCTACATCTGTAAAATTTTGGACAAACTCTACTTCTATTTTTTTACTTTCCAAATATCTTCTTAATACATCAAAAACAATTATTGTTCTGGCATGCCCTATATGAGATTCATCATAAACTGTGACTCCGCACAAGTAAATTCTTATTTTTTTTGAAACTTCTAGTGTTTGTTCTGAATTACTAAGCGTATCTTGTAGTTTCATTATTTTTCCTCAGATGGTTTTTGTGCAGTTTCTCTTTTGTGGGTACTGTTAATGTACATCTGATGTACTTTTTCAACCATTTGTTTATCGATTTCTAATACCTCACTAGTTTTATCAATTGTTAGTTTTTTATCTATGATGCAATAAAATATGGAATCTATCTCCTCATATGATGCTCCTATTTCTTTTTCAGCTTCATGTTCTTTCCATAAGTGAGGACTACTCTTCTTTTCAATAACATTTTGAGGAACTCCTAGAAATTTTGCAATTTCTCTTACTTGCAATTTGTATAATGAAATTATTGGTACCAAATCTGATGCTCCGTCGCCATATTTTGTAAAATATCCCATAAGGTATTCACTTTTGTCGCTTGATCCTAATACAAGATATTTTTTTGCATTAGCATAATAATACAAAATATTAGTTCTTATCCTGGCCCTTAGATTTCCTTTAGCCCAATTATTTGGTTCTACATAATGCATGTATTCGTTAACAATTGGTTTAATGTCGATTAATTTGTACTCTAATCCTGTTAATGCAATCATCTTCATTGCGTCTTCTGTTTCTATATTTGGTGTAATCTGTGTATCTGGCATTATTACCGCAAGTGTTTTTTCTTTTAGTTTTCTTTTGCAAATGTAAGCTAAAACGGCTGAATCTATTCCCCCGCTTAATCCTAAAATTAGTCCGTTTACCTGATTTTTCTCTATTTGCTCTATTAAGAATTTTTCAATTGTTTCAGTAATTGCTTTATAATCCTGATTTTTGATTTCATTGATAATATTTTGATTCAATAACTGTTTTATGGAATACTTTGGAATAAAAATTGTACCTATCTTGAATATATGATTATTTTATTGACGTTCTAAAATCTCTAGTGTTGTGGATGCCATCTCTATATCACGGTATTTTAAAATTATATTATGAACACCTATCTGAGAATCACTGGTAACTTGAATCATGGTATGTATCTCTCCCTTTTTAGTTGCATGTGTTTGCATTTTCTCTTGTGTCCCATCTGGGTAAATGACTATTATGAATACTGTATCTCCTCTGGTGTACTCTTCAATAAATCCTGTAATAGTAATTTGTTCACCACTGTATTTTGATTGAGGTTGTTTGAATTGTTCTTTATCTACTGTTATGTATGATGCTTTTTCTAACTCTTCTGCAAAAGCTAACTGAGAAATGCCAACAATAATTATCACTGATAATATTGGAAGTAATAATTTTTTATTCATAACTCTATCTAGTTTTGATTGCATAAAAGGTAAATGGAAACATTCCATTTTTGGAATTTTCTATATTTTGTCTTTACAAAAAATTACAAAATTAATGACTAAAATTGCATTGTATTTTTTTAATTTTACAAAATTTTTAATGATAATTTTGGTTAAACATCAACGTAAATTCCATCATTTCTGACTTCTACATGATATGTTGCTAATTTTACATCTTTGAGATAGTCTTTCAATTCTCCTGTTTTGATGTTATAATGCCAAAAATGCAATGGACATTCTACTATGTCTCCTTCTAGTTTGCCTGGTGCAATCGAACCGTCTTGATGAACACAAAGATCATCAATTGCATGATATCCGTCTTGATTGAAAATTGCAATTTGTTTTCCATCAATTTTAAATGCCTTTCCCTTGCCGACAGATATATCTCCTTTTTCTGCAACCTTTTTCCAAGTCATACTGTTAATTCGATAATTTTGTCATTTATTTATATTCGCATGATAGAATTTTATACTCTTTTTTAACGTCAAAACGCATGAGCAAGGTAAAATCTAGTGCAAAATTGATTCAAGATGGTAAATTGTCATATGAATGGGCTAGATCTCATATGCAAATTCTTGACAACACTATAAATCGATTTAAAAAATCTCAACCTCTCAAAGGTGTTACTTTAGGATTTTGCTTGCACATCACAAAAGAGACATCTGTACTTTTAATGGGTGCAAAAGAACTTGGTGCAACTGTTGCATGTTGCGGTGGAAATCCACTTACAACACAAGATGACATTGCAGCATTTTTGGCATCAAAAGGAATTCATGTTTATGCATGGCATGGTCAATCTGTAAAAGAATATGATTGGTGTATTGATCAAGTTCTAAATCACAAACCAACTATCTTAACTGATGATGGTGCAGATATGAACGTCAAGGCACATTTTGATAATCGATATAAGAATATGAAAATTCTTGGTGCGACTGAAGAGACTACCGCTGGTGTTACTAGAATAAGAGCAGTTGAAAACCAAGGAAAACTTCGATACCCTGTAATTTTAGTAAATGAAGCATATACAAAACACATGTTTGATAATCGTTATGGAACGGGACAAAGCACAATCGATGGTTATCTGCGTGCAATGAATTTGTTGATGGCCTCTAAACGAGTTGTAGTTGTTGGCTATGGTTGGGTAGGACGTGGTGTTGCCTCTAGGTGCCAAGGAATGGGTTCTAAGGTAATTGTGACTGAGATTGATCCTATCAAAGCATTAGAAGCACATATGGATGGTTTTGAAGTAATGCAAATGGCACAAGCCTGTAAAGTTGGTGACATCTTTATCACGTGTACTGGAATGACAAGTGTAATTAGAAAAGAGCATATCATAAAAATGAAAAATGGTGCAATCATGGGCAACGTTGGACATTTTGATGTTGAAATCGATAGCAAATTTTTGCTTAAAGAATCAAAATCAGTAAAACGAGTAAGATCAAATCTTGATGAATGTACTCTAAAAAATGGTAAACGTGTTTATTTAATTGGTGAAGGACGCTTAGCAAATCTTGTAGCTGCAGAAGGGCATCCTCCAGAAGTAATGGCTCAATCTTTCTCTAATCAAATTCTATCTGTCTTGTATATTCTCAAGAATCATGCAAAGATTGGTAACAAAATCATTAATGTTCCAGAAGAGATTGATAAACAAGTTGCAGTTGATGCACTCAAAGCCATGGATGTAAAAATCGATAAACTCACTCCACAACAAGTCAAATATGCTAATAGCTGGTAAAACTTCTTAACCCCAATTAGGTTCCAAAATATCACAGATGAAAAACAAAGCAATCATTACTAGTGCGTTACCTTATGCTAATGGAGAAATCCATCTTGGTCATGTTGCATCAACGTATTTACCAGCTGATGTAACTACTAGATTTTTGAAATTAAATGGCGTTGAGGCTTACTATGTTTGCGCATCTGATGATTTTGGAACTCCTATTTTGATACAATCTGAAAAAGAAGGAAAAACTCCTTCAGAATATGTTGCTCATTGGAATAAACGCGATTATGATGATTTTACATCATTTGGCATTGATTTTGATTTTTTTTACAAAACAAGCTCATCAGAAAATATTGCTTTTGTTCAAGACGTATTTAACAAACTAAATACATCTGGCCACATTTACGAAAAAGAAATCATTCAATTTTATTGCAATAACGATCAAAAATTTCTACCTGATAGATATGTCAAAGGAACATGTCCCTATTGTAATACAGTTGATCAATACTCTGATCTCTGCGAAAGCTGTGGTCGCGTTCCTGAAGAGATATCTGATCCAAAGTGTTCTATTTGTGGGCAAACTCCAACTAAAGAAAAGACAACTCATTTCTTTTTCAAATTAAAGAATTTTGGAGATTTGTTATACAAATGGTTAGACGAAAATGAGAACCTACAAAAAGATGTAAAAAAATATGTTCAAAATTGGATAAAGTCTGGCTTAATTGATTGGGATATCACTCGTGATATCTCTTGGGGCGTACATGTACCACTTGAAAAATACAAAGATAAGGTGTTTTATGGTTGGTTTGATAATCACTTGGCATACATTTCTACCGCATTAAAATTTCTCAACGATAAAGGAATTGATGGAAAAGAGTTTTGGAATTCAGCCGACATTTATCATTTTATTGGAAAAGATATTGTTTATCACCACTATCTGTTCTTACCTGCAATGCGTATGGGAATAAACGGTGAATACAAGTTACCTGATTATATTCCAACTAGAGGACACCTTACTTTACAATCAAAGAAAATTTCCAAGAGCAGAAATTGGTACATTGGATTAAAACAATTTTTAGAATACTATCCTGCTGATTACCTTCGATATTATCTTGTTGCAATCAATCCATACTCTCAAGATGACTTGAATTTTGATTGGAATGAATTTACAAATAGAATAAATTCTGAATTGATTGGTAATCTTGGAAACTTTGTTAATCGCGCATTAGGATTTACAAAAAAAGCATTTGATGGAGTAATTCCTGAAACTGAAAAGTATGATGAGAAAGACACAGAGGCTGAAAATAAAATTAAGTCTCTATCCTCAGAACTGGGAGTTTTGATGGTGCAAAATCATTTGGATAGGGCTCTAAAGAAAATAATGGAATTTTCGTCATTTTTCAATCAATACTTTCAACATAAAGAACCATGGAAGAAAGAACCTGGCACTACAAACTGCGTGTTCTTATCCGTAAATGCTGCACGCAGTATGGCAATTGCATTATTTCCATTCATTCCAGAATCATCACAAAAAATTTGGAATCAGATTGGACTAGATGGTAAAGTAAATGAAAACAAGTGGAGTTCAATTTCTGATATTAGTATAAAGTCTGGACATGTCTTAGGCGAAGTATCCCCACTATTTGTTAAAGTGGAGGATGAGGATATTGCAAAATACAAAAAACAACTAGGCCCAACAGAATGAAAAAAATTATCCCAAGAATCTCTACTCGGGGATACTATGATTTGATGTATGGTAAAACTATAAAAAATAACCCGTATTTTTTATACCCAAAAAAAGCATTTGATGACCTTGTAGGCTCGAAAGAACTCGTAATTATGATTCATGGGCTTCGAAATGATAATGCAGGTGCAATTGCAAAAGTAGTTTTGGCTAAAAACAGATTGTCTCATTTGGGATATAGTTATCCTGTGATTGGTCTTAGCTATGATTCTAACACCACTGGTGCTCACCTACTAAAATATGTCAAACGAACTCTCTCCACTGGTCAAATCATTGCAAAGAAAAATGGTCGAAACTTGGCAATGTTTATTGAAGATTTCAAATCTTCTAGTCCTAAAACAAAGATTCGTTTAATGGGTCATTCTTTGGGTTCACAGGTAATTCTTAGTACTGTTGAGTACTTGGCAAAAAAATCTCAAAATAATGGAATTATTGAAAGTGTGTATTTCTTTGGAGCATCAATTACAAGCGATGTACCATCATCAAAAAAATATGGTAAATTACTTGATAAAATAATTCGAAGTAAGATTATGAATTATTTTAGTCCTACTGATGAAGTTCTAAAGTATGCTAATGATGAAAAACTTGTCAAAGGTCCTCTTGGGCTAAACGGAGCAGTTGGTAAACCTATCTCTAAATACCATCAAAAATTTGTCAAGCCTAAAAATCATAGATTTGTAAGCTATATTGCAGTCTTGTCATCCTTTCCTTAAGCATTACACTAGTATGATTCATCAGTCTTCTTTTTATATTTCGAAACAGGTTGTTTGATAAGATCAAGTATGACGCAATACCATAAGCTAATCCTATACCATTTGAACGTGATTGATCAAAAGACTGATGATTCTGAAGATCTATCTGAATATTCATGCTAATAACATTTTTGTACTATGGTTGATTCACAACTCTTTTAGTTTCTGATCCATTGTACATTTAGGAAAGGTTTGAATGATTTTTTCATTTACGAATTCTAAATAATGTTTATTATCTTGTAGTATAATCGACAATCTCGGAGGCAATTGTCTTGGATAAAAAGAAAAAGTAATCCGAAAACAAATCTAATCTAAAAAACCTCAATCAAACTCAATCTAAAACCTCGTAAACAAGATAATTTCTTTTTTTATTTTTCTAACCTCCTACTTAATTCATAAAACCCGATTTTCACTCTCAACATATGGTAAAGTCAATCAATTTTGTAGTCTTGGGAAAACAAGACATTGCCGTAGAATTTGGCAAAAAAGGAACTGTGACGGATCTTTCCCTTTATGATAGAAAAGAAGCAGATGTTATCAAAACTTGGGTGACTCCTAGTGGATTTCCTGATAAGATACAACCACTTTTACAATCAATCAATTTGGCAGAATTTGTAATATTTCTAGTTGATAAACTTGACAAATTCACTGGGGAGCAAATTATTGCACTTGACACATTAAAAAAAACTCAAGGAATATTGTCTCATACTTTTGATGTTGATGAATCAAAACTAAATTCAATGATAAAGGGTACTGTCGTAGAAAATTATCTCAAAGTTGAACAGGACAAACTCAAAGAAGAGATGGATAAGATTGTACCCACTTCAAACACTGATCCTCCAAGAATGGTAGTTGATCACTGTTTTGATGTCAAAGGTGTTGGGACAGTAATTCTTGGTAAAGTAACTTGTGGAACTATAAAACAATATGATAATCTTAAGCTATATCCTGCAGGAATTGATGTAATGATAAAATCGATTCAAATGCATGATGATCCTGTTGAAGAATCTGTATGTCCTGCAAGAGTTGGTCTTGCAGTAAAGGGTGCAAAACCCGATGAGGTTGGACGAGGCGATGTCATTGCAAAAGAAGGTACAGTAGATGTTAAATCTGAAATTGAGCTTGATTTTACTAAAAGTCCATTTTATAAAACTGATATTGCAGAAAATCAAGGATGTCTAGTTAGCGTAGGTCTGCAAATAAAGGCTGCCAAGTTTTCTTCAATCACTCCTTTAAAACTAAAATTTGAAAAACAAATAGTTTACAATTCTGGAGATATCGCCGTCATTTTAAAACCAGAATCAACCACAATTAGGATTCTTGGTAGCGGTCCTATCAAATAGTCTCATTTAATTAAATCAAAATTTATCATATTTTATGCGCGGATTGATGATGGGTAGGTTTCAGCCTTTCCATTTGGGACATTTAGATTTGGTTAAACAAATTCTAGATCAATGCGATGAGGTAATAATTGCAATTACTAGCTCACAATTCAATTACTTGGAAAAAGATCCTTTCACAGCTGGTGAGCGAATTGAAATGATACATGATTCATTAAAAGAATCTGGAATTAATTTATCTAGATGTTTTATTATATCCATTGAAAATCAATTCAATATTGCAACATGGTCATCTTTTCTAAAATCATCTTTGCCTCATTTTGATAAAGTATACAGCGGAAATGATTATGTCAAAATGTTGCTATCTGATTCCACAATTGATGTAATTACACCAAAATTTCTAGAAAGATCACAATACAACGCATCTCATATACGCCAAATGATCATATCTGATGAAAACTGGCAAGCCCTAGTTCCTGTGGCAGTTGTTAAATTTTTACAAAAGATTAATGCCAAAAAAAGACTAGAAGTTATATCGAAATCTGATACAAAACCTACTGAGCACTAATGAAACCAATACGCGCTTGCCCAATTTGCCCCAATTGTGGCTCAAAAAGATTTCAACGTCTGCCTGGCGATAAAGTCACAGTAAAGTGTCGTGGTTGCAACAAAATTATTGAAATCTGAAATTCTATAGTTAATATTTGCAATATTTTGAGTAATTATATGGCAAAAACATGGAAGGATAAAGACATCAGCTTAGATCCATTAAAAGATCAAACAATTGCTGTAATTGGTTATGGAATTCAAGGAGATGCTCAAGCAAACAACATGAAAGATTCTGGTCTTAACGTAATTGTTGGTTTAAAGAAAGGTGGAAACAGCTGGAAAAAAGCAGAATCTGATGGTCATAAAGTAATGTCTGTATCTGATGCATGCAAAAAAGCCGACATTATTCACGTTTTACTTCCAGATATGATCCAATCAGAAGTTTACAAAGCTGAAATTGGACCTAATCTCTCTAAAGGAAAAGCGTTATCATTTTCACATGCAGCTGCAATTCATTGGAAATGGATTGATGCTCCAAAAGATATTGATATTATTATGGTTGCACCGAAAGGACCTGGCTCCAAAGTACGAGAGACGTATCTTGAAAACTTTGGTACACCATCAATTGTTGCAGTACACCAAGATTTCACAGGAAAAGCTTGGGATAGAACACTAGGAATTGCAAAGGCAATTGGTAGTGCACGTGCAGGATTAATTCAAACTACATTCAAAGAAGAAGTTGAAACTGATTGGTTTGGAGAACAAGCAGATCTTTGTGGTGGCGCTGCATCTATGGTACAAGCTTCATTTGAGACTCTAGTTGAAGCAGGTTATCAGCCAGAGATTGCATATTTTGAGGTATTACACGAACTAAAATTAATTGTAGATATGATTCAAAGATATGGAATCAATGGAATGTGGAGACGTGTTAGTGAGACTGCAAGATATGGTGGTTTAACACGAGGCCCAATGGTAATTACTAGCGAAAGTAAAGACAACATGAAAAAAGTTCTAAAAATGATACAGGATGGAACCTTCAATAAAGAATGGATTAGTGAATATCAAAAACATGGTAAAGACTCATTTGATAAATACATGAAAGAGACCGAAGCACATCAAATTGAAAAAGTTGGAAAGCAAATGCGTAAGATGATGTGGCCTGATTCTACAGAATAAATTTTTATAATTTTCTTAATTTTGAAACTCCATTGGTGATATGATCAATTATTTCATTTAATGGTGTACCTGGACCAAACACCTCATCAACACCTGATTTTTTAAGATCTTTTTTATCTATTTCAGGTATTACGCCACCTCCGACTACTAGTACGTCTTTGATTCCTTTTTTGTTTAATGCCTGAACTACTCTTGGAAATAATGTTCCATGTGCGCCATTAAGTAAACTCATTGCAATTGCATCGACATCTTCATCTTCGGCAATTTGTGCAATTCTGTCCGGGGTTGCAAATAGACCCGAATAAATTACTTCCATCCCTGCATCTCTAAATGCTCTACATAATACCAATGCTCCTCTATCGTGGCCATCCAAGCCCAACTTGGCAACTAGAATCTTAACACGTCTTGAAGCAGTTTTTTGTTTCATATCTTGTGGTTGTTATTCATTATTTTAAAGGCTTTATTTGATTTTCGACACCTCAAAACTATGCGGGAAATTACCTTTGAATGTTTGATTAAGTTTTTTTAAAATAACATTAGATATGTATCTAAAAATTAAATGGCTGTAATGCTTGCCATCACGTTTTGTCTTATGGCCTTTAAATGATTTTTTTGTTTTTCAGTTAACTCTTGTTTTTGTAATAGCATATCTACATGAACTAGTAAAGGTACAAGGGAATCTGTATTCACTACAGGTAATTGTGCATCATCAGCCTGTTTTTTACGCTCTCTTTCTAATTCCTCTAAAAGTGCTTTTTCTTGTCTTGCCTCTTTATCTTTAAACAATTTATCTTCTTCAAGAATTTTGATTTTATCTAATAATATCTGATTCATCTCAGTAGCCAACATTGCAAGCTGTGCTTTTTCTTTTAGATTATGTTCTTGATTTTTTTCTCTAATTTTTTCCACGTTAATTTTTGGCTTATTTCCTGTCATTGATTGGAATTGTTTTACTCTTATTTCATTGAGCTTTTTTTGATTCAATACAACTCGATTATGAAACTGAGCACTAATTTTTTCTAAAGATTCATAATCATCAATCATATTTTTTACAACATGATATTGCATAAAATGATATCGTTTAAGATTTTTTGAAAGTTATAGTTCATGCAGATGTATTTTTAATTAATACTTGCATTTGATTTATCTTTCCTATGGATAAATATCTGGAAACATTGTAAATGCACTGTTAACTTTTTTTATTACTTTTTCCACATCTATGTCTCTTTGTGCTGAAATTAATACCAGATATTCCTCAGTTGGAATGCTAATCATTGTAACCTTTCCTCTTCTAGAGGCAATATAGTCAATAGGACCTAACTCCTTATCAAAATCTTTTCTCATTAGATATTCTAATGTTAATTGAATATACATTCTACTGTCATTAGGATGAGTCAAATATGATTTGGCATTTTTTTTAAAACCTCTAGCTATTCTCTTTCCAATTTTGTCTAATACTCCGACAAATCTAATCATAGGTAATTCCATTACCTTGTTACATGATTCATCTAGTGCCTTAATTATTTCTGGGTTTGTCACATCTATTTTCAAAAATGCTCAGTTAAAAACATGAGTTACAATTTGTACCTGTGGAGAATACTAAATTTTCCTTTTTATGTCAACATTTTTGCTTTTTAGAAATTTAGATAAAGCGCTAGAAAACTACTTCATCTGTGAAGGTAATTCCATCAAATTATGTCCTTGAATTTGAGCCTATTTTCAAAAATTTTACCTTCCATGGCAAAGAAACCATTACTGTAGGCTGCAAAACTCCTGTAAATTCTATACTCCTTCATTGTGCTGAGATCAAAATCAAATCATGCACTGTACGACAAAATGGGATGTCTCAGCAAGCAACTACTAAAATAAATTCAAAAAATGAAGAATTAACAATTATAATTAAAAATAAAGTTAAAGGTACTTTTTTTATTGATATTGAATTTATTGGTCAGTTAAATGATCGTTTGCTTGGATTCTATCGAAGTCAATACAGACAAAATGGTAAAACAAAATATCTTGCAACTACACAGTTTGAGGCAGCTGACGCAAGAAGGGCGTTTCCATGTTGGGATGAACCTGAGGCAAAAGCAACATTTGATATTTCTATCATTGCTGAAAACAAATTTACTGCCATTTCAAACATGCCAGTAACATCTAAAAAAAGACTAAAAAATAAAACTGTCTACACGTTTGCAAAAACTCCAATAATGTCTACATACCTTATTTATCTTGGTGTTGGTGAATTTGAATATCTTACAGGTAAGATTGGTAAAGTTCAAGTTCGTGTAATTACAACAAAAGGAAATAAGTCTAAAGGAAAATATTCATTGGAATTGGGAAAGAAACTCCTTTTATCTTATGAGAAATATTTTGGAATAAAATATCCATTGCCTAAATTAGATTTGATTGCAATACCCGACTTTGCAGCAGGTGCGATGGAAAACTGGGGTGCTATAACGTTTAGAGAAACAATTCTTCTTTATGATCCAAAGACATCATCAACTAGAACAAAACAATACATTGCTGAAGTTATCTCTCATGAAATTGCACATCAGTGGTTTGGAAATTTAGTTACTATGAAATGGTGGAATGATCTGTGGCTAAATGAAAGTTTTGCAACCTTTATGGCAACAAAATTTGTAGACAAATTTTATCCTGAATGGGATTTATGGGATCAATTTGTTGATGATGCGATGAACAATGCAATGGCTCTAGATTCGCTCAAAAATACTCATCCAATTGATGTTAAAGTTAATTCTACATCTGAAATTCGGGAAATATTTGATGCCATTTCTTATGATAAAGGTGGATGTGTTTTAAGAATGCTAGAACACTATGTTGGAGAATCAAATTTTCAAAAGGGATTAAAGCAATACCTTGCTAATTTCAAATACAAAAATGCTGAAGGTAAAGATCTTTGGGATGCAATTGGAAAAATTTCTAAAATGCCAGTTCGTGCAATGGTTCAGACATGGTTAAAGCAACCTGGATTCCCTGTAGTTGAGATAGAAAAACAAGATTCTACATTACATCTCAAACAGAGACGTTATGTTTTAGAATCTGATAAAAAATCAAACAAAGGTTTGTGGTCAATTCCACTCTCTGTAGGTTTACAAGATGAATTGTTTCAAAAACTATTTACAAAAAAATCAATGTCTGTAAAATTACCAAAGAATAGTCTAGGTTTTGTAGCTAATTTTGGAAGAAAAGGATTCTATCGTGTAAAATATGATGAAGGTACTTTGATAGACCTTAAGATGCTAGTAGACCAAAAACAAATTCCTGCAATCGATAGATGGGCAATTCAAAATGATCTGTTCTCATTATGTGTTTCTGGTGACGAGACAGTACGTAACTATCTTGATTTCTCTGATGCGTATTATGATGAAGACAGCTATTTAGCAACAGTAAATGTAGCACATAATCTATCTTCTTTGTATTTTAGAGCATTTGATGAAGACTTTTCTGATCAAATTAGAAATTATACGGTAAAATATCTAAAGAAAATTTTACATGATTTTGGATGGGATCCTAAAAAAACTGATAAACACACAGATGCTCTCATGCGTGGGTTTGTAATTTTTACATTGGGTAAATTAGATGACGAAGAAGTAACAATTGAATCTGAAAATCGATATAAAGAATTCATGAAAAACCAAAACTCTCTTTCTCCTGACCTAGTTGAGCCTGTATGTTCTGTAATGGCATGGAACGGTAATTCTAAAACCCATGATGAATTAACTCATCTTTATAGAAATGCAAAATCTACTGAAGAGAAACTTCGCTTCCTTGGAGCAATGTGTAGTTTTAAGGATCCAAAATTACTGCTTAAATCATTGAATTTCTCTCAAACATTTGAGGTACGTTCTCAAAACATGCAGCTCCCAATCATGAAGGTTGCAGGAAATCCTTATGGTAAAAAGATACTTTGGCCTTGGCTAAAGAGTAATTGGCCAAAACTAAGTAAAAAAGTTGGTCGTGGTAATCCTCTGTTTAATAGAATTGTTGCAAGTATTTCATCAATTGCTGATGATTCTATGGAAAAAGAGATTCGTCAGTTCTTCAAAAAGAATCCTACTCCGGGAACTGAAAGAACTCAAGAACAAACTCTTGAGAGGATTAGAATTAGTTCTAAATTCTTACGAAATATGAGAAAAGAATTTTCATAATTAATATGGCAAAAATTATTCCTTTGATTTCTATTGCGATAATTACTGTATTGGGTTTGTTTTTTATTTTTGATTCTGGTTCTAATCATGATGTTTTAAAATCTACATTTGAAATTGATGCCACCTATTATGACGGATACGTTGAAATTTCATATCTTGATAAAACTTCAAAGACAAATCATGTAGTGCTTGAAGTTTTGGGAATGGATGAATCTTTTCAAAAGACTATATCTAGTTCTAAATTTGTAGAGATAGTTCCTTTTCCAATACTCCCAAAACATGGTTGGCAAGTTCACCCTGTTACATTTTTAATAGATCATCAAGACTTAGGTAAAGTTTCTCTAAAAACTGAAATTCACTCATTTGGAGAAGATGCGCCTCAGATTATCTACGGTTCTCCCTAAGATCACACACAAGATTTTATTGCAGCTAACAAAAATTATCTTATATTGGATATTTCTGATTTAAAAAAAGGCAAGAGAGGCGCAATTGCCAAAGCCATTAGTATCGTTGAAAACAATCCTTCTGAAGCAAAAAAATTACTTAAAAAAATATACAAAGATACTGGCAATGCCTCCATCATTGGAATCACAGGACCTGCAGGCGCTGGAAAAAGTTCACTAATTAACAAAACATCTGTTGCATTAAAGAAACTAAAAACAAAACCTGCAGTTCTTGCAATAGACCCTACAAGTCATGTGACTGGTGGTGCAATACTTGGAGATAGAGTTAGAATGACTGAATCTACTGACTCTGGAACTTATATCCGTAGTATTGCTTCAAGAGGTGCAACTGGTGCAGTTTCAAGATCACTTAGAAATAGTATTAGAATTTTAGAATATGCTGGATTTAATCCAATAATAATTGAAAGTGTTGGAGCAGGCCAAACTGAAGTCGAAATTTCAAACATTGCAGATATCACAGTTGTTGTCTTTAATCCAAACACAGGTGATAGTATTCAAACCATAAAGGCAGGTCTTACTGAAATTGGAGATATCTATATTGTTAACAAGAGCGACCTTGATGGCGCCAATCAACTCTTTGATGCAATTCGTGAGTATATCGGCTCTACCAATTTGAATCCTGTATTTTTGAAGACATCGGTCAAAAAAAACTCTGGAATATCAGAATTTGCCAAAACTCTAAAAGAAATGATGAATACAAAAAATAAAAACAAACATGATAAAGATATGCTAAGATTGGAAACCGAATTAAAAGATATTATTTTAAATAATATGAGTGAAAAGATCGAATTGATGTTAAGTTCTGATAAAACATTCTCAAAATACCTCAAAAAAATACAATCAAAAAAGATGGATCCTTTTGAAGCTGCTGATAAAATTACAAAGTCGTTGGTAAAGTGAAAAAGATGGTAAAAAAACAAACTAGTAAAAAAACACCATCAAAGAATTTTGTTACTGATTCAAATTTTCCAGTAAAACGAATTTACCAAAGATCATCTAAAAAATATGTTAAAGAAGATTCTGGAGTCTATCCATATACTCGTGGAATTCATACAGAAATGTTTCGTGAACGATTTTGGACAATGAGGCAGTACTCTGGTTTTGGTGATGCAAAATTAACTAATGAACGATTCAAGTTCATGCTTGAAAAAGGACAAACTGGACTCAGCATGGCTTTTGATCTTCCAACCCAAATAGGACATGATCCTGATTCTACTCCCGCTGAAGGTGAAGTAGGAAAGGTCGGTGTTTCTATTGCTTCACTTAAAGATATGATGATTGCATTTGATGGAATTCCTTTGGGCAAAGTTAGTTCTTCTATGACAATCAATTCTACAGCGTCAACATTACTTGCATACTATATTGTAGTTGGCGAATCACAAGGATTCAAAAGTACTGAATTAAGAGGAACAACACAAAATGATATTTTGAAAGAATACATTGCAAGAAACACTTACATCTATCCCCCAAAACCGTCAATGAGATTAATCGGTGATATGATAGGATACTGTGCTGAAAAAGTTCCACAGTGGTATCCTGTTTCAATTTCTGGATATCATATGAGAGAAGCTGGATGCACTGCTACTCAAGAAATTGCATTTACAATTGCAAATGCTATTGCATATATTCAAACATGCATTGATCGAGGATTAAAAATTGATGACTTTGCACCAAGACTATCGTTTTTCTTTTGTTGTACAATTGAGTTCTTTGAAGAGGTTGCAAAGTTTAGAGTTGCAAGAAAAGTATATGCAAAAATCCTAAAAGAAAAGTTTCATGCAAAAGATCCTCGTTCATTACAACTAAAATTCCATACTCAGACAAGTGGAGAATCATTAACTGCTCAACAACCCGACAATAACATTGTACGTGTTGCTATACAGACAATGGCCGCAGTAATTGGTGGCACTCAGTCACTTCATACTAATTCTAGAGATGAGGCACTGGCCTTACCTACACAAGAATCTGCAAAAATTGCTCTTAGAACACAACAAATTGTTGCACATGAGAGTGGAGTAACTAAGACTGTTGATCCGATGGCAGGCTCTTACTATCTTGAAGAATTATGTGACCAAATTGAAGAAAATGTTTGGAAATATCTTAAACAAATTGAAAAAATGGGAGGTTCCATTAAGGCAATTGAAAAAGGCTTCTTCCAGTCAGAAATCCGACAAAATGCATATCGTCTTAAAAAAGAAGCAGATGCTGGAGACCGAGTAATTGTAGGTGTAAACAAATACTCTGAGATAGAAGAAAAACCTCCTGAATTACTAAGAATTGATGATAGAATTGAAATTCAACAAAAGAAAGCCCTCAAAGAACTTAGAGCAACTAGGGACAACAAGAAACTCGAAAAAGCATTATCTGCAATGAAAAGTGCAGCTGATACTGATGAAAATTTGATGCCATACATTATTGCATCTGCAAGAGCATTTGCTACCACCGGAGAAATCAGTAATACGTTTAGAGAAGTGTTTGGTGAGTATCGTCCAAAAGAAGTATTTTAATTGGCAAATTGATTTTTACTGATAATCCTTATTTTGTCACAATTTTAATCTAATAATGTAATGCCATGAACAATACATTAGGTGTAATAATTAATAGACTGTCTGTAGGTTTTTTATTTGCAGTTGTTTATCAAATAGTTGTAGCTTCTGCAACATATCTTTTATCAATTCCATTATCTGGAAATATTTCTGACCTATTTTTAGGAATCAAAAAAGCTGATTCTGAAGGATTTTTGTTGATTTCATGGTGGATAATATCTACCATAATTATTACTCTGATCTCTCTGATCATTGTAAAACATAAAAATTATTTTTCAGTTTACAAAAATGAGAAAAACATAGACATTCCGTCGAAAATTTCATTTCTTACCGTTATTGTTATTGGTTCAATAATATCGTTCATGTTTTTTTTGATGGATTCTGCCATTGGTATTTTTGTGCCTTCTAATTCAGCTGCCGATGTTCAGGCAATTTATGAATCTGCACTTGATGGCAACTTCATTCCCTTTTATTTCAGTGTTTTATTTTCTCTTTTAACTGGATTTATCATAGTTGGAGTTGCAGCTAAAACATCCAAGGTCTCAAAAATAACCAGCGATTTTGGAGTTAATAATTTCTCTTACCTTTCTAAATTTCTAACCAAGAAAAAATCAAACCGAATTACTATGACTGATACAATCGGTTTTCGTCCAGGTGCATTAATTCACATTGGAGAAAAAAAGGTAGAACACATACGAATTGATCTTTTTGAGTATGATGAGAAAAATGTGACAGAAATACAAAATGCCACCATTGAAGCATGTTTAGAATCTAAACATAAACTAAATGTAACTTGGATAAACATAATTGGAATACATGATCCTAAAATAATTGAAAAATTTGGTAATGCGTTTGGTGTGCATTCTTTACATCAATCAAATATCATGAATACTGAACTTAGACCGTCAATTGATATTCATGAAAACTATATTTTTTTGATGCTAAAAATGCCTCATTTTAATGAACAAAGTGGAAAAATTGACTTAGAACAAATTTCGTTTGTAATATCGAAATATCATCTACTAACATTTCAAGAAATCGAAGCAGATTTTTTTGATCAAATTCGTAAAAGACTGCGAGAAAATATTGGTAAAATCCGAACACTGCAAACTGATTATCTTGGTTATGTATTGCTTGATGCAATTATAGATAGTTATTTTTTAGTTTTAGAGAAAATAAGTGATATCTCAGAAAATTTAGAAGATGAGCTTATGACTAATCCAAGTACAAATACATTACATACGCTACAATTTCTAAAACGTCAGATGATCTTATTGAGAAAGTCTGTTTGGCCTGCTAGAGAGGTTTTGGATAATCTACAACGTAGTTCCACTTCTCTTATTTACGATGAAACTAAAACATACTTGCGTGATGTTTACAACCATGCTGTTCAAGTGATTGATACTACTGAAGGGTTACGGGATGTAGTGGGTAGTCTTTTGGATACATATCTTTCTAGTGTGAGCAATAAGATGAATGAAGTTATGAAAACTCTAACTGTTATTGCAAGTATTTTCATTCCAATCACTTTCATTGCAAGTATCTATGGAACTAACTTCGAGTACATTCCTGAATTAAAATGGTATGGAAGCTACTTTGTAATGATTGCAGGTATGGGAGTTACCGTTCTTATAATGCTGATTTGGTTTAAGAAGAAAAAATGGGTCTTTACAAAATGAATCGACTTTACATTTTAAATCTCAAATAAATCTAAATACTCTAAATTGTAGATATGTTTTAGATGAAAATAGATCATATTGCAATTGCAGTAAATGATGTAGAAGAATCTGCTAAAATATACCAAGAAGCATTAGGAGTAGATGAAGTTGAATTTGAAACAGTAGAGACTGAAGGCGTCAAGGTTGCAATAATCCATCTTGAAAATGGAAGAATCGAATTGATGCAACCAACTAATGATGCTAGTCCAATTAAGAAATTTCTTGATAAAAAAGGGCCAGGTCTTCATCATATGGCATTAGAGACTGATAACATTGAAGGCGAAGTTTCAAGAATGGAAGGATGTGGGATTCAATTCCTAGGAAAAATTAGACCTGGTTCTGCTGGAACTAAAGTCACATTCATTCATCCAAAGTCACTTAACGGCGTTCTTGCTGAACTATGCTCTCATCCAAATTGATTTTAATTTTTAATTAAATAATAAAAATAAAAAATAAATTTATCAAGAATTATCTGATTCTTGAATTTGTTTTAAGATGTTATTCATGTCGTGTACCATCTTTTTTTGCTCAATGATGTTCTTTGAACTTACAAAGTCCTTTTGTATCTCAGAAAGCTTGTTTTTTAGATTCACAATTTGTTCTGATTGTGAAATTGGTTTTAGTCTTTCTGCAGTTATTGGTGAGATCTCACTTGCAGATACCTTTACTTTTGTGATGACTGCTTCACAATTATAACAAGGTGCATTTAGATCATCTTCTACTCTTGGTAGTTTACCATTTGCATCAAAATATGACTGTGTTTTTTTGTCAGTGAAGTTATGTTTGATATTCAAATCTTTTATGACATTTAGCATTTCAATTTTGGTCATCTTTGCATATTTTGAATATTCCTTCATTGCATCAAAATATGTGCCACCATTTTTGAGAACTGTGTCTCTAGCATCTTTTGCAAGAGTTATCTTGGCATTGAGGTAATCAAATTGATCCCAGTAAATTCCTTGATGAGTGGCATTAAATCCTGATACATATTTTGCAAAAGCGTTTCTTGGTGTAAACTCTTCATATGTGTCATTCATTCTAGCCACAGCTTGGTCTAAACTGGCTTGAGCAGCTACTCTTTGCTCATTGATATGTTTTTGATATTCGTCCTCTTTCTGTTCTTTTTCTTTTATGACTGCAAATTGTTTTCTTGCAATTTCAATATTCTTTAGGATGTTTTTTGTAATTGGATTGTTTTCTAAGTCATTTCCTTGGATTTTTGTGAACTTTGTGTCTGTTTCAGCATAAGATTGACTCGATGAAATCGAGATTGTAATCATTATGCTAAAAAGCATTACGAACAGTGTTTTTCTAAGCATTGATTTTACAACTATGTTTTTAGAATATCTAGTCTGCTGAGAATTTCTACTGATGATTGATACTAATTGTTTTAATAGTGATTTTTCAGAAAATTTTTGAAATATGGGATTATTCCATCATCTTTAACGTGTCTGATGCCGTAATTATTCCAATTATCTTTGATTTTTTTGATACTAGGATACATTTTGAATACCTGATTAATGGAACAAGAATATTTGCTGGTGTGTCATAATCTACAATTGGTGGGACTGGCTCCATTGTGTCTGCTAGTTTTGCATTTTTTAATTCTGATTCTCCTACATCTGCAAGATGTTTAACAATCCCATCTTCAGATATGACTCCAACAAGTTCATTTCCATTGAAAATAGGAATCTGACTGATTGATGATTCATGCATTTTTTTAATTGCATCATGTAAAGTGTTGGTTGGCTTTAATTTTACAACATCTTTACTACAGAAATCTCCAGCTTTATGAGATGATGATTTTCCTTCTAAATTTGCAAGACTGTCAAACACTTTTTTTGCAGTATCATAACTTGGTTGACTTCTACCTGACTCTATTTGGTTAATCATTGACGTGCTTACTCCAACCATTGTTGCAAGCTGTTTTTGTGTAATCCCTATCTTTAATCTCATTTGTTTAATGGAATCAATTCTTGGTAGCACTTCGTATTATGATGTGATTTACTAGTTTTAAAATGTGTTTTAAGCGGTTATTTTCTTTTAGACTTGTTTTTTCTAACTTTCTTTACTGATTTTTTAGCTGCCTTCCTTACTGGTTTTCTTGATGCTTTTTTTGCCGATTTCTTTACTGATTTTTTAGCTGCCTTCCTTACTGGTTTTCTTGATTCATTTCCTTTCTTTGGTTGTTCAATTGCTGCCTGAGCTGCTGCTATTATTGCAATTGGAATTCTATGTGGTGATGCGCTAACATAACTCAGCTTTGCATTGTGGCAGAATTTAATTGAATTAGGGTCTCCTCCATGCTCACCACAAATTCCTATCTCCATATCCGGTTTGATACTCCTACCCAATGAGATGCCTATTTTCATTAAACTTCCAACTCCGTTTACATCAATTGATTGGAATGGGTTTCTCTCTAGAATCTCTTTATCCATGTATTCTGGCAAGAATTTTCCTTCAACATCTTCTCGACTAAAGCTAAATGTTCCTTGTGTAAGATCATTTGTTCCAAAGCTAAAAAATTCGGCAGTACTGGCAAGTTCATTTGCAGTCAAAGCTGCTCTGACAACTTCAATCATCGTTCCAAAATTAATTTTTAGTTTCATATTGTATTTTGATTCCATTTCTTTTTTGATATTGTCGTAGATTTTTTTAATATGGTTTAATTCAGCAATACTGCTAATTTGCGGAATCATGATTTGAGGATGAGCGTCTACTTTGTTTTTTGCCAATTCTGCCGCTGCTTCAAACACTGCTCTTATTTGCATCTCATAAATTTCTGGATATGTGATTCCAACTCTTACTCCTCTATGCCCCATCATGGGATTAATTTCGGCAAGTTCTTTTGCTCTTTTTAGTAATATTTTTGCTTTCTCTAACTCCACTGTTTCGTTTTTCTGTTCTAGTTTGTGGATTTTTTGATTTAGCTCTTCTGGATTCGGTAAAAATTCATGTAATGGTGGATCTAATAATCTGATTGTAACTGCATATCCTTCCATTGCTTTTAGTATTTCAATGAAATCACTTTTTTGTAATTCTCCTAATTTTGTTAGAACTTTTTTTCGCTCTTCAATGTTTTCTGCCATGATCATATCTACAAATAATCCAATTCTATCACTTCCATTGAACATTCTTTCTGTTCTGCATAAGCCGATACCGTGACCTCCGAACTCTCTTGCTAATCTTGCTCCATCAGGAGTATCGGCGTTTGCTCTAATGCCTATTTGTTTTACTTTTTGTGCCCATTCAAGTATCGTCTTAAAATCTTCTGTGATTTTTGGTTCTGTTGTTGGAATTTCTCCCAAGTAAACTGAGCCTGTGCTGCCATCAATTGTAATTGCATCTCCTTCATGAACTATTTTATCATCTACGCTGAATTGTTTATTGTCGTAATCAATTCTCAAATCTGAACAACCAACAATACATGGTTTACCCATACCCCTTGCTACCACTGCAGCATGGGATGTTTTTCCACCTCTGCTTGTAAGAATTCCTACTGATTCAAAAAATGCTGGAACGTCTTCAGGTTTTGTCTCTTCTCTGACCAGAATTACTTTGGCTCCATTTTCACCCATAGCAGTTGCTCTTTTTACGTCAAGTACTGCTATTCCACTTGCTGCTCCTGGTGATGCGGCTATTCCTTTTACAAGTAACGTGTAATCTTTAATAGATTTTGAATCAATTGTTCTATGGAGTAGTTGTTCTAATTGCTCGGCGTGTAATCTAGTAAGTGCTCTATTTTTATCAATTAATTTTTCATTAACCATATCTACCGAAGTCTTTACCATTCCAACTGCATTCATTTTTGCATTTCTTGTTTGCAATAAATAAAATGCCCCACGTTCAATTGTAAACTCTATATCTTGCGGTTCTTTGTAATGCCTTTCTAATCTTTCACATGTCTGTTCTAATTGTTTGTATGATGCTGGCATTTCAATTTTCATTTCATCGACTGGTTTTCCAGTTCTAACTCCTGCTACCACATCTTCTCCTTGTGCGTTCACTAAATATTCCCCAAAAATATGTCTAGTTCCATCTCCTGGGTTTCTTGTAAAAACAACTCCTGTAGCACTATCATTGCCCATATTTCCAAATGCCATTGAAACTACATTTACGGCAGTTCCATCTGCAATATCTTTTGTAATGTTATTTCTCTCTCTGTATACAATTGCTCGTTCTCCCATCCAACTTCCAAACACTGCTTTAATTGCTAATTCTAATTGCTCAAAAGGATCAGAAGGAAATGGATTCCCTGTATGTTTTTCACAAATCTTTTTGTATTCTGTAACAACTGATTTCAATGATTTTTCATTTAATGCGCTATCTGCTTGTACTGCTTGATTTAATTTTGCATTTTCTAAAACTACGTCAAATTTTTTATCATCAACACCAAATACCACTTTGCCAAATAATTGAACAAATCTTCTGTAAGAATCCCATGCAAATCGTGGATTGTTACTTTTCTTTGCTAGACCTTCAACTGTTTCATCATTTAATCCCAAATTCAAAATAGTATCCATCATTCCTGGCATGGATATTGCAGCGCCTGATCTTACTGAAACTAGTAATGGGTTTTCTTTAGAATTCCATTTCTTTCCAGTTCTTTTTTCAATTTTTGCAATATTCTTTTTTACTTCTATCATCAATGTTTTTGGCAATTTTTTACCGTTTTGATAGTACTCGTTACAGACTTGGGTAGTAATCGTAAATCCTGGAGGTACTGGTAATTTGAGTTGGGTCATTTCACATAGACCTGCTCCTTTTCCACCTAGGAGCTTCTTGTTTTTCCCGTCTCCTTCATCATAAAAGTAAACCTGTTTCATTTTATCTAGATTATCAAATCAAAATCAGGGGTTTTTAAAGCATTGCCTTGAAGCAGATTTTCTAAACCATGCCTCTCTGAAAGACCAGTCACTGGATCGATTTTATGATTTTTAGAATATGAGATTAAAATAAAAAAAATGTAAGATAAAAAATATCTTATATTGTTACTTTTTCTTTGCTGCTGATTTTTTTGCTGCTGCTTTTTTCTTTGCTGCCATGATTGACGTGTTATTTTACTTTGATTTCTATATGGTACATCAAACAAATTACACCATGTTTACAATATTTAAAAAATGTTTTTTCTCTAAAACATATCTGATCGATAAAAAGATAAATTAATTCAACTCTGTTATTTTTCATGGTAAAACCAATTCCAGATGGATACCACTCTGTTACTCCTACTTTGACTATTCGTGGTGCATCTGACGCAATAGAATTTTACAAAAAAGCATTTGACGCAAAAGAAGTTTACAGATTTCCAGGACCTGATGGCAAATCAATCATGCATGCAGAAATAAGAATTGGAGATTCTGCCATTATGCTTTGTGATGAAATGCCTGAGATGGGATGTCTATCCCCCAAATCAACAGGCGGACCTAGTGGAACAATCTACTTGTATGTGGATGATGCTGATTCTGTTTTTAGCAACGCTGTTTCAGTTGGTGCCCAATCTATAATGCCTCTTATGGATGGATTTTGGGGAGATCGAATTGGGATGTTGGTAGATCCGTTTGGTCATAGATGGACTGTTGCTACCAGAAAAAAAGAAATGTCTCTTGAGGAAATTCAAAAGGCTGCTGCTGAATTTATGAAAGGCAATCTCAAATAAATTTTAAATTAAAAATACTAAAAAGTTATCTTTACCGTTTTAATTGACACTGTTTTTTCCAATAGCTGTTTTTTATCAATTTGATTAAAATAATCAAACAAATTTTCATGAATTAATATTTTGTTTTAAATAATAATTATTGTTAGATATATCGTTATGGCAGTGGCTTATGTTTTGATTAACTGTGAACTTGGTAAGGAAGAATCTGTAATTGAAAATCTTAAGCATATTGATTCTGTCAAAGAGGTACAGGGTACATTTGGGGCGTATGATATTCTTGCAAAAATGGAACATGCTGAAAAAGAGAAACTACGTGAAATGATCATTTGGAGTATTCGAAAAATGGATCATATACGTTCAACGCTTACTCTTGTAGGAATAGAGGGACAAAACTAGAATATGTCTAAAGCATATGTTTTACTATCTAATGAATCTGGAACAGAAGATTCCGTTTTGTCATATCTGAATCATATTGAAAGTGTAAAAGAGGCACATGGAACTTTTGGTTCTTATGATATTTTGACAAAACTTGAATCAAATGACGAGCAAAAAATACAAAATGATATTTCACACGGAATCAGAAAAATCAAAAAAATTTCTTCCACTTTAACATTATTGGTAAATGAAAAGTTAAGTTTTAAAAAAATAACAAATAGTGAAAAAGAGATTTTAGATAAATATATGGCTCAAGCTTTTGTAATTATTCATTGTAATAGATCCAATGAATTGCCAATTTTACAGGAATTAGAAAAAATACCCGAAATATTGGAGGCTGATAATCTAATTGGTTCTTTTGAAATAATTTGCAAATTGGCAGCTCCTACTTATAACGAGATTTCAGATATCATTAGTAAAAAAATACGAAAGATTCCAAACATTAAATCTACAATTACTCTTAATGTAGTTGGGAATCAAGGTTTTACTAAATAATTCTAGTGATAAATCAAATACGGCATTTTATCTTTGGTGTCTGGAGTTGGATTTGAACACTGCCCACATTTTGGTCTGATGATTTCGGCATCGAAATCAACCTCTCCAATTGCTTTGTCACATGTAACACACCTAATTGTTTTAGTGTCGTAGATATTCAAATTCTAACCTCCTGTTACTGTATCAAATAACACACATTCGCATTCATCACGATTTCCACTTTACATCTATCCCCCACATGAAATACAAATCCACCTTCCATCATTATCTTTGTGACTTTTTGAACCTAGAGGATATTCACATTTTAGAATCTCATGCATGCTCTAATTATGAATCCATAATATTATAATTAATATTTAAAATTCTTTAAAATTGTTTACTTATGTCAATATTAATTGTATATTTGTTAATATTTTATACAATCGATAATAAATTCCAATTGAATCAATATTTTGCATGAAAGATAAAAAAGAACGAGATAAAGAAAAACTAAAAGAAAAAATGGATAAAAACGAAGTAATGGCATTCACTTGATATCCCGTTTGGAATCTATTGAGATATCTACAAAGCTAATCTTGATTAAGGATTTGAAACAACACTGATACATCTTTTACAATATGCTCTGATCATACACAAAATGATTTTTAATAATGATGAATAATGGTTAACATTTTAAAATTAGATAATGTATATCATCCTATTTAGATTATTATTTTAAAAATAACACTAGAGTAGCTATTGCACTAACTATTCCAATAAAAACTAATGTGTTTCTTATTCCATAATTCAAAGTAATTAATTCACTCATAATTTTTTTATTTAATATCTTGAATTTAAAATATTCTCAATCTGAACTTAAAATTTATTTGGAATTTAATGCTAAATTAAAATTATTTCCATCTTATGATAATCGAAAATCTTCTTTAACACTATTTAATACGATATGTGTTTCTGTATTTTCTACATTTGCTATGGTTGATAGACTTTTAACAAATTTGCTTAGTTCATCTCTGTTTTTGAATTTACTTATAACTAAAATATCTGCTGGACCTGTCACATCATATACTGCACACACATTCTCATTTTCTGCAATTTTACTTTCAATCTCTAACATTTTGCCTTTGGTTGTTTTAACTTCTATTATTGCCGTAAGGTCATACCCAAGTATTTGGTGATCTAATCGTGCAGTATATCCTGTGATTATTTTTTTCTGCTCAAGTTTTTTAATTCTGCTGAGTACTGTGACAGTTGATAATCCAATTTTATGTGCAAGTTGCCTTGCTGATAATCTTGCATCAACAAGTAGGTTCTTGATAATTTTTGTATCCGTCTCATCAAATTCCATGTATTTTGTAGTATGAATAAATATTTAAGATTATACATAAAATGTTAATAAATCTAAAGAAATATCAATATATTACTTATATTTATCTAAAATAACATACATACAATGACTATGTTGATTACTATCCAACTAGAAATTATACAATTTACTGTTAGCACATTGAAATATCCTTTGAAAGATTAAGATGTCTATTTTAAAATTAGATGAAAATGATATTTTTTTGAAAAAAATTCTTGATGCTCCATTGGGGCAAGTAGTTACAGTACTTGGCGAGAACCTGAATTGCAAAATACGTATAGATTTAATCGAACAAAATACTCCAAAACCTGGTACAAAATTTGAAAGAAAAATTGTTGTGTCTGCAGATGGATTGCCGATAATAAGGGCAATAATAAAATTTGATAGAAATCAATTGCCTGGGTTAGTTGTTAATGAATTGCTACAAAAACGAAGTCTTGTAGGTACTATTCTTAATAGATATTCCATTTTAAATGATAAAAAAGTAATCTCTACCAATTTTGATAAGGATAGGAAAAAATTATATCGAATTTATGAGATTCAAAGTCATGGAAGAATTTTATTTGAAATCGATGAAGAAATTAAGTTGGATCATTTAGATCTAATTAGGAAAAAGTATCATCTGTAAATAAAAATTCTATATGAACGTCTAGTTATTTCTTCATTGCATTTGAAAACTCTTCAATTATTTTTGTCCAGTTTTTTGCTTTGATTATTCCACTTGCTACTAAAATTCCATTGGCACCTAATTCTAATGCTTTTGAAACATCTTGACCTGATACAATGCCTGCCCCGCAAAGTAACTTTGTACTGTTTTTTGCATTTTTTACAGCATCTGCAGCTTTGATGATGATCTCTGGTTTCTCATTTGATACTGCTTTTCCTGAACCGATTAGTTCTGGTGGCTCAATTGCAATATAGTCTGGATTGAGTTTTGAATATTTTTTTACCTCTGCAACATCTTTTACACAAACCACTGATATCATTTTTAAATCATGTAGCTTCGCGACAAGATTTGAAACATCTTCACTTGAAATTCTATGTTCACTATGGTTGATCAATGAACCATTTACTTTTGATTTTTTTAATAATTCTGGAATAATATGTCCTGTAGTACTACCAACTTTAGAATTATCTATGTGTTGAGCTAAAATTGGAATTTTGCTATTTGATACTAAACCAATTAAGTGCTGAGGGGGCGCAATTGCAATTTTTACCTTATATTTTTTTGAAACTTTTTCTGCAATTTTAACAAACTTTAGTATTTTATCTCCAGAAATTTCTTCATAGTTTTTACAGTTAATTATGAACACTCTAAGATGTGATTGCTGTTATTTTATAATCTATTGTAAGAACTTTGAGGCTAATTCATGTATTGAATATAGTTATTTTTCATATACCTCTGTGGCTTTTTTATAGTACATAAAAATGAATTTTGTAGCCTTTTGCAATAATTTATTTCAAATATGTTAACTTATTTGACTGTCCCATCATTATAAGGTAAATTTACCTGATAATGGAGATGAATATTGAAAAAATATGGTTACGTTACTTTATTTTCATATCTGTTGGCCTTATCATTTTATCAATTGTAATTTTTAGTTATATTCAATATTTAGATACAAAATATCAATTCGTTGAAGATGATAGATCACTTACCATTGACAGAATTCGACAAAATTTAGATAACCAAGAACAACGAATCCATTTAGTAGGAGAAGCTATTCGTGATATCTATCTTGATTCAGAATATGATAAAGATGGTAACAATGAACAATTTATGATTATTCTCAAAACTTTTCCTAATATAAAAAATATTTTTATCTTAAACGGTGATCAAATAATAGACTCACATCCTAATCAAAGCTTTAAAAATTCTAGCGTTAAAGATATCTTTCAAACTTACTCAGAAAATAATTATTTCAATAATCTGGAGATGTTGGAATTTCCAATAACCCCTGAACTCACAGCTGTAATTGATATTCCTTTTGAATATCTGAACATAGAGCAAACAATACATCAGAAAAATTTTAAATTAATTGTATATGCTCAAGACAAAAAAATCATTCCATTTCAGCTAGAAAGAAATGGTAATGAAATTTACACCGAAAATATTGAATTTACCGATGAACAGCTTGACGATGTAATTTATATCAAAAAAGATACAACGCTATTTGCCTTTGTCGATCACAGGCCAATTAGATTAGAATATGTTCTATGGTATCCATCTCTTGCACAATCTTTCCTGTATTTTGAAATAATTGCAATTATTGTTGGAATATTTCTCTCTGCAATTTTTCCAATTTTATTTATTCGTGCTGAACGATTAAGTAACTTTCTGCAACACAAAACTATCCAATTGCAGGATACCAATAATGACATGAAAATGTCAAATGATATCTTGAAACAAACCCAGAAACTACTCTTAAAATCCAAAGAAAAATTCCAAAATTTCTACAATGTATCTCCTTATGCAACATTCATACTTGATAATGATAAAAAAATAGAATCATATAATGAAAAATTTCAATATATGTTTCAATACCAAAATGATGAACTTGTGGGGCACCCATTTTCATCAATAGTTTCAGATAATGGTCAAAAAGAAGCAAAAAAATATTTTGATGCTCTAGAAAATAGTGGTAAGATTATTGACCAAGAGAACTGGCTAAAGAGAAAAGATGGAACTGAGTTTCCTGTACTTTTTAGTAGTGTGCGTATTCAGGATAGTTCTGATAAACAAAATGGATATCTGTGTATCATCCTTGATCAATCTGAAGCATATCAAATAAAAGAATTAGAGCAAAAGTATAATGCATTATTACAAGAACAGCTAGCCACACTAAAAGAAACTGAAAAACAAAAAGATGAATTTGCATCAATGGTATCTCATGAACTAAAAACACCATTATTTCCAATTAAATTCCATGCAAAAATGATACGAGATCCTGATTTTGGAGAATTAAATGAACAACAAAAAGAATCTCTAAATCAAATTTACTTTAATGCAGAACGTCTTGAAACAATTATCGATGATCTTTTGGATTCCCAAAGAATTGAATTGCATACTATGAAATTCAAACTTTCTGAAATTCATTTATTTCAAATTATGGGTGAAATTTACCATCAAAATGAAATCTATATGCAGGATAAAAATATTTTATTTACAAATGTTACCACTGATGATCTTATCTTCAAAAGTGATCCTGGTAGATTAAATCAAGTTATAACAAATCTGATTAAAAATTCTGTAGATTTTGTGCCTGATATTGGTGGAAAAATTGAGATGGGAGCTTACAAAGAAAGTAATTCTGTTTTATTTTATGTAAAAGATAACGGTATTGGAATTTCAAAAGAAGAGCAAGAACAACTATTTCACAAATTTTATCAAACAGATACATCTGTTACACGAAAACATGGTGGTACTGGTTTAGGCTTATCTATCTGTAAAGGAATCGTTGATAATTTGGGCGGAAAGATTTGGATTGAAAGTACATCAAACATAGGTACGACTGTTTTTATTAACATCCCTATTACTAAGTAAAAATTATTTACTTACACTTAAAAAGCATAATATTTCATACGATTTGAATTGAATGTTATTGTAATAGAGGATAACAAAAGTATTCGTGATATGCTCTGTGCATATATTAATGCAAAAAATCATAATGCAACTTGTGCAGAAAATGGAAAAAATGGTTTAGAACTAATTAAACAAAAAAGTTTTGATGTATTGTTACTTGATCTTGCTATGCCTGTTTATTCTGGATATGATGTAATCAACGATATGATAAAAAATCAACTTATGAATAAAATTAAAGTGGTTGTTCTAACAGCTTCATCAATCTCAAACAATGAAGAAAAAAATCTTCTTCAAAAGGGAGTTAAGCAAATTTGGCGAAAACCAATTGAACCAAATGAGTTAATTTCTGGTTTGGAAAGTTTGAATTCTGTTTGAGATCTTTTACATTTATCATTTTATTGAATTTGTAGCTTTTTCATATCTTTTTTTCATAAATAATACCGTCATCATAAGAAAGATTGCTGCAATGTTTGTGCCAATGATAAATACGTCTGAAACAACTACCCCATAAATTAACCACAAAATTGAGCCTCCTGAAATAAATAACATCAAATATTTTGAAACATCTTTGAGGCTCTTAGTTTTGTACCCTTTGATAATTTGGTCTACCCATCCAGATAAAATTAGTATTCCTGCAGATATCCCCAATATAGTAAGTAAAGTTCCGTCAATTTCCATTATCAATCACTAATTCCAGAAAAATTCGTCTAACCCTGTTTGTTTTGGCTTTCCTAACATGGTTGAAAAATCCAAATCCATTGAAGATGTAATTTGATCCAATGTCGATTCCATAAATTCCATGTATTTCTTTGAATCTATTTCTTCTTTTTTAGCCAGCTCCACAGGTTTGACTCCTGGTTTGTTTATGATTTTGACATACGATATCTTATCTCCTTTTTTTACTTCTCTAATTGATTCAAGCAATTTGGCAGCCCGTATGTGCTGTGGAACTGTCTTGGTATATTCAGATGGTGCTTTGCTAATCATTACATTAAATGTCAAGTCTTGAAGTGGAATCTCCTTTGATTCAACTTTTTTTGCACATGTTGCAATCTTGTTTGTGATAGACAGTTTTGCTTTCTCAAAGTCTTCTATTGTTTGAACTGTTGATAATACATCTAGTAACTCATAAAATAATTTTCTGATAAACGGTGGTGTATGGGATTTTTTTCCAGTTAGACCTTTGACATCTACTGTTCCTGATTTAGTTACTCCGAGATAATTTTTCTTTCTATTACTTAGTACACAGTATCTATACACTTTGTCTATTTCTAGATCAACCCCATGATCTTTTTTTGCTTGTTCTATTACTTTGTGAATTTGTTCATCTGTAGGTTTTTTGATAAATAATGAATCTGTGTCGCCGTATAGTACTTCGATTCCAATTTCTTCACATTTTTTGATTGTTTCTAGAATGGTGAATCTTCCAATTGCAGTTGTTGCTTCTGCTGCAGGAAGAAAATACAATGGAAATATTTCTGCACCCATTACACCATAACTGGCATTTAAAATGACTTTGAGTGCTTGACTGACTACTGTGTATTGCTGTCTTTGTTCATCAGTTAACGTCTCTTTTTTTGAGAGGCTTTTGTAGTAATTTACTCTTAAATCTCGCAACGATCCGATGATTATTGCCGTTAGTCCATTTCGTTTGGTACATGCCCAATGATTAGTTTGAGGAATAGTATTTTTTTTACATTCGCTATGTGAACACCTTACAGTTTCATATGATATGTTTCTCACTTTGATTATGCTTGGGTATAGACTTGCAAAATCCATCACTACCACATCGAAGTGAATTCCTTCTTTTGGATCAATTACTAGACCTCCACGGTATTTTTTATCTTTGATTACTGCATCTGATGTTACTCCTTCTGATCTTCTTTCCAACTCCTCTCTTTTTGGAATTAGCGCATTTCTTTGTCTGTGTTCATAATACAGTAGACTTCGAATCCACTGTGATACGCCCATTCGTGCAATATCATCGATAGGCATTCTGCCAATTCTTGATATGATTACAAGCAAGTCCATCAAAAGATCTTTGTTGAAGCTTGATAGCTCATATGTTAGTAATGCGTCATTATAACAATAATTTGCAGTTTGATACAGTGTAAGTTGATCAAAATCTAATCCATAATCGATTTTTTCTTTGTTTAGAAGTGCTTTTGATACGCTGTTTAATGAAAAATCTGTATACTTTTGACTGAAAGCATAAATCTGAAATGATCTGTTTGATAAAGTCCTATACAAATCAAGATGAACTCCGTGTTTTAATGTTGCAGAATCTTTCATCATGTATAGCGGATTATCTTCTTTTTTAATTCCAAGTCTTTCTGCTCTGTTAAACAAATATGGTAAATCAAAATCATCTCCATTGTATGTTAGCACAAAAGGAAATTCTTCAATTATCTTAAATGCATCTAAAATCATCTCTTTTTCTTTATTTGATTCATAAAATACAATTTTGATATTTTTATCGAGCTCGTTTATGCCTTCTTCAGTTCCCTCTGTTCTTAACACAAAAATTTGATCAAATCCATTTGTTCCTTTTAGGCCAACAGCGGTAACTTTTTTTTCTGCAATTTTTGGGTCTGGAATCCTTCCAATTTCAGCCTCAACTTCAATATCTACACTTAATCTTTTGATTCTAGGAATTGGCTGATTCAGCAAATCTGCCCAGTCAGAAATCAACTCCTTGAATTCTTTTGGGTCTACCATATTTTCGCTATCTACTTTATCCCATAACAAACTTTTTAGAGCAAGTTTGACTTCATCTGATATTTCTAAATCATGCGGTTTTATTTTTCCATCAATAATTTCATAATACTTTCCAACAATTAACGATCTATCATAAAGATAATTTTCGTAATATTTGATATCTGACTCCCATGTTTCAATTATGTTTCTGATGCTTTTGTCTCCAGCAGTTCCTCCAATTGTTAGTGGATCAGCTACTATTATTTTTGAAAGAACTACTTCTTCGTCTTTCATTAAATCATGTCTTCTTTCTGTTTTAATATCTAAAATGTCGTCTCTCTCTTGTAAAAAGTCAAGCTCGTCTGGAGATAGTCTTGAATAACAATACGGTTTGTGTCCCGTTTCATCATTCCATAAAATTAATTTTTGTGATGTAGGTTCATAGAATTTTAAAACCGCGGATCTAGTTATGTTGTCATATGTTGCAGATACTAACATTGATGGTGGCATTGTTGTTATCTTTTCAGTTTCTTTAACGTCCACTTGCATATGATCACTTCGAATTTTCGTATTTGCTTACTAACTCCTTTGCCCACTTAGTAATTCTGCTTTTATCTAATTGAACAACCTCTACTCCTGCTTCTTTTAATAATTCAAAATCTGTTTCTGGATACGAATCAAGACATACAAATTTTTTAATTCCAATTGTTATTGCCATTTTTGTACACTCTAAACATGGGACAAATGTTGTGTATAGAATAGCTCCTGCTATGCCCGCCTCAATCCCTAAGATTGCACAATGCATTATTGCATTTGCCTCTGCATGGTTGCAAAGGCACCTATCCAACGATGCTCCTGATTCTATCTTACCCTCCATTCTTAGTTGACAACGTTTGCATCCTCCGTCAAAACAATTTTTGATTCCTGGAGGTGTTCCGTTATATCCTGTTGCCAATTGTCTGTTTTTACGAACAATCACTGCCCCTACTTGTCTAGTCATACAATTTGAACGAAGTTTAGCCAATTCTGCTTGAAGCATAAAATATTCATCCCAATTCGGCCTCTCAAAAGATTTATTCACACAAATCATGCCTATTTGTTCAATATATTGATTCATACAATTCGTTGAATTTTGACAGTCTGAATATACCTCATTCCACAAAACTATCTAATTTGTATAATATCTTCAACTCATTTGATTATGATCTTGTTTAATCATGTAAAATAGAATTTCATGACAAATTGGAATAATCCTCAACCAAAAGGAATCTCAGACCATATTCGTGGTCTAAAAAAAGAAGCACCAATTAAACCAAGAATTCAAAACTCCCTTGTACATTTAAACAAAACCGTATCTACTCTTGATTACAAAGTAAAAACATTAGATGAAAAAGACGCAAAATTATTTAACAGAATCGTAATGGCAAAAAAGAATCACGATATTTCAACTGGAAGAGTTCTTGCAAACGAATTAGTAGAAATAAGAAAGAACAAAAAAATTCTAAACACTATGAAGATCTCCTTAGAACAAGTTAATCTACGATTATCCACTGTATCTGATTTAGGTGATGCAATGGCATCATTAGGCCCGGTTATGGCAACCATGAATGCCTTAAAGCCAGCTTTAGGAAAAATCATGCCAGAAGTAAGTCGTGAATTTGAATCATTGTTTGGTATTCTCAATGAATCAATTTCTGGTTCATTTGAGGGAAGCTTTGAATTTGATGGCGCATCAAACGAAGAGACTGAAAATATCCTTAAAGAAGCAGCAGCTGTTGCTGGAACTCGTGTTGGTGATAAATTCCCATCAATCCCAACTGGAATTTCATCTTCAAACACAATCGGTCTTCAATAGATAATTAAAAAAATCTATATTTTTAAACAATTTTTAAGTAAAAAAGTATCTAAACATGATATGGTTGGTATAATTTGTTCTACTCTCTTATTAATGAGCAGCGTAATATCATCCTAGGTTAAGTAAACCATGTCTAAATTAGCACCACTTCCACCAGCACCTGTTCTAATGATCTGTTTTGGCCATTGTGGGATAGGACTTGGGGCTGAATCATATCGAAGACTACTGTTAGACGTTGGAGCAGACCCGTTAAAACCAACATTAAATTCAAAAGATGAATCACGAGTTTTAAAAAGATACGGAAGCACAATCTTGAGATTTTCCCCATCATATGGTGATGGCGATATTCCACTTATTCCAAGGGCACTGCTTGTTGATCTTGATCCAAGAGCTGCTAACCTAATTTTACAATCATATCCTGACCTTTTTGCACTACGTGATCAGCATGTAATTCATGGTGCTGGAGGCGCAGCAAGAAACTGGGCAGAAGGAAAGACAAGATTCCTTGAAGAGATGAAAACTAAAGTTGATATTAAAAAACAACTATCTGCAATTTCACCAGAGCCAGTTAGAGGTTATGTTGTTCCATTTGCTATGGGTGGTGGAACTGGAAGCTCATTTTCAAGTGCGTTTATTGAATACATAAAAACTAACACTAAAGAACATGCTACAATTGCAACTTTTGGATTAATGCCTGAATTTGGATGGGATCCCGTAATTTTTGAGGCAGCTGCAATTAACATAGTAATGAATTTGGAATACCAAATCAAATACAGCGATTGTTCTATCTTGGTTTCAAATAAAGCACTAAGAAAACTTGCTCATCAACATGACAAGAAACTACAAAAAATTCCTTCTATTATAGATGATCTTCCAAAAGAACATGAAGTTGGTTGGAAAGATTACAAGGGAATGAACTTGATAGCTGCAAACACTATTTCGATGTTTATCTCTTCATTTGCAAGAGAAACTGAATGGGATATGTCTAATTATCGTACATGGCTTGCAACAAAGAAACCGAAATTTGCAATTCCATGGATTATGCCAGTTAGCCCATCTGAAAGTCAATGGGGCAAAGATATGTTGACATCTACAAAAAATAACACAATGGAGGACGTTCTAAATAAACTTGGTAAGAAAGAAGATGCATTACTATTTGATATTGACGAAAATGATATTCGAAATAATGGAAGCTCACGTGATTCTTGTTGTGTTTTAGTTAAAGTGAAAGGTGAATTTGATATTAAAGAACGAGAGGCCATTAAAAGAATAATCAAAGACAAATTCAACATTGAAGAGTCTAGAATGATCTTTGTAAAAATCCCAATAATGGATGGAGAACAAGCAAGTATTGCGGTTCTTGTAAATACCAAGGCAATTGGGCCAAAGATTTTGGAGATTGCAAAAGAAGCTGAAGAAGCATGGGATGGATACAAAGATGAATATGGCCGATGGGGTCTTTCAACTGAAGAATTTAAACAGGGCTTGATGGATGTAGTCCACCAATTTAGCTAAAAAGACATGTCAAATTTTGAATTTCTTGAAAATCTAGGCATCCAAATTAAGGAAAACCGCCTAAAATTACATGATGTAGAAGACTCTCTATCTAATGTGAATGTCCAACTACATGAGATTCCTCTTAAGCGTTCAACTGAATCTACTTTTGCAAAAATGATTGGTGTTGGTTATGATGATAAGTTAGTTGAATTAGAAAAAGCAAAAGAACAACTAGAGAGAACCAAAACTGATCTTAGAAATATAATCGATAAAGATATCAACACTTTCATCTCTGAGGTAAGCTCTCCAAATTTGATAATACCTTTAGATGCAAGTCCAAAAATAGTTGATGGAAAAACGGTTTACAAGTATAGGGATAACTCAAAATTCCAAAACGTTTTTGATATCTTATGTGAGATGTTGGGTCTGAGCTCTCCTCTTGTTGTTAAAGATGTAATGCTTTCCCCAACTGAGATAGTTATTGCTGTTAAAGATGAGTTTGAAGCAAAACAAAAATTCATCAACAGTCTTCATGAAATCCAAAATACACTGTTAATTAAAAAAAAGTAAACTAATTTTACAATTTAGTATGTCAAAAACATGAAAATAAAGATGGATATACTACAATCTGCTTGTATTAATGTGGCAAATCAATTATACTGTGAAGTTTGTCATAAACTAAAGTATACCCGTTCAGACAAACAAAAAAAGTGTGAATGCAAAGATGTCGTCTAGATAACAACTTTTACTCACAAGGTATAATAATCCGGCACCTTTCACGAAGAAATCCATGCAAAGCTCAAAACAATATTTGATTGCAATATTGTCTATCTCATTAATCTTAACTGGTTTTAATTCTGCATTTGCTCAGGAAAGCTTTGTTGAAGGAATCTATGTGCCTACAACTGAAGCACTAAAAGAATTTGCAGTTAGTGTTGCAGACAGCACTCCAAAAATAATTGCTGCAGCTATTTTATTAATAATTGGCTTTATTGCTGGTAAAATAGTAGGTAGAGTTACAACTAAGGCTGTAACAAAAGTACTTCAAAAAACCAGCCAAAAGAATCAGGAACTAAACCTGGCAGAAGAAGTATATGGTAAATTTAATTCTGTACATCTAATTTCAGCCACCATTCGTTGGTTTGTTTACTTGTTCTTTATAGTTGCAGCAGTAAATGCATTGCAGTTTGAACAACTATCAACTGCTCTTACCAGCCTGTGGTTATGGGTTCCAAACCTCCTTGCCTTTGTATTGATAATTGTAGTTGGTTCTATTGTTGTTAATTTTGTTAGTAAATGGATTGAGCACCAATTATTAGATCATCATATTGGTAGTCCCAGATTAATAATATCTGTAATCAAAGCAGTAATTTATGGAATAATCTTTGCAATTGCTTTCACACAACTAGGTGTTGGTCAAGATATCATTCCAATATTAGTATCTGCATTTTCTTGGAGCATCGCAGTAGCTATTGGTGCATCAATTGCCATTGGTTTGGGATTTGCACTAAAAGACTTGATTCCTGCATCCATAATGGGCGCTTCAACTCAACGTTCTATTCTTAAGGTTGGACAAAAAGTCAAAATCGGCGATGTTTCTGGAACAGTTACAGCTGCGCATTTGTTACATGTTATTGTCACAAATGACCAAAATGAAAGCATTGTAATTCCAACAAAAACTTTGATAAATCAAACGATTAAAATATTTAATTAAGTTTTTTTGTTAAGGTATTTTTCTAATTTTGAATTTAATTTACTATGTTGTATTTAGCATATGCTGATCATTTATGTGAATGATTTCTACGCGGCTGTTATATTCAAAAACTATTATCTATCATTTATGAAATCATGGAAATGTTATAGATGTGATCTTACATTCAAACAAGAACAACACGCTGCTATACACCACGATATAACAAATCATCCTTTTAATCAAATTGGAGCGTAGATTCTGGCGTTTACTATCCCACTTGTTTGTATCGAAAATGTCGTTGCAACTGCAACTGTTGATCAAAGTTTAGATTTACATGACATTAAAAGAAAATTTCCTAATTCTAGCTATAACCCACAACAGTTTCCAGGAGCAGTTTTTAAAATAGATCTGCCAAAAACGACAACATTAATTTTCAGGACTGGTAATATGGTATGCACTGGTGCAAAATCAGAAAAACATGCCTATATCGCACTAAATAACGTCATAAATCTACTACGTTCAAAAAATATTAAAATTAAAAATGATGCAGATATTATAATTCAAAACGTAGTTACAGCTGTAAATTTAGGAGGAAAAATTCTCATTGAGGAAGCAGCTAGAAAACTTCCTCGCAGTATGTATGAGCCTGATCAATTTCCAGGACTTATTCATAGACAACTTAATCCAAAAACTGCGATGTTGCTATTTGCATCTGGCAAATTAATTTGTACAGGTGGGAAATCATCTGAACAGGCATTTAACGCAATTCATCAGATTCATTCAATGTTGGAAGAAAAGAAATTGATCTCATATGGCTAATCTTTGTTTTGCTCTACTTTGATCTAATCCTAATTTTGGCATAACTTAATTGATTTGTATAGGATAATTAATATAGAAACAGTTTACAATATATGAAGTGCTCAAGACTGTTTTGCTAGTTTTAATTACAATGTCTATTCCGATCTCTGCTTTTGCAGAACCTATGATAGAATTGGCAACTGAACAGTCTGAAATTCATTCTTTGGATTCTGTTTTAGTTACCGGCAAAATAACTGGCGTTGCTACATTCAAACCTCTCACTTTAACTGTTATTTCTCCTGATGGGGAAACTGTTTATGCTCCGCAAATATCATTTGATAAAGACGGCATCTTCAAAAGATTGTTTCATCCAACACTTCCAAGTTTTAAGGATGGAACTTACACTGTAATTGCAAGTCATCCTGATACTGAAAAGACTGCAGAAATACAATTCACAGTAATTGGTTCAACAATTCCACCAAAAGGAATTCCAGCTAAATCCTCTGATTCTGAAATAATACCCACAAAACCAAGTGTCATCACTTTATCTGCTGATACTGAATTTGGTAGCGATAGAATTCGTGTATCCGGCAGTACTGCTAGTTCTATAACTGATATTACATTAATTGTAACTTCACCTCAAGGAAACTTAGTTTCAATTGCTCAAATCACGCCTGACAATACAGGTAAGTTCTCTCTTGAGATAAAATCCGGAGGTCCTCTCTGGAAAGAAAATGGTTTTTACACTATCACTGCTAATCAAGGACTTTCATCAGAGCATAAACAATCAATTAAAATTGAAATAGATAATGGGGTTGTAGTCCCAGAATTTGGTACTATTGCGGTGATGATTTTAGCAGTAGCAATTGTCTCCATAATTGTAGTGTCTGCAAAATCTAGACTAAGTATAATGCCACGATTATAGACTAGTAATTTTTTAATAAAATATTTTTATCCATATTTTTTACAAATTTAATATTTGTTAAACAATTCTATGAGATAATCTATGTTTCAAATATATTCTAAACATTAAAAGTGAAAATAATAAAATGGAAATTGCAATTATGAATGCAGCTGAATAGCTCAATGCATTTGAAACATAACCTGCAGTTAATGCTCCTAAAAATATTCCAACTCCTACCATGAAACTATTCACTCCGAGATATCTTCCTTCAAAACCTTTTGGGATTGCTTTGAAAAGAATTATTGAATTTGAAACACTAAAAATTGAAAATGCTGAAACCATCAAGCTAGTTGAAATTATTGCTGTAAGTAAAGAATTGACTCCCATCATACTTGGAATTAATGACGCAGCAACTATAATTCCTAAAATTCTTGGTAAATATGCTATTTGCGTTGCATATTCTTCTGTTATTTTTGAAATCAAACGAGGAACAAAGAAAAATATCACAAGTAGCACTATTGTCTGAACCATATATACTAGAAAAACTTCAGAATTTGTAAATCTGTATTCTTTTAAAAACGGTATAAATGCTGTAAAGAAAATATTACTGCCAAAATAAAATAAAAAGTTTGTAAGAAAGAGTATCCCTATTTCATGAGACATTTTTCTTTGGAAAATTGATATGATTGGTTTAAAGTCATGTGGATGAGGAATTTTAGTGAAGATTAACTGAAAATGTAATCTATTGTGATTGAAAATATGCCTAATTCCATGAATTGAATGAACTACAGTATGTCTTTCAATGATGCTTTTACTGCCTACTTTGATACTCAGAATTATTGCAGCGAAACTCATAATTGCACAAAAAAGAAAATATGGTTTAAGATCAAAAAACAAATCCCATATTGAACCTGCTAAAAATGCAGTTAGACTTCCAAAACTAGTTATGATTGAAATTTGTGTAAATAATCTACTCCATTGATTGTTTGGTACTGATTCCATTACAAGCACTTGTGTCACTGGGCTTTTTCCAATGATGAAAAATCCTGCAATTGACGAAATTACAAAAATCAAATTCAAATTATTTGTGAAAAATAATCCAACACTACAAACTGTAATGGCAGAAAAACAAGTAATCAAAATTGATCTTTTTATGTGATATTTATCAATAATTTTCCCCCAAAAAACTGCGCCAATAGCAGATAATGCATAATGTAGTCCTACAACAATACCTACATCAACCACACTACCTCCTAGAAAAAGCACATACAGTGGTATGACTATGTGAAGCCCTTCAGCTGTGATGCTGGACGGCAATACAAAAAATACCCATTTTTTACTATTTTCCATTTCTTAACTGAATCTTCTTTTAATACAATGGCTTGAAAAAGACATTATGGTGTGAAGATTTGACAGATTAACAAAAAGAATTAATTCTTTTGTTGTTTTTTAGGATTTTTGAAATGAATCTTTATTTCATAAGATTTTGATCATTAAACCTCTTATTTTTGTCACGTCTCTTGAAGAGATTTATGTTGGCAACTACCCCTCCCATGAAAATTACATATGCCCATATGTATGGTACATCTACAATATGTCCTGGATAATACTCATTAATAGAATCAAAATACATGAAACTGTAATCTGCTATCACAAACATAATCATTCCAATAAATAACAGTGACCATGAAAAACGTACCTTTCCTTTGAAAAATAATGTTAATCCTATAATGGATGGAATTAACATTGATGCATCAACTAATGGGTAAATCGCATTTATCATATCTATGTGATTAATTGATTCCAATTCTATAGTAAAAAACACTGTAGTGAATATTGGTAAAATTACGAGGGAGGATATTATGATGGTCTGCTTTGAAATTTGATGTACAAAAGGCTTCAAATACATTACACCAAAGATAAAATACAATACATATCCACTAAACCAAAAAAGATCTGCATATGTTGACATGTTTAGTTCCCACATTCTTTCAGCTATGAACCATGTTGAAATTGATAATGTAAATAATATCCATGATATACCATGAGCCCCATGAATTCCTACTCTGAAATTATTAAATATACATAATCCAAGTAATGCACTTGTAATTCCTATATTTATGACGGTAGAAAAAAACCCTGCATGTGAATTACTGATCATATTTGATATTGTGATAATGCAAAATATTGTCAATAATGAAAAAATTAAAAAAATATTGAGATTAGTTTTCAATTATTTGTATAACCCCAATAGGAATTCATTTATTGGTTTCTGGTATGAAAATTCTTCTAATTTTTTATTGATGCTGTGGATTATTGATATGTATCCATCTCCAAATATTTGTTGTATTACATCTACCAGATATTCTGGATGATTAAGACAATCATGAAAATAACAATTATATTTTTTGTAAAGAGCGTTTCCGACATCGTCGTGCACAGCTTCACTTATTTCATATAGTGTCTGACTAATAGTCACACTAATTAGAGCACCTGTTACGCCAGGCATGTCTTCCATTCACTTCATACGTTCATATGATGTTATTAACTTTTTTTTGTTTCTAGATTAAATCCTGTTTTATTTGATGCTTGAAACTTATTCTCTTTAGGCTTATTTTTGTCGATATTTTTCAAAAGTTATTTTCATCTAGGCATAGTTTTTAGTTATACGTTGGACAGTATGTGTTAGCTAACACATTGCTACACGAAAGCATAAAATCAATAAAATTTGAGTTTAGTACAGGTGATAAACTATGGAATATCTTGATAGAAAATACATACGTAAAGACTCTATTGAAAAAAGAGACTACCAAGTAAATCTTGCAAATCAAGCAATCCAAGAAAACTGTATTGTAGTATTGCCCACAGGATTGGGAAAAACTGCTATTGCATTACAGGTAATTGCAGAATATTTGTCAAAAGGTAATGGTGGAGTATTGTTTTTGGCTCCTACTAGAGTTTTGGTCAATCAACATTATGAATTTCTAAAACAACATCTTATACTTGATGACATTTCTTTGATAACTGGTGAAGACCCAATTCAGAAAAGAACAAAACTTTGGGGAAGCAGTGTGATATGTGCAACTCCTGAAATTGCAAAAAATGATCTAGACCGACAAATAGTTTCTCAAGAACAGTTTAGTCTGGTGGTTTTTGATGAAGTTCATCGAACTGTTGGTGATTATGCATATTCTGGAATTGCCGATAGATTTGCAAATTCTAATTTGCGAATTCTTGGAATGACTGCAACACTTCCAAGTGAAAAAGACAAAGCAACTGAATTGTTAATCAGACTACGTATCTCGAGTGTTGCTGAAAGAACTGAAGATAGTCTTGATGTAAAGCCCTATACACAAGAGACAAACACCGAATGGATCAATGTTGAGCTCCCTCCTGAAATGAAGGCAATTCAAACATTACTTAAATTAGCATTAGATGAACGATATGATATTCTAAGAAAAAATGGAATCAAATTAGCTGATCAAAAGTCATTATCTGCATTATTACGCATTAGACAATTTGTGTTAAACCAAAACAGAAGATCTGCTAAACCTCTATTCACTGCCATAAGAATTCACTATGCATTAAATATTTTAGAAGCCCATGGAGTTACGTCTTTTTTGAAGTTTTGCGAGCGTGCAAAAATAAAGAAAGGCGTAGGCGTAAAAGATCTATTTGAAATTGATCCTAATTTTACAAGAGCAATACATCTTGCAAAGGATGCCCAATCAAAAGGAATAGAACATTCTAAAATTTTAAAATTAAAAGAAATTATTGATTCAATTCCAGGCAAGGCTTTGATATTTACAAGCTATCGTGATTCAGTTGATGTAATTTTTAACAAGTTGACTGAAATGGGCATCTCTGCTGGAATATTGATTGGAAAGTCTGGTGAGACGGGTTTAAAACAAAAAAAACAAATCCAAACAGTTCAAGACTTCCGTGATGGACTTTTTAGAGTACTAGTTGCAACTCGCGTAGGTGAAGAGGGATTGGATATCTCTGAAGTCAATCAAGTGATTTTTTATGATAATGTGCCAAGCTCAATTAGATATGTTCAAAGACGTGGTAGAACCGGAAGAAAAGATACTGGTAAACTAGTTGTGCTTATCGCAAAAGATACAATTGATGAGACATATTATTGGATTGGAAAAAGAAAGATGACGTCTGCCAAGTCAATGGGTGAAAAAATGACAAAGGTGCTAGAAAAAAATCAAGGTATTGAATCTAATAAAAAAGGTTTAGACGCATTTTTGTAGTTTTAAAAAAGTAATATCGTTATTTTTGATAATTTGGGCATTGGAAATTGTTCTATATCTCTAAAGTCTTTGAATATATTATGTGATAATGCCTAATAAAAGTACAAATTCTTTGAAAGTAAAACGAATGCAGGATCTATTAAAAAAAGAAAAGAAACTTCATAAAGAAATTCGTCAAGACTATAAAAAAATAAGTGAAAAAATTATTAATGATTTTGATAAGATTCAAAAATCAAAAACTCAAGCATAGCCTGTTCTTTACCCAAACCTTTTGATAATGTGATACCCAAATTCTGATTTAATTGGTTCAGAGGTCTCTCCAATCTGTAATTTGAATGCAGCCTCTTCAAATGGTTTTACCATCATTCCTTTTGTAAAATATCCTAGATTTCCATCTCTTTTTGCACTGCCTGAATCAATGGATAATTCTTTGGCTAGTTTGCCAAATTTTTCACCTTTTTTTAGACGTTCATGGATTGCAATTGCTTCACTCTGTTTTGTTACTAAAATATGGGAGCATTTGATCTTATTTGACACCGTTTGTGAAATATTTGTTCATCTTTTTATTTCTTTTTTAATCTTCAAATTTTTCAATAACCATTATAATATCCTCAATTTTAAACGGCTTGAATATTATTGAAGTTGCATTAAGTTTTTCTAATTCCATTATTGTGTTTGTACTATTATCTGCTGTGACCATTATCACCTTGGCATTTGGATCATTTTCTTTAATTGCTTTCAAAGCATCTATTCCATTCATCACAGGCATCATCACATCAATGAAAATAAAGTCTGGTTTGTGTTTGAGAAATAACTCTACAGCATCTTCTCCATTGTGACCTATTCCAACTACTTTATTGCCTGTTAATTCGAAAATATCTGCAAAAACTCCTGTAATGTCTGTATTGTCATCCACAATGATCACTCTGTTGGATTTTTTCACATATTTTCACATTTTTTAGAGTAAATAACTCTTCAAAAATTTGATGATCGCTCTTATGTAATCACTGCATTTGTATTAATTTGTATTAATTTGTAACAACTTGTAAAAATGAACAATGATTTTGTTGCAACTCATTTAGCAAAATACTCACTTTGATTTTGTTTGAGCTTATGTCTATTTTTAGATTCTTAATTATGCTAGAATATTGATATATTCGCTTATTCTCTTTAATTTCAAATTTTGTTGGAACTAAAAATCCCTCATCAATTAATGCATTGACTTTTCTATATCCTGATGTTTGAGGTAGATCGCAGTCTTTAATTATCTCGTAGATTATTTTTGGTGACTCCATTACTGATTCTATGATTTTCTTTTTCTCTAAATCTCCAAATGTTTGAATTATGCTGGAATTAATATCTGAATCACAAATTATAATCCAATTTTCTGTATTTTTCTTTGATTTTGCATCGAATATGGCATTACAAAATCGTTGTTCTAGACCTTTTGCACCAATATTTCCAAATAATTCTTTTAAAACAAAATCTAGTTTTTCAAATTCTTCAAGTGATTGATTCCACGAAATTCCATATTTTTCAAATAATCTATTTTCAATTTTTTGGATCGTTTTTACTCCTAAATTTTCTTTAATTATATTGTTTAATGATTTTGCAATAATGTGATCCAATCCTGGCATGATTACGTTAAGATATTCATACTAATTAATCTTGGTTGAATATTTTTTAACTGATAAATCTATTTTTTACTCATTTTGATATAATGCCTATGATATCAAAGCCATTTTTCATGCTATCATTTCCACTTTTGGCAAATATCTGTTATATTCTCTTATTTTGAATATTAAAAAGATGACTGTGACAAAGATTGCAAAACTGCCTGTTTTTTTAAATAAGATTATTGATGATATCACTGTTATAGCACTATCATCTCAAATGCTTGAACTTCGTTTTAAAAAATCTCTTGATGACGAAACAAAGGTGTATTTTCAACAAATTAGAAATCGCTGTAACGTGATATCAAAAAATATCTATGAAAATGCAGATAAATTTCCTTCCCGCCATTAATTGCCTGATTTATTATTTTTAATATGTTTGCCATGTCTGGTTGGAATAAGTTTTTCAATGTTTAACTTATAAAAATTGTATGTTATTTAATAAAATAACATACGGTAGAATATTGGGTATGTGCGAAAAATTATCACATGAATGGCTCAGTAATCTTAATTGACGACGATGAAGATATCTTAGATTTGCTTTCTGAATACCTACTTCTTGAAGATTTTAATATTATGGGAACTGGTACCGATGGATTACAAGCAGTTGATTTGTATACAAAATTAAGACCTGACTTTGTATTGATGGATATTGCAATGCCTAATTATGATGGATTGTATGGTCTAGAACACATCAAAAAAATCGATTCAAATGCTTCTGTAATAGTGTTGACTGGAAATAGTGATAAATCAATAACTCAAAAAATTATGCAATTAAAACCAACTGTAGTTTTAGAAAAACCATATCCCGTTGAAAAACTAGTAAATCTTTTAAAGTCTATAAAGAACCCCATCCCCTCTTGATATTCTTTTAAATACCTGTCTCAAAAGTTATTAATAATATCTATTGTTGTAATTTAGTTGCCGTTTAAGATTCAGTATAAATTTAATGATGATCCAAAAATATATCACTGTGTAGTTTCGTATGCTCAGTATAGAAATTTCTGTGGATTGCCTATAATTCAGGAATGCAAAATAATCAAAGGAAATGAAATAACTACAAAAAAGAATCTGGATGAAATTCAACGGGCTCTTGACTTGGCATATCAAAAAGATACTAGTCATATTCGTAAATTATCTGAAAACGTTTGATTGTTATCTTTCGTGCGTAATCTTTATCTGCAACATTAAATTAAATTTCAGTTTGCGCAAATGCACAAACTAATTTTTATGAACATAATACTGTATAGAATACTATGAACATATTACACATAGAAGATGTTCCAGAAATCAGTGAGGTATTTGCAGATATACTTATGACTAAAAATCATCATTTTGAAAGTGCAACTGATGGAAAAAAAGGTCTGGATATGGTATTAAAAAATAACTATGATTTAATTTTGCTTGATATGTGCATGCCTAATTATAGTGGAATTGACTTTCTTTTGGATTTAAATGATAAAAAATCGTCTGAAATTAGAAAAGTTGTTGTAGTAAGTGCACTTGAACTTGATGAATATCAGATTAAATTTCTCAAAGAACTAGGCGTTCGTTCAACACATCAAAAACCAATTTCGGTTCAAGGTCTTTTGGCTCAAATAGAGCCTGAGATTGCAACTTAACCTTTAATTTTCTATTCTATTTTTTATTTATTCCCCAGCTTGTTTTGTTTGTAGATGTAATTTTAAGAAACGGTGCTTCATTTTCTTTCCATGGGTCATTTCTGACCCACGCAAATTTATTTTCAAATTTTTTGTATATGTCTAAAAATTCTTTACCTTTTTCTAGTATTTCTACTATGCCCTGAATACAAACTGCTTTGTGTTTTCCGGATTTGTAAATATCGATTGTTATACTTGTTTTTGGATTCATTTTCAAATTTTTAAATGTCCTGGTTTGATAATCAGTTGCAATGAAGATACACCCACTGTGAAAAATATATGATACCGGCTTTACATGTGGAATGTCTGAATGTGATGTTGCAATTCTAGCTTCTTCTATTGATTGAAGAAATGCTTCTTCGTCTTTGGTAAATTTTATCAACTAAAGATCTTTTCTCTTATCTCTGGGATGTATTTGTATATGATGTCTCTTACTTTCATTTGTTCTTCAGCTGAAGGCATTTCTGACTGTGTGCTTAATAGTGCCCCTGTCATTCCAAGTGCCATGCCCATGATCATACCATAAACAAATTCTTGTGGATTTTCTACTTTAAGTGATTCTTGATTTTGTTTTATGTCTTCTAGATATGCAGGAATTGTTAAGGCTGCCCCGTTTATTGTTTGAGTAATTAACCCTTCAATCTCTTCTTCATTCATAATATTTTATTGAAATTGATGATAATAAATTTGCACCTAAGATATTTAATCTGGTGCCAAGTGGTTACAACATGTTTTCATATTTTACTATAAATGAAGCAAATCATGTCCTGCCAGATATCATCAAAAAATTTGAATTTACGCTAGCAAAAAAGAACGAGATCTCTAAATTGGAACATGAAATTCAAACAAGCATGGCTACTGATTCATTTGAATCATATGTATTGCTAAAACAAAAACTCAATTCTGCTATTACTGCATTTTATGAGGCACTAGAAATGCTTGAAAATACTGGGGTTGTGGTTAAAAGTGTAGAGCAGGGGTTGCTTGATTTTCCATCTAAGCGATTTGACCAAGAAGTCTGGCTCTGTTGGAAATATGGTGAAACCGAAATAAAATTTTGGCATGAAAAAGATTCGGGATTTATGGGAAGAAAACCAATTGAAGTAAGTGACGAATCTTTAATTTAGAACTGTTTTATTATCAGTTTAATGAATGATCTTTTCTAAGATCATACCACCCATTAACTAAGTGTAATACAAAACTATCTTTGTCTTCTGTGCAATATCCACAACTACATCTACTCAATTTGAATCTCCTATGCTTTCGTTTGACCAGTAATTGTTAAACAATAAAGATTTTGAATAAATTATTGTCTCTGAATTGGTACAAATTGCTCTCATCTCTCTGTTACTTCCGGTTGAATTTTTAATAAAGAATAATACTTCATCATCATCTTTTATCAAAAAGCACAAATTATCTTTTACAGTTGGGCATAACTCTTTAATTTTTGTTTTATCCATATTTTTGAAAATATATTGTGATTTTTTTGAAACAGGCGATAGTATTTTGTAATCAATATTGCGCTCTTTTAATGCCTCTAAGAAATTTGCATGATAAAATTTTATCATGTCTTTTTCTGAACCAAGTATTCTGCATTCGTTTTTTGCATTTAATATCATGTCAAATATCTTACTGTTTACTTGATTGCCTCCTTGAAGTACTTGGAATTTCTCTTCTGGTTCTTCCTTAGGATCTATTGAGAATCCTGGAATTTTTTCCCATAATTTTTCTAAAATTGGACCTGACTTTTTTAATTTTTTTAAGCGTTCCGTTTCTGTACTGACCAAAACATGAATTGCTTCTTGTATAGGTAATGCTGAGAATTTAATTGGATGTTCAAAAGTTGCAGAAACTATTCCTTTGTTTTGTAATGCAGTTAACAAATGATACGTTTCGCTTCTAGGAATATCTGCAGCCTTGGCAATATCTGATGCTGATCGTTGACCTACCTTTCCAAGGTAAAAAAACACCTTTACTTGATTTGGGGTCAATCCAAATGTGCTGAAATATTCTTTAATTTCTTCATAATTGGCTTTATCTACGGGAAAATTGCCTAATTGTAGCATACTTGTGGCTGTTTCCATTATTGGAAATGTTCGTTTTTTGCTTATAACTCTGATCGCGTAATTGTATACACATACATACAATTCACTACATTTGAATTATTTTCTGATTTATCTGTGCCTATTTTATCTTGAAGTAAAATGAAAATCATGTGTATCTTTTTACAATGGTGTTGAATCTGATTTTATAAAATTATTTTTGAGCCTAATTTCATTATGTGGTAATGATGCTGTTTTTTACGATTAACCTATGCCTGAATTTGGAAATACTTGACTGATCTTTTCAGCAACTTTATTATGAATCCATTTGGAAACGTTTGATACTTTTTTACTTTTCTTTGTAAACGACATGTGGTTTGCATTAGTGTTGTCAGTTCTTTGCTTTGGAATACTATTTTCTGTTTCTGCAAGTCTGTTTCTAAGTAAAAATATTCCTGACAACACTAAAACTACTGATATGACATCGGTATATGTGATTATTTCTGAAAGAATTATTCCTGAAAAAACAATTCCAAATATTGATGTTGTAGAGTATAGCAACACTGTTCTCACGGCTCCTATCAACTTTAAACCCATCAAGAAAAACAAAGTAGACATGCCCGTGCCTGCTATCGACATTACCAAAATGTTTGGAATTTGTGCCAATTCAATATCCATTGGAATTTGAAATAGTACAATAATTGAGATTGTAATTGCAGCACATATGAATGAGACAATCTGCACTGTTTTTTTCACATCAAATCGATCACTTAAATATTTACATAAAGTTATGTCTATGGCGTACAATAATCCTGAAAATATTATTAGTAGATCTCCTGCTACCATATTTCCGAAATTGAAATCATTCTGATATAGATCATTTCCTAATGGAATTATCATCATTCCTATGATGATCATAGAGAATGGTATGCATTCTTTGATGTGTAACCTTTCTTTGAATACTAACATTGCAATAACTAATGCAAAAATGATTTCACTATTGCTGAATATTGAAGCGTTAACTGCTGTAGATGTACTTATGCCGTAAAAATAAGTAATCAATGCTGCACATTCTGCAATTCCTATCATTACCATGAACATAATGTCTCTTTTGCCCATTTTGGAAATTCCAGGTGATTTTTTTACAAGTGGTGTAAAGAATATTCCGCAAATAAAATATACTAAAAATGCCATGACAATTGGATTAATCTCCACTTGACTGGTTCCTGCTTCTACCATTGGTTTGCTAAGTACATGAACTAATGCTGCTAATGCAGCAGCTATGATAATGAAGTAATACCCATAATGGGATTTCCTTACAATATCCAGTACGCTCATTCCCATATTTGGAAATGTGCCGATCCTTAAGAATATTATCCTCTGAGTCTAGAAAATTTGAGTTTTCTTGAGCCTAAGTTTTCTATTCATCTCCTATTTTGACGATTTCAAATGAGAACCCTTGACTATTATAGTCCTCATTGATGATTCTGTATTCTATCTCATTTAGAATTGAATTCATCTGTTTAATTATAAAAAATGGCCAATTTTTGCCAAGATCATGCTGAATGATGATTTTGATTGAGGTGTTAATAGGAATAATTCTTAACTGCACATTCATACTTTGACATCTCTTCTTGAAGAGATCTAAAATTGAATCTAAATTGATATGCCCATAAAAGTAGTTCAATGAATTTTTTAGATCAATCATTCCAGTGGTTTCAGCAATTTTTTGAATTTTTTCCTTAGTATTTGAATCCATTAATTCTCTAAATGTAGATCTAAACATGGATACCCAACCCATCTCATTTGCTAATTCATTCCAATTTACTTGCTTTTCTAAAAGATGATTAATCAAAGTGTTAAGACTGATTTTTTGCTCATTTGATTTTTCATGTAGTTTGTTACTAAGGTCCGAATCAATTCTGATAGATACATTGTCCGTCTTTCTTAGTATGCCGTTTTCCTGTAATGTCAATTTACCCGATCTCCTTTTCTATATATTAAATTCATGTTTCTAACTACTTATTTCCACTTTTGGTGATATGCATTGGTATGTTATGTTGAGACACTTACTACTTTGTACAAATTACTACATTATGTTCACTTGTATTGAAATGTAATTATCTATGCGTAATCATTGAAATTATGTGTAACTTTTTTAGCGATCATTTTTTTAAATAAACATCTGTGAATGATTATTTTAATATTTTATGATATTTTTTAATGTGTTATTTCAAAATAATTATGACAATTAGTTTAATAGATATGATGTTTACGTTACAATATTGACAAACAGTTTGGATAATTTACTGGCCCCAACGTTACGTAAATCGATCGAGATTAACCTTGGTAAACAAACACTGAATAAAATTGAACAGCGTTTAATGGAACGTCATGGGTTGGGCCTTGTTCAGGCAATAAAAGATTTTCATAAATTTGATGGTGTTTTAAGAGAATTTTTTGGAGCAGGTGCAGATGGATTAGAAACAAAATTCTTACAAAATATAATTGATCTTAAACAACAAAAGAAAACAACTGATAACTGGATTGTAATTAAAGATCAAGAATTGGCCAAAATATTTTTAGAATCATTTGCAGATGAAGACAAAAAAGCAATCATTGGGGCTGTTTTGGATAAATCCCTTGTTATTGCTGATATTTTAGATGCGTGTAATGTCCCACAAACATCTGGATATAGAAAGATTAATCAATTAATTGAATCTGGACTGTTAATCTCAAATGGTTATGAAATAGCAACTGACGGTAAAAAAATAAGAAAATATGAATCAATATTTGATAATGTAAAGATGGATATAGAAAAAAATATAGTTGTAGTTAAGGTTCAACTAAAGAAAACATCTATCCAAGACAGTGTAGTGTTACAAGTTATTTCAAATTGATATTGCATTAAATATTATAATTTTTTCCAAATCTTTTTTTCTACTCATTGTTGAATATTGATGTGTATTTTGAATTATATTATTTTATTATGTTTGATTAATGCATACATGACAAGCCAATATCCTGCATACCAAAACATGTTAACTGGATGAAGAAGATCATATGCATCAAACAATTCTAAATTGTAATACCACGTATCCCCTATTGTATTGAATAAAATTCCTATTGATAGGAGAATCCATGCTTTTCCGATGGCACCTTCTTTGAAAATAGTTGCACCAATAACTGCTAAACTTAATGTTAATGCCGAAAAATAAACAAAAATTACCCCATACATAAAATCAAATTCTACAAAACCTCTTTCATCTTCTACTAAGTAAAATGCTGAATATCCTATTAAGACTATAATTGGCATAACTATGATCCAAATTTTTGCAATTTTGTTAATTTTTGGAGTAAAGAATTTGATGTTTAGAGCAAGATGTGTTAGTAATAGTGGATATTGTATGAAAAAGAAAACATCTGCTATTGATGGATATGGTTCGATATCATAAACAATGTCATATATCATGTAAGTTACTTCGCCAAGAAAAATCCCTAAATATGCAATTGCTAATGCCAAGTAAGATTTTCCAAAAACTAATGAACCTCTATATCTAATCGCTATGAAAAATCCTATTATTGTAACTATGAGGGGATTTAGAAATGAAAAAATTGAAACGATTGTATCGGCGTCATCAGGTATTGTGCCATAATTGATCAAAATGTGGACTGAAATTACCAGTACAGCTATCCCTACAAGAATTCTATAATTAAATGGGCTCTTGATTTTATCTGGTACTATATCTGGCTGCTCCATTGATTTTTTTGTTATTTGAATAACGTATAATCTGCATGGGTTAACAAAATCTGTCTCACCCATATTTTTTTTTAGGCTCAATTTTCATAAGGTATGAAAAAATACTGAAGTAATTTTTATTAATGTGTGAAGTGATTGTTTTTTATGCCAATAGAAGTTTTTGATGAATATAACATGCGAGAACTTCCAGATGATGAACGATTCTCAATATGTGAAACAACATTAAAAAATGAAAAAGATGAGTCAAAACGTTGGGATGCAGTATGGTTAATTGGTGAATTAGCTGAAAATAAAGACGAAAATGATCCAATGTTCAATAAAGTATCAGATGTGATTGAATGGGTCTTAAACAATGATGATAACGGAGTAGTAAAACATGAAGCATGTTTTCAAGTTGCTGCTAGGAATATGAGACAAAAAATTCCTGTTTTGGTAAACACTGCATTACACAATGCAAGTATATTGGCAAAACATGAAGCAATTGAATCTCTTGGACTAATGCGCGCATTTGAAGCAGAACCTTTGATTAGAAAAGCACTAAATGATCCTAGTCATGATGTGAGAGAAACTGCCGAGTTCGTTCTTAAACGATTTGAACGACTAAAAAATCAGAACGTTGTTTACAAACCATCCGAAATTCTATAATCTCTATTTCATTTAGTTTATAAAAAACTACAATTTTTTTGATTTAAATTTTAAATTTACTTTGTTTTTGTGATATAATTTTTTACATCAAGTGATGTTATCGGCTGTGCCGTATCCCACAAAAGACTACACAGACTATGTATATTGCTTACCATTTCAGATGAATTTGTACACAGAGAAAAGTCTGACTCTGAATTTGAAGACATTTGACTTGCAGCTGTTGAATCTGACATGATCATTTGTTTGTCTTTTTGGACCACCATTCTTCCCTTTGATGGCAGCTTACAGATTTTAGTTTCAGTAGCGTTGAATCTTTTAACAAATGAAATTAATTTTGGATCATCTAACTCTACAAGTAATCTCACTTTGCCTCCTCTTTTTTCACACACTGTGATCTTTTCAGGTATTGCACTATGATACATCCTAGAAATATCTTCAAGTGTAGTTGAGATGTATATTATTCCTGATGAGTTTTCAATTAACTGTGCAATGTCTGCATAGATATTTCCTCTTCCTTGTACCACTCTAAATGTAGGCACGTTTGTACCTTGTTTGGTTGTTATTTCACTATTGATTTTTTCAATTATCGCTTCTCCGTCTTTTTTAATTCTATTTACCTCATCCTCTTTTTTTCTTAATGCGATTTTTAATGCATCTTGTGGTTCTGCAGCAATGCATAATTTAGGGCTAGATAATGTTGTTGAAATTATATTTCTACTTACAAGCTTATCTACTGTTCTGTACATTCTTGCTCTGTCTATATCAAGCTCTTTTGCTAGTGCACTTGCAGTAATTGGTCCTGCTCGTAATAAATTCAAATATACTTTGGCTTCTAATTCATCAAGATCCAAAATCATTTCTAATTCCGATGCAATGCCTGTTATTTGATCTTGAAATGTCATCAAATTAATTTCTCACCTGAATTTCTTGCATGAGAATTTTTCGCGTGATTGCATTTAGCACTTGCGCATGATTTCCCAGTTTGACTGTTTTTATTTTCATCTATATCAAATGATTGATCGATTAGAACTAAAGGATCAGTATGTTAGATCATCTACTAACAACTTACAGAATAAAATTTTATGACTGTTAATTACATTTCATACATTTGTAATTAAAAATGTCTGAAATGAAACTATGACACATTAAATGCAATCACTGCCATGATTATCATTACTACAACATGTTTGGTTCCTGCAACATATGACCCCGACCCTATCTTTCCTGCAGCTACCCCTCCAAAGACTGCTTCAATTATTGCCATGTTAAATAATGCTGATTCTAATTTTGATACATCCATATCTGCCAATGATCCAAACAATCCATCTTTTCCGCTACCTGCAGCTAGCAATCCGTCTTGAACTTTTTCAATCTCAGTGAAAAAGCTAGTAGTTAGTAATACTGCAACTGCTAAAAACACTGCAAATGAAATGTAAATTGTATATGTATATGGTTGCAAAGCTGACTTTCTGCTTTTTTCAATATTTTGCATCTCTGAGACGTGTTTTTGAATCATCTCCAGATTCTCACTGACATCTCCTCCTATTTTCATGGCCATCTCAAGTAGTACAGTTACACGTCGTGATACCCTTGTGCCTGTTCTCTTTGCAAAATTCTCAAATGCTTCTTCTAATGGGATTCCCCAACTGATGTTTGCTTTAAGATTCTTTAATTCAGGGGTTAACGCTCCCAAGTTTCTATCTGCTGCTTGTTCTATTGCTCTGATAAGATTAGAGCCACTTTGAACCGAACTTAGTAATGCTAATAAAAATACTGGCATGTTTCTATCTACACTGTCTCTTCTTTGGACTTCTCTTAATTGATGAATTGTTAATGGAATAATCCCTACCATGATTCCAAATATTATTCCAACATCTTTGATCATAGTTGATTCTACTACACTTGAGATTTCTAAACTAATTACAATTACACTAATTGATGCAACAATTGAAAACATGATTGATTTTACAATCTCGTTTTTCAAAATGGATTTTTTTGGCATTATCTCATTTGTTGCTATCTCTTTTTGGTTTCTATCGATTTTTTGCATGTTTTACCTCTTTGGCACCATTGTATCCATCATTACTAACATCAATACCCCGCTTAGCGGAATTACTGCAAATGTGAGTATGTTCATTAGTGTAAGCAAGTCAAAACCCCCTAAACTTGGACTCATGATGCCCATAATTGATAACATGATTACTGCAAGGAGTGGGAATACTATTAAGAGAATTGTATAGATTTCTGCAACAGACCCAAGTGATTCTGTAGTTTTTTGTAGTAGCATCTTTTTTTCTTCCAGTTGAACTTTGGCTGTAGCGTTAAAGTATTCTTTCAAATCACCGCCTGATTGAGATGTGACAATAGCTCCTTCTAGTAATTCTGAGTATGGTCCTGGCGGTGTTCTGTTAATTAGATCCTTTACTGCTGTGATTAAATCCATTCCAAGAATCTCAATGTTTCTGGTAATGAAACGTGCATCCTTTACAATGTCTTCATCTGTATCTTCTTTTGATATTGCTTTGAAAATATCCTCTAATGATAATCCACTTGTTGCAAGTGTTGACATGTATCCAATAAAGTGTGGAATTTCTTCTAATAGTTTTGTTGATCTGTTTTTTACTTTGACTGGAGGAATAATTTGTAGAATTCCAAATGTCATTGCCATTAAGACCAATCCTGCAATTGGTGGAAGGAGATAACCTACAATTACAGGTTGAATGTTGATTAATTGGGATGCAATTAGACCTATTATTACACCACATATTCCGCCAATAATGCTAAAGAAAACCATGCTTGAAACATATACTTCAAAAGGAATTGGCATCATTGCTTGTTTGATTGATTTTTCTAGTGGTTTGAATTTCGGATATAGGAATTTTATGTGATCATTTAGCAATTTGTAACTGTATACATGAATGACTCCCACTGACTCTTCTTGTTGTTTTTGTTTTGTTTTTGTCATTGTCATGTTACATCTCTAACCTCTTTCTTTCATAGTATCTTTCAGGATCCGAGTAATACTCCATGATGTTATTTGAGACTTCTTTGTGATCACGAATGTCTTTTTTTGCCATCCACTCTAATGCAAGTCGTCTTTTTGTTAATTCATAGTTGATCTTTTCATCTGTATCACCATCTCGTTCTTTTATTTTACTAAACACTACACTGTCTCCCATGAATTCATGCTTGTCTTCTCTTGGATTCCATTTGAATATCTCATGGGTTTTAATTTCCCCAGTTTTTTCATCAATGCCATTGATTTCTGATACTTGAATTATTCTTCTTGCAGATTTTTCACCAATTCTGATTTTTAATTGCAATGTGATCAAATCAAGACTGTTTGAAATGAGCGATTTTGGAACATCCATTGGTGAAGATGTTAATCTTGTTAATGTTGCATCAACTGAATCGGCATGTATTGATGAAAATCCTCCGTGACCTGTTGCCATTGCCTGAAATAACGTGTATGCCTCTCTTCCTCTGGTCTCACCTACAATAATTATGTCTGGTCTTTGTCTGAGTGCTGCTCTGAGTAGATCAAATTGATTGATTTCTCCAATCTGAGTATCTGTAAAGCTCTGTCTTGAAACAGCTGGAATCCAATTTTCATGAGGTAGGTTCAATTCCTGTGTATCTTCGATGCTGACTACTTTTTGTCCAGGTCTGATAAATGTCGCAAGGGCATTTAGAGCAGTCGTTTTTCCACTTGCGGTACCTCCTGCAATAAGCATTGTAGCGCGTTTTTCAGCGAGATACCACATATATGCCGCAATATCTACTGACATTGTTCCAAATTTGATTAAATCAATTACTGTAATTGGGTCTGCCCTGAAACGTCTGATTGTAAATGTACTTCCCCTTTTTGTAATTTCATGACCTAACGTTAGATTGATTCTACTTCCACCAGGTAATGATGCATCTATAATTGGATCTGCAACTGATACATGTTTTCCACAAACATATGCCATCTTTCTTGCAAAATTGTTTAATTCAGCTTCATTTTTGAAGATTATGTTTGTTGGAATTGATTCATGTTCTCTATGCCATACGTAAATTGGAATATTTGTCCCATCACAACTTATTTCTTCAATCATATGATCTCTCATAAGCGGTTCGATCTTTCCAAGATATACAAAATCTCTAACTGCAAAATAGTTTATTCTTTCAATATTTTTTGGTGGAATTTTTAATCTGTATTTTTTAATCATTATTGCAATTTTATTTTTTAGTCTTCTCTCTGCATCTTTTTTTGATTTAATGTCTCCCAGTGATACTGAAAGTTCTGTCATTAACAGTTTTTTGATAATATCAAAAGCTTTTTGATCTCTTTCTGTTAATACTGGCTCTATGACTTGATATCTTAATCCTCCTTTTGCTGTTGGATCTTTTATTATTCCAGCATGAATTTCATTATTATCCCAATCTAGTTTTGAAAGTGTCATAAATTGTGGAATTTTCCTCTCATTTTCTTTAATCAATTGAGGTGTATCTTCTATTTTATTTTCATTTGATTTTACAATGTTCTTATGGTCATACTGTATTTTTTGTAACGCTGAAATTTTATTTTTAAATATATTTAGCCTCATTTTTAGGTATTTTTATAAACACTTTGTCTTTTAACGCTTGTTCGTTCATTTGAACAACATTTTGCTTTTACTGTGGTTTTAGTTAATACCTGTAACCATGGTATGTGTTACGCTCTTATCTTATGAGGTGTGTATTTGATGTTCGGACGAAAATCTAGTGGAGATTCTAAATCCAAGCCTGATTCTAAATTTCCTCATGTTGGTGGGATTTCCTCATTTTTAAAAAAGGAATCAGACACTAATGAAGAACCTGCCCCAAAAGTAAATTTTGAGCCTGATCTACCTAAGCCCTCAACTAGTAAATCTGTAAATCTGATTCAAGAAGTACAAAAATTAGATGATAAAACGATTAAACCCTTCATTGATTATACCAAGGGTCACATCTATTATCCGATTCTGTCTAAAATAGGAGAGCCTCATGACAATGTACTGTATTTAGATGATCTGGTATCTGATGGAATTTTAGCTAAACACATTTATGAAAAATTAATCGTCTGCCCATTACATCCTACAGTTTTTTCCTCAAGCATGAGATTGTATTGTCCTAAATGCCATTCAATGAATGTAGAAAAATTAAACCTCTTTGAGCATAAAAAATGTGGATATATCGCTGAAAGTAAAAAGTTTGATTTTTCAAACACAGCACATTCAATTTGTCCTTCTTGTGTAAAAGAAATTAAAAATTTTGATAAAGAAATTCGTGTTCCTGCAATGTGGTATCAATGTGAAGATTGTGTAGAAAAATTTGATAATGCAGTTATAAAACTTCATTGTAGAAATCATGATCATGATTTTGATACAAACTCTGGAAAGTTTATCACTACATTTTGTTATAAATTAAAAAATTCCGATATCTCTAATGTCTCTGATACAACTCAGATAAAAGATGAATTGATGAAATTGCTAAATGGTTTTAATTTTTCGGCTGAATTAAATGCTCGTGTTAAAGGGAAGAGTGGAAATGTGCATGAAATTCCAATTTTTGGTAAAAGTAAATCCAATAATGATTCAATTTTAATTTTTATTAAAAATCAATCTTCTGGAGTAGATGAGTCAGATATGAATTCTGTTTTAATTCCAAAATTGGATATTGATCCAAAAAACACTTTCTTTGTCACCGTGTCTGATGTTAAAGATGGAGTAGAAAGTTTGGCAAAACACTATGGAATAAATTTAATTTCTGATCCAGATTTTTCAAAAATCATTTCACGTGTAGAAGAATTTGTTTCTGTTTGGTATGCAAATAATGGTGGTCGTAAATGAAATACCCATTAACTAATTCTCTAAAAAGAAGACGCGCAGTAAGTCAAGTTATGGGCAGTGTTGTAATTTTGGGAGTTGTTACATCTATCGGATCTGTGGTGTTGTTTAATGGTATGAATCAAATCAATGCATTTTCATATGATTTGACTTTTCATGACAAACCAAAAAACGAGGCATTTCGAGAAAATTTGATGTTTGAGCATATACGATTTGAGCCTGGAACTGATCAAATCATACTGTATCTAGCAAATATTGGTACAACCGAATCTACAATTGAAAGTATAACTGTAGTCAAACTTGATACTCAAAATATTCTTGTGAATTGGGATGAGAGTGTTGGTACTACCATCCAGATAAAAGAATCAAGTGATCCTGTTGTTATTAATGCAAATCTAAATTCACAAACTTGGGATGATCCTACATATCGTACATCTGAATATAAAATTTCTATTACAACATCAAAAGGTAATTTCTTTTCTACTGTAGCTAGTCCGTATAATACATAGGATTAAAATGAAAAATTATTTGATGTTAAAACTGGAAAAACAATCTCGTGGAACTAAACGGAGAGGGATCACAGATATCATTTCGACAATGCTGCTTATGGGAATAACTGTGACTGGTGCAACAACTTTAACTTATTTTGTAAATGATTCATTTATCTCTGGAAATTTAGCTACTGCTTCGTCATTAGATACTGCAACAAAATCAATCAAATTATTAGGATATGATACACGTGATTCTACTACTCTATTACAAATTTCTAATCTTGATAATGAGTTTGATAGTAAAATATGTGGTGATACATGTTCTGTATTAAATTCAGATAAACTTCCATCAAATGGTGGTTCTGAATTTATTATAATTAAAATTAAAAACAACAGTATCAATTCCGTCTTTTTAGAGAACATTCAATTAAATAATGTCCGTCATTCTTGGGATATTCAAACATCAGGTGCTACTTTGAACACTTTGCAGGATATTTCTTCAGGAGGTAACTATCCTCATGATGGAATGTTTTCAATAATTCCTGATTCATTAACTGTTCAATCTATTAATAATGAAATTAAAAGTGGTGAAACTGTTAACCTTTTGATTAAGCTTGGTGATGATGATTCTGATATTTTGCTAAATAAGGGAATACGTGTTTTTCTAAATATTGGCAGTATTAACCTTGTAGAATTTTTACTTGAGAGTGGCAATGCTCGATGACTCATATTTCCTTATTTTCCCATAAATCTAGGCGTGGTATCTCATCTGTAGTTGGGGCATTGATTTTTACTGTTTTGATGATTGCTGGTTTTTCTGCAATGAGTCTTGCTCTTGATTCTCAAACTGATATTGTAAATACACAAAGAGTAGTTGCTGATGTAGAACTAAAAAAACAACAAGAGAAATTTGATATTTCAGTTTCTACTGATGCAAATAATATTCTAGATGTCTCTGTTGATAACACTGGTCAAAACCCAGTTGAGATCTCTCGTATATGGATTACAAACAAAACTTTACCTACTCAACCTGCAAAACCTTTTTCTGTTAATTCTAATGATGCATTTGTGCCATCTGGATTTAAATCAAATATCCTTGCTACTCAACCTCTTTACATAACTCCAGACACATATGATGTAAAAATAATCTCAACACTAGGAACTGTCAAAATAGCTGAATTATCGTATGGCTCTTCTTCTAATGGATTACGTGCAGAATTAATTACTGATCCTCCAGATGTAATTGTTGGACAAAATGTCACTGTGGCAATGTTAGTTACTAACACTGGCTCTGAAACTATTTACAACGTACGCCCGAACCCACTTACTTTTGTAGGTACTGGCACTGGTCATATTGTGTCCTCCTCAGCTAATATCCCAACATTTACAGATTTGAATGGTGGTGCATCTGTAATGTTCTCTTGGGATTATCAGGTAGATGGTGATAGTGGAAATCAACTTAGATTTTCAGGTAGTGCAGTAGGTGATGGTGGTCATACATCTAATCCTGTTTCAGACATTAGTGTTTTGAGATTGCCTACTGATGGAAGTTCTGGCAGCACTGATCCAGATATTGTCAATGATGAGTTGCTTGCAAGACCACAACTATTTTTTATAATCCCTTCGTCTCAGGGTAAATCTGATGATGCACAAGCAGTGTGGGGAATCAATGTTGTAAATCCTATTAATGCTGATATGCAAGTGAGTAAATTAGTTATTACTGCATTTGCACCTGGTGCACAAAATAATGACAAGTTATTTGACAGAGGTGGCGGGGCATGTACTTTTAATCCAATTTCTCCTGTTTTAGGTTCAGATAGTAATTGGTCATGTCCATCAGAAAATGCATTAATGTGGCAAAGTACTACGCCTATCATAATCCCTGGAAATTCTACTAAATCATTTTTAACAAAAGTTGAACCTGGAAAACCATCTGGAACCGCATCTTTAGAGTCTGTAGTTGTTCAAGGTTCTGTTTTTACCACGTTAGGATCATTTGGTAAGGCTGGATATCAATCAACAATGTCTGGTACTGACTCTTCAATTATTAATGTTCATTTAACAAGTGACCCACTAAATCCAAGATCTAGTAATAATATTATGTCTAGTATAGTGGGAATATCTCCTAATAGTATTCGATTGTTTAATGTGACACTAGCTGATATGGATACTGTATCATCTACCACAATTAATTCAGGTGCTAAATTAATTATCAATGTTCCAAAAGATTGGACTGATGTGACAATTACTAATTCTGTTGGATTTGTTGGTACTCCTTCTGTTACTAAATTTGGTGATAACTCTCATCAGATAGTTGGTGTTACATCTACTGCACTTGGCAGTGCTTCTAATGTTGCAGATATAATTTCATTTACTGCGCGGGCTCCAAATATCACTACTGATAAACTTTATGTCATGTATGTTTTAGCTCAAGGACAAACTAATAGTGGTTTTTCTATTGGACCATTAGCTGAAGTTGTTTTACAAGTAGATACACCATAATTTTTGTTCATTTTTAATTACAAATGCACACTTTTGCAAAATGTAGTGCATTTTGAACACAGATCTCTTTAACATCTTTTTTAATTTTATACAATCAAGAATGACATACATAACGTCAAAAAAACAAAAAATGACCTCTAGAAGAGCAGTTGCACCAATCATTGCAACACTTCTTTTAGTCGCTATCGCAGTCGTGGGTGGAAGTATTGTCTTTGTGTTCTCACAAGGATTCTTTAGTTCTGCTCAAGTAAGCGGTTCCCCAAACATCGAATCTCTGAAATTCACTGGTTATGATGCTACTGATGGAACTAACTTGTTAAACCATGATGGTACAACATTCGCTGCAGCAAACACTCCCGGAAACGGTCTTATCTTGGGTGAAGATGTAGCAGTTTATCTACAAAGTAACAGTGTTGGTAAAGTCACATTAGGTGAAGTTAGATTTGGCGGTTCAGTATACAACTATACTAGTTCTGCTCCAAACCCGGGACAATATCAAGTTCTTACAGCTGGGCCTAGTTCATTTTTGACTACATCTTCTGCAGAACTTCAACCAGGACAACAAGTTTCAATCATTATGAATCTTGGTGAAAACATCAAAAATGGCAGAGATACACAGTTCAAACTAACTACAGCTAACGGTGCAGTCTTTGTAGGGACAATTATAGCAGGTCAACAAAGTGGTTAACCCCACCTTTTTTACTTTTTATGGTAAACAAAAATGACTCACAAAAAATCTCTCATCTTTCTTTTAACAATTATAATTTTATTACCTTTACATTTACAAACTGCATATGCTCAAAATCTTGAATCACTTTCAGAGTACTCTATCAAATTATCAATAACTCCATCGCATATTGATGAAGGCAAAGATGATCATCATATAGGATATATTTTCATTCTAAGTAAAAGCGGAACTCCGATTACATCATCTAAAGATGTAACGTTTACACTATTCTCTGATAACCCTATTTTGGTATCTGTTCCTGAAAAAGTTATCTTAAAAGCAAATGAAGAGTATGCTTCATTTGATGTATCGGTTGGAGATTTAACAGGTAATGCTGTAATCACTGCATCATTAAATTCCAAAACTTCCTCTCAAAAAATTCAGATAGGTAACAATGAAACTCATCTTCCCGATGATCTTATTTTGGAATTAAATTTGCCTTCTGATGATATGCACGTAAATTCTAAAATGCCTTTTTCTGTTTATTTGAGAACATCTGATAATTACATCATTAGAGCACCATTTGATATCGATATTGATTTAGAATATGAAAAATTACTAGCTACCCCAAATTCTGATGTTTTAACTATAAAAAAGGGTGATTATTATGCCTGGGGAACCCTTGAAACTCATCAAAAAGTTGGAAACACATTTTTACGTGCAATTCAAAATGAATCTAATTTAGATACTGCAAAAAGCATAAAGATCTCTTCGACACTTCCTACTTCTTTAGCGATTAATGTTTTTCCAAAATTAATTAATGCTGATGTTAAAAAACAAATTGATATTTTTGTAAGTGTAGTTGATTCTGATGGAAATCCTACAATTACTCCTGAAGATATTAAATTAAATTTTTTCTCAAATGATCAATATTCAGTTGGTGATAAATTAGATGATACTATGAAAGAAGTAAAAACTGTAATTAAAAAAGGACAGTTTGGCTATTATCTTAGACAAAATTTAGACCTCTCTCATTTACTTGCCAATGATATTAAAATTGGTGTAAGTGCAGAAGGATATGGAATTGCTACTGATACGTTTTCAACAGTAGGAAAGTCAATTAACATTGATAATAATAAAATAACTGAAAAAGACATACAATTATTCATTCCAGAAAGAATTCCTAGTAATGCTACTAGTATTGTGACTTATCAAGTTATTGCAGTAGAAGACGATGATGATGATGTTGATGAAAATGGAAATCCAATTATTCAAGAAACAGAAGATACTGAAGATGAAAATATAATCATTTTAACTATAGATGATCTAAAAGAAGGTGAATTTTATCCAATTCAAACAAATGAAAATTATTATGCTGATGGTTATGTTAAAAAATTAAATGTAATTTCTGGTGATTCAAAATTAGTTACAATTAAAGACATTGGTAAAATTGAAGTAGGTAACTCTTTTGGTACTGCTACAATTAGTTCAGGACAAAAAAGTGGACCTGTTTTGATTTCTGCATCTGTTCAGGGTGTGGGTTCTGATTCTGTTTTAACTGAAGTTGTTAATACGCTTGAGCAAAAAGAGGCTAGAATTTTCTCCCCGACTGGTCAGAATACAATACTATTTGATCGTGAAGGAAATTTTGATGTATTTTTGATTGCAATAGATAGTCAAGATAGACCAAAAGTACTGAAACATGATTCAAAATATCTTGTCACGCCTACAAATGGCATAATTGAAATCAAAAAGGATACTACTTTTGCATTTGCAACACTTCGTAGTGACTCATTTACTATAACTGAAGATAAAAATTTTATTGATTTGAAAGTAATTCCAATTGGAGAGGGTGCTGATTTGTCACTTGAAACCAAAAAAACCTTTGTTACTCAACCATCATCTAAGATTTCTGTATTACTTCCTATGAGTAAAATAAATGCAAATCATGACAAAAATTTTGGCATAGTGCAAATTGTTGATCTACAAGGCAATCCGATAATCCCTACATATGATATAAAGTCTAAAATTACATCATCTAAAGAAAGTCTGGTACAAGTAATTGATGATGCTGTAATTCCTTCTGGTGTTTCTTATGCTTCATTTCCAATTGAAACTACCGGTGTAATAGGAAATTCTATAATTTCAGCAAGTGCAAAAGGTGTGATAGGAACTGAATCTGAAATTAGTACTGATTCTTCATTGACAAAATTAAAAATATTTACAAGTGGTTTGACTGATCAAATTCCAGTTGACAAACCTGTTGAAATAAAATTATTTATTGATGATGAAAATGCTGAATCAGTTCCAGGTGCCTCTATTAAAATTAACGCTGATGGAAACTCAGTGGTAGTTCCAGATGTTATTCAAACAGGTCCTGATGGAAGTGCAGTTATTAGATTAACTGCAACAAACGGTCCTAGCATTTCATTAAATCTTATTGCTACTGCTGAAGGTTATTCTGAAGGAAAGGATACTTTGACAATTAATGTTGATTCTCCTGATAAAACATTGAATACTGTTGATCTTGATTTACCTGAATGGATTGTTTATGTGATTTTAGCTGCAATACTTTTGATTGGGGTGCTAGTTGTATTGTTTTTGAAAAAATCAAAAGCTCCACTTGAAGAAGATTGGGAAGAAGAAGAACTTTAATTTGATAAATTTTAATTGTAAATTTACATAGAAATATTATATTGTGTTTGTTTAACTCTTTGATGATCTCTGTATGGCTTAGAGTTATACGTGTCAAGTTTCTTTTAGCCTCAGTTATAGCCGTCTCACTTGGTCTTGCTATACATTGGAATCAACATTATACTATTGATCTATTTGATGCTTTTTTGACATTTGCTGGTGTGATGGCACTTCATGCTAGTGTTGACTTGTTAAATGATTACTGGGATTACAAAAGAGGGATAGACACTGCTACTAAACGAACCAAAATGAGTGGAGGAACAGGTGTTTTGCCAGAGGGACTGCTCAAACCATCTTCTGTTTATCGTGTAGGAATTGGATTTTTAATTTTAGGCTCTATAATTGGATTTTATTTTGTATTCACTGATGGAATAATTATTGCTGCAATTCTAGGATTTGCAATTTTGTCTATCTATTTTTATTCTACAAAAATTGTAGACTCTGGACTTGCTGAATTTTTTGTAGCAGTAAAAGGTACGATGATAGTGCTTGGAACTTTTTTTATTCAATCAAATCAAATTACTATTGAATCGATTTTAGGAGGAATAGTTGTAGGAGTTTTGTCTTCGTTGGTCTTGTTTATTACATCGTTTCCAGATCATGATGCAGATAAATCTAAAGGTCGAAAAACTCTAGTGATCGCAGTTGGTAAAAAAAGGGCAACATCTATTTTTTGGGGTTTTCCTTTAATTTCATATTTTGTAATTTTAATTGGGATTTTTTTAGAAATTTTCCCAATATTGTCTCTTATTACGATTCTTGGTATTCCATTATTGATAAAAGCAGGTCTTAGTCTCAGCAAAAATTTTGATTCCATTGATGAACTAGTACCTTCAATGTCTAACACACTAACGTTTAGCCGAATTACCGGAACATTGTTTGTGCTAAGTTTTTTGTTTGATGCAGTATTAATCAACTAGACATAAATTCAGTAATGTTTGATGATTTTTATGATCACAGGATTTGCTACATCTGAAGGTACGACTAAATTTGTTAAAAACTCAAGCGTAAATTCATTAAATTTTAAGAAGATACATGGTCTTGAATTATCTAATGTTGGTATTGGTACCTATCTTGGAGACCCAAATGATCAGACCGACGAACTTGTAAAAAATGCAGTAAAACAATCTGTTTTATCTGGAATTAATGTAATTGATACTGCAATTAATTATAGAGCCCAAAAAGCCGAACGTTCTGTTGGAAAAGCAATCTATGAATTAATTAACGAAGAAAAAATTACTCGTGATCAAATTTTTATCAGTACAAAAAATGGATATATTACAAACGATGCTGATATAAAACAAGAATTTTGGGAATACGTTAAAGATGAATATACTCAAAAAGGGATACTAAAAGAAGGTGACGTATCCTCCGGATACCATTGTATGACTCCACGATATCTTGATGATCAACTAGAACGTAGTCTGAAAAATCTAGGTTTAGAATGTATTGACTTGATATACCTGCATAATGCTGTAGAGGGTCAAATCAAAGACATCTCAAAAGAAAAGTTTTTGGAAAATCTAAAATTTGTCTTTGAATTATATGAACAAAAACGAAAAGAAGGAAAAATAAAATTTTATGGTATGGCAACATGGGAATGTTTTCGAGTTTCTTCTGATAATCCCCAATATCTTTCATTAGAAGATACAGTAGAATTGGCAAAAACTGTAGGTGGTGAAAATCATGGATTTCGCTTTATTCAACTTCCATTTAACATGTATTATGATCAAGCACTACTTGCAAAGAATCAAACACTTGCAGGAAAACCTGTTTCTATATTGGAAGCAGCATCAAAGTTGAATGTTGGAGTATTTACAAGTGTACCATTAATGCAAGGACGATTATTGACACCTGGTGCAATGCCAGAGTTTAATGAACTAAAACCATCACTTCGTGCCTTGCAGTTTATTCGTTCATCTCCTGGTGTAATATCTCCACTGGTAGGACAAAAATTACCCGTGCATGTTTCTGAAAATCTTGAAATAATGAAAATTCCTCCAATGCCTGAGGAAGAATTTCTTGCATTGGTTAAGAAATTAACTTCATGATTTCAAAAATTGTTTATTCATGCGTTGAAGCGATGAATTCTATGGAAAGATAATAAATGGGTAATTTGAGATTATAATCAGAAATTTGTCTTCTAAGATTTTTGATTATTCTGCTATTTGTAAAACGATTTTGTCATTAGACCCTAAAATTAGATTTGCTGGAGTAATTAATGAACGAGGAAGATTGGTTGCTGGTGGAATGAAAGAAAATGTTGAACCATTAGAGAATGAAAAAGATGATGAGATGATCTTCATGGAACTTGCATTAAGAGTAAAAATGAGAAAAGAATTTGATAAACAATTGGGTCCGGTAAATTTTGCATTAGCATCAAGAGAACGTGCATTAGCAATTAGTTTTTTAGTTAATGATGATATTTTGTATGTTGTTTCAGAACCTGATGCCGATTACGGTGTGCTTCCAAAAAAAATATTGAAAATAATCCACTCATAATTTTCAACCTGTCTTCAGATCTAATCCAACATATCTATAAATAGAAATGATCTGTGAAAAAATTTGTGCCAGTAGACCCCGTTTGTGGAATTGAGCTTTCTGAAGAATTAGCAGTAACTCATGAATATGATGGAAAGAAATTATTTTTTTGTTGTAATGGATGTAGGAAAATTTTCATTAGAAAACCAAAAAAATGGAAGAAAAATATCTAAATTGGAAAAGCCCCACACATGCGACAAAATTTTGAGTTTTCTACATTGAAATTACAATAAGGACATGATTCCCTGTCTTGTTTCTTTGTAGGGGGTTGATACAATTTTCTATATATTTCGTAATAATGCATGGATTCCTTTGTTCTTATTGTAACTCCATCTGCATCTTGTATTTTCTTTTTCTTTTCTAAAAATAATTGATCGTTTATCACAGAATCAAACAAATTCGAAAGTCCTGCCGTACCTGACCCGTCTTGCATGGGGGATTTCTCTCTCCATGCAATTTGCATTGGAATGTTTTTCTCAAATGTCTTTCTGAGAATCCATTTTCCATATCTTTTTGTTTTTTCTTCTCTAACTTTGAGGTTTGATGGAATTGTCTTTGCAAATTCTATGATATTTTCATTCAAAAATGGTGATTCTACTGTTATTCCTAGTGCTTTACCTATCTCCTGCGTTGGAAAATGCATTACAGAGCATACTCTTTGTATCTCTTTGTCTAGTTCCTCTTCTGATTTTTTTATCAAAAAATTATACCCTGCAAATAATTCATCTGCACCATCGCCTGTAATAATTCCAGAACTTTTTTGATCCTTTGCCCACTGTATTGCTAGGTACATAACTACATTATTTCTGATTTCAATATCGTTAAAGTTTCTTAGAATTTTTATGGTTTCTTCTATGGCATTTAAAATATCTGTGGTACTTACTTGATTGATTACTAATGGTATGTTGAACTCCTTTGATACTCTTTGAGAATATGTAAGATCACTTGCAACAAAATCTTTTGCTATTATTGCAATTGATTTTGGTTTTTGTTCTTTTAGAAAATATGCAATAATTGTACTATCTAACCCCCCTGATATTGCTAATGAATTTGATTTGCATGACTCACATGACTCTTTTAAAATATCATACAGTTTTTTAGAAATATCTTCCAATGAATCAATTATATTTTTGAAACTAAAATAGGTTAGCCTAATTAATTATTGGCTAATCTGCTGTTTAGGCAACTTTTTGTATTGCAAACTTTAAATCCTTTATCAAAACTTTGTGGAGTAATGTTACTTCCTGCAGAAATTGAATCAAAGACATTGATTCCTGCATTGCGAGCAATTCTTGCTAAAAAATTAGCCGAAGATCATAATATTCGTGAAGACGAAATTTCAAAAATGCTTGGAGTTACACAAGCAGCTATTAGTAACTACATCCGTGGAACTCGTGGTGATCCATCTTTAATTGCAAAACTTTTGGCAGAAAAACAAGTCTCTACTTTGATTGATGAGTTAACTGATAATCTGTCATCTGATATGGCTTATACTCCGTCTAGCCTTTCAAAATTTATCGGTCTTTGTAATTATATCAAATCAAGCTTGTTGATTTGTGAGATTCATCACAATTTAGAATCCAATATAGATGAACAAGTTTGTAAAGAATGTGAAAACATGCTTCTAAAAGGTCCTGGTAGTGTATACTAGGTTTTAATTAAAATAATTTCTATATTTGAAGTCATTCTTCCTATTCCTGCGGCTGCTTCAGTATCGAGTTTAATCTTCTCGACTTTTGAATTACCATGTAACATCTTTTCGGTAATGATATTTGCAACTGCAACTGCATTTGGAATTGAATTTCCAACTGCTCGAAGTATTACTTTCTTTTTATTTCCTAAAATTGGCAATACATCTAGAGCTACTTGCATTACTGGATCATTTCTGATATGAAGTATAGTCGTTTCAGGTTTGTTGATCTGCTCTTGACCATATTCTTTTTTAATCTCTTCCATGAGCATTATTCAATAATTCGCAATTTTGTGTTCTATTAAGTTTTATCGACGATTGATTCACTTAATCAAAGTATTCAATTGGTATGTTTTGATAATCTCCGTTAGGGAGTACTCTTCTAATAGTAATTGGAATAACTCTTTGTTCTAATTCTTCCATGGCAATATCTAATGATATTCTTGCAGTTTTTGGAATTGGAATGAATGGTGGTGCTCCTAATGATAACTGTAACGCTCTTGCCCCCATAATTCTTGCCTTCTCAAATCTTGTTAGTGTTGGAGGTCCAATTGATATCTTGCCTTTTTCACATGGAATTTCTACTGGATCATGTTCTAAAATTGTTTCAACTACTTCTCGTGATTCTATTTCTTTGATTCTTTTTTCTAGTGCCTCTTGTTGTTTTTCAGTTAGCGGTTCTAGACCTTCATTTTTTTCAATTAATTTTCGATAAGTATCTAATGCTTTGTTCAATCCGGTGTTTACTTCTACGTCTCCTTCAAAAACTTCCTCTACTTCAGGAGCTTCTACATATTCTTCTGGTTCTTCTACAATTAATTCAGCTTCGTTAGAATCCGACAAGTACCCAAATTCTCTCAAAGCGTTATATAATCCAATAATTTTAAACTACAAATTGAGCTCACCATCAGTCTCGCGAAAGCAGATAATTTTGGAAATTAAAGGAAAAATAAAGATCCGCTGTGATCTTAAACGCCATCTGTCTCCAAGGACGGTTGGGACCATAATGAGATCTTTGCCATTGGAAGGACACGCTCATTTTCTGGGAAAAAATATTGCTTATTTTGAAACGATACTTGATTCTGGAATTGAAAGATCCACAAAAGAATTCAAAAAAGGAGATATTGCTTTTTTGTCTTCTACTGGTAGTGTATGCTTTTTTGTTGACGATGCTGCTCCTGGAAAAATTATGACTCCTATTGGAAAAATGTTAGAAAACATTGATGCGCTAAAAGATGTGAAATCTGGAGACGTTTTTTGTCTCTATGAGGAAACTGCTTGATAGATGTAATGTCCGCTATATCCACCAGTACGCTTTACAATTCCTTTCTTTGTTGATTCTATTAAAAATGCATTTGCTGCTGATATTTTAACTCCAGTCTGTCTTGCAAGATCGTGAACTGTTACGACTTTGGAGCTTTTGATTATTTTAATTGCTTCTGCTTCATTTACCATTACTGTAATCTCTGCTTTACGTGGACCTCCCTCCCCTCTATCTTTTCTACTCTTTTTTGAATCCTTTGGATCTTTTCCATCCTTTGCATTTTGAGTCTTGTCCTGTTTTGCTGGACTAACTTTTTTGGTTCCACCCATATTGTCTGAAAAAAATATTCCTCTTATAAACGATGTATAATTTTGATTTTTAAATCATAAATTAAAAAACCATATTGGCAATGTTGCTTTTTCTCAAATATAAATAACATCTAATTTATCCATAATCATGGGTATTGTTTCAAAAGGCGCAAAATGTAATGTTGATGGCTGTGATAAAGAAGGAGCCCGTTCATTAAATACAACCAAAGTAGAAAACGCAGGATTACGTGTAGTGTCCGTTGGCAAAAAGACTGTTCTTTGTAAAGAACATTACAAAGAATGGAAAAAAGAATCTAAAGATGATAGAGATCTAGAACGTGCTCGTTTTGACAAGTTTTAGATTTTCTTTGTTTTTCTTGTTTTTTGTTTCAATATGTTTTTTCAAATAATCTGTTGTATATTCGATTTTAATTCATTAGTTTTGGAATAAATAAATACACTAGTAAAATTATCTCAATTCTTCCAAGGATCATCAAAAATCCAAATATTACTGTCATTGTAGGACTAAGTGCTGAATTGACAGTTCCTGCACCGTGTCCAGTTGTTGTTATGGCAGAAATTCCATCAAAAAACGCATTTTGAAAATCATATCCTATTGTATGCATGTATGTGGCAATTAGAAGTGGAACAATTACAGATACTGCCAAAATTATAATTCCAACTATGATGTCTTTTTTATCCGATTCAGATATCTGAGCATTTTTTCGATTAAAAACATGTCTAATCTTTGCTAGGTGTATGAATCTAAAAATTTTGATCCCTCCAGCAGTAGAAAATCCACAACCTCCAATTATCATGGCAATGGTGATTATTGTAAGTGCAAGTGGATTTATGTTCTCTAGATTTGCTGTTTGAAATCCTGTAGTTGTACTTGCTGAAATCATGTTAAATATTCCATCCTGCCAATTTAGCCCCATTGATAATGTGAATGTAATGCAAAAAATAACTAGTAGACTTAGGTACACTAATACCTCTTTGGTTAATTTAATTGTAAAAAATTTTTTTCTGACAAATGCATAATGTACACTAAATGGCAGTGACCCAAGTATCATCGCAGCTATTAATACTAAATATTTTGGTGTGGTAAAATCGTCAAATATCTTAGAATCTGGACTAGTCCCACCTGTAGATAATGCACTAAAAGCTAATGCAAAATCATCTAATATTTCACCTTCTCCTAAATAAAATAACAGTAAAGCAATTGATACTGCATAAATTGAAAAAATTATTGTGATTGTTGCAAGTAAATTTTTTAGATGTGGGACATTTCCTGAAATGAATCCTCTCATCATTTTGATTTGCCTTTCTGAATAAAATACAGTTACAATCAGATAGATAAAGCTCAAACCTCCAACAAACTGGGCATATCCACGGTAAAATGTAAAACTTCTTGGCAAGTCTTCAGGATTTTGTACAAGGGAATATCCTCCGGTTGTAAATCCTGCAGAGCTTTCAAAAAATCCATCTGCAAATAGTTCTAGCGGATCATTACTTCCAAAATCAATTACAAAAAGTTGAGGTATCATGCCAAACAATACTAAAATTATGAAACTTGCAAAAACTAGAATTGCAGTTCCTCTTAATGTCAAAGGATGCTTTTGACCATAAGAATTCATGAAAAAACCAGAAATTATTAGTAAAATTGACATTAGATATATTCCAGTTGCAACAACAGAATCGTTTAGTACTGTTGCAACAATTCCTGGAATGAACATCAACACTCCAGTAAATTGCAATATGACGCCGAGATTCCAAATAATTCCTAAAAATGTGGATTGTTTTTGTTGTTTGATCAATGATCTTTTTACAAGATTGGCTATTGTGTCCAAGTAAAGCATTCCAACAACCATCTCGCTATTTGATAATACTGCTAATTTTCGAATTTTTTTCTCACGCATTATTGCAAGCGCTTCAGAAATAGTTTGATTTTCTCTAATTGTGATTAATGGAAATACCATGATATCTCCTAGTGTAGTCTTTGTTGGGTTAACAAATGACTCACTTAATTTTGTTAAAATGTCTTCATCTGTAACTATCCCCAATGGATTGTATGATTCATCTACTACAATAATTTCATCTAGATCCTTTTTTTTTAATATTGTACACGCTTCAGAAACCCTAACATGTTCTGATAACATTAGAATATTTGTTCTATAATATTGTGATACTTTTTTATTAAAATAATCTGTCTGATTACCCTCTTGGGACATTCACGCTTCACCTAGAATCCCTATTGATTAAGTTTGTGTCATGTAGTCAGAAAATAAATACGTCATACTGATGATTTTATCTAATTATCATTCATGATGTGATTTTTAGACTAATTTTTAAACTAGATCAATTGATTGACAATTGAGATTAAAATGAAAAACTCTGATATTGGAATTGGGTTTACATCATCAGAACTATTGAATTTTATTAATACTGATGATAATATTATAATTTATGACTTGCGAAAAAAAGAAGAGTTTGCTAAAGGGCATATTAAAAAATCTAGTTTAGTAAAATATGTTGAAGGGAGTTTAATTGATGTTCCAAAATATTCGAAGATAATTTTGATAAGTAAAGACGACGAACAATCAAAACAGATGGCAATCGCTTTGTGTTCTCATGATATTGATGCCTATTATTTGATTGGTGGAATAAACAATTGGCCATACAGACTTTATTTTACAAATATTTCTTATGTGGGAACAAAATACCCATAACACATAATGAATATCATCGATTTACATGATCCTCAAAGAATAAACCGAAGTCCTGATGAAGTTGAGGTATTGATTTCGGCAAGTAGTTTTGCTGAACAAGAATTTCTGATAAACACTGTGGAACTTCGACTTTATATTGAAAAAAATGATGAGAAATTAGGACCTTATTCGCTAATCACATCTTTTGTTGATACTGACAAGGGATCAGTAGAGATGATTTATGATGAGGGATTTCGCGGTGTTGATTCTCTTAAACGTACAGTGTTGTTTCTTAAATCTAATTTGGGTATCTCTGGATTGATTTTACGTTCAATAATTACTCTAAGAGATAAGATTGAAAAACAAAAATAATGATCTTTAAAAAAATCAACATAAATTCACGCCTATGCAGTGTTCTTTATTTTTAATGTAAAACAATATTGTATCAAATAATTCAAAAAGTAAACTTTTCAATCATATTTTATTATGATCCCGGATTAAATTCACCTTGTTTTTAGTAATGTTATGAAAGGCGACGTATTGTTACAAAATATCAAAGTTAGCGAACTTGTTCCATTGTCTACAGGGAAAAAGGCAAAGGAGACAAAATTACTAATTCGTGAAGCAGTACTAACTAAACTGGGTAAAAACATCAGTAATGTGCAGAAGAGATGTACCGGAAAACCCCTGTCTCTTAGTATTATATTTTATCTACACAAGGCAAAATATTCAAAAAAGGATCTTTCTAGCCTTTTTGATGTCATTGTTAAAATTCTTGGAGATGAAATGTCTACCAAGAAAGATGCTCTTAAAGGTCTGGAAATCATAACTGATCCAAGTTTGATTTGTAGAATTATCCTAGAAAAAAATCTAATCAAAAAAGACGCAAAAGAAGAATTTTCATTTTCTATATATGAATGGGGTTAACAGTGTAAATGCTATATTTTTCCAGCATGTCTTTCCATTGAATCTTTATGCGTGAAAAATAGGCACGAAAATCGTAATGTTTGGTTTTTTAACCAAAGACTTAATTCAATTATTATTTGGTTTGAGAATATGCGTATACTGCAATTGCATTGTGACAGCATAGAGTATACTCCAATAAAAAAGGAGATCAAAAGTGCTGAAGAGGTTGTTCCTGAAACAAAAAGATTAGAAGAAGTTGTTGTTGTTTTTGTAGCAATCGAAAATGGTGATGATTCATCTGTTGCTCAAAGTGCAATTTCTCAAATAAAAAATTCCATGGCAAAAATTGGATGTAAAAAATTACTATTATATCCATATGCTCATCTTAGCTCAAATTTAGCGGCACCATCCACTGCATTATCCTTACTTAAAGAGATGGAGTCTTCTGCAACTGACCTTGAAGTATCTCACTCTCCGTTTGGTTGGACAAAATCATATCATCTTAAAGTAAAAGGACACCCATTAGCTGAAAGTTCCAAAGTTGTAACAAAAGAAAACATTGGTGAAAAAACATCTACTGAAGAAAAAGAGATGACTTCTGAAGCACTAAAAGGAGAATCAAAAATTACTTCGTATTGGAAGATACTTTCTCCAGAAGGTACACTTGAAAACATTGGAGATTTTAATTTCTCAAAATATCCAAAACTTGAAGTGCTTGCAAAATACGAGTCAGCAAAAAAACGAGCAGTAGATGAACCGCCACCACATGTTGCGTTGATGAAGAAAATGGGAATTGCAGACTATGAACCTGCATCTGATTCTGGAAACATGCGCTTTTTTCCAAACGGTCGTTTGATAAAATCCCTCATTGAAAGATTTGTCACCGATAAAGTCAAAGAGTATGGCGGTTATGAAGTTGAGACTCCAATTATGTATGATTCTCATCATCCAAGTATGGTTAGCTATTTCAATAGATTTCCTGCAAGACAATACAATATTGATTCTGAAGGCAAAAAATTATTTTTAAGATTTGCAGCCTGTTTTGGGCAATTTTTGATGGCAAATGAATTTCAAATGTCATACAAGAATCTACCTTATCGATTATACGAATTAACTCGTTATAGTTTTAGACGTGAACAATCTGGAGAGTTGGTTGGATTAAGACGATTAAGAGCATTTACTATGCCTGACTGTCATGCATTTTGCAAAGATATGATACAATCTATAGAAGAAATCAAAGTTAGATTTGATTTATCTCGCAATGTTCTAACAGAACTTGGAATTGTAGAGTCTGATTATGAGATGGCAATTAGATTTACTGAGGATTTCTACAATGAAAACAAATCATCAATTAATGAATTAGTAAAGAAACATGGTAGACCTGTGCTTGTTGAAATGTGGAAAGAAAAATTCTTTTATTTTGTTTTAAAATGGGAATTTAACTTTGTAGATTCTATGGGAAAAGCATCTGCTCTTTCTACTGATCAAATTGATGTTGAAAATGGAAATCGTTATGGTATTGAATTTGTAGACGAACATAACACTCGTAAAAATCCTATCATATTGCATAATTCTCCGAGTGGGGCAATTGAGCGAGTAATCTATGTAATTTTAGAAAAAGCAGCTCAGGAAATTAAAGAAGGAAAAAAACCCCAGTTTCCATTATGGCTTGCACCAACACAAGTTAGAGTGATTCCACTTAAAGAAGAATTTTCTAATATTTGTGATAGTTTATCTGATAAATTATCATCTCGGAATATTCGTGTAGATATAGATGATAGAAACGAAACTATAGGAAAGAGAATCAGAGATGCTGAAAGAGATTGGATTCGTTATACTCTCGTAATTGGAGAAAAAGAAGCAAATTCGGAAAATCTAAGTATTAGGGATAGGCAAACAGGAAATGTTAGAGAATTGACATTTGATGATTTTATTAATGAAATTAGTGAACAAACAAAAGGCAAACCATTTACCGGACTAAACCTTCCAAAGTATCTTTCACAAAGACCCCAACTGATGGTGTAAAAATGAGTTTTCTTGATTTATACATGAATAGAAATCCAATGATTACTGCTTCATCTAGTGATTCTGAGCCTGTAGCTACAGTATTTGGAATTCCATTTGATTCAACTCATTCTTACAAGCCTGGATGCCGATTTGGACCTGATGTAATTCGTGACGCTTTTAACAATATTGAGATATTTCATCCACAATTTGGTATTGATTTAGAATCTGTAAATATTGAAGATCTGGGAAATACCACTCATACAGTTGTTGCAAGTGAGATGATTGACATGGTTGGTAAGATCACAAAAGAACTAGTTGAAAAGAAAAAACAATTGTTCATTTTAGGTGGGGAACACTCACTTACATTTGGTACATACATGAGTTTCCCAAAAGAAACTGGTTATGTCGTGTTTGATGCTCATTATGATCTACGTGATGAATTTGCCAATACAAAATTAAGTCATGCTGCATATCTTAGAAGGATTGTAGAACAGAGAGGTGCTGATAACATATTACATGTTGGTGCCCGTGCTTTTGTAAAAGAAGAACTTGAATTTTTAAAAGAACATAATATCAAAACCATCACAGACAAACAAGTAAGAGAAGGAAATGGTCCTAAAATGCTAAAAGATTTTGTATCGTCTTTTGATTCTATTTATACTAGTTTTGATCTTGATGTGTTAGATCCTGCATATGCTCCTGGTGTAGGAAACCCAGAAGCTGCAGGAATGACCTCTCGAGAATTATTTGATTTAATTTATTCACTTGAAAACAAGAATGTAATGGGTGTTGATATAGTAGAATTAAACCCACAATACGATAATGGCGCTACTGCCTCAATTGCAGCAAAGATAATGTCTACATTAATTGCTATGAATTTATCTCGATTAAATTATAAATAAATTACTTTTTGATGTGATAGTTTTGAAATTTAAATTTAACAAAAATAAAATTAGTATGTTGAAAATACAATTGGGAAATTTACAATGCTAAATAATCTCAGAGGAACACTGCAACCAATACTTGAAAAGATCGGAAAAACGTTTGCATCTACTGGACTTTCGCCAAACTTTTGGACATTTGTAGGTCTATTGTTTGCACTTGCATCTGCAATAGTATATGGAATGGGAATTGAATTTGGATTGATTATTGGTGGTGTTTTGCTACTCGTATCTGGTTTTTTTGATATGGTTGATGGACAAGTCGCCAGGGTAACTGGAAAAACTTCAAAGAAAGGATCCTATCTTGATTCAATGTTTGACAAGATTGCCGAAGTTGCAATCTTTTTAGGATTATTGATTGGTGGGTATGCCGAACCATATCTTGTAATGCTTGCAATCACATTATCATTACTGGTAAGCTATGCTAGAGCAAAATCTGATGCCCTTAACATCAATATGCAAGGAATTGGCATTGGTGAGAGAGCAGAACGTTTGCTAGTTATTGCAATAATTGGAATAATTGGATATATGGAACCTGCAGTTATGATTGTTGTTGTAATTGCAGGAATCACACTTGTTCAAAGAATGATAACTACTGCTAAAAATATTAAAGAAAAAACAGAATAGATACTTATCGAATAATATCAATATCTTAACATAACTAACGTTTTTTTATATTAAATGAATTAGTATATTGCCCAACAATGAAGAATACTAGAGCATTGATTGTAGTACAAAATGATTCACTGTTTCACGATCTGAGAAGGGCAAAATTTCTATCCAAAAATAATTTTTAATTAATTTTAAATTAATAATTCAATTATATTTTAAAGAAAACTCCTAACGTAGTTTTCCACGTTGTCTTCTGCTATCTTCAGATCTAATTTTTAAAATCTTAAAGTGAATTGCACAAGAAATACAATACCATTTCAAAACTGTTGGTGATGCAATGTATGCTCCTTGAGCTCGTAGTTCTTTTGCCAAAGTGTGTTCGACTAGATTGATTCTGCCAGTGACTTTCTTTGCTTTGTCTTTTGGAACGGTACATCCACAGTTTGTACACTGTACTGTTCCTGAGGATCCTTTACCTCCTTTGGTACGACCTCGACTTGCACGTTTAAGTGGCATGAAATTTATCGATTCCTCCTCCTTATATTCTTGTGTGCTTTGAATACCCCCATTCAAAATGTAAGTAATTTCTTATGCTCTCTATCCAATATCTCATGATGATGTAACACTTGGTATTACACAAAATATGTCTGGAGAATGAAATTCCAAATTATTTGATCGATAGATATGTGCTTCTAGGTTCTTATCATCTTTGCACTGTTTTTTTGAAATCCGATCATGTTTTAATGTTAGAACAAGTATTACTGAAATATTATGCGTGGCTTATGTCATGTTTGCTTTAGATCAAATATGGAGTTGGTTATAATGAAAGGGAACCTACTTTGTCAAGAATGTTTCAATAAAAACAATGCAAAAAACTAAATCATTACTATTTGAACTTAATTTATGAAACTTGCATTATTTTCACACTGTGCAATTGATTCAATTACACTTGAAGGTGATACTCATGAACAAATTGGAGGTGCAGCTTGTTATGCTGGTCTAACTGCAAGAGAACTCAAATTTGACGTATCTCTGTTTACAAAATTTGGTAAAGATTTTCCACAACAATACCTAACTCAAAATAAAATTAAATTTGATAATGGTTTTTCTAAAAACCTCACTACTAGATTTGCAATAAATATAACCGGTTCTGATAGAACTTTAAAACTATTACATGAATGTGAGCCAATTGAATATAATACCATCAATGCCGATGGTTCACTAATTACACCAATCTTTCATGAAATTTCATCTGAAATATTTTCTAAAATTAAAAAAGATTCTAATTTTACTCTAGTTGATCCACAAGGATTTTTACGTAGAGTTGACTCAAACAAAAATGTCATTTTAGAAAATACAGATCTTGATCTAAATGGTGTTAATGCAATCAAGGTAAATCCTGAAGAGTCTCAAAAAATTGTAAATGGAACAAATGATGAGATGATGATGGCATTGCAAAAAAAAGGTGTTGAACATGTATTATTTACAAACAAAACTGAAGTGTCTTTGTTGGTAAAAGATAAAATTTATTCCATTACTTTGCCAAACAAGGAAGTATATGATACCACAGGTATTGGTGATATTTTCTGTGCAACATTTTGTTGTACTATGCTAAAAGAAAAAGACTTTCTCTGGGCTTTGTGTTTTGCAGGCGGTTCAGCTCAGGCTGCACTTGACTCAAAGCAGGTAGGTCTGCTAAAAATACCACAAAAACATGCAATTGAGACTAATGCCTCATATTTTTACAATTTGGTAAAGTATAGAACAATTTAGTACTTTATCCTTTTATTGAACTCCTAGTTTCATTTCACTGTGCAAATAGGTATCTATGCTTCTGGTACGACTGACTCTGCAGCAAAAACAATTAAAAAAATTCTAGATGATGAGGAAATTGAATCATTTGTAATTACTGCAAAATCAAAAGCAAAACACGCTGATTGTGTTTTGGTACTTGGAGGAGATAAGGGTGTCAGAAATTATTTTCATAGACACTTTGATTCCATATCTCCAGTACTTGGAATAAGTGAGGGTGAATCAAGTGGATTTTTGGCTCAAATTGATCTTAGAGAATTTTCATCTTATGTCAGAATACTAAAAAAACAAAATTACACAGTTGAGGAAGTGCCAAGACTAGGAGTAAAAATTGACGGAAAAAATGTCTATCCTGTCTTAAATGATGTTGCAGTATTTTCATCAAAAAGTGCAATGTTGATGGAACATACACTACGTGTAAACGATGAAGAGGTTTGGCACGATAATAGTGATGGAATAATCATCTCTACTCCTATCGGTTCATCTGCATATTCAATGTCTGCTGGTGGTCCTATGCTGTTTCATGATTCTGATGTATTTGAAATAATTTCTGTCAACTCTTTAGATATTACACGAAGACCAATCATAGTATCAAACAAAAGTTCTATTCAAATCAGCGATATATCAGCTAGACTTCACTGTGAGGTTGTACTTGATGGTCTTGATAGATACAAAGTAAACAGCATGGTAGAATGTACCCAGTATTTGCCACCAGCTAAGATAATTCGTCTAAAAAAAGACTCTACTGCAATATCTGCACTTGCAAAAAAAGTACATCTTGCTGAAGAGTTACTTAGTATGCCTCCTAGTTCTAAACTATTGTTAAAAACACTAGAGTATGAAGGTGCCTTGACTCAAAAAGATCTTGCAAATAAGACATTACTGCCAAGCAGAACCGTTAGATTGGCACTAAGTCATTTATTAAAAAAAGGCTATGTAAAAAAGAAAGTTTCAATTAGAGATGCACGACAAAAAATCTATGAGATATCCAAAATAGAATGACCTGGGTTTTATTTCTGTGATGCTGCACTTACAAATGCCTCAAATGCTGGCTCTGGATATCCTGGTCTACTGTTAAATTCTGGATGAAACTGAACGCCCAGATAGAATTTATGTGTTGGAATCTCTAACATCTCCATTCTCTTTCCGCCATCGCTATATGCTGAGAATATCATTCCGTTTTTCTCAAGTTCTGGGATGTATTCCTTATTGATTTCATATCGATGTCTGTGTCTTTTGCTAATCGTATCTGCATTGTAGATTTTATGTGATATTGTATTTGGTTTTATTTTAACATCGTTGGCGCCAAGTCGCAATGAACCTCCCATGTCTAAAATATTTTTTTGTTCTGGAAGTAAATCGACAATTGGGTTTTTGGTATCTGCTTTTATCTCTGTAGAGTTTGCATCTTCTAATTTCAAAACATTTCTTCCAAATGCAATTGCTGCTAACTGAAATCCAAAACATATACCAAGGTACGGTATGTTTTTCTCTCTTGCATAGTTTGCAGTTTTTATTATTCCTTCGGAACCTCTTGTTCCAAATCCTCCTGGTACCAATATGCCGTCATATTTTGATAAAATATTATAATCTGTAATTGTTTCAGAATCAATCCAGTCAATTTCAACTGAATTTCCTAATTTTGCACCTGCATGTTTTAGTGCATGATTTACACTAACATAACTATCTGCAAGTGTAACGTATTTTCCAACCATGGCGATTTTTACTTTTTTATCTTCATGATTTGTCATTGATTCTGCTATGGCATTCCATTTATCCCAGTTTGCTGATGCATTTACCATTCCAACTTTTCCAAACTTTGTAAATAATGAATCCATAATTCCTTGATCATACAGTATCTGTGGTACTTGAAAAATTGATTTTACATCATGACATGATAAAACGTCATTTGCAGTAACATTAGTAAATAATGCAATTTTTTTCTTTGTCTTTTCTTCTAGTGGAGTACTGCATCTTACAGCTAAAAAGTCTGGCTGAATTCCTATTCTTCTTAATTCTTGTGCACTGTGTTGTGTGGGTTTTGTCTTTTGTTCACCTACTACATCAAGTGATGGTGCAAGTGTTACATGAACGAAAATCACATTCTGTGGTCCCTCTTCTACTCTAATCTGTCTTAGTGCCTCTAAAAATGGAAGTGACTCTATGTCTCCTACAGTTCCTCCACATTCTACAATTAAAAAGTCAAGATTTTCTTCTTCTGCAATTTTTCTAATTTTATTTTTTATCTCATCTGTAATATGTGGGATGATTTGAACACATGCTCCTAGATACTCTCCTTTTCTTTCCGCTTCGATAACTGTAGAGTATACTTGAGCTGTCGTAATGTTGTGACTTTTTGGAATGTTTTGGTTTAAGAATCTCTCATAGTTTCCTATGTCCATATCGCATTCACCTCCGTCTTCTGTAACGAAGACTTCGCCATGAGCAACTGGATTCATGGTACCTGCGTCATAATTTAGATAGGGATCTATTTTGATACATGATACTTTTTGATCAGCTAGTTGTAATAATTTTGCAATCGATGATGTTGTAACGCCTTTTCCGAGGCCAGACATCACTCCCCCCGTTACAAAAATTAGCTTAGTCTGCACATTAAGAAAACAATTCTCCTGTTTTTGTATGTTTTGCTAAACAAATCATAATCTATGCGATCTAATGCTTTGGCTTACTATCTTACATTTGTACGAAATTTTTTAATTTTTTTAACGAGTGTTTGGCATTTTTATCGGGTATTTTTTATTTCATAAAGCCTTTAGTTAATTGAGAACATCTAGTTAGTGGTCTTTACCTAAAATAAAGTTCCCCCCCTAATTCCCTTCAAAAATGACAGACCACTATTCTTTAACGAAAAATTTGTAAATTTTTTTCTTGATAGTATATTTAAACTAGTATCTGTTTTAATTTTAAAATTAAATTTTATCAGAATTATGTAAAATGATTTTGCATTTCTACTCAACGTTTTCATCACTATTCAATAATATTGAGATTTTTTAGAGTCAAAACATGATGGTAGAGACTGACACTTGTGATCACGAGTATGTTTCAAACGGAACACTTTCTTGTAGAAAATGTGGTAAAGTTCGTCTCTAAATCAAGATTTGATTAATTTTTCAATCGCTTTGATATTTTTAATATTATTTGAGAATAGTTTGTTTTTTGAGACTCTTGGTAAATGATGTAATATTTTTTTCAAGACTGTTTTTTGGAGTCTTTTCAATTAGTTTCAAAAATGCACTACCTACAATTACTGCATCAGCTCCTGCTGCAATGTATTTTTGTACATCTTCTGGTGTTGAAACACCAAATCCTACTCCTATTGGAATTTTTCCATTGGTAATTTTTTTTACTTCTTTGATTGCCTTTAGTGTATAATTTTGGATTCCTGTCTTTATTCCCGTGGTGCCATAAACTGCAACTAAATATAGAAATCCTGACGACGTCTTTACAATTTTTTCTATTCTTGATTTTGTAGTATTTGGAGATATCAAAAATATAGTATCTGCCATATTTTTAGCAGATTCAATGTACTCTTTTGATTCTTCAATTGACATGTCTGGAAGAATAAATCCGTCAATGCCTGCTTTTTTAGCTTCGGAAATAAAATTTGTATATCCTTTATGATACAAAATATTGGTGTATGTCATTAAAACTAGCGGAATATCTGTTTCACTTCTAATCTTTTTTACAATGTTAAAAAAACTCTTGATCTTTGTTCCATTGTTTAGAGATACCGTGCTTGCATTTTGAATTACTGGTCCATCTGCAAGAGGATCTGAAAATGGAAATCCTAATTCTACTATGTCTGCTCCTCCTTTGATTAGACCTCTTACTATTGATAGGGTTGCACTTTCATTTGGATATCCTACCATTATGTAGGTGATCAATGCTTTTTCATTCTTTGTAGAGAGTTCTGCAAATTTTTCATTAATTCTTGTCATTTTTACTCAAGTACCTTTGGACTTCTTCTACGTCTTTGTCACCCCTTCCTGAAAGTGTAACTACTATTGATTCTGATTTTTTGCTTTTTCTTGCAACTTTCATTGCTTCAGCTATTGCATGGGCTGACTCTAAAGCTGGAATGATTCCTTCTGTTCTTGTCAACATCAAAAATGCATCTATGACTTCGACATCTGTTGCAGAATGATACTTTACACGATTAGTATCTTTAAGATATGCGTGTTCTGGACCAACTCCAGGATAATCTAGTCCTGCTGAAATACTATGTGTCTCTGTAACCTGTCCTTCATCATCTTGTAATAGATAAGTCATCATTCCATGAAGTACGCCCTTACTACCTGCAGATAATGTTGCAGAATGATATTTTGATTTTAATCCTTTGCCTGCGGCTTCTACTCCTATGATCTCTGTATTTGTATCGACTAACGGATAAAATGTCCCGATTGCATTTGACCCACCGCCAACACAAGCAATTACCGTATCTGGTGTTTTATTTGATAATTTTTTCATCTGGGTCTTGATCTCCTCTCCAATCACACTTTGAAAATCTCTTACCATCACAGGGTATGGATGTGGACCTACTGCAGAACCAAGTAAATAATATGTATCTTCAACATTTGTAATCCAATCTCTGATTGCCTCGTTGATTGCATCTTTAAGTGTTTTTGAGCCTGATTTTACCGGATGAACTTTAGAACCTAACATGTTCATTCTGTATACATTTAGCTTTTGTCGTATGGTGTCTTTATAACCCATGTATACTTCGGATTTCATTCCTAAAACTGCACATGCCATAGCTGTTGCTACTCCGTGTTGACCTGCTCCAGTTTCTGCGATGATTCTTTTTTTATTCATCTTTTTTGCAAGTAATGCCTGCCCTAATGTGTTGTTTATTTTATGAGCTCCTCCATGTAACAGATCTTCTCTTTTTAGATAAATTTTAGCACCACCGCATTTCTCTGTCAAATTTTTTGCATAGTACAATGGAGTCGGTCTTCCAGCGTATTGTTTTAGGTAGTAATCTAATTCTTTTTTGAACTCTTTATTCTCTTTGAATTTGAGATAGTTTTCTTCTAACTCCTCAATTGCAGGAACAAGTGTTTCTGGAATGTACTTGCCGCCAAACTCTCCAAATTTTCCATCTTTAGGATATTTCAATATGCATTCACCAATTTTCTGACATGTTCTTCGATATTATCGCTTTTCATTATACTTGAACCTACTAGAAATGCATCAGCGCCACACTTTTTTAAATATTGAATATCCTCAACAGTCTCAATCCCACTCTCAGCAAGTATCGGCCTTGTTTTTTTATACCCTTCAAGTACTTTTTGCGTAGTTTTAAGATCAATTTCTAATGTGTCCAGGTTTCTGTTGTTAATTCCAATCAAATCAGCTTCTGTATTGAGTGCATTTTCAAATTCTTGTTTTGTGTGAACCTCTAGCAATATTTTCAATCCTTTATTGTGACCATATTTGATGAATTCATCAATGTCTTTGAGAAATCCCTGGTCAAACAATGATTGAATAACTAACATGTAATCTGCTCCTATTTTTTCAGCAGCATCAATTTGTACTGTATCAATCATGATATCTTTCATTAGTAACGGGACATCAACTGATTGTCGTACCTGCATGAAATATTCTGGTGAACCGTTAAACAAATGAGGCTGGGTTAGCACAGATAATGCTTTGGCACCGCCTGCAATCATTTGTTGTGCTATGCTTGATGGGTCTGATAATGTTCTAATTTTGCCTAATGATGGGGATGAAAACTTTACTTCTGTAAGAAGAGTTGCATGTTTGTTTGTTTTTATTATTTGTAAAAAATCCTTATCTGATTTTTGTAATTTAATGTTTACATCATATATCCCATCATCAATTGCAGCCTGAGAATTATTTACTAATTTTCTCAGTATGTTTTCAACCATTTGTTATCTCCTTTAATTTTGAAATGTCCCCTGTATCTGCAACAAATCTTTCTAGTAGTTTTAATGCCTTACCTTCTTTAATCGTATTTAATGCCAATTCCACTCCTTCTTCAAAATTCTTTGAGATATTTGCAACAATTAACCCTCCTGCTGCATTAAGTACTGTAGTTTCAGTCATTGCTTGGTTTGCTGTGTTGTTTAGAACGCCTACAAATGATTCTATTGCATCTTTTTTTGTTTTAATTTGAATATCTCTTAATTTTGATTTATGTAATCCTACAACTTCTGGATCTATTGCATTCATTAACACTTTGTCGTTTTTTATAATACATACTCTGTTAGTTGCACTAGTTGAAAATTCATCCATTCCATCATCTGAACGAACTGTCATTATGTTTTTAGCTCCTTTTCTTTTTAGAATTAATGGTAATCTGTCAAGATACTCTGTTGAGGATACTCCAATAAGTTGATTCTTTACACCAGCAGGATTTGACAATGGTCCTAAAAGATTAAAAGCTGTTCTCTTTTCTAACTTCTTTCTTGCAGCTGCAACATGTTTCATTGCAGGATGAAACTTTTGTGCAAACATAAAACAAATGTTATGTTTTTCTAAAACATTTGCAATTTGAGTAGGTTCTTGGTTCAAATCATATCCAAAATATTCAAAAATATCGGCACTTCCTGAAATTCCAGAGCTTGATCTATTTCCATGTTTAGCTACAATTCCTCCAGCGGCTGCAACTACAAATGATGCTGTAGTTGATACATTGAATGTCTGGAGTTTGTCTCCTCCCGTTCCGCACATGTCTATTATTGTTCCATTGTTTCTAGGCTCAACTTTGAGGGAAAACTCTTGCATTTTATCTAGCATCCCCAATAATTCATCATCTGTTTCTCCTTTTTCAGTTAAACAGGATAAAAAATCAAAATTTTCTTGATCGTTTGTTTTTCCAGAAAGAATATCAACCATCACTGAATTAATTTCGTCATATGTAAGATCAATCTTTTGTTGTAGTTTTGAAATTAAATTTGATATCATTTTCTATCCTTTACCTGTTTTATGAAATTTGCCAGAATTTTTTTCCCATCTTCTGTCATAATTGATTCTGGATGAAATTGTACTCCTTCTATAAGATACTCTTTGTGCCTTATCGCCATCACTTCTCCATCATCTGCAGCAATAGCCGTAACTTCTAGCACATCTGGAATTATTGTCTTATCTCCTACAAGTGAATGATATCTTGTTGCCCTAAATGGATTCTTGACATCTTTGAACAGCTCTGAGTTTGTATGATCTACTGGACTGGTCTTTCCGTGTCTGACACATCCTGCATTTGTAACTTTGCCGCCAAATGCATCAATGATGCCTTGATGTCCCAAACATACCCCTAGTATTGGAGTAGTTGGCCCCATGTCTTTTATTACATCGCTACATATGCCAAAATATTTTCTATCCGTAGGTGTTCCTGGACCTGGCGATATTATTATTGCATCATAATTATTTTGTTTTATTTTCTCTAATGTTATCTTGTCGTTTCTAATAACATCGCAATCAACTCCCAGTTCCCCCAAGTATTGCGCAATATTGTAAACAAATGAATCGTAATTGTCTATGATTAAAAATTTCATTTTGTTGCCTCTCTTAATGCTTGAAGCATTGCTCCAGCTTTGTGTTCTGTTTCTTTGAATTCACTTTCTGCAATAGAATCTGAGACAATTCCTGCTCCTGATTGAACAAATCCTTTACTTCCTTCTATGAATATACTTCTAATTGCAATTGCAAAATCACAACATCCGTTATAAGAAAAATATCCCACTGCACCTGCATAAGGGCCTCTGGCTTCAGTCTCTAATTCGTCAATTATTTCCATTGCCCTGACTTTTGGCGCGCCTGAAACTGTTCCTGCTGGAAAAACTGCCTTAAACGCATCAAACATGTCGTTTTTAGGCGCTAGATTGCCAACAACATGTGTTACTATATGCTGAACATGGCTGAATCGCTTAATCTCCATTAATTCTTCAGTATGAACAGTACCATATTTGCAAACTCTTCCAATATCATTTCTTCCTAAATCTACTAACATTGTGTGTTCTGCCAATTCTTTTTCGTCATGGAGTAACTCCTTTGCTAATTGATTATTTTTTTCCTCATTATCTGTGATCTTTCTAGTTCCTGCAATTGGAAATGTTTCTACTTTATCATTAGTTATTCTTACGAGCATCTCTGGAGATGCACCAATGATCGTTTTATTGTCTTGTTTTAAATGATACATGTAAGGTGATGGGTTTAATCTTCGTAGTGTTTTGTATAGTGTTAGATTGTCTCCTTGTGTATCAAATGCGAATTTTCTAGATAGTACTACCTGGAATATATCACCATCATGTATGTACTGTTTTGCCTTGTTTACAATATTTGAGAACTTTTCTTGATTCATGTTTGGTGTTATTTCTGTTGCTTTAAAATCACCAAATGAATCTTCACTCATTTTAAATTGTTCAAATCTATTTTGATCATTATAAAAATAAAATAATTTTTTGTGTATGTTGTCGTATAATATTCCATCATCATAAATTCCAAACTCCATTAATGGCTGTGGCGAATCATGTGTGTCTGGAATATTTTCTACTAATCTTATTGCATCATAATTTACAACCCCGACTGCACCTCCCAAATATCTATAACTTTGATCCTTTGATTTTCCTAATATTTTTTTTAACTCTTCAAATGGGTTATCTGTTTGAATGGTTTCAGTTTTGTTATTTTTTATTAATTCAATTTTGTCTGAATATCCTTTGAGAATTATTTTAGGATCAAATCCCATGACTGATGTTTCAGCTAATACTTCAGGACCTGTTAATGATTCAAAGAGAAATGAATGAGAATAATTTCTTGATATTTTATTATATATTTGAAATTGGTTTTCAGTTAGCTCTAGAGGTATTACTTTTGGTTGGGATTTTCCAAAGATGTCCACCCATAGACAAAATTTTACTCGTTTATTATTTAAATTGATTAGTTGTTTTTTGGTTTATTTTTACAAAATAGGCATTAAAATTTCGGATAATTACGGTATAGTACGGTACCTTTATATGATGAGATGTTGTATTCTAATTTGATATGCCTAGTGCAAAATCTATAATGCAGGATCTTTATTTTAAAAAAAATTCTCTAGTGCAAACAAGTGTGACTGAAGTTGAATGTTATATCTGTGGTAGAGGATTACGTGATGGTTGTAGTATTTCTGCTAAAACACTACCAAATGGAATGGCTTTATTTTGTGAATTGCATTACTCATTACAATAACTCAAAATAAAATTAAATGCATACTAGAATTTCATATACTGGTTTGTTTAGGATAATCTATGTCTAGAACTGGTATTATTACTATTCTTGGTGGTGTTCTGTTGATTGTAATGGGACTGGCACTAATCGGTCTTTTCTAGTTTTAACTATGAAAATTTTTTGTTAAACGTTTAATGGATTCAATTCATTTTTAAAATCTGTTAACCCCAGACTTTTTCTTTAAACGTCCATTTTTTATTTAAGATAAAATTGCTAAATGCTGCAGTTGCAACAGCTGATACTAGTGCAATTGGATAAGACATGGCTAACTCATCAACTAGATAATACACCATTCCAAGTTGAACTAAAGCACCAATAGAGCTAAATCCTGCAAATTTGCCATATTGTATAATGGTTCTTTTTACTGCAAAATCTCTATCCTCAAAAGTCCAATATTTGTTTAATATGAAATTACTAGTAATTGAAAATATGATTCCAAGTATGGTTGCATGAAGATACCACATATCCAAACTCAATAAAAACAGAATAGACATGATGTAATTTACTCCTAATCCTGAGGCTCCAACTGAAAAGAATCTAGCAGCTTTCGAAACAAACTTTACTGATGTTCTTTTCTCGTTTTTCTGCTCTCTCTTTCCATGTCTGTAAAGCTTCCATACTGCATGTCCAAATTCTAAAATTGTTTTGATTCCAAGTTTACTCTTTCCGTTTTGTCTGTCTAAAAATGTATATGGAATTTCCTTTATGGATACTCCTTTTGCCTTTACTATCATTTCTAAAAGAAGTTTGTATCCTATCGCATCAAAATTAATTCCTTTAATCACATCTTTGTTAAATGCAAAAAATCCTGACATGGGATCTGATTGTTTGATTCCTAATCCTTTTTTTGCTATTATAGTTCCAATTTTACTGATGATTTTTCGTTTTAATGACCACCCTTGAATATTACCTCCATTAAGATATCTTGAGGCAACGACTATGTCGGTTTTTGATTGTTTTAAAACTTCAACAAGCTTTGGTATGAGTTGTGGAGGATGAGAAAAATCACTATCCATCACAACAACTATTTTGCCTTTAGCTTGCTCTATTCCATTTAGTATTGCAGAGCTTAGTCCTTCCTTTGTTTTTCTATTTATTACATTAATTGTGTATAGTGTTTTTTCTTTTAATGATTTAAAATAATCTTCGGCAATTTTACCTGTCCCATCTGGTGAATTATCATCTACTACTATTGCTTCTACCATTGTATTTTTTGGTAAGTGCTCTTTGATCAAATGTAAAATCCCTTTGATATTTTCAGATTCATTGTAGGTAGGAATTACTATGGATACTTCAGTATTCATTATACTTGCCAATATCAATACGATAATTCATCTCATATTAAATTTTTAAATTGAAAAAACTGACTATTGGCCACGAATTCGTGTGTGGATCTCGATTTTTGAGGCTTCATAATTAGCTTGCATGTTAGTATATGGATAATTTCTAGAATCAAAATCTAGAACTCTCCCTTCAAATGTTTTCACTAAAACTGAATTATCTAAAGCCTCTTGTAATTGAGGACCTCTACCTAGATCAATCCTGTAATGAGGATCTGCAATTATTACCTGTTTTTCATTTGTAATGGGATAAAACAAAATTTCAGAGTAATCTCTAGGTATATTTTTTCGTCCATATACGTCCTCTAGAATCCATGAATAAACTGGACTTGCCAGAACTGTGTAACTGTCATCATAATTTTCTAAAACATATGATAGTGCATGAAATTGTGCATCTGATATATCATTAATAATTAAAATTGTTGTACTGAAAAAACTAAATGCCAAAATAATTGATATTATTCCAATGCTGATAATTTTCTTTTTTAATTTTTTTGAATTGTGAATTGAAACTAGTAATATTCCAGCTGCAATACACATTACTGGAATCACCATTATCCAATGAAAGTATTGCTTGTATCCCAAGACACTTAGAAATACAACAAAAGGTACAAACCATAATAGTAGAAGTTTATCTTTTCTTAATAATGCAAATCCAATTCCTGCCATGCCTACTAAAAACATTATTGGGTCTATTATCAAAAAGAATTCTATAATTCCAAAGATGCTATTTGATCTTTGTGATTGCCATAGCACATCTTTCCCCCAAAGTTCAAATTGATCAAGCATAATTGCATTTCCTGGCCACATCAATGGAATTAGTAAAAATGGAATTAACAGTAATAATACGTCAGATGTTTTTTTCCTATTTGTATATACAATCCATGCAACAACAAAAATCATTGTAAATGCAGGAATTTTTGTAAATACTGCTAATCCTAATAAACTTCCAGAACAAATTATTAGTATTTTGTTTTGTTTAATTTTTCCAGAGTATATTACAAGTAAAATTGCTGCTAAAACAAGTGGTAATAAAATTGAATCAAGCAAGATTCTTTTAAAAATCCATGTAAAAGGAAGTACTGCAAAAAGAATTGATGATAAAAATGCCGAATCACGACCATACTTTACTTTGACAATCATATAGATTAGAAATGTGTCAAGCATTGCCAATAGACCCATGAATATTCTTGGTACCATGTATAATGACTTCAATGAATCAGGATCTGTAGGTGGACTCAAATCTGAATAATTTGTTAAGGATAGAACTGAAGCAATTATTATTTGTCCAAAATATGGGTGGTCATATAGATAACTCTCTTGTGGATTTCCTGTTTCTAGAAAATTAATTGCACGTCTTATGTAGATGCCTTCATCAAAAAATATGTCTGGATATCCTACTGGATTCCATAGATGTGTGAAACCTGAAAGTAAAAGTGGGATAATTAGAAAAAATATTTTATTCAATTCATGTTCCCATTTTATGGATTATATTACTTTTAATTTAATTAAACTAGGCTCTTTTGAGTTTAGTTTCTCATTGATACTTCGTTTCCTATTGATGCTTGTAACCCCAACCCAGCACCTGGTTCTGAAGTAATGATTATTAGAGTTTCACATTCAAGACATAACATAGATGGAGTATAATCCATATTTTCCTGAGTTGGGCCAGTAGATGCTAATACTGCATCTTCTACAATGTTTTGGCTATTACAAATCATACAAGTAGTAGGTTTTTGAGAAATACGTTTTATTTTTTTAATATAATAATGAACCACAATAATCCATTTTTTGAAAGGTTATTTATTTTATCATATACTTTTTTAGATAAAGTTAAACCAAAGTTACTTCCAAAATAATGCTCTATTTTGGAGAGAACAGGAATTATAGTCTTAATTCATTTTGAGGCCAGTGATTTGATTCTTGAAATCAATCTCTAATAAATACAGAAAATGCAATAACCGAAATAACACTAATAGCGCACGCTACAATAAACTCAGTTCCATTACCACCTGTAGTAAACAAAACAAACCCATTAAGAATAACAGAGACTAATCCTAAAATCAAAAAACCAAGAGAGATAAAGACTCCTACAATTTTCCAATCCAATACCCCATACTTTCTAAAAACAAATTCAATCTAGTAGATATTTTTTTTGGTTTTATCTTTGATATGTTTAAAGCATATTGTTAATTCCTATTTTATGATGATCATAGAACCTGTAATTTTGTTGCAGATAAATGCCACCATAATCGCAGGTGCAATTATTCTTCTAACTATCACATCATTTGTAAGTAGAGATTCACATGAACCAATAGGAATATCGTTAGGTAAAGGACGTGGTATCGCATTTACTCCACATCAGGTCTCCGCAGGTACTATTGGTTCATTCGGAATTTCATCATTGAGTATTTTAGGAAATAGTTTGGATTTTGCATATTTGACAGCAGGTGTAGGTTTTGTTTGGCTTATTGTTTGTGCTATTGTGATTGGCGGAAAAGAACAATTCGATAATTTTAAGAAAAATGGTTAACATTTCCCCAAAAAATTTTCAATCTCAACGGCTTAGAATGTTGGATATTTATTTTGCGACCGAAAGAAAATTAATAGAGTTAAGTTGGATAATACCATTAGATAATAATCCCGTCACATATTCTCCTGAATTATATTCTATACTTCAAAGTTCATGCGGTCAAGTTGAAAATATGTTAAGAATGTTATGTGAAATTTGTAAATTACCATTTTCTGACAAAAAATTTCCTGAATATTATAAACTACTTGATAATTCCACTAACTTACTTAAACGACAGTGGATCTATAACAAAAAAACAAGAGAGACATTCCATCCTTTAGAAATTGAGGACGGATGTGTATCTCCATCATGGTGGCGAGGGTATAATGGAACTAAACATAATCTTCCTGAAGGATTGACTAAGGGTAATATTGAAAATACTGTAAATGCTTTAGGTGCTCTTTATGCAATTCATTGCATCTCTTATACTGCTCAACATCATACAAAAGATATTTTTGAAACATCTAATTGGTTTGAATCGGACATTTCCTTAAATTCAGAATATGAACTTGATAGAGTGGGGTTTGATACTAGACCAAAATCTGATTTGTTTTACTGTGCTACAAAATTCAATAAAGATGGAGCCCCGATTTAATGAAAAAGTACCTGCATTTTACAGGGAGAAAAATAAAATGAAAAACCATAAGATTTTACAGAATCTAAATCAATGTACATTTAAGAAATCTGCATGTCTCATCTAGTTCAACAGACAATGAGTAATTTTTGAGCCTAAATTAGTATATGATTAATAATTTTTGATGTAAATAGTGTTCCGCAAGTGAACCATATTGTAAATCACATCATTCTAATTCTTAAATTAATTGATTTTGCCTATATCCGATTGTTAATATCTACGTCTATTGCATACTCATAAAATAAAGTTAAATTCTATATGTCTTATTGAGAATTCCAAAAATTGAACTAGCAGATGATCTGTCTATTTGTCGAATTTTAAATGGAATGTGGCAAGTATCTGGTGGCCATGGACATATTGATCCAAAAACTGCAATTTTGGATATGCTTGAGTATCACAAGAATGGATTCACCACTTGGGATTTGGCTGATATTTACGGACCATCTGAATCATTTATTGGCGAATTTAGAAAACAATTGCCGCCAAAAGACTTGCAACAATCACAGGCATTGACTAAATTTGTTCCCAACCCAGGACCTATGAGTAAATCAATTGTAGAATATTATATTGATCAATCATTAAAAAAAATGAACACTGAGACAATTGATTTGATCCAATTTCATTGGTGGGATTACAATGATTCTAGTTATCTTGATACTCTTAGTAATTTAACAAAATTACAACATGAGGGAAAGATCAAACATCTTGGTCTTACAAATTTCGATACAGAACGAATCAAGATAATGACTGACCGCGGTTTTAAATTAATTTCAAATCAAATACAGTATTCTATTTTAGATCAAAGACCTGAAAAATTAATGACACCATATTGTAAAAAACACGATATCTCTATTCTTGCATATGGTACTTTGCTTGGCGGGTTTTTATCTGAAAAATATCTAAATTCTCCAGAACCTCATAGATCCGATTTGACTACTGCAAGCCTACAAAAATATTACAATATGATTGATGCATGGGGTGGATGGGGTTTATTTCAAGAGTTATTACAAATTTTATCTAAAATAGCAACAAAATACGATTCAAGCATTGCAAATATTTCTACAAAATTTATTTTAGATAAACCTAGAGTTGCAGGGGTAATAATTGGTTCAAGACTTGGTCTCTCTGAGCACCGGCAAGATAATGGACGAGTTTTTGATATTGTTCTTGAGAATGAAGATACGACCATGATACGCTCTGTAACTAGTAAATCCAATGATCTTTTTGATTTGATAGGTGACTGTGGGGATGAATATCGCTAATAAAACGGTAAAAATAAGATAGTAATCAAAACCAATCAGTTATCCATTGACAACTGAGCATCAATACTCTTTTTGACATACCATTGATGTTTGGTATTATTTGATTACTACCTATATTATTAGTGTCATAATGAATTAAAAACACTATTGTGGAAATTCTTTACATTTGTTTATTTTATAACCTGATTTTGTATGAAATTAAAACTTACTCTAATTTTTTTCCAAATTGATAATTTTCTATAATTTTTTGAACATTATCTAAAATTATTTTTTTAATTTCATTGCTTTCCATACCTGATGTTTTCATTAGTTTGATTTGATCTAAAATTGCAAACTGTACCCTTCCTTGGATCTGATCTATTAATCTAAACCCTTCTTTTGGAAATTCTGTTATGAAAAATTCTGATTCATCATTGTTCATTTTATGTTACTCTAAAAATACCTTGAAATATTTATTTGATGTATTCATATCTTTGATAATATTCTATTCGTTCCAAATTGGTTGTTTTTTTAACCATGAAATTAAATCTCTGTAAAGACGACTCTTTTGTACATTTAATACATTAATCTCCATGTTAGTTGATAATTTTGCTGTCTTGGTATAGTTGTCATATTTTGCAAATATGACTTTGTCAAGGTATGTTTGTCCTTGAATCTCTTTTTTTGCTAATTCTTCTGACTCTGTCATTGCAAAACATGCAAAAAGTACCCCGTCAACCCAATATGCGCTACCTGACTCAAGTGATGCCATCATGCTAAGAAGATCATCTAGACTCAATTTTATCAAATCTCTAACAAAGATTGTTTTGTATGGTTCATGAATGAAATCTGTCATTTTCTATCTTGTCTTTATTGGGTTTATTTTAAGCCTAGTTTAGAATGTTTTTTTCTAATTTATGATAAGTTATAAAATTTTTCTATGGTGTCGATTAGTTTGTCCTTAAAATCAAATGGGATTTTTATAAACTCTGCAATATCTCCTGTTTCCTCAGATCCAATAATTACAATTTGATCTATTTCAATTCCTGTTCTTTCTTTCCACATCAAAGAATATGCAGTTGCTTGCATGAAATATTTTTGAACTTTATCATAATGTTCAATTAATCGACTTCGGCTGGTTTTAAAATCAATAATTGATAGATTTCCATTATATTCTGCAATACAATCACACGTACCTGCAATTCTGAGCTCATCGCTATACAATGGAAGTTCAATTCCACGAATATTGTTCATTTTATGCAAATATGGTTTTAATTTTTCAAAATGATTTTTTGGGATATCCAGAAAATCTCCAACTGACTTTTTATTTTTTAGATAGTCCTCACATAGCTTGTGAGTCATGGTGCCATTAATTTGAGCATCTTTCATTATCTGATCTGCTAAATCATTTCCTACTCTTTCTCTCCATTGATCAAGACCTGTCATATTTGATGTTTTTGATAATACAGTTGTGATCGATGGATATAACAATCCTTGAGGTGTTTTGTAATATCTAATTCCATCTATTTCTGTTTGACATGCTTGAAGTATTGATGTCGTGATGTGCGTATATTGCAATATTTTTTTTGCTATGATGTGATAATAAAATTATGTGGTTTAATGTTAGTTTGAGGTTAGGTTTAATTAATTTTCAAAACTTTTTTCAATGTCTTGAGCTAGTAATTCCAATCTAGTTGTATCTCCCAATTTCCTATACGTCAACTTTTCTAGTGTTTTGATTATACTAATTGCCGCTCTGTATTGTGGGATTTCAGGCTGATTTAATTCTCCATACATCCCCATTCCTTGAATGCCGTTTTGTTTAGCAAATCCCAAGATCAATCCATTGAATCCTGTAATTATTGACTTTTGGGGTGTTGTTAAAACTCCTAATCCTTGCATTTGCTTCGTTATCTCAATTGATGTTGAAGTTACAAATGTTTTTGGGTTTTTATCAAGTATCCTGTTTGTGTGAAATCCTCCAAGTGTGTAAATAAATTTGGCAGAATATTTTTTTGAAATATCAATTACATCTTGGCACAAAGCATACAGTTCAGGCGTATCTTGTGGTTGACCCGTTCCTCCGCCAAAAACAATTAATCCATCAGCATACTTGTATTCCCAACTTTCATTTGGTAAATTTATGTGACCTCCCTCATCTACAACATATGTTGGATATGGCGTTTTTGCAATTCTGAATTTTTTTGTTTTTAAACTATTGTTGATGAAATTAACTACGATGCTTCCAACATTCCCCATATCTTGCATTGCAGCAATGATTATGGGTTTTTCAATTTGTGGCTCTTCAATTTGAGAAAACTCCATCATTTTTTCTAGAATTTACTTACTTAAAACTTAAGATTTGTATATTATATAAAAAATTCAAACGATGTGAATCATGTATGATTATTGGAAAAATTGGAAAGAATGAAAAGAAAATCAAATTTGAACTTGATCTAAAATGTTCAAAATGTGATAAAAAAGTGCCTGGAGGAATGAAGACTGGAGAAAATTATTTTGATACGGATGAATTTAAAATTGAGATTGCAAATTTTAAGAAAAACTATCTCTGCGGTATATGTAGAGATAAAATGCGACAATAAAATTTCTTAGTTTTTTGTGATTAATGCTTTGATATTTTTATTCCCATACTACATGTACTAATTCTTTGAGATTTCTTCGTGGCTTTGGGAATTTATCTTGTTTAGGATATCCGATGCATAATACTGATGATGGGATCAATTTTGTATTGATGACTTTCATTACTTTTTGTTCATCAAACATTCCGATCCATATTGAACTCAATCCTAACGCTTGAGCTGCAAGCTGTGAATACGCAGCAGCTAATGTCGCATCCTGTATTGCAAATTTTTTGAGAATCTCTTCAGGAAAATCAAATTTAACTCGTGAAGGATTTTTACAAAAAACTAGAACTAGAGGCGCATTTACGTACGGTTGATTATTGCATGCTTCAATTAACTGTTGTTTTTTTGTTGGACTTTTAACATAAAATATTTCAAATCCTTGAAAGTTTCCAGCGGTAGGCGCTGTGTCTGCAGCAGCTATTATTTTATCAATTTTTACAGTTTCTACAATTTTATCACTAAACTTTCTAGTTGAGCGTCTTTTTGACATCACCGTAAACAAATCTGTATTGATAAATTCAGTCGGTGAAGTTTTTAAAATTTCAAAGAGTAATTGATTTCTAACATTGCCATCGTTTTGACTTTTGATAGACGGCTCATATCCTACTGGATAAATTTTTTCACGATTTTCTTTTGAATCCATGAATTGTATATGAAAAATATCTTATTAAGTAATTCTTAAAATTTTTCTAATTACTCTAAATTTTATTTAGATGTGTGATGTATAGGGGAGCCACAACTATTGCATTTTTTACTTTCAATGTACTTTTGAATCGTTTCTTCACCCCATAACAAGGCATTTCCTTTGTGACCTTTTTCACATTTTATCTTAAATAATGTACTAGACATTGTTAATTTCCTATTTGATTCTAAACTTAAGGATATTGTTTTTGGACAATGTACTTTATTGACTAGGTCTGGCATTGCCCGCATCACTTGATTCATCTTTCTTCTGAAATACCCTGTACTCTCCAATAATGCCACTGCATTGTTGACATGTATATTGCCCTCTTTCTACTAGAATCAAATTATCTGAAACTTGTTCACTAGTATTTTCTTCTAGATGTATCTTTGGTGGATTCTCAAATTCTTTTTCACAGTTTTTACAATAATGTTTTGACATTTTTTGTTCTTCAAGTTTACCTATGGGTGCTAAAAATAATTTTCCAACTCCTAAATCTGCTTTTTTGGCTTGTTCTTCAGTCAATTCAGCTATGACGTATCCTCCTGATCCTTGTAGCTTATGCTCTGCCATCAATACACTACTTTTTTTGGTCTTAAAATACTATGTTTTTGAAAATTGTTTATGGTTTAATTTTTGCTTTTCTTATTTGATATAACAATGAACAACTTAAACCTAGAATAAATAATCCGATTCCAAACATACTCAAAAAAATCATGTTTGTAGTATTGTCTTGAGGATTCAACAATACTGTGGCACCAAATAATGTTAAAACTAATCCTGCAATTGATGATAAAATACTTGGACGGCTAAGTTCAGTGATTTTCAATTGATATTTCCTAAATTTGTTTTAATTTATTCCTAGTTATGATGTTAAAATTTGAAACTTGGTTAGATTAACTTAAACTCGTATCTGCAGATTGATTTTTGTCAAGTCTAACCAAGTAATTCCCAAGAATCATCTACAATGGCTACAAAGTATTATCGTGAGGAATTTATGTGATTTCTTTAGATTATAATGGATTGGTCATTCTATAATACAAATTTTAATTAGATATGATGTTGAATGTGATTTTTTTAATTGATTGTTTTTAAATATGATTTGGTTCCTTTTGATTGTATTTGTCTGCCATTTTTTCATAGAAAAATTCTTGTCTTTTCAAGTCTTTTTCTGAAATAATTCTGTATTTTCTCATAGGTACAAGTCTTGATATTTGTTCATATGTGTTCATATCTCTAACATCTGCGGCGTGTGCAATTTGCAACAGAGGTGATTTTTCTTCAATCATTGGCTTTACTTGTTCATATCCTCCACTTTGCGGCATTCCTGTACGGTATAACCCGATGTTCTTTTTACTCTTTGAAATTTGTGGATCTTGATAACAACAAATTGAGTATTCCCCATTCTCCTTTTCTATGATTGTTAACCTAGTAAATTTATCACTCCAATCCTCAATCTCTTTGGAGACTTCTACGGCCTCTTTTTTATCTTCAAAAACCATTGATACCACTAAGCGGTCTTTTTCATATGCCCATGATATCCCATAAAAATTTCCATGCCACTCTATATCTAAAGACATTATTCTTTTGTGAGCAATTCTCAAATTAACACTTTCGAATTGCAAATTTGATGTTTTTTGAATCTATAGATCTTAAACAATTATTTTAAAAATACTGAATCTAGTTTACTTAAACATCTAAACTACATTTTTCAAATATAAAAAATATTAGCAGAATTTATCGCATTCACATTTTCTGCTAGTAAACATATTTTTCAGATAATCTAGTTTTGAATGAGACACTGAAGGTTTTTTACCCACAATTTTGAACAATGTAATCCCAGTGGCAGAACTAGTTCCTTTTAATGCCCATGCTCCATTTTTCATCAGATATGGTTTTGGATTTTTCATGGTCACTTTTTTTCGTATTTTCATATCGTATGCCTCGATTGTTGTCATCACTAAATAATTCAAAATTTGTATTACTATCCCTAAGTAAATTTTTTCACATAAATAAGCTCAAAAATAGTTTTTTTACAAAAATTGGAGCCTATTTTTCTAATGATATTTTTTGATTTGATTGTTAAACATTAGTTTTAATTTTTAGCCTTAACTAAACAAATGTTCAAAATCATATGGTGCCTAGTTTTATATCCCACGCATTGTATGATATTGACGCCTTCGTTTAGTGGTCTAGGCATGCTATAAACGACTACTACTCCAAGACGTCAACTCAAAATTTCATCCAAATAATCTTTTAATGCTTTTTTAATCTCATTTTTTTTTAATTCAACTTTTGTATTACCAATTTTTAGACTATCTGCATCATCAATTGATGATAATCGATGTGATAAAAAATCTGATAATAATTCTAAATTAAAATCATTATTGTTTTTAAGATTTATTTTCAAATATTTTTCTTGTATTCCACCTTTTTTTGTTAATCCTCCAGATGGGAAAATTCTAATATCTTCATTAACTTTATTCTCATTTTGCTTTTTACCAAAAATTATATTATCAATGTCATTACCTTTGTGAAAATGGAAAATTGTGATCATAAATTCCATGATTTACCATATTTTATCTATGATAAAGACGCTTGCACTATTGTTTTTTCTTTAAAAGTGCTTCTTCTGGAGTTTTATCTTGATTGATTTTCCAATGCCATTCATGTTGTTTTTTCCAATGTTCATCTAATTGTTGAGTTGAAGGTTCTTTTCCTAATGGCGTTCCGCAGATCTTGCATTGTATCATTGTTTTTTTGTATATCTATAGAAAATTAAGGTTTGTTATGACATATTCTGTGTTTTTTGGTTTTTGTAACGTAGTAAAACTAGGAAAAAAATAAATTCTCTTAAAATATTTTTTTGATTATGTGATAACGTTAATTCTAGTTTTTTAGCTAATTCTAACGATATTTGATATATTTGTCCTAGGTGACTTCCTAATGTGAACGCATCTAGTGATTTATCTGGAATTTCTTTAATGTTGTTTTTGTACAGATTAGTTGCATTAATGTTTGCCCAGTTTGTTTTAAAAATTAAATCTGATGTTAATCTGATCAATTTTTCATCTAATTTTCCCTCAATTGAATACAAAATTTTATCAATCTCTATTTTATCTAGTTTGTTTAGTTTTATCATGACTTTAACTAGTCTATCTCTATCTTCTTTTTTGGTTTGGTGATTGGGTGGCACTGAGCTGGAAGGTTATCCTCAATTTCCATAATCTGCATTAAATTATATAAAAATTAAAAGTTATCTAGAATGATTTTTTAAAATTCACGCCTGATTTATCTAAATATCTCTATTCTTTTTTGATTTTTGAGTTTTGATTCTTTTGAATTCTTGGGATTTCTGTTTTTTCCTTTGCTGTTCTAAATTCATTATTAGGTATGTTTTTCCGGCTTCACAGAGTTTCATTTCTCCGGTAAATTCATCATGCACTGATTCTAATGATCCATCTATCAAAAGTCCTCCCACTATTTCCCATGCTTTTTCAATGGGTATTTCAAATTTGTAAGAGAGTGTTGAAACTTTGGTATAATATCCATTTTTTGAGTTTCGTAAAACAAACTCTCTAATTTTATCCTCATCTGTTTGGGTTTTTGGCCTAGACGTTCTATCTCCAAATCTCTTAAATGGTCTTTTATTCTCTGGCAATACTTTTTTTATAATTTGCTGCTATTTTAGGACTTGTAACTACAAATCTAAAGACTTTTTGAATACGTGATATGTTACTTTTCATGAGTGATAAGGCAAGAAGAATTGAAGAATTAAGAATGAAAACTGGTCGAAGTAAACGTTGTCTAAATTGTAAACAAAATCGTTGTATCTCTGATAGTTGTCAATGTGGCTGTCACTGTAAATGCTAATTGGCATCAAAGACCTTGTTTATCAGACCTGAATGATGAGCTTCACTGCTCTAGTCTGAGAAAGGTTGTGGGTATTGATCATTTCCCAATCTAGCCAATCAACATTATCGTCATTTTTTTACCACTAAAGAATTTTTTCATTTATGTTCTGAACGTATTACATTTAGAGTAATTTGGAATTCATTTTTTTAATTCCATCATTATTATCTTATGGCATTTACAAAAACAATTGGCATGAATCATATCATGTGCATTTCTATATTCACATTCTTTAGTGTGTTCCATAATGTATTTTGATTTTTACTCCCTTAAAGTTTAATGAATTATGGTTGTTTAACTTGATCATTTGAGGGTTATTGAGTCTGGATCATTATTTCCTGGAAGATATTTTTCACCTAGCTTTTCCTTCATTTTTAGATCAAATTCTTCTTGCAATCTTGTCAGGTACATTTCTGCTTCAGTTTCATCATCTGGAATTCCAGTGTTTATATCATAATTGAATCCCGTTGCTAGGTGATAAAATTCTTCAAAGAACTCTTTACAATCTATGACATCTGTCTGTGAATCAACTGCAACAACTAAGCAGTTATTTTCTTCTCTAAATTTTAAACAAATTTCTTCATCAATCATTGTATCTACTAACACTGCCATGATGTACGGTATTAGTGAGGTATCGATTTTTTGATCGTTTTTAGAACTAGTTATCCATAATTCATATCCATCTGCAAGATAATCAAAAGTATTCACTACCGTTTCTCTGATGTCACTATTTAGATGAGACAATTTTGATTTCCATGATATCTTGTCTTTATTTCCAGGCTCTACATACAACATGTCAAATTTAATATCTTCATGAATTTGCTCAAATTCCCATATTTGCTTATTTGTTAACATGGGCGAGTATTTCTCAATAAGTATCCCTGTTAACTGATCCATTGGTTTGAATTCAATTGACCACTGTTTATGCTTATCTTCAAAATGCTTTAACTTTTTTTATTTTGATTGTTTTTATTTTTTTAGAAAAATTAAAAATCTATATTTTGTCTAATCATGAATATTTGATTTAAAAAACGCTAATGTGCATTCTGCAAGTTCCTTATGAGTGTGTTTTTTGATCGAATGTTTGCAATTTGGACATATTCCATGATCTTCTTCAGTAAAATCATCGCCAATTTGTTTCATACAACACTCCATTAATTCTGCTGTCGAATGTGATTCCATGGATAATTTACATGTGGGGCATTCAGTCATTTCGTAGATCTCTGTTGGAAATAATACTCATAATTTAAAAAAGTCTCTTGTCTTAATTATACCTAGTTTTATGTTTGATTATTTTTTCAAATTTGGAAATTAATTGACTATTTGAATCAATTATTACAAGTTATATTGTGATTTCAATAATCTGATATGGATTTAATGTTATGATGAAAATTGATAATCTTCTCTTGAAATGTAGTTCTTGCAATGTTAATGTAATTTTTGATTTGATAGATGATATTGAATGTGATTGGGGTTCACATGTAGTAATCCAATGCCCAAACTGTGAAGACCTATTCTCAATTGATAATCAATGTCCTGCATTTTCTAGTATGATTGAACTTCTTAAATTAAATCCAGATCTATTAAACTCGATTGAAAAATCCAACTACTTATCAAAATCGCATCCGTGTTAGGTGAACTCTTAAAAATAACTGTGTGATTTAAAACATGATAAATTTTTACTGTTTTTTAAATAATTCTAACTCTTCCAAAATTTTACCCATAGAATGTTTCCATCTTCTCATGGCTTCTATATCATGTGGTCTATTTTTTTCAAATTCTTCTTTTTGTTTTATTAATTCTTGATACCTCTTATCATCAAATTTTTTGTTTTGCATATGCTTTCTCCTATATGTAGAATATTTCTTTATTATTTAATACTGATTAATAACATGTGTAAGCATGTGAAATTTTCAATTACTGATGATGTAATCAATTAATTTATAGAAAGTTTTACTTATTCCAATGACCTGTTTTTTTTAATGAAGATACTGTTAATTGCACTATTACTTGTAGTCGCTTTTGGTTATCTGTGGTATGCAAATTTTCTCCCCGTTGATGATCAAAAATCTGCTGAGTTACAGCATACATCTGAAAATATTAAAGAATTATCAAAATTTATGCCTAATAATGAGAAAAAAATAATATCGTATTCTGTTCAGCCTATTCCAAGTTTACCTGATGAAAAAATCCCATTAAATGCATTACATAAAGCACTTGAAACTTGGGAATCATTAAACCCCAATTTGAATTTTATAGAATCTGATAAACCAGATTTTATTATTCGATGGCAAGTATATGCATCTGATACTCATTCGGGTTTAGCTACTTGTAATTCAATGTTATTTGGAATTTTGAATCAATGTGTATTGGATATTTCTGTTGGTGATGAAGATTGCAGTGGGAAATATGTTCAAAATGATGAAAATATGGTTTCAAATATAATAATGCATGAAATAGGTCATGCTTTAGGTTTAGGGCATAACACCGATAAAAGTAGTTTAATGTATTCAGATGAGTCACCTTCATCTAATTTTGATTCTATGGGATTTATAATCCCAAAAAAATTTGAAGAACTTTATGTTGGTCAAAAATTACTACTTGAACAAGATAAACAACTCCGAATTCAAATTAAATCTCTTTCAGATAGTATATCTCGTAAACATTTACAATATGATGAATATTATAAACACTATAAATATTATGAAAATAAAACATTATCTGCAGAAGAATTTGAAAAAGCACAAATAGCTTTAAAAAAATTAAATTCCGAAGCGGAACAAATCAATTTACTTATAGATCAGCAACATAAATTAATCAATCAAAGTAATTCTATTTTGGATGTATTGGATTGTCATCCTAATTTTGATGTCAAAAATTAATTTCGTTTAAATTTTTAATTTGTTTATCTTGTAATATCATATAATAAAATCAATCCTATAGCTAATGATGTTACTGCTACTCCCATTGAAATAATTAATTTTAAATTCATAAATTGATTTGAATTTGTCTGAAATTAATAGTTTAAGGGAAAGCAAGCAAATTTGATGTCTTTATTGCTTCAGTCCCTTTGGGGGATATGTTAAAGCCATCAAATATGCAAACAGCCTTGCTTCCAATATTTTTGATGTTTTAATTATGAAAAAACTGTTAAAATGAAACATGTTTTTTTAATTGATCAAAATGGTTAGAAAAAGTGATCCTTTCCCAAATCTGTTAATTATGACTACCTATTGCATATTTTTTAGATGGGTTGAAAATTGTTTTTCAATTTAAACACACTATTTCTTTTAATCTATTTTGATATTATGATATTGAGTCATCGTGTTTGACGGCATTCCTATGTTTGCCTAATCGACCATTCCCTAGAATTCATAGCCGTCAAACATATTTTTAATTTGATAGATTGTTTTTTGATTCGTTTATTTGCTTTTATAGAAAATGTCCAAAAATCAATAATTTTATTCCCATATGTTACTAGTAATTTTAATGAGTCAAAATAACGTCATTGCTTGGTCTAGAGATTATTTTTTAAAATTATCTGATTTTAAAGCGGATTCTAATCCTGCAAAATTTGAAGATTCACATAGTACTATCAAATACTCTTACATTTGGACCATAAATTCTGAAGGGATTGGGAATGAAATTAAATTTTTTATCGAAAATATTGTTCTAACTACTGAATTTTATCCAATGTTGTCTTGGATAAGACATTCTCAAGAAGTAACATCGCTTTTAAAACATGAACAAGGACATTTTGATCTTGCTGAATTACTTAAACCTAAAATAACTAGGCACATAGAAGATGCTTTCTTTGGAAAAAAATTCTCTACTCGTGGTCAAAATCAAGAACAACAAAAACAATATGCCCGTGAAAGTTCATCTTTAATGATAGCAAACGAGATGGAAAAATGGGAGAAATATCTTTTTGATGAACGTCAAGAATACGATGGACAAACAAATTATGGACAAATACTTGAAAAGCAACAAAAATTTGATGATATGTTTAAAAAATTACGGATGTAATTTTTTTACGAATTTTTACAATCTTGTTGTGATTTGCTAATCTTATTCTTGTTTGATGATTTTGTTTTCAGGAATTGAACTGATATAATTGACAAGACTGCGATAATATTTTAGATGGAAATCTAAATCTCTAATTTCAGTCTGTTTTAGTTCTTCTAATTCTGGTCCAAAGTCTCTCTTGTTTGTTTGTATGTGATTTAATGTATTTTCATTTATTTCAATCATGTGAAACAAACTATGTAATACTTCACCTTTTGTTAGTGTTTTGTCGCATGATCTTTTTAAAAGTGATTCAATCCATTCCATGTTCTTTTATTTTAAAATCCATATTTCTATTCCTGAATGGACAAAATCTCACTATTACTCTAATTTTATTTAGTAATTGATTGTTTAAACCAAAAAATGAGGCTAGTCTTTTTTTGCTTTCTTTTTTCTATCCATTATTTCTTGATTTCGTTCAATATCTGAATGGATTTCAACATGATCATACAATGCTTCTTTTGAATCAAAAATTTGTTCACAATAATAACACTGATGCATTATACTTTTACGATGTTCTTAAATTAATTACTTTCTCTATTTTTATGCCTGAAACATACGTTGAACTAATGATTCGACAAAAAAATCATTAATGAGTTTCTAATGCAATCTCTGTATTGCAGGATGGTAATTTTCCTGACTGTTTTTTGAATTCTTCAATTAATTGAATTTGTCTTTCTTTTGGATTATTAGTGAATTCACGTTGATATGATTGTGTTTTCTGTTTGCATTCATTTCCTTCAAATTCCGTTTCTACGTATTTTGTGAATGTCTCTTCTAAATTACTACTTTCACCTATGTAGATCACATCTTTGTTTCTATTATACAATACATACACACCAGGAATAGCTTTAACAAATTTGGCACTTTCTAACCAAACTCTCATTTTATCTTCTAATAATTCCATGATTTACTGTGATCTTACTAGATATTAAACTACATCGCATGCATTTGATAATAGTAGAACCTTCATGCTTTTAATATTAAAGAAAATCAGGTTTAATCCTGTCTCTTTTAGAAAAATTTCCAGAACAATTCTCTCCACGTGATATTCAAAAAAAGATAATTTTTGAAATTGAAGAGAAATTAAAATCAGGTTATAAAAAAATTATTTTATGTGCACCTACTGGAGTAGGAAAGTCTCTAGTTGGAGCTACTGTATCTAGATATTTTGATAGTTCATTTACAATTACCGCATCAAAACACCTTCAAGATCAATACATCAAAGATATTCCATTTCTCAAACCTGTAAAGGGTAAACAAAATTTCGCTTGTTTGAAAATGATGGAATCTGAAAAAGTAGACAATACTAGAAGAGCTATGCGATGGGGATTGACCTGTGACAAAGGACAATGTCAGGAAAAAATAATTAAAAACGGAAAAGAAATAGTTGAAGTATGTAAATTCAAACCAACTATAAAACAAGTCGATGAACACACACAAAATACTGAATCATGTCACTATTATCTTCAAAAATATGATGCATTAGTTTCAAAACATTCTCTATGGAACTACCATGCTTTTTTTCAAATTATGAAATTTAACAAAAAACTATTTGAAGATTATCTTAATAGGAAAGTTTCGATATTTGATGAGGCCCATAAAATTGAAGACCAAATAATGCAGTTTATCGGATTTGATATTTTTAATGGCCAAATTGACGAATGTAATTTAAATTCTGGAAAATATGATTTTTCAGATTTAGATTCTATGGTTCAACTAATTGATGATATTGCGTATTCTTATGCCAAAAAAATTAAAGACATTAAGGAAAATGATTCATTTCAAAGAGAACCTGATTATGAGTCTATAACAAGATTAGAGCGACGATATGACCGGGCTGCCCAAGCTAAAATTGATATTCTTACTGGAAAAGATAATTTTGTTGTAAATGACCCTGTTAGAGATTTAAGTGGAAACTTTAGATCAATTTCTGTAAAACCCATAGATGTCTCTTCATTTGCAAATTCTTTTTTCACCACAGAATATCAAATATTCATGTCTGCTACAATTGATCGATTCAGCTTTTGTGAAAATATGGGATTAATCCAAGATGATGTTGCATTCATTGATACTCCAAAATCTCCATTCCCTCTTGATAATCGACGAATTGATCTTTTGAACATTAAACGATTAAGCTATGGCTCTACTGAATCTGATGAACTTGAAGTGATAAAAGTAATTGATAGAATAATGGATGAGCATTCTGGGGAAAGAGGTTTAATTCTAACATCTTCTGTTCCACGATGTCAAAAAATCCTGAGATATCTTTCTCCAAAAAATACTAGACGAATTAGGATATGTCATAGTTATAATCAAGATGGAAAAACTCAAGATGAAATTATTTCAGAACATGCATCTGATCCTACTGGAGTCTTACTTTCTTCTTCATTATGGGAAGGAGTTGACCTCAAAGATGATTTATCACGATTTCAAATCATCGCCAAAGTTCCATATCCAAATTATAAAGAAAAAAGAACAAAAGCAAAAATGGACAAATTTCCATTATGGTATACATCGCAAACTCTGACTAAATTATTACAAGGATTTGGTCGTTCAATTAGAAGTGAAAATGATTGGGCAAAAACATACGTATTAGATACTGCAGTTAACAACGTGTTTTTCAAAGCTCAAAAAATGATTCCACATGCATATTATGATGTTTTAGGCATAGAAAATCAATGAACTAATAATTCTTACAAAAATTAAATTATCTAATCTTATCGTCCACGTCGACTAAATGAGTACTGTATTTTTGAACTAGATGTAGATGCTGTCTTGACTTTTTTCTCGTTTTTCTTCTTTTTTTGTTCTGTCTGTTCTGTTTGAATTTTGAATATTCTATCTGACGTTTGATTTTCTACATCGTCTGTATATATGATGTTCAATGGTGATATTTTTTTTGTTTTTTCTTTACTCTTTTTTGATTTCTCAGTGGTATCTTGGTTTTTTTGGGTCCATTTGATATTGTTTATGTCAACAGATGATGATTTGGCAATTGTATAGTCTCCAAACGAACCCATGTCTCCTTTATGTTTAATACAAACATAAGCGTATTGATGAAATTTTAGCCTTTAATTTGGATCTTGTTAATTTCTCGCTTAATTTTTTCAATATTGCTACTCCAAATTTTGATCATTTTATCCTGATTTGCAATCTCTTTATCTGAGCCTGTTTCTTTGAGTTGCTCCTTTTTGGAAATATGGGATTTAAGCGAATTTTCTGCTTGTACTAGCTTCTTTTGTTGATATTCTAGAATCTTTTTTGTAAGCAACCCCATATTTTTATGAATTACAGTTCAGTCTTAAGTATTTTGAAAGAATTTGAAACATGTGGCAAACACCTTGATTTTAATTATCTTTAGTAGACAACAGTAATTCAATAATTGTAACGTAATTTTCTTTTCCTGTTATCTCTGAAATTAATTTCAGATCGGTGATCTATAAACCTTGTGAGCGATTCATTCTTTTGTTTCTATTCAAAAAAAGAAATTCTGAGGATTTTTTTTAAATTATTGAAAATTATAATTTTGCACTAGTGATTGCACCTTGTGCAGCAGAGCCAACTAGTGTTGCATATTTAGCTAGTGCCCCTGTCGTGTAGTTTGGTTTTGGTGGACTCCACTGTTTTCTTCTTTTTTCTAACTCTTCTGTAGATACATGAAGATCTAATGTATTAGTTTCAGTGTCTATTGTTATTTCATCGTCATTTTTTACTAAAGCGATAGGGCCACCAACATATGCTTCTGGAGCAACATGTCCTACCATAAATCCACGAGTGCCTCCAGAAAATCTACCATCTGTTACCATGGCAACTTTTTTTCCTAAGCCTTGACCTACAAGTGCTGCAGTAGTGGATAACATTTCTCTCATTCCTGGTCCTCCCTTAGGACCTTCATATCTGATTACAACTACATGACCTTCTTCGATTTCTCCTTTAGATACTGCATCAAACGCATACTCTTCTCTGTCATACACACGTGCTTTTCCTGTAAATCGTGTCATTTCAACTCCAGCTGTTTTAATTACTGCCCCCTCTGGTGCCAAACTTCCTTTCAATATCACGGCAGTTCCTACTGAATGAATTGGGTTTTCAACTGATTTTACTATTTGTTGTACTGGTTCAGGTATGTTCATTGAAGCAAGATTTTCTCTGATTGTTTTTCCAGTTACTGTAATACAATTATCATGAATTAATTTTTTTTCTGCTAATTTTTTTAAAACAAATGGAATTCCTCCAATTTTATCCAGTGAATTCATTACATAATTTCCACCAGGTTTCATATCTGCTAAATGTGGTGTCTTTTTTCTAACTCTTTCAAAATCATCATATGTTAATTTAACTCCAACTTCATTTGATAACGCCAATAAATGTAAAATTCCGTTTGTAGATCCTCCTACTGCATTTAACATTGTGATTGCATTCTCAAATGCCTCAAATGTTAGAATCTCATGTGGTCTAATATTTTGTTCTAGTAATCTGACACACGCAACTCCAGTATCATAAACCATTTTCTCTCTTCTATCATCTTCTGCTGGAGGACTGGCACTCCCTGGTAAGGCAAGACCTATAGCTTCTGAAATTGATGCCATTGTGTTTGCAGTAAACATTCCTCCACATGATCCTGCGTTTGGGCAAGCAGTATTTTCTATATTTTTTAATGCTTCAAGAGATAATTGACCTGCATCATATGCCCCAACTGCCTCGTAAACATCCACAACTGTTAATTCTTGACCATTTAGAATTCCTGGCATTATAGTTCCACCATAAACAAATACCGATGGTATGTTCAATCTGGCCATTGCCATCATAGTTCCTGGTAAACTCTTATCACATCCTGCAATTCCAACAAGTGCATCATACTGATGAGCTCTAACCATTAATTCTATAGAATCTGCAATGACCTCTCTTGAAATTAATGATGATTTCATTCCTTCATGCCCCATTGCAATTCCATCACTTACTGCAATAGTTGAAAATTCTCTAGGTGTTGCACCACCATCGCTGACTCCTTCTTTTGCTTTAAGAGCTAATCTTGGAAGATGGATGTTACACGGTGTTGCTTCGTTTCCGGTATGACATACTCCAACAAATGCTTTTGATAAATCAATATCTGTTAATCCCATAGCTTTGTACATTGCCCTATGAGGAGCTCTGGCTGTTCCTTCTACAACATTTCTACTAGAAATTTCCATAACATGACAAATGTAAATTGCTATAATTTAGACTTTATTGAGAATATCTGCAAAAAAGTTTCAATGATTTAAATTGTAATCTTATTTGGGAATATTATGGAACAAAAAGCACTTGAATGTCCTGTTTGTAAAAGTAACAAAGCAGAAATTGCAGGTGAAAATGTAAAATTAAGCGGTAGATTTGAAGATAAAGAATTTCTTACTACTGAATTAACTGTTCTACGATGCACTAAATGTGGATATTACATGTTATTTGATAAAATGGCACAATTCACAACACAAGAACCATCTGACGAATAATAATTAAAAATATTAAAAAATTATCTCTCAATAATTGGCTGTGTATCTACTTGTTTTAGTAATTCTTGAATCTCTTCAGGAGTCTCAGAACCATACACAATAAGGATTCTATCTTTATCCATTGGTTCATACCCTGCGATATCGTTGACTTCTTGATCATTTATGAAGAATCTTAATGAATAATCTTCATTTGTACAAAATTGTCTTCCATCTTGGAATATGAAGCATTTATCATCGACTTTTAATTTCATTGAATTAAACAAAAATCCTAACTTCACACCAGTTGCATGCTTGTGAACCGTAGTTCCGTCTCCTCCTTCAAAATGAATCCAACTTGTCTTAATTTGATAAGCAGGTAATGAAAAATCAAATGTATCTCCAAATATTTTTACTAACATTGCAGCATGAGAGTGCTCACTTCCTAATGCTCCTGCTCCTTCTGGAGCGCCAGGTGCATTTGTTGTCATGTTCATAAAAATCCAAACAGAATAACCTACAATTACAGCTATTACTGCAAATACTCCTATAGCTATCATCATGTTCTTTCTTTTCTCAAAAGAGCGTTTTGTAGCGTAATTTTCACGCTTTTGCTCACGTTCTCTTCTCTCTTTTCTTCCCATGATTAATCATAAATCAAAAATTTGCCCTAATTAACTGTTCGATGAAAAGTTTGACCTTGCCATTATTATATGAAAATTATTTTTTCTCTAAAAAGAAACATGTTCACTATCTTCACTTGTATCACTTTACACCTAAAAAATGGTGAATCTGAAGTAATATGAACTCAATATGCTCACTATGTTTGTTTCAGATAAAATGTGATTATTCCTGTTCATTGATTATGTTAAGAGTCATACTGGTTTTAATGTGGGGCAATTTTCTGATGCCCTTTGTGATTATGTTTTCCAATGTTTTGTTATCTGAGGTTTCTATCTTACAAATAACATCATAAAATCCAAAAACCACATCTGCTTCTTTTACTTCAGAAATATGACTAAGATTTTTTAATGTTGGAAATTCTTCTCCTTTATCACAATGAATTACCACATACGCCTGAGCCTTATTCTGCCCCACCATCATCCCAATTAGTTTTTCAGATGCTTGGAACAATTCACCTGATTCTGATCTGGTTAAAGTAACCGTAGAGTGAATTTTTGGCATTTTACGAATTGTTTTAACAATTTCTTGAATATTATGTTCAGTAGGTGATTCTAATTGTATCACAATATCATAAAGACCAAGTGTTCCGTGAGCCTCTTTTACTCCAATAGTTTTTCTCAACGATGTAATTACTTCTTTTTCTGAACCCAAGTCACAATTTATCATGACATACGCTTTTGCCATTTTTAGTGATCTTGTCTTTCACGCTTTGGTTTTGAGTGAGCCTTAATCATGTGCTTTTTTGTTCTTTCTGAATCCGTAAATTTCATGTTACAAATTCTACATTCATTTGTAAATTGAGGATCCTTTTTGAATACACTTTTCAAACTAGGAACGGTTATTTTCTTTGAAATTTTTGTTTTAAATTCCACATACTCCCCAGAAATTAGCTATACTAAAACATCACTTAACAATGGTAAGTTGGTTTTTTGCATTTTATCTAAGATATGAATAAATGCAGAAGCTTATCTTGGAAAAATCTCTGTGTCTTAGGCAGTAAATGAAACTACGCATTGCTGATATGCAAATTTATGAATTCTTGGAATTTTTCCTTTGGAGTAGATATGTACTTCTGCATACGTCATGTTTTTGAACTTTGGTATTTAGATAATGCTTAACAATGTTCATCTACTTTTATTAAAAAATTTATGAATTTAACAGCATGAAGAAAAAGGAAGACAAAGAAGATGAAAACCTAGCTTCTAAACGAGATGATGATTGGTGGAGACTAGAAAAATTTCAAATTGGGAGAAAAAAATTTCCTTAGATCATGACTTATCGCTGTAATGGGATATGCGTATTGCATAAATCTTTTAGATTCTCTACCTCTAGAAAATATGAAAATGGGCAAAAAAGATGTTCGTTTTGTTCAATATTCATTAAAACACGAAATCTGCGTTGCATTTGTTGTCATTCCCTTCTTAGAACAAAGTCACGTACAAACAAAAACAGAACAAGCTGAATTTAACATTAACAATGTTAAGTATATCCTAAATACCTCTATACGATAGAACTGATGCATGTTATATAATTTGAAACAAGGAGTTGTCTGGATTTGTTAAATGATGAAAGAAACGATATTTTGAGTTCAATGGATGAATTTATTGAAAAAATTCAACATCTAAAGGGCATTATGTTAGGCGTTTCCTTGTCTGCCCTTATTTTGGCTCCGCTTGCAATAATAATTTCATTGTATCTAGCTACGCATCCAAAATTTTTACTTTTAATAGAGCAAGAGGGTGATTTTGGCATTTTGTTGATGGTTACAGTTGTAGTGATATTGGTAACATCCGCAATATGGTTCGTTGCGGGGTTGAGGCAGTTTAAATCGCTCAGTAAATGGAATAACCGTTACTATAACTATCTAAAGAAAAAAGAACAGCTTGATCAATCTATTTCATCTCAATATGATCTAGATAAAGAGTAAACACCCAAGTTTGAATGATTCTTCGGAAAACTTTCCACCTCTTGGAAATAGATTTTCATATGGTTCTATGATCTCATGACAGAAATTCATTCCTTTTTGCGTCACTTTGAAAATTGTAATGGTTCTTTTTCCTTCCGAAATTTCTTCTCTCTTGATCATCTCGTTTAATTCCAAATTATCTAAAATTCCCTTATGTTTTGATATGTTTAATCCACAAAAACTAAACAATGCTGTCTGGTTCAGCTGTCCATATTCTGAAAGGGTGAGTATTATGTCCTTTATGATGTAAATTCTGTCACGATATTTGCGAGAATCAGCCATACATTACGTGTAATAGTTAACTTAATCTAATTTTCTAATGAATTTTTGAGTGTAACTTTGTAGACTATGTTTTGAGTTAGGAATCTTACTTAACAATGTTAATTGAGACTTATTACTACGGGTTATACAAAAAATACAATTTGATAAAATTACGATGCAATGACTATGGATTTGAGTGTGATTTTGTAGCAGAAGGCGAAATTGCACAGGTAATCGAAGACTTTGGGAAACACACAGATGAAGAACATGGCATCGATTACTCCAAAGATGCGTTAATGCAAATTATTTTGAGAAAAAAATAGCAAGATGAAAAATGGCGTTCTACATGATGAAATTTTCAATTATGAAACTAATCGGTATTGGGATACTTGTGGTTATTGCTACAGGCAGTTATTATGCATATCAATCTCTAATTCCAGTTAATGTGGATTATCCTGTGATTTTAGTTCCAGAAAACATTTTGATTAAAACTGGACAATCTTCTGATGGTCATTACTTGTTTAACCATCAATCAAGTAGAGGTGGAAAACAGGTTCCTCGCTCTGGAATGACTAGTCCTACATTGACTATTTCTAAAGGAAATCTTGTTTCATTTCATATAATTAATGAAATTAAAAATACACCTAATCAAAAATCAATTCATAATTTTAACATCGATGAATTTAATGTACATTCAAAAGATCTTGGGTATTTTGAGTCTCAATCAATTAACTTTTTAGCCGATAAATCTGGCGAATATGCTTACCATTGTACTCTTCATCCTGAAATGAAAGGACTGTTAATTATTAATTAAAACGTTGATATGCTAAGTTGACATATTCTATTTATCTATGAAACAATAATAAGATCAAAAAATTCAATTTTATTATGAGTTGTATTTTTTGTGATATTTTATCTGGAGTTAGAGATGCTCATATTCTATATGAGGACTCATCACATGTTGCATTTTTAGACAAGTATCCAATAGATGTAGGTCATAGTTTAGTAGTCCCAAAAAAACATCATGAAAGAATTACCGATATGGATTCAAAAGCAGTTGGTGACTTGTTTTCAATAATACCAAAAATAGCTAATGCTATTTTATCTGCAACTGATGCTGATGCATTTAGTCTTGGACAAAACAACGGAAGGGCTGCAAAACAGATTATTCCTCATGTCCATGTTCACATTATTCCAAGGTATAATCACAAAGGAACAATCTGGACAAAACGTTCAATCTCAAACACTGACGAGCTTTCAATTCTTGCAAAAAAAATCAAGTCTTTGCTTCCTTAGTATGGCCTGGGTTGTATCGAAGTATGGCGCCTACTTTGCCCAAGCTTGATAACATAGTCCCATGTTCTGCACTTCCTGAAACCACTTCTAATTTACTTCCTGTTTTTGCAGCAAGAAGCTCCAAATAATCTACTATGTCTTGTTCATTTGGTTCAACTTCCATTGCATTGCATGCAGGGCAAGGTTTGCTAGAGTATTCTGTTTTTTTTGGAATGACATCTCTTCTCTCAACAATTATTTCTTGAATATTCTGACATCTGCGGCATTTTCCTTCAACTCGATTTAAGTTTGTATCATCTGTAATGATCAAAGTCTTTACTACGTTATTTTTCAAAAGTTCAATTACATCTTGCAATCCATATACTCCTAACCCTGAATGGGAGTTTACTTCTCTGAATAAATCTTCAATTAGCTTCTTTTCTTCTACCATTCTGAAATCAGATAAAAGTTCAGCAGACTTTGCAAATGCCTCTCTAATTCCCTCTGCTCCAGAATATCCACAATCTAATGTGTTGATGATCATGTTTTGTAATCTGTACTCTAAATAATTTCCATTGATAAAATCTTCTTTTGTAGGCCCTGGACCTGAAATTATCAGTCCTTTTACTGGATAAATGTCAATAAAATATTCTCTTGTCGTTCCGGCAACTCGGTTGTAAAAATATGAAAGCTCCATCTCTCTTAATTTTTGGAATCTTTTTGCAGACTGCCCTCCTTGTCTGTGTTTACCTGCCACTCCAGAGCCAGTCTGTGAAAGTACTTCTATTTTATCACCATGTAATAACCCCCAGCCAGCATCTTTGGCATCAATAGCTAAGAACCCAATCAGATTGTCATCTTTTAGCATGTCCTTTAGAATATCGACATGAAAATGATCATCGCATCTGTAAAGATACTGTTTCAAATCTTTTGGAGGATCAATCTCCCATACCTTTACCACTTCACTTCCTAAAGGTCCACCTCCTTCAGGCGGTAGTGCTCCACAAAACATCACAAGTCCTCTGTCGGGTGTTTTTTTGAGTAGTTTTAATCTCTGAACTACTTTCCCTAACGAGTCTACCACATGTGATCTTGTTAAATCTGATTTGATGTTATCTGCTGTTCCTTGCTCTTGTTGTAATGTGCTAATAATTTCGTGTAGTTGTTTTCCTTTTGGGATATACACGCTGATTAACTCAGTTCCTCTTCCTGATTTTTGGGAAAGTTCTTCTAACATTTTTCTAATTTTGTAAAGTTTAACGGAATCTACTTTTTCTATGTTGATCTTTTCCATTTCTTTTGTTTCCTATTATGCGAATATTAAGTTTGGTTGGTTCAATTCATAATCTTCCTGAAATTATAATTCGCCGATGGATTTCAAAAAGACCTCCAGTGGTTGATTACCTCTTATTTTGATTATTTTTTCATCATTAAAAACTAGAAAATATGGTGTGGCGTCTACACCTATCTCTTTTCCAAATTGATGCAATTGATTTACTTTATCCAAATATTTGTGATTATCAAGACATGTGTTGAATTTATCTAAATTCAACTCAACAGTTATTGCAAATTTATCTAACGAGTTTCGGTTAACCCACCCTGTTCTCTCACCTGCCCAGTTCTTGTATAATTCGTCGTGGTATTGCCAGTATTTTCCTTGGTCTTGAGCACAATATGTTGCTTCTGCAGCCAAAATAGAATCTTCACCATTTAATGGAAAGTCTTTGAATACCATCTTTATTTTTCCAGTATCTATGAAATCTTGTTTAATCGTATTTAGTGTAGTTTGATGAAATTTATAACAAAATGTACATTGATAATCACCCCACTCTAAAATTGTAATTTTTGCTAAAGGATCTCCTATAATCGGTGAACCATTGTTGATCAGATTTGTCTCAGTTAGTGTTTTTGGATTGTCTTCTGCTTGTGGATAAAAAGCCAAGAACAAACCTGCTAAAATTCCTATTATTACTGGAATTGTAAGTATAAGATTTCTTTTCATAGATTTGCTGTTTTTATTTTCTAGTAAATAGTTTCCTTGTTCTATGTCATTGCTATTGTCCATAACGCAGAATTTTTTGCAGATATTTCTGCTACAAAAGGATCATCTGATGATGAAATTATTATAACATCTTCATCATCAGGGCATAAATTCTCCATGATGTATTTTTTTGTTTTAATATCTCTTGGAAAACACTCCCTTTCATTTCCTGGAAATACTAATTTCTCATTCTTGCATATCATTGTGGTACAGCCTGAAGACCCATACAAAATTGCATAATCTCTTTGCTCAATCCCTGTTTTGATCATTTTGGAATATTTTTTTAATAAAATTGCATGATTATGTTTTCCTTGGATTATTGATGATTTTTTTATTTTGCATTCATTGCCTACTGTATTTTTTATTTGATTTGTTAATTTTTTTCCTTTTTCAGTAAGAAAGGTTCCAGATTTTGTTGACTTTACAATCTCCGCTTTTTTTAAATGTAAAATTAATGTCTTGACTGCACCTTCTCCTAGATGAATCTCTTTTGCAAAGGTTGCTCTGCTAACAAAACCTTCCTTGTCTAATAACTGCAATGCCTTGAAAACATGTGGAATGCTAAATGTAAGCACTTTGCTTGAGCCTTTTCTAGATACAATATCTTGTAAAATCTGAATATTTTTACGCAAGATTCTTCTAACCTGAGTTGATATATAAATTCAATAAATAATAATTGAAATATTTTTGTTATGTATGAGAAATTATGTCTATATTTTGAATTTTATTTATTTCCATTTTAATTGGTTCTAGGATTTTTGAATCTCCTATTTTCCCAAAAATTTTTTGAATCAAATTAGAAAAGAGTTCATAATTTTCTGTAACTTCTTTTTCAGATTTATCGCATTCTTTCATCATTGTTTGAATAATTGATTTGTATCCGTTTATTCCATATAGATCAATTAATGAGACTTCTATCGTTTGCGATACCATGTCTTGATATTTTTTCTGACTTTGTCCTAATCCTAAATTGCTCATTTTCTTAATTTTTTATTCTGAAATGCAACAAAAACATCAGTATGTTCGATCTAAAACTGACATTGATGTTTTGAGCCTGTAATAATTTTTCTTTATTAATTGGACAAATTGTCCAAGAATTTAAATATGTTTGATTGACGGAAACTTTATGTCTCAATCAAGACAAATTAATGCATCTAAAAACAGTGTTCCTGTATTTGCAATTGTGGCTTTAGCTATAGTTTTTGCAGCGGGATTATTTGTTGTTGGATTTGATCAAGGACATATCTTTAGTTTGGTATATGGAGAAAAAGCATTTGAAGATCTTTACATCCATGAACTTACTCATGATATGAGACACGCTGCTGGGTTTCCTTGTCATTAGGAGGTTAACCTGATGAGAACATTTCTTTTTATTGTCATTGTTTTAATTTCTGGTCTCTCAGCTGGACTAATTCATGGTGCTGCTAATTTTGTATTTGTTGAACCTTCATTAGATCAGGCAATTGGAATTGAAAATCAACATCTTTTTGCTTCAGGTGAAGAAAAAGACACTCCTGAATTTAGAGCAGAATTTGATTCTTACCGATATTGGCAAAAAAGTGGCCAAATTCTGGCTGGTGCCATTTTAGGCATATCTATTGGTTCTTTGTTTGGAATTATTTTTGTACTCTCAAGAAACTCTTTGCCTGGAAAATCTGATATACGTAAATCTCTAATTTTAACAGGAATAATGTGGCTTGCAATTTACCTTATTCCATTTTTAAAATATCCTGCAAATCCGCCAACCGTTGGTGACCCTGACACTGTTGTATTAAGATCAATACTGTTTCTAGCTTTTATTGCAATTTCTGGATTTGGTGCTTTAGGGTTCTATAAAATATTTAAAAAATTAAAAACTAAAAAATTTATTGCAATTTTAGGATATGCTGTTTTTATTGGGATGGTATTTTTTACAATGCCTGAAAACCCTGATAAAATTACAGCCCCTATGAATCTAGTTGAACATTTTAGAATAATGTCTGCCGTGGCTGTTTCAATTTATTGGCTATCTTTGGGTATAATTTTAGGTTCCCTTTGGAATCGTTTCAAGCCGCATAATGAGTTAAAATCCACTTTTAATTAATTGTTCTAACTCTCTGGAATGAGAATACTATGATGTGATTTAAATAACTCTCTGTTGATTTTTAATTTAATTGACACGACGTTTAACATTACCTCAATTAAAAAAATATGATGTCACTCAAAAAGTAATTGAAGCCCTTGCAGATTCTGAATCACGTGCAATCTTGTTTTCCGTGATAAAAAAAGGAATGACAGCAGCTGACTTGTCAGACAAACTAAAAATCCCGCTTAGCTCCGTTTATAAAAAATTAGGTGATCTTGAGGAACTTACGTTAATTGAAGTAGAAAGATGGATGATTTCAGATAAAGGAAGAAAATTCAAAATCTACAAAAGTCGAATAAGCAAGGCTGATATTTCAATAAAAAAACCTGATCCAGTCCTAAATTTGGTACCTAACTGATGATCTAAATGTCAAAACCAAACATTATTCAACTAAGCGAGTTTGATATAACTCAAAAAATAATTGAATCACTAAGTAATGTTTGTACTCGGGCGGTATTATTTTCAATTAAAAATGAATCAAAAGATGCAACACAAATTGCAGATGAATTAAAAATTTCAATATCTACAGTTTACAAAACTTTATCAAATTTGGAAGAATTGGCACTTGCCGAAGTAGATAAATTTGTAATTTCACCTGAAGGAAAAAAAATAAAACAGTATCGTAGTCGTATTGGTAAAGTTGAAATCACTCTGACTGATTTGGAACCAACATTGCAACTTTATCCAAATACGTCTAATCCTAAACCAAATACTGGTTAAAATAATAAAAAATAAAAAAGATTGGATTTTACATTCTTGGAATAGTCGCTAATCTTGTTTTCTTTGTTACAGCTATGATTCCAATAATTGCTACAAACAACACTACCATTACCACTGTGCCAAATTCAGGAACTGTAGCTTCTACAATCTTCATCTCTTCGAGAATTGTGTCTACTTTGGAATTCACTTCAGATGATGAGGCTCCATTTTTTATCATTTCTCTTAATTCTTCTCTCATCATGGTTTCCAGTTCTTCGACTAGTTCTTCTTGACCTGCGTCTTTTAGTGGGGTTTCTAGATATTCAAAGTTGTCAAGATATGCTTTGGTAGAAAGACTAAGCGCTAAATCAGAATTTCCATTTTCGTATTCTGTTTTCACTTGAGTTAGAAGTTCTTCGATATTTTCTACATATTCTAGTAGTTCTCCTTCTTCTCCTTCCTCACCTAAAATCTCATTAACCTCGTGGATGATACCGTCTACAAACACTCCACTATGAGTTGGGTCTGCTTTTTGTTCATATGTATTCCAAAGTTCTTCATAAAATTCCTCAATTTCTTCAGCCTCATGTTCTGGTAGGTCTGTTCTTATTTTATTGAAAATTTCTTCAGACTTCCATACGAATGCAGAACCGTCTTGAAATTCAGCCATTTCGAGAACTTCACCATTTGCTACGGCTTCTTCATATTCTGCTTTTGAAGTTGTAAGTAGTCCTTTTATCAAATCAAGCTGAAATGATACATCCGAAGATAATTCATCTCCAATTACAATCAATCTTGCTTGTTCAATGATTTTTTTTGCATCATCAATTGCCATTTGTGCATCATCTCTGGTTACATCAGAACCTGTTTTCTTGCCAAGATCCATTAATGTCTCTTGAACAATGATATCAAAATCCGAGTCATGCTCTTTTAATTCAGGTTTCATCAAATCATATAGCTCTGATATTGGATGGGTTGCATGTACGAGTGCCAACTGTGCATTGTTTTCATCTAGATTCTTTTCAATTGCCCAAAAATGCCCAAGTGTTTCTTCTAAAGAACCAGCAAATTGTAATTTTTCATCATATGTTGATTCTGCATAAACAGTTTGGGATAGTAATCCTATGACAATCGTAGAAATTATGATTGAGATTTTTGTCGTCATTGGAGGGAAAATCATTTGTTACGATTTAAATGCTAATTTCATTTTTTTTCATTGTTCTATACATTTAGAATAAATCTATAGCATTTTTTCTATATTCGTAGTTTTTCATTCTAAGATTGTAGAATTAATCTTTTGTTTAAATACAGTTAGCTAGACCTAATCATTAATTCATGCAATTCAAATTCTATTGGTATATGATTATTGTTATTTTTACACTTGGCTTGCAATTGGTATCTCCCAATGCGCATGCTCAAAATTCCGAACAATACACTTCTACTTTTACAATTACTGGATTAGGTTTGGAGTTAACAAAAAAAGCAATTTTGGAGGATAACTATGATGCTGCAGAAGAGTATTCTACTCTAACAAATAATTTTTATGGTAAAAATATCCAAATTTTAAGAACCGTCGATTCTGATACTTCAGATTATATTCATCTAGAATTACTTGATCTTCATTCAAGTATTTTATCAAAATCAAACTCGCAAAATTTGATTGTTCAAATAAATAATCTGCAAAAAACTTTACCCTCCGGTTCATTAGATACTGATTCTAATGTGATTGCAGCCTTTATTTTATCAGAGGCTGATGAACAATATCAAAAATTTATTCAACATAAAAGTGACGAATCATATTATTTTACTTTATCATTAATAGAACATTCAAAGGTTATTTTGAATCAAAATCCAATATTAGACAATAGACTCAAACAAGAGATTGACTCATTTTTTACTGACTTGGATAAATCTGTTTTAAATAAAAAAGACTTTGTAACTGTTGGAAATTTAATGACTGCAATACAGCGTGATTTGTTAGAAACTGAATCGATTGCGATTGATAAAACAAATTTGTATGGAGTAATCAGAAATTTATATTCTGAATTAATACATGCAGTAAATTCTAATGATTATTCAACTGCTGAGGAACTTGCAATTGAGGCATACCTTGAAAATTTTGAATATTTGGAATCTGACATTAAAAAAGTGGATGAACCATTATTGAATACGTTAGAAATTGACATGCGTGAAAATCTTCGAAAAATGATTGTACAAAAAGAGGATCCAAATATGATTATTCAATTTATTGAAAATTCTATTTTACCAGATTTGGCAAAAGCTGAAAAGATGACTAGTGAACTCACTCCTTTTGTTAATGGGGGTTCACTAAAAACTCAGAATTTGAAATCTATGGGGGATGCACCTGATGATCAAAAAATGATCGTTAAAAATAAAATCGATATAATTCGTGAGCAATTAGAAGAAACATTACTGCATTATGAAAAAGGAGACGTGCAATCTGCACATGCATCTGCACGTTCAGCATATCTTGATAGCTATGAGTTTGTAGAGATTCCTCTTAGGGCAATTGATCCTGATTTTACACTTGAGGTAGAATACCAATTTGCTACTCTACGAAACTTGATTAAACAAGAGGCACCACAAAATGAAATTCATGATGTAATTATTGGAATAAAGCGAAATCTTGATGAATCTGAAAGAATTGTAACTGGAACCGGTGATCTTGCCCCGACTATTGCATTTACATCTTCTTTTGCAATTGTATTTAGAGAGGGACTGGAGTCTGTCCTGATTCTTGGTGCTATACTGACATATCTTGAAGCATCACGAAACAATCAATTTAAGAAATATGTTTACTATGGTATCGTTGCTGCCTTTGCAGCTACTGCTGTTACTTGGATTATTGCATCATATGTTATTGAAATCTCAGGGGCAAATCGTGAACTTATTGAGGCAATTGCGGCATTATCTGCAACTGCTGTTTTATTTTATGTTAGTTTTTGGGTTTTAAATAAAATTGAACACAAAAAATGGATGGAGTTTGTTAAAGCAAAAGTTTGGCAAGCTACCACTACTGGTAGTGTTATGGTCTTTGTAATGCTGTCATTTTTTACTGTGTATCGAGAAGGATTTGAAACTGTTTTATTTTATCAAGCAATGTCTGGATTTGCAAAATATATGGAAATCTATGTGGGTCTAGGATTTATCCTGGGATTGATTTCACTTTTGGGTCTGTATTATGTAATGAGAAAATTAGGAAAACGATTGCCATTACGGGCATTATTTGGATTGACAATGGGAGTAGGTGCATATTTGTCAATTGCATTTTTAGGAAATGCAATAAGAGAACTTCAGATATTAGATATTGTTCCATACACTGGATTGATTGGCACTGTTCCACGATTGGATATCAATCTTGCAATGATGACTGGAATTTATCCTACTTTGGAAACTATTGTTGCCCAAGTAATATTGCTTGGTGTTTATCTTGTTGCGTCGACATACATTTTGATAATGCGTCCAAGAAAAGAACAACAACTAGCCTCTATGCGAAAATCAAGGAAGGATTCTGATGAATAAGCGAAGAATCCGAGTTGGAATTGATGTTGGTGGAACCTTTACAAAAGCTGTAGCTATAGATGTAAAAACAGGCTCACTTTTAGCAAAATCAACTGTTTCTACAACCCATAGTTCAGAAAAAGGAGTCTCTGAAGGTATTGTAATTGCATTAAAAAAAATTATTGATGAAACTGGAATTGGAATTAATGAGATTGAGTTAATCTCTCATAGTACTACTCAGGCAATTAATGCATTGTTAGAATCAGATACATCAAAAGTTGGAATAATTGCAATGGGGGTAGGACCTTCAAAAAAAGATATTATAAAAAGAACAAATTTGGAGGACTCTACAATTAATACAAATCATGACATTAAGACAACCCATGAATTCTTAGATACATCCCATTTAATTACCGAAAAAGAAGTAACTACTGCAATAAATCGATTAAAAGAAAAAGGTGCAGAGGTAATAATTGCAACTGAAGCATTTGGAGTTGATGACCCCTCAAATGAATTATTTGTCATGCGTACTGCATCAAAAGAAAAAATACTTTCTACAGCATCTCATGAGATATCCGGAATTTACGGTTTGGAAATTAGAACTCTGACTGCAGCTGTAAATGCTAGTGTTTTACCTAAAACATTTCAAGTTGCAAATTTTGTTGAAGACGCAATTCGTAAAACTGGAGTTACTGCACCGTTAATGATAATGAAAGGAGATGGTGGTGTTACCAGCATGGATACTTTTAAGACAAAACCAATTCTTACGATTCTTTCAGGCCCTGCAGCAAGTGTTGCTGGTGCATTACTGCATCTAAAAATAACTAATGGCATATTTGTTGAAGTTGGTGGCACTAGTACCAATATTTGTATTATAAAAAATGGTAAGCCTGAAATTCGCTATGTTACCGTAAAAGATCATCCTACTTGCATTCGCTCAATGGATGTTAGGATTTTGGGTGTAGCTGGTGGCAGTATGGTAGGATTAAAACAAAACAGAGTCTCAAATGTTGGTCCCCGTAGTGCTCATATTGCCGGCCTCAAATATTCATGTTTTGCAGATCCCGAAGATCTTAAAACAGGAAAAATAATCCTGATAAAGCCTATGTCAAATGATAAATCAGAATATGTTGCAATAAAATGCAATAAAGGAACATATGCTATTACCAACACTTGTGCGGCAAATGCATTAGGTATGATAGAAAAAAATGATTATGCATTTGGGAATCAAGAATCTGCAAAAATTGCTCTAAAAATATTTGCTGAATTTGTTGGTGTATCATATCATGAAATTGCCATGTCAATAATTCAAACAGCTTCATTTGAGATTACAAAAATGATTACTAAACTCTTGAAAGAATTTAAAATGAATCCATATAAGACAACGTTAATTGGAGGAGGAGGAGGGGCTTCTGTCCTTGTTCCATTTGTTGCAAAACAATTAGGAATAAAATATGAAAAAGCAGAACACGCTGAAGTTATTTCTTCAATTGGTGTAGCGTCATCAATGCTCCAAGAAGAGATGGAACAAACAATGATTGAACCTACTCCTGAAAAAATCAATCAAGTATATAAAAAAATACATACTATGCTAGTAAACAAGGGTGCTATTCCTGAATCAATAATGATCAATAGTGAATTTGTATCTGAGAAATCTCTACTACGTGTTACGGCAGTTGGTAATGTCGAATTAGATAGTGCTGAGACCTCAAAAAATATTTTTACACTAGAAGACGCTAAAAAACGAACCAGTGAGATAATTGAACTCTCTGAAGATTTAATTGATCTGAGCTATGAAACTGATCACTATTTTGTGTTTACTGGTCATATGGAAATTAAAAATTTTTTTGGTAAAAAGACTCAACATCATATTTTGGTTTTAGATAGATATGGAAAACCAAAATTATCAATAAAAAATGGGAGAATTATTCAAGGTGGCAAAATAACAGTCTTGGAAGAACTGACCGATTATTTTGAATCTGGTAATTCTGAAATTGCACCTAAAGTTTATCTTTTAAATGATCTTAAACTGGTAGATTATTCTAGCCTCATTAATACTTCTGACATTTTGGATGCGATAAGGGATGATCTAGTTGGTTCTGAAAAAACTGCTATAATTATTGACTATCAATAAATTCATTGATTTAGATAATTTCGTGTAAATAATTTCTTATCTGTAATTCAAAAAAATTACATGCTATATGAGATATTGATTATAATGATAATAACATAGTTGAATATCTCTTTGTACGAAAGTCGTGCATTAAGTACAGTACTTACAACTGTCATCATATTGGTGGCATCAGTTGTACTCGCTTCAGGTGTTGTATTGTATGGTGCCAGTCTTTTCCAAGGCGGTACTCAGCAAGAATCAATCGCTGTAACTGGTGTAAAGGCTTGGGTAGATGATGATGACACTGTAGGTATTGCATGGGGTGCAGCAGGTATCAGAAATACTGGAGATAAAGTACTTGCAGTGGATAAAATCCAGATTAGGGGTACTGATGTTCCATATACTCAGTGGTATACAGATAGCACTGTTACTTCTAATTTATTCCAACAAGCACTTAATCATACTGGATGGGCAACACCAGGTCAACCAAGAATGATAGATAACTGTGCTGCTGATTCTACGTATGTCGCAATTGATCTTGATTCAGCCGGACCAATCACAGAATGTGTTAGTGCCGATGCAGGTACAGGACCAGTTTCATTGTCACCAGGAGATTCAGCAATCATATACTTTAAACTGAATAATGGCACCCTAACATCGTTAGATTCTGGCGCCCAAGTAAGTGTTAACATATTTGCTGGAAAAACAGGTTCACCTAGAAGTGTGACTGTTGAAGGAATCAGTTAAATTCTGTTCTGTTTGAGTTTTTTTAATGATAATTTTAGGTAATTTTTTCTTATCTGTAATTCAAAAAAATTACATACTTGCGTACATAACTATCTAAATAAGACATATAATAATAAAATGAAACCTAAACTAGGCAAAAGTCGTGCATTAAGTACAGTACTTACAACTGTCATCATATTGGTGGCATCCGTTGTACTTGGTTCAGGTGTTGTATTGTATGGTGCCAGTCTTTTCCAAGGCGGTACTCAGCAAGAATCAATATCTGTATCCGGAGTCAAAGTATGGGTACTTTCTGTTGATCCATCAGACATTGGTATTGCATGGGGTGCAGCAGGTATCAGAAATACTGGAGATAAAGTACTTGCAGTGGATAAAATCCAGATTAGAGGTACTGATGTTCCATTTACACAATGGTATACAGACACAACAGTTTCATCTAATGTATTCCAACAAGCACTTAATCATACTGGATGGCAAACACTAGGACAGCCAAAAATTAGAGATAACTGTGCTGCTGATTCTACGTATGTCGCAATTGATCCGGATTCAGCCGGACCAATCACAGAATGTATTAGTGCCGATGCAGGTACAGGACCAGTTTCATTGTCGCCAGGAGATTCAGCAATCATATACTTTAAACTGAATAATGGCACATTGTCATCATTAGATTCTGGTGCAAATACAAGTGTTAACATATTTGCTGGAAAAACAGGTGCACCGCAAAGTGTAACAATTCAAGGAAAATCAAACACAGGATAAGGTGTTTTTTTTAACTTATCCAAAAAATCTTTTTGAGGTAAAAAAATGGGCAAAACTAAAGATGAACAAGGATTAGAAAATTTTCTAAAAAGTGATTTTCTTACTGAGCTTCAAAATCAAAAAGGGGCAACAGTAATTGAAAATTATCCATTAAAAGCACCTTTTAGCTATGCAAATATTTTACAAGATCAGGAAAATGGCAGTACATCGTACCAAGTAGATGAAACAAAACTAAATCCACCCGAAGAAGTTATCTATAATCAATTATACAGATTAATTGAAGAAAATCTAGATTCTCCTGAAAACATTGAAAAAAATTTTGGATTTGTAGCATTTGTAAATAAAATTCTGAAAGAGAATATGAAGCTATTTCAAGACTACCCGCTTGCAAGTATGGAGAAAGTGAAATACTATTTAGAACGTGATATTGCAGGCTTTGGCTTGATAGATCCATTAATGAATGATCCAAACATAGAAGATATTAGTTGTAGTGGGATAGATACGCCAATTTATGTATGGCATAGAAAATATGATAGTATTCCATGTAACATAAAATTTGAAAACGAACGACTAAACTCATTTGTTTCTAGAATAGTATTTAGAGCTGGAAAGCATATCAGTTCAGCATATCCTATATCGGATTTAGCATTAGAGGGAAATCATAGAATTTCTGTTTTATATCAAAAAGAAGTTACTCCCAAAGGGACTAGTTTTACAATAAGAAAGTTCAAACAAGATCCGTATTCTGTAATTGATTTGATATCTTTTGGAACAATCAGTGTCGATATTGCAGCTTATTTGTGGATGTTGATGGAAGCAAAAATGTCCATTATGGTGATTGGTTCAACAGGCAGTGGAAAAACAACTATACTTAATGCAATTACTGGATTAGTGAATCCTGATTACAAAATATTCTCTGTTGAAGATGTTGCAGAAATCAACATACGTCATGAAAACTGGTTTAGCTTAGTTGCTAGAACTGGATTTGGTCCTACAGGAGAAGGTGAGATTGGATTATATGATTTAATAAAATCTGGTGTACGACATAGACCTGATTATATTGTAGTTGGAGAAATTAGAGGTGCTGAAGCTTATGTCATGTTTCAAGCAATGGCTACAGGTCACGGTGGATTATGTACCATGCATGCTGACAGTCTAGAGAGTGCAGGCAAAAGGTTACAACAAAAACCAATGGATATTCCGCCATCTTATCTATCATTGATGAACTGTGCAATCGTAATTAGAAGAGTTAAAGGACAAGACGGAAAAAGTATTAGAAAAGCAATATCTGTACAAGAGATAAACAGTGCTGACTCTTATCATTCAGCATTTCAATGGGATCCAAAATCTGATTTTTTTAATGCACAATTAGAAGATAGTGTGATGTTTTCTCGTATTGCAGAACAGACGGGAAGAAACATGGAGGAAATTTTAGAAGAGTATGAAAAAAGAAAGATAGTTTTAAAGTGGTTGTTACAACGAGGAATCCGAAGTTATTTTAAAGTGGGAGAAACTATAGGGAAATACTATAGAGATCCTGATACGATGATCAATAAAATCGAATATGGTGGATAGATGTCTTTTATTAAAAAATTTGAAAAAAAAGACAAGCAAAAAAAATTAAATAATAAAATTGATGTTGAACTCCCTTTTTTTATAACCATAGTTACATTGTTGGCTACAAGTGGGTTTGGTCCATACACAATTTTTATTAAAATTAAGGAAATGGAACTTTTGCCAAATGTAAGAATAGAGTCATTGAAAATTTTAAAAAAAATTGATATTTTAGGCATGGATCCATTATCCGTTATGTCTGATGTAAAAAATAATGGACCTTCTAACTTTGGAGAATTTCTTAGTGGATATGTGGGAGCAATTCAGAGTGGGGGTGATGTGGTAAATTATCTTAAAACAAAAATGACTAGCGCATTTGAAATTTATGAAAGTACTCAAAAAAACCTAGTTGAAAAAGTAAAAGCGCTTGTAGATACATACATGACAATGCAAGTTGTTGTTTTAGCTGTATATATCATAATTACTGCAACTACAACCGGTGGAGTTGGTCCTGCTCCCCTTGAGACTGATTTTGATCCTCTTTATTTAGTAATTTTTATGCCTCCTCTTGTTTCTGGATTATTTTTATTTCTTGCAAGATCAGTAAATAAATCAAAAATACAAGAAATGGAAATTAAAAAAATTAGTATGTTTGGAATTCCGGGAATTATTGCATCTGCTGTAATTATATTTCTTGATCTTATTCCTGGGTATAACTTGTTTATTCTTGCTGGTGCATTAATAACGTCTTCATTATGGCCCGCAATAAAATTTCAAAGCAGATATAAATTTTCACTTGATGCTGAATCCAGCTCATCGATAATTCTAAGAGATGTTGCAGAAGCAAGAAAAGCTGGATTAGGTCCTGAAAAATGTGTGATCAGAGCAACAAAAAGAAATGATTTTGGTTTATTTAACAAAGTAGCAAATGGAATTTCAAATAAACTTGAATGGGGTATGACTTTGGATGATATTTTTAAATTTATTAAAAAAGAAACTTCTGATTTTCAAGTTTTAATTAATTTTAGAGTGTTATTTGAAATAATTTCATCTGGAGGCGGTAATGTTTCAACATTAGATACACTAGCTGGAGTCTCAGAAAAAGTTCGAAATATTGAAAAAGAAAAAAGAGAGATGTTGAAACCTTATGTTTTAGTTGGGTTTATGTTGATAGGGATTACTGGTTTTACCACTCTATTGGTAATTGATTCTCTTTCAGGTTTAGGTGCACATCTAGAAATTGATGAGGCAAAACGAAATGAATTACAGGTTGATTCTGATGCTAGATTTGAATTGCTGGGCATTGCAATATTAATACAATCCTGGTTATCTGGATTGTTTTTAGGTAAAATAACAACTGGTTCTTATTCAGCTGGATTTCGATATTCAATAATCTTAATTTGTATAGCAATAGGCTCGATAGTTATAATCCAGTCAAAAATCTTTAGTGTATCTTCAATCTTTGGTTAGGTAGTATGTATTGTAATGTTTCACACTGGTTGATATAACAAAAAATATGCCCATTTTATAATATTGAAAGTGATTTTTTTAGGTTTATTGGTAATCTGCAACATGTTTGGTGTTGCTGCCTATGCTCAGACTACATCTGAATTTGGCTATCAATTACACCCTGAAAAATTATTAGAGAATACTGTTGGCACACTACAAATTTTTGTAATGTCGAATGAGATGATGTTACCAAGTTCAATAAATGATCTTAAGGTAATCAGTTCTGATAACTCAATAATTCAAATAATTGATATTCAAGAAAATAATAATGATTATACAAAAAATGTACAACTTAAGGCGATAAAACCTGGAATTGTCGATATTGCGATAGCTGCCCCTGGGTTTTCATCAAAAGAGATTACGCTTGAAGTTTTTAACAATAATAATTATCCTTCTAAAATTTTAATGAAAGTTACACCAAACGATTTTCCAATTGATGGGCCACGATTTGGATATGTTGCAGTTGGATTAGCTACTACTGGAGGACTACCTACAATTGCTACTGAAGACATGACAATAAAAATTGAGACTCCTAACAAAGATGTACTTAATCTCAAAAATTCAGAATTAATAATTAAAAAAGGAGAATATTTTGCAATTTCTGAATTTAATGTGATAAATTCTGGAGATGCAATAATTTTTGCTAATGCTGAAGATATGACAAAAGTAAGTCAATTGGTTCATGTACGAAAGCCATCAGAACCATTAGAAATTAAATTATTTACATTTCCTTCAGAATATAATAGTTTTAGCGGTGGTAAAGGATATGCTATCGTACAACTGCTTGACAGTACCGGATTCCCTGTAAAAGCTGAAGAAGACATTATTGTCAAATTAGGAGTAGATAACCCTAACATGTCTGTTAACACAAGTCATGATTTTGAAGAAATTCAATTCAATAGTAAAGAAATTGTAATTAAAAAAGGAGAATATTCAGCTTATACTGCATTTACACCTAGACCTAATCTTGGAAAAATGACTACTGAAAGTGAACAAACACTAAACATGTACATTTCAACTAATAATTATCTTACAAAAGACAGTACGATAACAATTACTAATGATGATGCAGGCCAATTAGAAGGTGAGGGTCCTTCAGTTACAAATGTGTTACCATTTTTAACCACCGGTAAAAAAGAACTCATAGCTGTCACATATTTTGAAACAGACATAGAAGTTTCAAGAAAGACTGGCACTAGTACCTTGGGTACATCCGATAGAGAACTTGTCACCGTTACGGTTCCAGTAACTGCCAAGCAAGATTATGAAATTAACTTTGCATCATCAAAATCAAATACTGTTTCTCCAATTAATCCAATAATGAAAAAAGGTGAGAATATAGCATTGGTTTTTGGAAACACAGGAACCATTTCATCTGCTGATCCAATATCGTTTTATGTTACAGATAATCGAGGAGTTAAAACGTATACTGGGAATCCTATAGGACCTGTGAAAGATGATCTTGTGTTAACTGTTGAACCTTTAATTCCTCAGATTTTGGCTGAACATGAATTTCCAATTATTGCTTACCTTTTAGAAAATGAAGGGGATGATGAAGAAAGTACTGTCACTACTGACGATGAAGAAGAAGAAAATGGTCGAATAGGCATATCATTTTTCATTGAAGACTCTGTACTGACTCTTTCTGCAAATAATATTGTAGACTCCGAACATGAAATAATTAAGAAAAATCAACCATATGTAATATCTAATTTATTTGCAAAAGAAGTTGGAACTGCAATTCTATCTTTTCAAGCTGGTCAATTTGAAGGAACAATGGATCTGATTAGTAGCACTACCGATCCTGCAAAAATGCATATGTCATTTGCAAAAAATCTATTGACAAATACTGAAAGTCTAGCTACGATTCAATTACTAGATTCTGTTGGCAATCCCGTATTTGCAAAAAATGATATCTCAATAAAAATAGTCTCAAATAATGAATCTATTTTAGAAATGCCTAAAACTGTGACGATTAAAAAAGGAGAATATTTTAACACAATAAAATTAGAATCAAGAAACGAAGGATTGATAGAAGTTGCATTACTCTCTGAAGATCTACCGTTAGCAAAATATGACATTCAAGTTGTAGACATCACACCAACTATTTCTCTTGATTTAGTTGGAGGTATGAACTGGAATGAACGAATAGAAGCAAAATTATCTGTGGCTATTCCAGAGGTGGATGTTCCATTACATGGATTTAATGTTAATTGGGACATAGATGGAGGAGAAATATTAAAAATCGATAATATGACCGACATTGATGGAATTGCAAGAGCTCAAATTCTTGCTAATGATAAAGAAGTTGTAACTATTTCAGCTGATGTTTCAGGAAATGGTTTTAGTTCTTCCTCTGTATCTACACTTGCTGAGATATTAAATAAACCACTTGTAACAGCAGAACCGCCAAAACAATGGTACGAATTTGATGAATCAACTATCATGTTAATTACAATCCCTATATCCGTAATTGTAGCATTATTTGTTTTGAAACGTATTGATAGATTGGATGCTATAACTGAGAAATTTGGAATTGGAGAAAAATTTGAAGAAATTAAGGAAAAAATATCAAATTTACGAAATCGGTAAAAATTTTTAAATAATTTGATATGACTAAATGTAATTTATTATTAAAAAATGAACAAACTAAATTATCATATAGGCGGAGTAAATTATGATTGAATCCGTATTAAATTATGATCATATGGGGATTATGCTTGCTCTTGCAATGTTGATAATTGGTTCAATGATCGATATTTGGAAAAGGGAAATTCATGATTTTTACTGGATAGGATTTGGAATAGTCGGATTTTTACTGATTTTTATAAATTCTGATTTACTGCCATACTTACTTAATATCGGAATAGCATTAATCATTGCCCCCTTTGTTATTTTTATATGGAAAATTGGATTATTCGGGGGTGCTGACGCATTTGCATTAATTGCATTAGCAGTTATTGCACCTATGGCAACATTTTCTGAAAATCCAGTTACTCCATTTTCAACGTTATCCAATGCTGCAGTATTATTTATCATCCCATTTATTGTAAATATAATGCGAAATCTAATTGCCATCATAAAACATGAAAATATTTTTGAAGGCTTTGAAGAAAATAAATTTAAAAAGATATGTGCAATGCTAATTGGATACAGGGCAAAAAACCCAAAATTTTGTTTTTCTCTTGAAAAATTAGAAAACGGTAAAAGAAAACTGAACTTTACAATTCATCATGCTGAAAACGAAGAGTATTGTACAACACCTAATACTTGGATAACACCTGGGATTCCATACTTATTGCTAATTACTGGTGGTTTTATCTTACAATTATTCAGCGGGGATCTTTTACTTAGTCTAATTATTCGTTAGGCAAAAACTGTTAAAATCATGCCTGTTTTTGAATCTGTAACACGTAATAACATACATTCAGTTATGTTTCAAATATTGTAACAATTTCTAATGACAACAGAGTCGTTGGAGGAGAACATGTTTGCATTGGATAATCCAATAAATGAACTAAATCGATTATTGATTAAGTACGATTTAACTCCAAATCAGGCTAAAGTGTACCTATATCTTAGTAAAATTGGCATAAAAACTGCCTCTGAGATATCAAAATCACTTAAAATTCCAAGAACTGAGACATATCATTTACTTAGTACCTTACAGCAAAAAGGAATAATTTTTTCAGTTTTTGGTAAGCCTACAAAATTTAATGCAGTTGGCATTGATGAATCAATTGCAATTTTAGTTAACAATGAAAAAAATAGAATTAATGAGCTAGAGACAGGAAAAACAGACATTGTAAAATTATGGAAGACAATTCCAAAATATATTGGAAGCAAGGACAAATCTGAAGATAATAAATTCCAAACATTGCAGGGACGAAATTCTATTTTAGTAAAATTAGAACAGCTTGTAAAAGATTCTACAGAAAACATACTTGTTTTAGGAACAGAGTCTGATTTTAAAAGATTTTATCATACAAATTTTATTGATTTACTCAAAAAAACAAAATCTGAATTAAAAATTCTTACAGACTCTCCAAATAAGAGTTTACATGTTTTTGAAGAACTATCTCATAAATATATTAAAAAACTAGATGATAAAAATAGAGAAGACTTTTGCTTTATAATTAAAGATGACAATGAAGTATTATTCTTTATCAGTAATTCAGAAGTCAAAGACATGACTGCAATTTGGACAGATTCTAAAACATTTGTAACTACACTGCGTTCATTATTTAGTTTGATTTGGAAAAAAGCTCATAATTTAGATGAAACCGATTTGGAATCTTTATTGGGTTCTGATATGACTTATGAGCATAGATTACGTGAGATTGAACAGGAAAAAATGATTTTAAATCACTTACAAAAGCATTTTAAGTTGTCTGAAAAAATCCCTGGAGATAAAAAATGAAATTCAGAACAAATATTGAAAAAAACGATAAAGATTCTAAAGAATTGAATGTCTTGATAATTGATGATAATGAACAGATTACAAAAATGCTAACTACCTTTTTGGAATTAAATAACCATAAATGTATCGTAGCAAATGATGGAAAACAGGGGTTGGCATTAATCCAGGAGAATCACTATGATGTGATTTTATTGGATTTAGCAATGCCTGAATTTGATGGATATGCAGTAATTGAATCTCTAGAAAGCAAGGGTATGCTCAAAAATAACAAGATAATTGTATTTACTGCTTCTACCATTACCCAAGAAGGATTAGATGAATTAGTCAATCGCGGTGTTTCTTCTTATATCTTAAAACCTATTGACATTGATTTGTTGTTATCAAAAATCATTCAATCAGCTACCTCCTGATTGGAGGTATGTCTCATAATGATTCCAATTAAATACATTTTATTTCTAGTTTCAGGTGTATCTAGTTTTATTATATTTTACATGGGATTAGTAAATTATATCACTGCAATTGATGGTGTCACTGGAATTATTTTATTAATATTTGCAACTGCTGTATCCGCAGGCACATTACTTAGCACTACATACATTTCAAAAAGCATTACAAAACCAATTGAAAAGCTTGCAGAAAATATGACTGAGTTTTCTAAAACTAACAAGATAATAAATAAAAAACCAATTAACACAAACATTAAAGAAATCTATGAATTAAACACGAATTTTGAAAGTATGGGTAAAAAAGTTGAAGAAACTATATCTATGCAAAACGAGTATGTTGAAAAATTAAAACATATTGATAAAAAAAAGGTAGAGTTTTCATCAATGGTGTCTCATGAACTCAAAACTCCTCTAGTTCCAATACTGGGTTATGTTCAAATGCTGCAAAAACAAGAATTAATGGGACCCTTAAATAATCAACAATTGGATGCAATAAATGAAATTTATTCATCTGCTTTAAAATTACAAAAACTAGTTGGCGATATTCTGACAACTCAAAAATTAGATCTAGGAAAATTGGTGTTTAATAATGAAAATATACAAATTTCTGAATTTTTGGATTTGATAATAAAGGATTTTACTCCAATAACACATCTGAAAAAAATTCAGCTAGTAAAAGAATACGATGCCAATGATATGCTTTTTAGTGATAGAGATCGAATTAACCAAGTTTTTTCTAATTTGATCAAAAATTCAATTGATTTTGTAGTTCCTGAGACTGGCCAAATTATAATTGGAGCAAAACTTGATAATCAATCCATGCAGTTTTTTGTTAAAGATAATGGCGTTGGAATCTCTATGGATAATCAAAAAGAGATTTTTAAGAAATTTTATCAAATTGATACTTCTACCAGTAGAAAAAGAGATGGAAGTGGATTGGGATTGGCAATTTGTAAGGGAATTATAGAAGGTTTAGGTGGCAAAATATGGGTAGAAAGCAAAGAAAACATAGGAACCACATTTTATTTTACAATCCCAATTCATTCTATGAGTAAATAATTTAGTCAATAAATTATTATTTTCGTTGAAATTAATTATAATTTAGAAATTTCATCTAACACGATAGGATTTTCTAACGATGATAAATCACCTAATTCAATTCCCAATAATTTTGATTTTAGTAATCGTCGCATAACTTTTCCAGTTCGTGTCTTTGGAAGTTCTGATATGTTGAATATGTATTTTGGACGTGCAATCTTGCCAATTTTTTCAGAAATATAGTCCGATAATTCCTTTTCTAATTTTTGTTCTAATTTGTTTTCAACTACAAAAAAAACTACAATTGCTTCTCCAGTAATGTCATCTGGAATTGAAATTGATGCCGCATCTGAAATTTTAGAATGTGATATTACAACTTCTTCAATTTCAGCAGTACTCATTCTATGACCTGATACGTTAATGACATCATCTGATCTTCCTTTCATATACCACAAGCCATCATTATCTACATAGACATAATCTCCATGAAACCAAACATTTTCAAATTGTGACCAATAAGTTTGTAGATAACGAGAATCATCATTTAACAATCCTTTTGTCATTGCAGGCCAAGGGGATTTTATGACCAAGTATCCATTTTTTTGTCGAATAGACATTCCATTATCATCAAACACATCAAGATTCATCCCAGGACATGGAATTCCAACAGTTGATGGTTTTAATTTAATTCCTGGAAATACTGATAACATCGCACCACCAATTTCAGTTCCTCCTGATAAATTCATGATAGGTATTTTTTTATTTCCTACATTTTCAAATAACCACCACCAAGAATCTTCATCAAGTGGCTCTCCTGTAGTTGGTATGTTTTTTATTTTTTCATATGAATGAAGTTTCAATGGCTCAATGTTATTTTTTTTAAATAATCTTACTGCAGTTGGTGAAATCCCAAAAATTGTAGCATTATGATGGTATAGCATATCCCAAATTCTTTCAAAATTGGGATAGTTTAGTGCACCGTCATAAAGTACTGCACTTGCTCCTCTTAGCAAAAGACCATAAACATTCCATACAAGTCCTGTAATCCATCCTATATCTGCAGGCCATAAAATCACATCCTCTTTATCCATATCAATTAAGAACGCTGCCTGATAGCCTGCAAAAACTGAAAATCCTCCATGTGTATGAATAACACCTTTTGGTTTTCCGGTTGTTCCAGAAGTATACAAAATAAACAAATGGTCTTCAGAATTGGTAATTTCAGTATCGCATTTGGTACTCTGGTCAGATACCAAATTATTATAAAAAATACATTGTTTTGATTCTTTATAATCATCAATTCCTTTGTATTGTGTTACGATTATTTTTTCTATGTCTGTGTTCTTTATTACATTATCGACAATTTGTTTTTGAGAGATTGGTTTACCATTTCTTTGAAATCCATCACAAACAAATAGAATTTTTGCTTTGCAATCTTTTAATCTAATTTGTAATGATTTTGAACTGTATCCAGAAAAAATTACTGTTTGAATTGCACCAATTTTAGCAGAAGCCATAATTGCAATTATTGCCTCTTCGATCATTGGAAGAAATATTGCAATTACATCCCCTTTTTTGATTTTTAATTGTTTAAGGGCGTTTGCTAGTTTGTTTACTTTTTGATTTAATTCCAAATATGTAATGCTTGAAGCAATTCCATCTTCTGAAACAAATGTATATGCTATTTTATTTGGTGTGAGATTGCTAAATCTTTCAACTGATGACTTGTAGATATTGGTATATCCGTTTACAAACCATTTTGCCCATTGAATCCCTTCTGAAGTATCTAAAATTTTGGTATATGGCTTATCCCAAATAATCCCTATTTCTTTGCTAACTTCTTGCCAAAACCATTCCAAATTTTGATTTGCTTTGATGGATAATTGGTTAATATCTGAAATGTCAAATTTGTTCATGAATTTGTAAATATTTGATTTAATAATTTGATTTTTTGTAGGTATGAACTCAAAATCAGACAAGTTACTACTTCAAGAAACTAATTGAGGTAAAAAGATTTTTGAAATCATGATATATCAATCCCAAGTCTTCTTGCACATGCAATTGCAGATTTGCCCTCCTCTTTGGTAATTCTGGCTTTTTCAAATTTTTCTGTCCATTCTGTTTTTGTATTCATAGTGTTTTCTTTGTAATACTCTCGTAAAATTTTTCCAATTTGTACATCTAATCTGTATTTTGTTGCCTCATTCATGCCTACTTGTAGTATGGTAGAGTCCGAGTTTGCTAGTATTTTGATAAATTCTATATCTTCTAAAGACAAATTGACCATACTGCTAAATCATCTTTTTTAATAAATCCAAAGTTAGTTTAGGATCTGCCTTTCCTTTTGTTTTTTGCATGACTTTTCCTACCAAAAAATTAATTGTTTGAGGATTTGATTTTGCTTGCTCTACAGCTAAAGGTTCTTCAGATATTGTTAATTCAATAATTTTAGATAATTCAGATTCAGTTGTTATATTTCCTAAATCTAGCTTAGTTATGATATCTGATAAACTACCCCCCATTTTTACAATCTCATATAATGCATTTTTAGCAGAATTTCGTGTAATTTTACCTGATTGTATGGAATCTGCTATTTCTTTGAGATGAGATGGTTTTAATTTTGAATCTGCTCGCTTTTCTCTAGTATCAACCAGTCCCATCAAGTCCGTTGTGATTATATTTGCAACTTCTTTGGCATTTTCTTTTGTATGCGCATTTTCAAATAAGTTTGAATAAAATTTGTCAGACGAAAGAACTTCTGCAACTTGCGTTGGAATGTTGTATTTTGTAATATAGCGTTGTTTTTTAGAACTAATACTTTCAGGCATTTCTGTTTTTAATTTTTCCTTTGTCTCTTCATTGATTTTTATCCATGGAATATCTCCTTCTAAAAAATATCTGTAATCCAAATCTTCTTCTTTTGATCTTGATGATACAGTAATCTTTCTTTTATCATCCCAATGACGTGTCTCTTGAATAATTGGAATATCTCGTGAATGAAGGCTTTGCTGACGTGTAATTTCAAAATGAACAGCTTTTTCTAAATCATGAAATGATCCTATGTTTTTTATTTCAACTTTATTTCCACCTTCTATTGACACATTGGCGTCTGCTCTCATTGCACCTTCTAAACTAGGATCTGAAACATCTAAATTTTCTAACAAGTCTGATAAAATATTTAAAAATTCTCTTACTTCTTTTGGATTCTCAAAGTCAGGCTCCGTCACAATTTCTACTAATGGTGTCCCTGCGCGGTTATAATCTACAAGCGTTATTTGATTTTTTTCAGAGCTTCCTTCATAAATTAATCTTCCAGGATCTTCTTCCAGCTGAATTCGAGTTATTCGAATTTTCTTTTCTCCAACCATTAGAGTTCCAGTACCTCCTACGGTGGTATCTCCGTAAACGTTTAGTTGTGTTATTTGGAAATTCTTTGGTAAATCTGGATAAAAATAATTTTTCCTAAAAAATGCAATTTTTTCTGGAGTATTGCAATTTAATGCCATTGCAATCATTGTAGCTTTTTCTACTGCTTTTTGATTTAGTCTTGGAAGACTACCTGGCAATCCCATACAAATTGGACAAATGTTGGTGTTTGGTTCAAATTCTCTATAGTTTGCTTTACATGTACAAAATAATTTACTTTCTAATTTTGTAAGTTGGCAGTGAATCTCTAGCCCTATTTTTGTCAAATTGGTACCTCTGGTAATTTTACCGTTTTTTCTAATGCGTGTGCCGCTTGCAGTAATAATTTATCATCCATTGAATTTGCAATGAGCTGGATTCCTATTGGTAGTCCATGGGATATTGCAAATGGGATTGATATTGCTGGCTTTCCAGTAAGATTGGCAGTCACAGTATTGATATCTACAAGAAATAATGCAACAGGATCATCTATTTTTTCACCGATTTTAAATGGCAGTATTGGAACTGTTGGTGCAATCAATAGATCAAATTTTTTAAATGCATCATTAATCTGTCGTGTCAGTTTATTTTTTACTTTGAGTGCTTTTAGAAAATATTTTCCAGCATGACCTGCAGATGGAACAAATCCTCCAAGAATCATTCTTCTTGTTACCTCTGGACCTAGCTTTTTTCTTGCTTTTTCGATATATGAATTAAATTCGTATCCTTCAACAGAAAAATCATAACCATATCTTAGATTGTCGTATCTTGCAAGATTACTTCCTGCCTCAGTAGCTGTAATTGTATAATATGCTGCAACTGAATACTTTACCATGTCTAAAGACATCTCTTCGCATTTTGCTCCTAACCCTTCTAATTTTGAAATCGCATCTTTTGTTGCAGAAAGCACAGCTGGATCAATTCCATCCCCTATCATCTCTTTGATTATACCTATCTTTTTGCCTTCTATTCCAGAATCAATATTTTTAAGATAATCTTCACCATGATTATCCACAGTTGTATCATCATTAGAATCAATTCCTGAAATAAGATTTAACATGAATGCTGTATCCTCAACTGTTCTAGTTAGAGGTCCAATCTGCTCGATGCTGTTTGCATAAGAGATTAACCCATATCTGCTAATCAACCCATAAGTTGGTTTGTATCCTACAGTTGAACAAAAACTAGCAGGGTTTCTAACTGAACCCCCAGTATCAGAACCTAATGAAGCAACACATTCAAAAGCACTAACCGATACGGCACTACCTCCTGAAGAACCTCCTGGAACATAATCTGTATTCCATGGATTTCTACTTGGACCATATGCACTAAATTCTGTAGTGAGACCCATTGCAAATTCATCAAGATTTACTTTTCCGACAAAAATTGCATCTTGTTGTTTTAGTTTAGTGATTACTGTTGCATCATAAGGGGCAACAAAATTTTCAAGCATCTTTGATGCACATGTTGTTTTTGTATCTTTGATGCAAATGTTGTCTTTAATTGAAATGGGCATGCCAAAACATTTTCCTATTTTTTGACCTAATTTTATTTTCTTGTCTATTTCTTTTGCTTGTTTTAATGCATTATCATTTAATGATAAAAATGCATGCAGTTTCTCCTCTACCTTTTGTATTTGCTCTAATGTTTTTGCCATGAATTCTTCTGCTGATAAATTTCCAGATTTTACTTCTCTAGTAAATTGCAGAGCTGAAATTTTAATGTCCAATTAAACCATCTTTGGAGCTCTTACATAGGTTCCCTTATAGTGATTAAGTTTTTCAATAAGTTTTTCATTATATGGGATGTATTTGTCTTCTCTCAAGTTAGTAATTGGAATTTCTCTAAAAATTATTTCCTCAGATTCAACACCTGCAGAATCTAAAATATCAAAATATCCTAACATTTTATCCACTCTTTCATAAATGGATGGATCAATTAATTCGATTTTCATTAGTTTTGCAACATGCTGTATTTCTTTTTGAGTTACCATTTTCAAATCATCTATGGTGTTAATCTGTCTACATCTCTCGGATAAAATGTAACATCTCGAATATTTTCCGTGCCTGTAAGTGCCATGATTAATCGTTCTAATCCTATACCGCATCCAGCATGAGGGGGTACTCCGTAATCAAATGCTCCTAAATGATATTCAAATGCATCTGTTTTCATCCCTTTGTTTTTCATTCTTTCTTCAAGTTCATATCGTTTCTCAATTCTGGTGCTCCCTGATGATAATTCCAAATCCCCAAACATCAAGTCAAATGATTCTGAAATTTTTGGATTTGTCTTACTGTCTTTTACGTAAAATGGTTTAGGACCTAATGGCCAATCTTTTATGAAATAAAATCCCTCAACACCAATCTTTTTGAGATTTGAAGGATACAAGTCATCACCCCATTCTGTTTTTGCACCTACCTTTTGCATTTTTTCTACCAATTCATCATAAGAATACCGTGGAATGTGTTCAGGTATAGGTGGAACAATAAATTCTGAATCAGAATTAGTTTTTACATATTCATTAACTGTCTTTATTGATATTTTTATGATCTCCTCAATTCTATCCATCACATCATTATAGTCCACAAAAGATTCCTCCAAATCAATTGATATGGCCTCTGCCAAATGGCGATTAGTTCTTGAAGGTTCTGCTCTAAAAATAGGTGCAATCTCAAATACCTTTTCAAAACTCATAGTCAATTGCTCTTTGTACAATTGAGGGCTTTGAGCTAAAAATGCTTCTTTATTGTAATAAAATATTGGAAACAATGCAGCTCCCCCTTCTGTTGCAGTAGCTATCATTTTTGGAGTATTGATTTCTGTGAATTTTTGTTGGTAAAAATAATCTCTAATTGCTTTTAGAACTAGACTTCTTACATTAAAAATATGTTGTAATGGTTTACGTCTAAGATCAATTGGACGTACTTCTAATCTTGTATCTATGTTTTTTACTGTTTTTGCTAAAGGCTCAAATGGTGGAATTTTTTCAACATCTGAAAATACTCTGAGTTCAGTTGGTATGATTTCAAATCCTGTTGGTGCTTTTTCTGATGATTTTACTTTGCCTATGACTGCAATAGATGAATGTGCTTTTAAAACAGATATTTTTTCTCGTACATCATCAGGACAGTCTCCCTTTTTAGCAACAACTGGAATGTCTCCATTTTTATCCCTTATTGTTGCAAAACTAATATTTCCATGTCCTCTGACTGTTAAAACCCATCCCATTACAATTACCTCATTTCCATCCATTGATGAATTCAATTCATCAGAATAATGTGATCTACGCAGTGATCCTAACTCTGTTTTTATCATAATTTACTGAATTTCAGTCATATGGTGTAATTAATTTTTGGGAAATGATTGTTTTCCTAAATACTAGTAAAACCACTACAATATCATGAACTGTCATCAAAAAAGCGAATCTCATGTATGGAGATATTCAAAATACACAAAAATGCGTAGATGTGTAAAATGTAAATCCAGAATTCCTATCACTAAAGAAGAATTCATCCAGAAATGGGGCATAAATAAGGGCATAGTCAAATAGACTTTTTTCAAAGTTTTGATTATTATTGAAAATTAGAACTAGTTTTCTATTTGATTTACTGAATTTAATAAAAAAGTAACATTTATCATCAGAAAATATTTCAGTCTAAATTGTAATGGATTTGTTAATTGGATTGGTAGTAGCGATCTTTATAATAGCAGCTGTATTTGTGGGATATCACGCATCGCAGGAATCTCACGAAGAAATAGCTGAGGGTCATGACGAATCCATAGACCTGACAGTTTATCATGTGACTCAAATACGTTCCATGACATCTGCCTCTGATGAATTAATTGTATAGTTTTGAAAATATCTTGATTTTTAATTTACATTAAATTACTACTATGTTTATAACTCTATATGACATCTTTATCCAATAAAGAAAAACTTGTTGCTTTGATATCAAATGGAATTGCTGTATATTCTTTGTATCAGGAAAGACAGAGTCTTCCCAAAAATACAACAATGTATGATTTTATTTTAAAAGTTATCCCTGATGACATCAAGTCAGAGTTAAGCATAGAATTAATTGATGAGGTATTTCAATATGTGTCATCCGCACATAGTTCATAAAGTACAATGAATTAGACAATTCATCACATTGACGGCAATAGCAACATTGGGGTCTCATTGTTCTTTACAAGTACTAAAAGGTGCAAAAGATGAAGGTCTAAAAACAATTCTAGTTTGCGAGAAAAAACGAGAGAAACTATATCGTAGATTTCCATTTATTGATGAATTAATTTTGGTTGATAATTTTGTAGATGTGTTAGAACCTAGACACCAATCAATTTTAGAACAAAATGATGCCATCTTAATCCCGCATGGAACTTTAATTGCACAAATGAGTTCTGAACAAATCGAATCAATCAAGACTCCAATATTTGGAAATAAATGGATATTGAGATGGGAATCAGATAGAACTATGAAAGAAAAACTTATGCGAGAGGCAAAACTTCCTGTTCCAAAACCTGTATTGAATTCAAAAGATATTGACAAACTTGTAATTGTAAAAAGACAAGGTGCCGCTGGAGGTAAGGGCTATTTTTTAGCAGCAACTCCTGACGATTATGATAAAAAACGAAACCAGTTAATTTCACAAGGAATTATCTCTAATGATGAGACACTTTACATTCAAGAATATGCCGCAGGAGTTTTGGCATACCTGCAGTTTTTTTACTCTCCATTAAAAGAAGAATTGGAATTTTTTGGAGCTGATCAAAGACATGAATCAGACATAGAAGGTATGGCCAGAATCCCTTCTGAGCAACAACTCAAAAGCAACAAGGTCCCATCATTTAATGTGATAGGAAATAGTCCCATAGTATTAAGAGAATCATTACTAGATGAGGCATATACTATGGGTGAAAATTTTGTAGAGGCATCTAAAAGAATTGTATCTCCTGGAATGAACGGTCCTTTTTGTATAGAAGGAGTTTATGATGAGAATGCAAAATTCACATCATTTGAATTTTCAGCTAGAATAGTGGCTGGGACAAACATCTACATGGATGGTTCTCCATATTACTCGTTATTGTTTAACGAATCTATGAGTATGGGTAGAAGAATAGCACGTGAAATAAAAACTGCAAAAGATACTAATCAATTGGATAAAATTACAACTTAAAAAAAGGTGTTTTTACCTTTGTAAAAATTATAATTGATGAAATCATAATTACCAATCCGAAAATCACACTAAATGGAAATTCTGGAATCACATGAGTTCCGATAATTTCAACTTCTTCTGAACCGATTGGTACAAAGAACTCAAATGTGGAACTATTTGAGTTTGATGTGATTTTATAATCTACTTCTTGACTATCCACCAAAATCACAAATTCGTTATTTTGAGCATCAATCAATTCATGTTCCAAATCAATAATAAATTGTGAATCATGAGTATTCTCCAAGCCTATAAGGAGGGATTTTGATTCAGGATCAATATCCATCGCAATGATGTTTGAATTTACAACATAGTGTATTGAATATGTGTGTTGATCTACTGTCAATATGTATTCTGAAGAATCTGGATATGTTTGAGTTTGTGCAAAAACTGTAGCGTTGAAAATTAAAAAAGGTAAAAGAAAAAACAAATAATTCATTATTTCAGAATAATTTGATTAATTATTATTGCTTTCTTCTATCCCGCAATTAATGCACATTTTCTTGTCTTGTATGGCAAAATATGAAAAACTGTGAATGAATCCAATTTTACAACTCATAATACTATCAAAATAACATGTGATTAGAACTACTAGAGTCAAAAAAAACATCGATCAGAGGCCAATTCTTTCAAAATAGATGAACTTTGAATAATTTTAGTATGATATATTACAAATCATCTCCAGATAATCTGGAATAGGCTGCCACGAATTTGGCCACCGTTTTACGTAAATTTTCATAAGGCATGGCCATATTGAAAATTTTAGAGTTTCCCTCAGGAAATCCAATTGCAATTACAGTGATCCCTTTCTTTCTTGCTTCCATAACTGCTTCTTCCATGTCTTTGGTATTACCCATAGTTCCAACCTGTTGACCGTCCGTTACTAGGAAAATGTATCTTCTTTCGATATTTTCTCTTTCTAGTATTCGAGTACATAGTTTTACTGCATCGCCAATAAATGATAATCCAGTAATTTCTATTCCACCTATTCTTGCTCTTGATGTCTGATCATATTTTTCGTAATGGTCTTTTACTATTCTAAAATTATTGTTAAAAGTAAAAAATCCCCACTTTCCATTTTTTGAGTTTACCTCATTTGCTGCCTCCCCTAACGATATTGCAAATTTTTTCATTTCATCAAATTTTAGTCTCATGCTGGAACTTGTGTCTAAAACTATTGCCCATTCTTCTTCTATTCTTCTATAGTCATCTTGTTCAAAAATCTGAATACTGTTATTTTGAGCTGCCACTGCTTGTATAGCTGCTTGCATTTGCAATAATCCCATATCTTCTGGAACCCCATCATCCATCACGTTAGGAATTAATTTGATCTGACTACTCAATTTTTTCAAAAACATATGTGTGGCATTTTTCAACCTTAGATATTCCCCAATGTTTTCTGGGGCAAATTCAATTTTATCAAAATTAAGATCTTGAGTCAATCCTCCATATCTTTTTCTCACTTTTGCTCTACGTTTTAATTGTTCAAACCATATTCCGATAAAGTTTTGTACATTTTTTTCAACTAATCCTTCTGGTGTTATCATGATATTTTGCTTCCATGATATGTTTTTTTGATTAAAATAATGATCTGCGTATGGAAGATTTTCAACTAGTATGTTATTTTGATTTTCATATAATACATCAGCAATCTCTAATATTTTTCCATTCTTTTCTTGATTTAATTCAATAATGTCGTTTTGGATTTTTTGCATATCTATATTTTTTATATTAAAATATTCTGTAAATTTTTTCTTTGCATATTCTGGTTTTTTAATATTATCTTTCTGATTCAATACTTCAAAAACTTCATTAATTTTTTTAATATCTTGATAGTATTCTGGAAATGATTTATTTAAAAAATCATTTACTTTGATATCCTCTATAAATTCAATTATTTTGTATGCCTTTTGTTTGTCTTTTCTCTTTATCCAATTTTTGTATATGTTAAAATCAGTGACTTTTGCATGCCCGGCCATATGACATACGGTTGCAAAAAATAAATTCCAAATCGTTTCTTGTCCTGTTTCATAATCTGAAAAAATTATTCCTTCAAAAATATTCTTTCCACTGACCATCCTTGGTAATGGAATATATGCTATAGTTCTTGGCAAGTATTCCATCTTTGGGAAATTAATAGATTCTAAAAAAAAGACGTCTACATCAGTTGGCTTTTTTTCACATATGTCAAAAAAAATTTGATGTGCTACATCCTCTACTGTTTCTTTCATTTAATCACACTTTGCGATTTCGTTGTGCTACTTTGCTTTCGATTACTTTTTTAATTATTTGTCTTACCTCGTCTTGTACCTCTGGGTCATCACTAGTCATTGGAACCAAAGTTTCATCTCCGCCAGTTGGAATATCAACTCCATCTGAACAAATCTTTGCCCAATTAACTAAATCTCCTACTGATGGACCGTAAGGAAGATCACCCATCTTGTATTCTTGCCTTAATTTAGCACCAATCCTTACAATTATTTCTGCATCTTCTAAAGATATACCTCCTCTCTCAGAAACCATCTTGAATTCTTTTTCATCTATGTTATCTCCTACACTCATGTAATCGAAATTCAACCATACACTCATTCTCCTTCTCATAGCTGCGTTGATTGGTTTTGTACCTGCAAATTCTGATGATACTGGGTTCATACTAATTATCATATACGCATGTTTGTGTCTGTGAATAATTTCACTATCTTTTTCTGTAAGTACCATGTGCCCTCTTTGATCCAACAAAGGGTTCAATTTTGTTGCAACGTCTTGCTTCATCATGTTTGCCTCATCAAGATATAATATTCCGCCTTTTCTACACCATCCTGTAATTAATCCGTCAATCCAGTTTTCTTTTCCTAATCCGACATATCTTCCAAAAAGATCAAAAACAGATGTTGCTAAACCACAGTTAATTTCCCACATTGGAAGTCCAGCTAATTCAGCTACTAAATATACGATATGTGTTTTTCCAGTTCCACTGGGTCCAATTAATGCACACTGCTTGAAAAATTTTAACGCTCTTCCAATTCTCTCTACATAATGCTCACCATTATCTAAATACGGAGGAGTGTCTTTTGGTATCATATCGTCCATCTCTGGTGGAAATATCATGTCTGAGGAATCCATGTATTTTTTAAAATCATACATTTTTGATAATTTGTGAGTGTCTTTTTTTATCTTAGAAATTGATACTGATAGGTTAACTTTGTCCGTATTTACCTTGGAATGATTCACTGAGGATATGATTCTTTTTTGCTCCATAGGCACAATATCTCTTAAATTACACGGTTAATGCTCTTATGTGTGTGTCAATATTACATACACATTGTTTAATGAATTCTGGAGGCTTTATTTATTAAATTGAACATAAATGTAGATCTAAACTCTATTTCCATGAGTAAAAATGATCCTAAAAATACGGTTTTTCATAAATATGATGTTGAAGCATCAATAGATGAGGTTGAAAATACCGAAACTCATTCTGTCTTTAAATATGGATTTACAATTCTATCTAATCCAAAAAACGTCCGTCTGGCTATTGAAGGCGTTACCAAAATATCTGGTGATTCAAAAGAACTTGACGATATCCTTAGTAAAGATGAAAATGATGTTCCAAAAATACTATCTGCAATTTATCAAGAATTATTTCCAACATTTTTCTTGCTTTCAAAAAGTCTCAATGTATCATGTCCTCCAATACAAATTGGTGGAATGGGTGCCGGTAACATTGAATCTGAAACCAATCCTGAAACTAACAACGTAATTGAAAATACCCCAGTAAATATTTCAGACGAGAATGCAAGTCCTGAAATGACTGTTGATGCTGAATTAGAAAATCCGGATATTACTCAACCTAATGTGTAATTATGATTTTATTAATACTGCCAATAGTGCAAACTAGAACTATATTCAAGGAGAAAAAATGAATAGAAACAACTTACAACGTTGTTTAATTAATAGACGTGCTATAGCAAATGTTGTTACTAGTGCTATCCTTTTATCTGCCGTAAGTATTATGGGAGTTGCAATGTTGGGATGGTCAAATACTAATTTGGCTATACAAAAACAAGCAATAGATGAATTATTTAATACTGAAATAAACAAAATAAATGAGGATCTTATATTTGATAATATTTGGTTCTCAACAACATGTCCTGGAAATTGCATAAACGTCACCATGACTAATGTAGGAACTTTGGGGTTAAATGTAACTGAGATGAAATTTGTTAATGGAACTACATTATTAGACTTGCAATATTTTTACTATACCGATGGTGGAATTGTACCGTTTGGTACTTTTTCATCAAATGCTACATACTCTTTTCCAATTAATTCTGGAGATAAAATCAACGTCGTCGTATTTACAGAAAGAGGCAATCAATTTACCACTCAGGTGATATATCCATGAGAACCCATAGAGGTCTAAGTGCAATAGTTGGAACCGTATTTCTTGTTGCAATAGTTATTGGTGCACTTTCATATGTCACATACAGCATGAATGTACTTGGAAATTTTTCTGAGTCATTAGTTACTGAGGAAAAAAGGCAGAAAGACAAACAAAGTGAGGCATTTGAAATAACATCTGTTAACATTACTCCTACTCTCAAACTAGACGGTGTTATATCAAATACAGGTCAAGTTCCTTTGGAAATAAAATCAATTTGGATTGAAGAAGTTGGTTCTCCGGATACCACTAAAAAATTTGATATTTCTAAAACAATTGCACCAGGTTACAGTTTTGATCTAAAAAACGTGATTGATTTTGATATGAATCCTACAACTGGTTACAAATTAAAGACTATTTCAAGCAGAGGTACAATACAAACATCCTTAATTAATTCTGTTGACTTTACTCCTCTTTATTTAACTGCGGACATATATCCTAAAACAGTTCCAACTACTTTTGATGCTACAATAGTGATGACTGTTGTAAATAATTCTACAAACAAAGCTCCCATTTTGAATTTGACACCAACTACATTTCCTGTTATAGATGACTCTTTGTGTTCCCCTACATGTACTGCAGACTGGGTATCTGGACCCACTCCTGCATATTATCCCATTCTTAAATCTGGAGAGAGTGCTACTTTTTCTTGGGTATATACGATTAGCGGTTCTAACGCAGATCAAATAACATTCGCTAATTCTCTTTCAAATGGGCTTCCTGGAAATACAGCTCAATCATCTGTTTATGTCCGGGATGTAGTATCATCACTTGAATCTGGTACAGCTCTTACATCTTTGGGACTTAATGAAGGACAAGGTGCAAAGGGTATATTGATTTTACATGATGAAACTTTTGACACTCCTGATACTTCCTATCAAATGTCTCCTACCACTGCAGATATTGGCGGTGATTACATTAATCTAAGCAATGAAATTCCAAACTTTTTTCTTCAAAATTCTTCTGAATCAATTACAATTCCAACCGGAACTTGGACGGCATCCATTAGATATCATCATCAATACTTACCTGATTCCTTAGTTCTTACTGGAAATAGTCAAGTAGATTCAATATATCATCTAAATGATAATCTTGATACTGAACCTGATTCTAGCGGTAACAATAATCCGCTTGATAGGTGTAATGACGGACCAGCGTCATCCAACAGAGTTCAATACCAGACAGGCAATTCTAATCCAACAGCAACTGCAACATTTAGCCCAACTCCAACAGTAGGAAATCTTTTGATCGCAACATCTGTTACCCGAACAGGTAGTTCTGGCAGTACTAATGCTGCAATCAATGGAGAATATGTCAATGTTGGTTCGACAACTTCAGATGGATGGACAAAGATAGTTCAGAATTATTACTATACAAGCTCCACTCAAAGAGGAATGGCAATGTGGTATAAAATAGCAGGTGCAAGTGAACCAACAGTAGTTACAAGTAGATGGGATAATGGTGCAACAACTACTAATCTAATGATTCAGGAATTTTCTGTATCTCAAGGAGGCTCTTTTACATATGATGTTTCATCTAGTAGTAACTCTGGATCCAGCTCTGGAACATCTCGCACTACTGGTGCTACTGCATCAACATCGACTGCAAATAATTTAATAGTTACAGCTTTATTGACACGAGATTCAAACACATTTGGTTCGTGGACAAATGGTATTGGAAATAATATTAATTATAATGTTAATAATATGGACTTGGATTCAGGTTTTAAAACCGACAGTGTACAAGGTCCTAAAGAAAGCACTGCAAGTTGGACTACTTCTAGAGTAAATACAGCTGTGATAGCTGTTTTTTCTCTTGGTGATAGTGGACAAAATGCGCCACTTTTTGTTTCAACTGATGGACCTGATAATTCGCCTCATTATGAGTTTGATGGTAATGACTGTTTTGACAGTCTGAATGTTGCAGATAATAGTAATCAAGATATCGATAGAGCGCCTTCTACCACCTCTGTTTGGTTTAGGGCTAATAATTTATCCGCATTAAGATCAACATTATTTTATGTTGAAGATGGCGAGGCTGATCCTAACAAGGATTATTATCGAATCTCCCTTGGAGATGGAACATCCGGAAACGAAGGAAGAGTAGTTTTTGATTTTGATACGGATGGTTCTCATCTAGTAAAATGTATGAGTCCATTGGATTATGATGATAATTTGTGGCATCAAATCATCGCTGTGAGGGATGGTGATCGAAGCTGTAAATTATACATAGATGGGAATACCACTCCCGTAGATACGGATTCCACAACCGGTGGTAGTAATGATATTGATGTTAAAGATGGCAATGAAAAAATCCACATTGGGTATGACGGTATAGATGATTATTTTATTGGTGATATTGATCAAGTCTTTCATTGGAATGATTTGGGTCTAGGCGAATCACCAACATCATCATCTGTGATATCTGACTTCTATAATGCTCGATATGGACTTACTTCGTCTTTAGTTGATTTTAGTATATACAAAACAACTCAATCTGGAGTAAACATAGAACCACCTATCGTTCAGTCAACAGATCACGCAATAGCGTTTGGAGATGCTAAAGATATCCCTCTTTCTAATGAATATGGCGATGATGGACTTTGGAGACATATGAATTTCACAAATCTAAGTATCCCAGAAGTTACTCTAGATCCAGGTCAGCGATTAAATTTTACAATTAATTTTAAGAATGGATTGGATCCATTTTTGAGAATTGATGATAATTCTATGACTTCTAGTCCATTTGCCTCATTTATTCAAGTTCCAGAACCACTAACTGAATTTGCGTCATACTATACATATGATAATGACAACATTTTATTGATTATTGCTTATAATAGCGGTCCTCAAGGCAGTTGGTTTCAATATCAGGGAACTAGAGCTGTATTTGAAAATTTAAGTTCTGGTCCATCATATGCTGGACTTTTATGCTCTGTTAATTCTACCATGCCTGCAATTCTGCATTCGGATACTGGTAATAACAAATGTCGTATTGGTGGTTCCAATGCAGCTTACATGGTTGATGAAGATCGAGATAGTCTATTTATTCCAGTTGATAATCTTGCATATCTGTATTTCTGGGAGATTCAAGACAGACCAGATCAAAATGATGCTCAGGGTAATGTGATTCAAGCAGGAACATATCATTTGTATGTTTTTATTAATGGATATGATGAAACTGGAAAGTCTTTTCTAAGGCAAATAGATGTTGGCAGAGTTGACGTATTTGATTAACATCAATCAAACACTTGGTTATTCTTATCTTTTACAGTAGTTTTTGAATTATGTTATATCAAATGAGTGAGAAATTTGAAGGTATTTTAGACGTTTAAGATAGAACATAACAAATATCTGAGCCTGAATAATAGTTCTGTAACATTAGAATACATACAACTTTTAATGTAATTTTCACCTACAAGAAGGCATATGCAGTCTGCCGAATCTACTGATTCTAATAATCCCACAGTAGATGTTGAGCAAAATTCCTCTGTACTAACTGCATCCGTATCTAATCCTGATCCTATTGCATCTGGAGCAAGTACGTTGGCTCAGCTAAATACCTTGATTGAAGAGTCAATGCAAATCTATGAACTGGAAGATCAAAAAACAAACATTATAGATGACTTGCATAATGCATTAAAAATAATTACAGAATTTCTAAGTTTTTCAGTAAATGTTCACCCTCAAATATTTAATCTTCCATCAGATAGCAACATTGTTTTGTTACCTAATTTGGATTTAATCATAAAGTTATCAAATGGTAAAACAGAAACTAAAAAGTTTTCAGATTATCCACCTGAAACAATCACACAAATAATTGAATATGTTACTCCACAGTTAATTGGATTGATTCAAACACAAAAAGCATATCTTACAGAAAAAATTACTTTCTTAAGAACAGCTACAAAACAATTAAACACACTTTCTCAACTAAAAGAAAACCTGCCAAATATGCTACCTTCAACGGAGAACACTGAAAACGTTGTATAAACTGATTAGAAAATACAAGACAGTTAACGCTCTAAAATCAAATCTTGAAAAAGAGATAGAAGAAGTAGAACAAATCATAACTGAATATTCTAATATTTTGGGTGAAAAAATTAGAACAAATGAAGAACTTTCAAAAGATGATCCTGAATTTTTAGAATTAAAGTCAAAATTAGAAGGTACTCCAACTGATAAAAAGAAATCTGATGATAAGCCAACTGATTCTAAAAATGATTCTAAAAACAATAAAAAAACTCCAGATAAAAAAACTCAGGAAAAACCAAAAAAATCATCTAAAAAAGATAGCCCAAATTGGTACAATCTTGATCAAATTATGATATACAATGGAATTGGACTAAAAGGAGAACTCGAATTATATTTTAAGGCAATTGATGAATTAAAGTCAAAACAAGAAAATCTGGAAAGAACATTATCTGCATTAAAAAACATCATGGAAAAAGGCCTCAAAGAAGATATGGCCTGTATTGTTTTTCTAGGCTCAAGCGGTCCACTCCAGATATCATTTATCAAATCAAATGATATTAGGAAGAATTTTTCCTTCAAATCGATCTATTCTGGAAATGCAATTTCGCAAGAAAATTTACTAAAAATAGGCATATAGTGAACAATTATGATGAAAAATCACTTGTTTTATAATAATTTCCTATATAAAGAAAGTAAGAAATCCGATCGATCCGATCAAAAGTTCTTAGCTATACCACAATATAGTCTAGTCCTTTCTTATTGAGGATCCAGAAAAACATGACAGCAGAAACACAAACTTCAATATTTGATTCTACACCTGACACCCAATTGTATGAGTACAAATTGTCAATTGATAAAGTTCAAGCAGAACTCTTACAATATGGTTTGACATCAAATCAAAGTAAGGTATTCATTTATCTTGGAAAATATGGTGCAAAGACAGCACCTGAAGTATGCAAGGCACTTAAATTACCCAGAACTGAAACATATCATTTGCTATCAGCATTACAAAACAAAGGAATTGTTTCTGCAACATTTCAACATCCGATTCAATTTACAGCATCTCCACTAAACAAAGCAATATGGATTTTAGTAAACGCTGAAAAAGAACGAGTCAAATCTTTAGAGCACATGGAAAAAGGATTATCTGAATTATGGGATAATATCCCTACTTTTGACTCATTACATGATGAGGTTGAAGAAAAATTCCAAATGCTACAAGGTGCAAATCAAATTCAATCAAAAATTACTGAAATGACTGATAACTTTAAAGATGAATTTTTAATCCTTGGTTCTGAAAAAGATTATATCAAATTATATCATGGTGAGTTTTTAGAATCCTTTGTAAAGTCAAAACAACAGTTTAGATTGTTAAGTGCATGTTCAGATAAAACCACCTACATATTTGATAATCTGGAAAGAAAAAATATCAAAAAACTAGATAAGGACATTCAAAATCATCTGTGCTTTATTCTAAAAGATGATTCGGAATTACTATTCTTTACCAAAAATGCAAACTCTACAACAGAGCCATTTGCAATGTGGACTAATTCAAAATCTCTAGTATATTCAATGAAATTACTCTTTGAATCTCTTTGGACAAATTCAAAGAACATTCATTTGTAATAGTTTGTATTGATTTTATTTGTTAGAATCAAACTAGTCTCTCTCTTTATATAGAAAATTCAATCCTATCCATTTGTAGATATGGATTCAACTTATTCCAAAGTCAAAACAGGTATTCCTGGACTAGATTCTATAATTTCTGGCGGATTAAAAAAAGATAGATCAATAATAATTTCAGGCCCACCAGGTAGTGGAAAAACAACATTTGGATTACAATTCCTGTATTCTGGCGCACGTGACTTTGACGAGCCAGGCGTATACATAACAATGTCACAAAATATCGACGAGATAA
>Ga0207952_1000038_pt1 | contig 171985 bp, 140 predicted proteins | sample SubbioR12Aug_8Ca_FD_184831 | JGI IMG/M metagenome (GOLD analysis project Ga0207952, IMG submission 184831) | Serpentinite rock and fluid subsurface biosphere microbial communities from McLaughlin Reserve, California, USA - CR12Aug_8Ca (SPAdes) | ecosystem: Environmental > Terrestrial > Deep...
ATAGCGCCTGCAGTTTTTGCCATTAAATGAGCCTATACCGTGTTTATTCCCTTCGCAAAAACCTTAGGCGCGTTGTAAAAATGCCAATCGTAGTTTTCAAGCAATTATTCTGCGGGCCTAGCCTTTGCCCGCCCGACCCTGTCATTCGGGCGGGGCTCCACCTTTGGGCAACCTGTCCGTACCGGCACGGGCGGATGCCAAAGGTGGTAAATTATATATAATTACATAATAATTTAATTCAGAAATTATGCCATGAAGTAGATTCGTCACTTCGTGCCGAAACACTTCAGCGCAACTCCACCAACCGTGAAGGGTAAAAGCCCTAAGAAAATTCTACAAAAAAAGCCTGAAACGTTTGTTTCGGGCTTTTTCTGCTTCATGATGTATTACTTGATTGAAACATGTCCCAATGTTTCCAGGGCATGTTTTAGCATGATTTTTAAAGCTCTTTTACCCGCAGTAGTTTTAAAATAAAATTCGCGTTTTTCCGCATCGGATTTGAAAAGATAATATTCACAAAATATCAGTACGAATGGTCTTCTGCCCTTTGTGCTTTTACTTTTACCGGCCTCATGTTCACCAAATCTTCTTTGAATATCCGTAGTAAATCCAATATACAACTGATGGTCCTTTTCGCTAAAAAGCACATAAACACAATAAGGTAGTGGGTTCATTTTGGTAATTATACATAGAATTTTTTATGGGTAAAATTGAACCTAAAGTGCTGCAGTAAGAATTAACAAAGCGCTTTTACTCATTGGGATTGGTTAATCACAAAAATTCAGGCTGGGGAAAATTAATCGGTTATTTTCACACAGCTCTAAATATTTCATTGTAAAGAAATGAAAAAGTTGCATAGTAATTTGAGGCGTAAAAGCCCGAAAAAGATCCTACAGAAAAAGCCCAAAACGTTTGTTGCCTTTTTTATCAAAGAAATTAGTGAATTCTGACATAATGCGCTGAAGTAGATTCCTCCCTTTAGTCGGAAACACTTCATGACAACTCCACCTGCCCTGAAGCGTAAAAGCCCGAAACGCATGTTCGTCTTTTTAATAACCTAATAAATAAATTTAGAAATTATGCGCTGAAGTAGATTCGTCACTTCGTGCCGAAACACTTCAGCGCAACTCCACCAACCGTGAAGCGTAAAAGCCCGAAACGTTAATTGCCTTTTTAATAAAGGAATAATAAATTTAGAAATTATGTGCTGAAGTAGATTCCTCCCTTCGCTCGGAAACACTTCAGCGCAACTCCACCAACCGTGAAGCGTAAAAGCCCGAAAAAGATCCTACAAAAAAAGCCCGAAACGTTTGTTGCCTTTTTTATCAAAGGAATTAGTGAATTCTGACATAATGCGCTGAAGTAGATTCGTCACTTCGTGCCGAAACACTTCAGCGCAACTTCACCAACCGTGAAGCGTAAAAGCCCGAAACGCATGTTCGTCTTTTTAATAACCTAATAAATAAATTTAGAAATTATGCCATGAAGTAGATTCGTCACTTCGTGCCGAAACACTTCATGGCAACTCCACCTGCCCTGAAGCGCAAAAACCCGAATTGTTAATTGCCTTTTTAATAAAGGAATAATAAATTTAGAAATTATGTGCTGAAGTAGATTCCTCCCTTCGCTCGGAAACACTTCAGCACAACTCCACCTGCCCTGAAGCGTAAAAGCCCCGATAAACGGGGCTTTTTCTGCTTCAGCGGGTGGAGTTGGAGGGAATCGAACCCTCGTCCGGAGATGCGATACCTGGCGCTTTCTACATGTGTATCAAAGTTTATTTTCGGGCGGTGGAAGGTACCTTGCAAACCTTACCACAACCTTATCCGGCGCGTTAATGGCTCACCTGGCCGGCGTGAGTGGCCATATCCATGCTTATCGATCGCTTCGTATCACCTGCAGCACAGACTACGCAGATGGAAACGACTGGCGAATGCTAATTACTCCGAATTAGGCAGCCAGGGCAAAATTTGAGTTGCCTCTTAAAATTCTGAACATTGAGATTCAAGTGCCAACATCCAAAGCACTACATGCTTACACCGGAACCATTCATCCCGTCTATTCCGGTCAACCCCAAAGAACTGGTGCAAAGATACGGAGGAAATGTGGGAAGTTAGAAGTAAGAAGCTTGCCCCTGCCCGTTCCGGTTCAGGCGGGCGAGCCGATAGGACGGGTGGGATGTGGAACAACCTCTTTCCTTTGGGACATGCCGTGGTTGAGGTTTTCGAAACCACCACTCTATTGTTTCATGATTAAAACCCAAAATCCCGGTTTTCAAAAAATGCAACCCATTTAGCATTTGCATTTCTCCACTATTTCCCCTTTATTCGCTAAGCCCTATCCGGAACTGTAGTGTCAAAGTTCCAATCCCTCTGAGAAAATGTATGATGGCCCTTCGGGGCTCGGCAACGATGCACGCCACCGGTATGGGGAGCTGCAGGCTGTTTTTAGCGAAATAGCCGCATAGTATAGATTTAAAATAACTGCTCAAAGCACCTGAATGTGTAACTGAAAGTGCCTTGAAAAAAATATATAGTAAAAACTAAAATGGATTGCTTACCTTCATATTTTCATCATAATCACACAACACATGAAAATATAATACACCCTAATTTTAAAATTTATAACCGCTGCAATTTGCCCTAATAATATCATATAATAATCTACCCGCCCACTTAACCCAATACCCGCATGAAAACCTTATCCTCTCACCTTCAGATCTTGATAGTAGATGACCACCCGATATTTAGGGAAGGACTTCAAACTGTATTAACCGGCTTCAAATGCGTAGATAAAATAGTTCAGGTTTCAGACGGTCTGGAAGCAGTAAAAGCAGCAGACAAAACCCCATTTGACCTCATATTCATGGACATCACCATGCCCGTTTTAAATGGCATTGAAGCTACCAAAATTATTCTTGAAAAACATCCGCAGGCAGGTGTCATCTCTTTTTCTGTATTTAGTGAAGATGATATGATCATTGAAATGATGAATGCGGGTGCAAAAGGCTTTTTGTTTAAAGACGCAGACAGTGAAATTATTCTGGATGCGATGATAAATGTCAGTCAGGGCAATCATTTTTATTGTCCTACCATTAACAAAAGAATCCGGGAAATCATCTACAAACAAAAACAGGAAAAAACTTCCAACCCAACCTTCTCGGAAAGAGAACTGGAGATCATCAATTATATCTGCAGCGAGTACACAGCAAAAGAAATAGCAGACAAAATGTTTATGAGCTTCAGAACTGTAGAAGGTTATAAGCAAAAAATTCAGGAAAAACTCAATGTAAAAAATTCCATTGGCATCGCCGTTTATGCATTGAAACACAAGATAATAAATCAGGAAAAATCTCCGGTATCCAAATCCATATCCAAATTCTGAAGCGATAATTTTTCCGATTGCGGCCGGTTTTCCTCTTACACTTTTAAATTTATATTCATCTAAGTTCCTATACCCGTGGGACCTTTGCGTTGCCTTATGGATTCTTCCGGCGCATCGTTACTTTTTAAATTTCCATTGAATTCAGGTGCTATTTTTACACTTACTTTTAATCTTTTAACAGCGGTATTGCGTATTTATACGCAGTATTTACACCCAAAAAAATTCCGTATTATCACTTTGAGTAAGGTTGTTTTCATTGCATAGTTTTGATGCCCCCGAATCCGAAACGGGGTAAAACTTGAAACATCATTACATTATAAAACTCAGGACAGAAGCAAATCGCAGGGTTCCGGAAAATGTTCCGAACTGGCGGCATTTTATTAATGATAAGTCTGTTACTTTAACGAATTTTATTCCTGTAATTGATGGTATTTTCAATCAAAACCATATCGCTTTTTGGTTGACTGCAGAGTACACCAAATCTGGTCCCAATTGGTCTGAAGCTGAAATAGACAATGGATTAAACAGAACTTACCGGTTAATTCTGCAGGGAGAAAATAAATTACCGGAATCGGGGCTTTTGCAAATTCAACATTTGCCCGAAGTGGAACAAGCAAGGGAACTGCAGGTAGTGGAAACGGAAATTCCACAATACCAGGTTCCACTTTCTGTCAGCGCCTCTGAGCCTACAAAAACGATCGCAGAAACCATCCGTCTCGCTTATGCACATCAGCATACCAAAGGAATTCCGGACATCAAAATTGCTGTATTGGATACCGGCGCAAGTCTTGCGCATCCCGAAATAAAAGACAAGATAAAACACCGGGCAGACTGGGTGGATTTAAACGGCTTGGATACCGGTTCTTTTATTGGGGATGTAACGGAATACGATGAAATTCCAGAGGATGAAGTTGGTCACGGCTCCCATGTTTCGGGCATTATAGGTGCCAAAGGAATTCAAATGGAAGGTGGCATTGCGCCAAACTGCAGTTTGATGATCGTCAGAGTTCTTGCAACCATGAAAGATGGTGGTAGAAACGTTGGAGCGGGCATTGTAGACAATATCAATAACGGAATTAAGTGGGCAGTGGATCATGGTGCAGATGTGATCAATATGAGCCTTGGAATTAAACATACCGGTGGCGGACTGCCACATGAAGATGTAATTAAATATGCCATTCAGAAAAACGTAGCCATAGTTGCAGCAAGCGGTAATGATGGTACCAATGAAAAGTATTATCCGGGTGCATTAAAACATGTGATTGCGGTAGGTGCCACCGACTTTGCGGGTGAAGTAACTCCTTTCACATCTTTTGGTGCACCCATTACCGTGGTTGCTCCGGGTTTGCGTTTGTACAGCAGTTATGTTAATCAAACCTATGCGTATGCATCCGGTACATCCCAAGCCTCTCCTATTGTTGCCGGTTCTGTTGCATTGATGAAATCCTATGCACGCGAAAATGGCAAGTCAATAAATACAGAATTTATACATCAGTGTCTGGCCTTTACATCCGACAAGCCGGACACCAAATTCAGAACTACCAGAGCAGGCTTTGGCTTGCTGAATTTAACCGACGCATTCAAATTTCTAAAAAACCATATATAGTCAACATAAACAAAATTTAAAACCATGCCGATACTTAAAAAAACACCCGTTCCAATGCGCATGTTCAACAGGTCTGTTGCAACATTTAATGGAATTACCGCAAAAGTGGATCCCTATGCACTAGAGCTCTTAGAGGAAATGAATACGGTATTTGAAAGAAAAGTATTTTATCCTCCCGGATCCGCAAAATCCAATAGTGGTTTTATTGCTGCGCCACTTGAACCTAAGGATAAGGGAGCCTGGGATCCCAAATCCATGCTGGATTTAATAAATGTAGCAAAGGAAAATAGTGCCGATGTTACCCTGGATGATTTAATTAACCAGGAAAATGAATTATCCAATCTGCGATATAAATTTCAGGAATCCTTAACAGATAATTCGAATACCCTCGGCTTTGATGACAATACGATTCTGGCATATGACGGAATAACCAACTTCCTTGTGTATTGGGCGTATTCCGAGAAAAAAGCGAAAGATATCAATGCCATAAAGAATTATGTTTTTCAAAATAAAGACGGACTTCAAAGCATCAAAAAATATGTTCTTTTATCTGCTACCAATTATATCATTGAAAAAGAACAACTGAATATTCCGGATATTAAGAATGTTCAAAATTCCGTTCTGAATTCCAATATCACTTTTTCTCAAAACAGTCTGCAGCCAAAAATTCATTACATTATTGATGATAATATTAAAAATTCCGAAGAATTATTACTCATCACAGATACGGAAAAAACCATTGGTGATATTGACAATGACTTGTATCCTTTGCTGATAGAATATATCAAAAAATCACCGGTTAAAATTGAAAAAAAGAATGCGAAATATTTTATTCCGTTGTTTCTGTCGCAAATCCTCGATAACCAACAGAACTTACCCACGCTTTCCAACAACAATACCATTGTAAGTTCAGATGACGACGCCTTCAAAGTGGAGTTTCTGACCGACGATAAAAACACCATGAATATCAGTGCTACCAATCTCAATTGTGCAGCACAACTCGCGTATTCCAGAATCATGGATGTGGATTTGGATGTATTTAATGTGATGAATTATTTCACCCATAAATACCTGATCAACCAGTCTATTGAAATCAAAGATCCTATTCTGAGAGATCATTTGCAGTATTATGTGTTGAGTAACAAATTCAGCCATACCGGAAAACAATATGACCGCACCAAACCTTCCGAAAGGGAAATGTTTTACAAACAGGTTTTTAATGCCGGAAATGCACAATTAACCGAAGATTTTATTGTGAATACCGAATTCAAACACCTTTGGAAAACACTGGTGGTAGAATGTGCGAAATACATCAACCGCGTACAGGACAGCCCGAATCCGGAAAATTTTGTTTCCCGCCAACCCATCATGCAGGCACTGGAAGATCTGCAGTACAATATTTCTTCACATTGTACCGGAATGGCAACAGTGGTTACCCCGGTTATTTACAAGGAAATTGATTTCATTACACGCAAAATTCTCTCTCATGAAGAAATTGTAAGACAGGTAGTTCCAAGCGGTGGATCCTGGTATCGCGTGCTGGAAGTTTTGTATTCCGCGATGAAATTGCGCCGTCCAAAAACTTCGGTAATTTACAACAAGGCCAAACTCAATTTTAATATCATTAAAACGCTTGCAGATTATAATCCTGCAACATTTGAGGACGATGCCGTATTCAACAATTTTATGAGTATGATGGATGCCATGATCATTTGTGAAAGCAATTTGCTGGAAAAAAGGGAGGACGATGATGATTCTGAAGAGGAAACAACACCCAAAACCCCTGCTTCCCTGCCAAATATGAATGGTTTTGAGAGCAAGAACATACCACAAACTGCCGCTTCAGGTGAATGGGATTTTTAATTTTTGTTGTATAATTTAATGAATAATAGAGAACATATGGAAAGTGTAAAAATAATCCCAACGGAAAGCCAGATACATGAAATGGCGAGACAAAATGCCATCGATACCTTAAAAGGTTTAAGTATATTTCAATCGATGTCTTTTCATGAACAAAAAGATTTGTATCGCAATGTACTGGATGACGAAAAACAGAAATTAAAAAAGAACTATGGACTGCAAATGGCCACAGACAGCGGCGCTGATATGGGCTATAAAGGCTATGATCCAGGATTTAAAGGAGATACGCAGGCATTTACCGATCTCGTAAAATCTGTGGATTTTCCTCAATTCGTAGGTGATTTAATGAAGGGCGTATTCAATGCCAATTTGAAGGTGATGAAAGAGCAAACCGACAGCTACATAAAGTTGATGAAAGAAGCGACAAAAAGCGTTGGTGATTTTGTAAAAAAAGTAAAAGACGATGACGCACTTGCAAAATTGGCTGAAACAAAATCCGACAAATACAATATCATGACCGAAAATGCGCCCGATGGAACCAGCAAGCTGGCTTTAACTACGCCTCAGGGTGATAAAATTGATCATGAGAGTGACACGGAAGCCAAAATGCATTTGATGGATGCCAAAATAAAAATGGCACAGGAACATCGCGCTGCATTGAGAGAAATAATTCTGATGGGGGTTACCAGGCTGGTGGTTGAAAAAGGTGAAATTGAAGCCGGAGTAGAATTTAATATTACTGCAAATCGCAAAAGCAAAGCGCATCATGAAGACAGAAATATTAACAACACAACGGTGAATATGCAGTACGATTCTCCACTCGGTGGATTATTCGGAGGGCCAAGCGGGAGCATGGAAATGACCAATACAAATATTCAGGTAAATACTTCCGATAAAGAAACTTCAGATACCTTATCGGCGAAATTGATGGGCCATGTAAAATTAATTTTTAAAACAGATTATTTTAAACTGGACAATTTCGCAAGTATGTATGGAGATGGTGGTACTCAGGCCTTGAAACCCAATGCGCCTGCAGCTCCTGCACCTGCGGCACCAGGAAGATAATGGGCGATGGGCTTAGCATTGCTGGATATTGTTGACCATGAAAAAGGAACGTTGAAATGTTCCATAGACATTGGTGAAAACAATTATTACAGAATAGTTTTTGGAAATGAAACCCGGGATTACAATGGATTTGAATTAATAGACAATGCAATAAATAAAACGGCACTTTTAACAAAAAAAAACAACCCGGCATTTTTATTTAAAACCAGTGAAGAAATAGTAATTCCAACCAATACCAAAAACAAAAATGCAAAGTACATCCAGCTTTTTACTTATAAGACAAAGGATCTCAAGTCACCCACTTTTTCGCAGGTAAAGCGGATGACCCCGGAGATAAATTTAGAGTTTTCAACCCCGTATTCATTAAGCCCAACAGAGGAACCTGCAACCCAAATAAAATACAACAACATGCCAGAAAATATAATTTTTCAGCCGGTGAGAAAGGTAAATTTTTCAGCTGCAAAAATGGCTTACCAATCTTCTTTCGATGATATTCTGGGAGGAATTCTGAGAATTGCGACGCCAATTGTGCAGCAATTATTGAATAATCCCGCAGGGGTTCCTGCAGGTGGATCTGCAACGGGCTCCACCGGTTCGCAACCCGATTTAATGGGAAGTGTGGGCAATCTGGTGGTGAGTTTATTGGGACGAATAGTTGCTGGAACTGCTCCCAATATGGCTGCTCCGCATAGCTTAGCCAATTCTTTTTCCAATGAAAACAGATTTCAAAACACCCATTCCAAAAATGGATCTGATTATTCAAAACCATTTATTTTCGGAATTGATGATGCCATTATTGGAGCACTTGCAGGACCAATAATTCAACAGGGTATGCAAATGTTGCCGCAATTAATGAATGCCGCAAATGCAAATCGTTTGGCGCAAAGACAGGAATCCCACAGATTTACCGAGAACCTGGTTTCAGATGTAAACAAAAATTTATTGATGCAGCAATTGTTACAAAATCAGAGTGCAAATGCGGCGCATGGAACCATAGATCCGAACCAGTTATTATTGCTATTGCAACAATTGCCACAGGCACAGGCAGCACCAAATCCGGCAGGCACACTCGCTGCCGGGGCGAATACACCTGCCCCTGCGGCCACAGCACCAGCAGTTACAGCACCGGCAGTTGCACATTCACTTTCATTAAATTATGCAGCCACTTTAAGTTCAACAGTTTTTCTTACCCTGAACAATCCCGATAAATTGGATTATGATGGAAATAAAATGCATGTGTATACCAAAAGCTCTGAAATAAAATTTCCCATCGCACTGAATTTTCCCGGTAAGGCGCCATCAACAAATTTGCCAAAAGCTATTTTTAAACTGATCATAAAAAACAAGGACAAAATAGAATTCGAAAAAGTATACAAACGCGTTAATATTAATCCTGCAGAAAATATCTTTCTGGAGTTATCCGATACCGAACAAAACAAATTAAGTACGGATACCAGGCTCGATTTGTTTGTTGAAATGCGCTGGCTGAGCCCAAAAAATAAAGAATACAAATGCCTCGGCAGCGATCAGTTTGTATTTGCAAAAGACATGGTGGTTAAATCACTCACCAGATCCAATGAACCTGTAAAAGAACCCAAGGATATGAATGCATACCGTGCATTCTGGAATAAAATTTGGGATTCCAGAACAGAAGGGGATAAAACTTTTTGGGAATTGGATGTATCCCTCAAATACCATGTTTTACAGGCAAAAGGGAAAAACAGCAATGGTATTTTAGAAAGCAAAATGCTTCTGCAAAATCCGGAATCCGAAACCATTACCCAATATTTTAATGGTAAAATGAAATCCGGAATCCAATTATCTATCAGTGAAGTAAATAAATTGTTGCCGCTATGGTCCGGAAAAACTCCATTGAATGCCAATTTGCTTGCTGCCCTGGACAATAGCAAATGTGTATCCGATGCATTTCACCTGGAAGCAGTGACTTCGCTAAAACTTAAAGGGAAAAAGATACAAAAAGGAATTATTTGGGCGCTGCCATGTTTTGCACTTGCAGATATTACCATTGGAAAAATAAAAGAAACCAATGCCAATGGTGTGGTAACATCCATTGCGGAAGAAGTTATCTCCTTTCCGATTCCCCAATCCATCAGAATATTAGGTTTAAAAACACGTCAGGAATAATATGAAATCAAATAACGATTTAGATTACAGCTATGTTTTTTCCGATGAGGAAGAATCTGTAGGTACCGTAGATTCCGAACAAAAACAGGAATATGAGTTCGAGGGTTACGATGTGGAAATCAACGAAAAAATTGCATTGCTGCCATTAAAAAATATATAACATGATTGACGAAGCTTTTTATTATCTGAGCGATATACTTTCCGGCATAGATACCGACCATTTCTTTGTTGAAAATGAAGTTCAGGGAATAAAAAGCAATATTGAAGAAATCACCATGGAAACCCCGGTAGAATTGGATATCATCAATGATGGCGGTGTTCATATCGGATTGGTATCGCCTCTGTATAGACTGGAAGTAACCCAAATGCCTGTATTCCATCAGTGCAAAATCACCTTTCAACGCAACCCATAATGGCACAGGAAAACAAATACTGGAACCTGGAAGATTTTGTGGATTCTCTTGTGGTTGAATTGGACAAAACCCGGGAAACTCTGGCTGTAAAAGCCATCAATAAACCCCTTTCCTATTCTGTTAAAGATTTGAGTTTGGATTTAAATACTTTTCCAACCTATGATGGGGATAAAGTCACTTTTATTACTGCACAACCGGGCCAACAGGGCTCCTCCAAATTAACGCTGCAACTCGGTTCCATTACCGATCAGCAGGTACGAGCCACATCCAAACCGGTTGCCTTAAATTCAGAAACCAAAATTGATGAAATTGATGTGGATGCCAAAACCAAAAAGCAATTGCGAAAAATTGGCGTCAATTCCGTGGAAGATTTAAAAATGATTGAAGACAAAAATGTGGATGTAAAAAAAGCAACCGATAATAATGTCGATTATAAGTCGCTCGCCAATTTAATTCAGAAAAACAAGAGATCGAAAACCCCTCCGGTGGTAAAATCCGTGAGCATGAGTCTGGAGAACCCCAAACAACCGCAAATGATTGTAAAGGGTTTAAACCTGAGCACATCCTCCACTTTTAAACCGGTTGCGGTAATCAACAATCAACTCGCAGAAGTAATTACGAGCAATGCGCAGGAAATAACCATTGCTATTGACCCAAAAAGCCCGATACGAACCCAAAACGAAGTAATATTAACCGTAGACCCCTATGCGGTTTTTAAATTCAACTTAAATCTAAAACAGAAACAATGAGCAAAACACAACAATACAATCAGATATTGAATGGATATTATGGTGCAAATACAGGGTACCAGTCCAAAAGACAAAGGCGTGCTAAAGCATTCATGAGCACCGTGTTTGACAATGGAGAAGTATTGATACAAAAGCCGGTTACAGAAGGCGGTCCCAATGCATTTGAAGAATACCTGGTGTTTGCGAATTCCATGGAAAAACCTTTGGATGAAAATGCAGCAAATGAAGAATATATTGTATTCCAGGCGAGTCATGAACCCGCTTATGATATGGCTCCAAATCAGGAATATGTAGTTGGTGAAAGCCTTTCATCAGAAGATCATATTTCCAATATGTTTTCAGAATCGGACGTAAACTTTAAAGATGAAATTGCAAATTTAAATACGCAAAACCGGAACAGGGAAATGGAATCTTTGCAGAATAATTCAAATTCCGGTACAAATGCATCGAATAATACGCTATTAAATTCCAATTCTGCCAACAATACAAATGCACCGTCTGCAAGCCCGAATTATACAAGTAATTCCCCTTCAGAAAATGCTGCGTTAAACAGCACGGGTACACCACCTTCGCAAGCTACATTCCCCGCTCATCCTGGCGAAACCCAAAGATCTATGAGCGAAGACGAGGATTTGATTTCAGCGATGCAGAGTATTTTAAGTGGTGAAAAATCATACGATGAGAATAGCAAACAGTTGGTGAATAAAAATCAATTTTCGAAACAAAAAGAGGAGGAAGAAATTGAGCTTCCAAAAAGCCGTGAACATCAGATTTTCGACAAAATAGCCCAGAGCATGTCATACGCAAATGCTTATGATTTGGGGGATATTGACATAGAAAATAAATTTAGTGAATTTGATTATATCCATTCACTGGAAACAAAAGCACCTGAAATAAAACCGGAAAATAAAATTTCCAAATCAAAATCGGTTGAAGAAAATAATGGGGTGTCTAAAGATTTTGATATAGATAATTTTAAAGCCATTGATGAAATTTTAACATCAGAAAAAAGTGTAGCTCCGGCAGTTGAAAGCACCAATCCGGAACCGGCTATACAAATGGATACACCGGCTGAAAATCCACCGCGCCCAACGAATATTAGGCCTTATACCGAAGCAGAAAAACAAGCGCAATTTGGTACTTTTACTTACGAGCCGGATCCTGCCTCTTTTGGTGGCGATGGAATCAGAGTGACAAATAATTGGGCAAATGAAAATATTATTTCCGTTGCAATTCCACAATTAAATGGAAAGCTATTTTATGGAAAAGCAATTACCAGTGGTACCATTAATTTCCATCGCGCAGGTGCAACTTTGCTTCAACAATTGTGGCAGGCCTGGGAGCAGGCAGGTTTGTTGAATAAAATAATCACATTTCAGGGAGGATATGCAGCCAGATTTATTCGCGGATCCCAAAACCGCAATCCACGTCCCTTAAGCAATCATGCTTACGGTACCGCGTTCGACATAAACGCAGAATGGAATGGATTTGGCGCAGAACCCGCTTTGGCCGGCGCTCACGGTTCGGTAAGAGAATTGGTTCAAATAGCAAACCAACACGGATTTTTCTGGGGTGGACATTTTAACCGAAAGGATGGAATGCACTTCGAATTGGGACATCAGAATTAATAAAAAAAATAAACTTAAAAACTTAAAAATATGGATAACAGATTTATTTCCATGAGTCAGTCCTTATCAGCACTCAAAAATAGTGGTAATTCAAAATTAAAAAGATTTTCCATGCAAACAGATACCATTGATTACATGGTACCGGGCATATTCAGTCCGATTCAACAGCCATCCGGATTGGTGTGCTGGGCCACTGTAGCCACTATGATGCGCTGCTGGCAATTGCAGCGATCCCAAACCATACTAACTACTGTTTCAGAAGCGGGACCCACATTTGCAAATAAATTCAGGAATAACCAGTGGTTGTTGGCGGCAGAAAAAATTCCATTTTTAAATGCAATGGGACTTGCCTTTGAATATCCGCAATCGCTTTCCATTGTGGGATGGGAAAGAATGCTTCGCAGTTACGGTCCCATTTGGATTACCACTGCAGAAGGCACGGATGACAAATACAGCATACATGCAAGGATTTTGATTGGAATCAGAGGAGATGGAACTGCAGCGGGAACCACATTAATTATTGCAGACCCGGCAACCGGCACAATAGTGAATGAAAAATTTTCTGATTTTCTGATAAAATTTGAACGCGAAGTGAGAGATGCAAATTCCGGTTGGGATGGCAGAATACAAATCGTTCATTTCAGGGAAGCAACTTCTCAGGGAAAATCTTTAAGTATCCAGTCTTCTATTAGCATGAGCATAGACCAGGCCGGGGTGGAATTAATAAAAAGATTTGAAGGATTTCGTGCTTCCAAATACAACGATCAGGCCGGTCATTGCACCATTGGATACGGCACCCTGATTCACAAAGGGGCATGCAATGGGGATGCTTCAGAACAACCTTATAATAACAATATAACCGAAGCACGGGCAACTGAATTATTAATGGAACGCATTGCAGAATTTGTGAGAATTATTAATTCGAATGTGAATACGCCACTAAATCAAAATCAATTTAATGCACTGGTAAGTTTGGTTTACAATATTGGTGCAGCAAATTTTCAGCGTTCCACATTATTGCGGGAATTAAATGCAGGAAATACGGACCGCGTTCCGCCCGAAATCAGGAGATGGAATAAAGTTAGAATTGGCGGTGTTTTGCAGGAAAGCGAAGGTTTGTCCAGAAGAAGAAATACAGAAGCAAATCTTTTTGCAGGCACAGCTGCGGCGCAAAGTATGAGTTTTGCTGAATCCATGGAGACTTACAGCAAACCATTTTATGATACCGGTGAACATGGCATTTTAGGTACATTCATTAATGCTGCAACTACCGGAGCGCTGGCGAACATGTGGGAAACAAATCCATCTACCAAATATGCCATCAATGGTGTTGGTTTTACATATGGACAAATTATGACTTGTGGAGATTTCTATGAGGATTTTAATCAAATGAGCAGGGCCAATGCAACCGAATTGAGAAATTTACTGACCTTGATTCAACGCAGTGAAGCACATTATTCCAATACCATTTTGCGTATTGGACCTGGTGCCCCTGATGTAAAAAATACGCAATGGACTGGAGCTATTGGAAATCGTTATTTGGATTTGGCTCTCCGAAATAATTCACATTTTGCTCCGGGGGGAACCGGCACAACCGCCAACAACCGGGGAACCTGGAATCACTACCATAGCATGGCAATTACAAGAGCCAGAAATGGAAGTACTTCTGATGATCACAAAGAAGCTTTGAAAATAAATGCATTCGGAGACCACTTTTTAACCGATGCTTTTTCTGCAGGACATTTGGTGAACAAACAACAGGTGATGGATGCATTTTTGAGAAATATGGTGAGTGGTACCACAGTAACCACCGCTGGAGATACAATGCTCAAAAAAGTAGCATCCGGGGCACTTGCAATAAGGGAAGTAAATCAGGAATTGGGAAGATGGGAGCTTGTTGAGACACATGCGAGAATCCATTTTGATTTAAATACTACATTTGGCGGTACTGATATTTTTTACAATGTTTTAAAAGAAGTTTTATTGGATACCGCGCATGGTGGAAGACAACAAATTGCAAATCTTGCCGCAAAAGCCGTACATGATTTCCTAAATAACTATAATAACAAAGCAGGTGTTCCTGTTAGAAATGCCAGGGGAGACAGCTGGAATTTGTCCGGTGATGGAACTTTAAATCAGAGCAATATCAATATTATTCAACAAGCGGTAAAACAATCTATTGTAAATATTTCGGATGCCATAACAAATGCATCTTTAAGCATCAATACTTTGCAAGACAGGGTACTCGCATTTTGGCCAAATCTAAATGACCCCACCACTTCCAGAATTGTAAATGATGCAATTGCAACCTTCACAAATCCATCTTCACAAACCTTTATTGATGTGGCTGTGGAATTGGTTAAGGATGAATTGGACACGCTTATCGGAGCATTAAAAGATGCTGGCAAAATAAGAAGAGTTACAGGTGTAAACGTGTTATCCATTCCAGGTTAGTTTTTCCAATTTATATCGCTGCTGAATTGGAGTAATTTCTTGCGTACCTCTTTTAAACACCGGAATCTATCATATGATTTCATTCTCCAGGTTATCTGAGAAACCAAATTATTATGCTCCGGATAATTCCGAAATACGTTTACTTTCTTCCGTAGATGCAGGTGGACTGTGCCATTGCACATTACCACCGGATAGTATTTCTAAAGCAGTAAAACACAAAACTGTAGAAGAAATTTGGTTTTGTATTGCTGGTAAAGGTACTATTTGGCAAAAAAATGATGCATTTGAAGAGGAACAGGAATTCACAGCTGGAGATTCTTTTATCATCCAGGTAGGGAATTGTTTTCAATTTAGAAATGACGGGGAAGTTCCCTTGCGAATCCTGATTCAAACTATGCCCAAATGGCCGGGGAATGAAGAAGCCATTGAAGTGAAAGGTAAATGGGATAGCAGCACCAGAAAATTACCAAAGAGTAATTTGAAACAATTTATTGGTGATCTTTTGAATATTGGGAAACAAGTACTTGGATCACTCATCGTATTGTTATTCGTCGCTTTCTTTTTATTTATGTTGCCGAAAAATGCGGCTGAATTTCTTTTTGAAAGTCATTCTTCTCTGATACTTCGAATAATCTGGTTTGTGGTTATTATACCGCTAACCTGCGCTTGTGTCTGGCTGATTACCAGCGAAAAAGCGATAAAGGATGGATGGCTGAATGTAAATATTCCCTCTTTTCTTTTGGGTGTTTTTTCTCTCTATGCAATTGCAGGTGTATTTTTTTCTACGGTGATTTTCATCTTGTATACCAATGGTATTGTTACTGTTACCCCAGATGACGGGATTCATAAAGTTACTATTTCCGGTCTGCTTGACTTGTTTTTGTGGCAGTTATTTGAAGCAATTCCCGCACTAAAAATCAATGAATTGTTGCAATTCAAAAAGCCCTTCATCTTTGATGGATGGGTTGGATTTACCGTTTTATTATTTCAATTGAGTGTTATTTTTCCTATTATTAAATTTTATAAAAAAATAAAGGAGTTTAAAAAATCGAAATAAAAAATGGGATATTTAGGGCAAAGTAAATTCTCAAAATAAGTATTACATAGGTGCATGTGTTGCTTCCAAAATCATGTCACCTTGCTTTTGGTCCCCTTGCGCTGCGTCTGCAAGGCATGAGGACCAACCGCGATATCCAACCAATTTCCATTCGTTTCTTTAATTCGTTTTATTAAGTAAAGAAAATTTTCATCCACCAACAATCTGACCCGTGGCTCGTGGCTATATTAAAAAAGCACACAGAATCAAGCCAGCGGCAAACAGCCATTGTTTCAACACAAGGACACAAAGGAGCTTCCCGCCCCTGCCCGTTCCGGTTCAGGCGGGCGTGCCGGTACGGACGTGGCGCTCATCACCATAGACACGAAGATTTTTGTAATTGCTCATTTTTCATTAATAACTCGTCGCATCAGTTAGGCACAATTGCTCGTTGCACTCGCTAACTGCCGGTAGCCGGTAGCTGGAAGCTGGTGGCGGTATTCCATTTTTTCATTTCTTTCATTCTTTCATTTCTTTCATTCCAAAATGCGGGCAGAACTCACAGATCAAAGACAAAACCAAGCCGGTGGCTGGAAGCTGGAAGCCGGTGGCTGTATTTTTTCATTGCTTTCATTGCTTTCATTTTTTCATTTAAAATGAATCCTGCTACCTACCCAAAATCAAGCCAGTGGCCAGAAGCCAGCAGCTGATTTCTTTCATTCCAGACTAAAGATTTAGATTTATATTCTACTGCTAAATTCACCGCTCCAACCACATTCTCACATTAAATTCCAAAACTCCATTTTCATTTCGTAAGGGATAAATATCTAATGTAATACTGGTTGTAATTTCATCGTCATCGGAATCGTCCAAAGAGGCTATTATTTCATACATACTGGCTTGAAAATCCTCTTTTGGGAAATCAGGTTCGTATAACAATGTTTGATGTTCGAAACTGTAGGCCCATTCTGTAGTATCTGTTTCAAAACTGGCATCCAATTTGGCAAGATCAGAAGCCATTGAAGCAAAATATTCTATTGATTTTTTGTAGTCCACATTTTTGTAAAGAATAAAAAAATACTTGGTATTATCATTCACTGTATCCTTCAAATAATATTGCATTTCAGAAGACATATCCTGAAAACCATGGTTCAGCTGATAAATTTTGTAGTTATTTTCACTCATGATATATTTCCCACATTGCGTGTTGGAATTGCCGAGAATAGATTGAGATAACTGAATAAAATCAGAAGGAAATTTCGAACCATCTGCAAGGGTATTTAACAATCCCGGACAACCTGAATTGTAATAAAGGGAGCCCCAGGTATTCGGGCAAGGATCCAATTCTTCCGGAATCCCGTCGTTATCATTATCCTTTGAAATTTCATATTCCGGGCAACCCTCCTTATCTGCAGGTCCCGGCTTAAAAGGACAAGCATCTGTTTCATTTAATATTCCATCATCATCTATATCACTCGGACAACCGTTGCTTTTTGCAGGTCCAAATTCGTAAGGACAACTGTCTTGTTCAGAAGAAACCCCATCCAGATCAAAATCATCCGGGCAACCATTATTTCTAATGGATCCAAATTCATCAGGACAATGGTCATCTTCATCCCGAAGACTATCTTTATCTTTATTCAGTGGTCGTGTGTATTTGGCATAATTATATGGGAAATTTTTATAGATGTATTCCAATTCATTATCTGTACTCATAATGAGATCATATGGAGCAGATCCTTCAAAATGTTTCATTTTACGGGTGAGATAAAAAGGTTTTGATTTCCCTTTTACCCGAAGTGAAATCACCAGTGTACTTCCTTCCGGCCCTACCATCACAGCCAGAATATCATCCAATGTGGTCTTTTCATTTGGAAAAACGCTTTGAAAATTTTGCTGGTTGGTTACTTCAACCAATTGAAGCCCTTTTTTACCTGGTGCAGGTAAAAAATCGCCTGCCAGACTGTGTTGGTATGCATAAGTGAACATCCATTTCCCCTTCTTTTTTTCCAGCTTCATTCCGGTACCCATATAAACCGGTGGCTGGGCATTTAAGTAAGTGCCCAGACATAAAACAATAAATAGGGAAATGGATTTGAATTTCCGGTGCATGATGAAATAATATTTGATACAAAAGAATCGGATAATTGGTTAAATCACAATCAAAAACAAAACAATATCATTTTTAAGCTGAATTATATAGATACTTGTTTGGGGTTAATTTTTGTCACTTGTTTGGGATATATTTCTATCTAATAACATTTTTAAATTTCCGGACTAGGGTTCGATTCCCTCCAACTCTACCCCGTGGAACAGAAAAATGGTCCGGCTACGTTCTTGTAATTGCAGGAATTATTATTTTCATTATCGACATCATTCTCTTCCTTTTGGTATTGGCGTTATTCGTTTAAACCAAAATGTTATAGAATTTTTATTCCTTTCCCAATTCTTTTTTCTCTTGATGCATTGTAACTTGCTTAGAGTTACACACCCCTAATAACCCGATTATGAAAAACCTTCTGACCTTACCAGGCATCCTGCTGTTTCTGGGTTCATTAAACGCCCAAACCAACCTCAGCCTGAATACCGTGGATGATTATTCTCCGGTGATTTCAGGCAATAAAATCATTTGGTTTGAAACGGTGAACAATGGAAACAAAAGAGAGCTAATCCAGTACGACATCTCCACCAAAACCAAAACCAAACTCACCAATTCAGATTCGACCTTTAACTATACCCAATACAATGGTACCCATGTCACATGGAATGTACAGGAAAATAACAATTTTGAGATTTACGATCTGGTTTCCAATACCAAAACGTTCATTGACAACTGGATATACTGGGATTACAAGTTGGGGCCGGATTACGTGGTTTACAACCGCAGCAATCAGGACACCATGAGGGTCTTTGACATTGCCACAAAAACCACCACAAAAATTACAGCCAAACAGGGATATCCCAGAGATATTGATGGTGACATGTTGCTATTTATGGGTATTGATTGGAATTTGTATCTGTACAATATAAAAACCAAAGTGTTGAAATCAGTTACAACAGGAGGTAACAATCAAATCGGCAGCTATGCCCATGTATCCGGCAATTACGTGGCTTATGGAGGAATTAATGCCAATAAAAATGCATGGCTCTATAACATCGGCACAGGCGCAACCACACCGGTTGCCACTACAAACGATGTGTGGGATATTGCCGTGAAAGGTGACTACGTAGTATACAAAACCTATGCATCCAATTACAAACTGAAAAAATATAAAATCAGTACTGCATCCCTTACCGACATTACTCCCACCGCAGGTAATTATAGCATGGCAACTTTGTCGGACAGCATGTTGGTATTTGTGGGTGGCGCGAGCAATGGCGGGACAATTTTTGTAAAATCCCTGCAAACCAACAACGAGTTGTTTTCATTCAGAACTACCAGTTGCAATATGGCTGACATCAACGCCAACAATTCATTTTCAATAACATCCAATACTGTAGTATGGACCAATTCTCAGGTCGATCAGTTTCAAAGCGGCATACCCGGCACTGCCGAAACTTTTGCCTGGTCTTTGTATGGATACTTAAATATTCCCCCTGAGAGCCCGAATGCAGGACCCTGGCTGCCCGACCTCGATCAGGACGGATATGTGGATACCTCAAATATTGTTTATTCTTATAACAATCCCCTACCGGGTAAATACGCACTCAATGAGCGGTTGGCATTTAATCTGAGTTACAATTCAAAAAATGATTATTCACCCCGGATTGTAGGTAATGATATAATCTGGTTTGAAACGGTGACCAATGGCAACCCCAGGGAACTGGTTCATTTTGATTTAAACTCGGGAACCAAAACCAAATTAACCAATTATGGCCTGACACTTCTTTACACCCAATTCAACGGGTCTCAGGTAAGCTGGTCCGTGCAGGAAAACAACAATTTTGAAATTTTTGATATCGCAACAAAAACCAAAACAATATTAGACAACTGGACTTACTGGGATTATCAGCTGGGAAATAATTACCTGGTTTACAATCGCACCAATCAGGATACCATGAGAGTATATGATATCGCAACAAAAACCATCACAAAAATTACAGCCAAACAGGGATATCCCAAAGACATTGACGGCGATATGCTGCTGTTTCGGGGGATGGACTGGAATCTTTACGTATATGATTTGAAAAATAAAACTTTGAAAGCAGTTACTACCGCTGGTAACAATCAGATCGGCAGTTATGCCCATATTTCAGGCAATTATGTGGTTTACGGCGGTATTAATGCCGATAAAAACGTATGGATGTACAACATCGGCACGGATGCTACCACACCGGTTACCATGACCAATGATGTCCAAAATATAGATATTGACGGGGACTATATTGTTTATCAGACCTATGCATCCAATTACAAATTAAAAAAATATAAAATCAGCACCTCAGATACTTCCACCATTACTCCCACCGGCGGTAATTATGCCATGGCCGTCATTTCAGACAGTCTGGTTGTGTATACAGAATATAATGCCGGAGTAACCTCTTTAATGGTCAGAAATATTCATGACAATCAGGAACTGTATTCTTTCTATGGATTGCCTTGTTATGAATCTAAAAAAAATTCGAACAGTGCTTACAGTACGGATAACAACCAGGTGGCTTGGGCAAATCAGGTACTCGACGCTTCATCGAATCCAATCATTGGTGCATCTGAGGTTCTGAAAGTTAATCCTTTTTTTACGTATGAAGTCGATTGTGATGACACTAAAAACACTGTGCATCCGGGAGCTCCTGAAATCCCAAATAATGGAATTGATGAGAATTGCGACGGCATGGATCTGGTCAACGGTCTGACCGATATATCTGGTAAAAAAACATGGATGTCACTGCACCCCAATCCCAATGACGGTTCTTTTGTTATTACAATAAAAAATCCGGAAAAAGAATGTGGGCAACTCAGGTTTTTTGATATTCACGGAAGTTTAATACTAAAGAAAACTATTGAGAATTCTGCTGAATATTCAGACCATTTCCATCTGACCAATGTTCCAACAGGGGTTTATTTTTTATGTTACAAAAGCGCATCGAAAAGCGATGTCATTCGTTGGATAAAACAATGATTAATTCCAAGAGAATTTTCAATCTTATTTCATAAAAATATCATTCACCGTGCAAAGCACAACCTGAGGGCGCTTCCTGCGGGAATAAAGCCCTGTGGGCAATTCCTGCAGCAATCAAACCCCGTGGGCAATTCCAGTGGGAATCAATCCATGTGGGCGCTTCCTGCGGGAAGCGCTTCATAATTCCATCACATACAAATAATATTCCTTCCCGAAAAAAGGACCCAGATTTTTGTATTTAACAAATCCGAGTTTTTCGTAAATATGCCTTGCAGCATTCTGAAATTCGGAAGTATGTAATGACAGTATTTTTTCGCCGGTTTCCTTTGCCATTTCCATACACATTTGGGTGAGTTTTTTCGCAATGCCATTGCCCTGATACTCCGGATACACACCAACTAACCGGATGTATGACCACTCTGCATCAAAGAACCTAAATGGATTTCCATGAGGAATAAAAAATGCCATCCCAACCACCGTATTTTCATGTTCACAAACAAAACATTTCCCAATTTTTAACAAATTCAAATATGTAAAATCATCCAAAAATGTTTCTTCCCATTGCTGCCAGTTTTCAGTGGTTATTGCTTCCTGATGCTGTCCATAAGAAATCAGGCAAAGGCGCTTCAGCGCCTCCAGATCCGCTTTGCCACCTTCACGGTAAATCAATGCATCATTCAAACCCAATACCTTTCCATATTATGTTTTACGCTTTTGAAGAACAATTTTAAATGCAATTTTAATACGCATCATTTAATTTATTTAACCAAATTCCCTCCATTCTTGCATTCCTTTATTTATTTCATTTTTTAATTTCTTCATATCTTTCATTAAAATGGGCGCACAGTTCTTACAGACCAAAGATAAAACCAAGCCGGTGGCCGGAAGCTGGAAGCCGGTGGCTGTATTTTTTCATTTCTTTCATTATTTTCATTCCCTTCATTTTTTCATTTAAAATGAATCCTACAACATACCCAAAATCAAGCCAGTGGCCAGCAGCCTGAGGCCAGCAGCTTCCTACCCCACCACACTACAAATCGGACACTTCTCTGCATCATGTCCCCGCGCCGGACAATATTTTCTTCCGAAATAAATAATTTGCAAATGCAATTTGTTCCACAATTCTTTGGCAAATATTTTTTTGAGATCTGCTTCTGTTTGTGTTACATTTTTTCCATTCGTCAAACCCCAGCGGATAGCGAGTCTGTGAATATGTGTATCTACCGGAAATGCCGCAAACCCAAACGCCTGGCTCATTACCACACTCGCCGTTTTATGTCCTACTCCGGGTAATTCCTCTAATTCCTCAAAAGTTGAAGGTACTTTTCCATTGTACTTTTCAATGAGTATTTTAGATAAATTAAAAATTGCTTTGCTCTTTGCCGGAGATAATCCGCATGGATAAATAATTTCACGAATTTCATCCACAGTTAATTTTACCATATCAAAAGGATTATCTGCTTTTGCAAATAAAAGTGGTGTTATTTTATTCACCCTTTCATCGGTACACTGTGCGCTCAAAACTACGGCAATCAACAAGGTATAGGCATCCCAGTGTTGCAATGGAATGGGTGTTTCAGGAAATAATTCTTCCAGTTTATTTACAATAAACGCCGCTTTTTCTTTTTTATTCATTAAAATAAATTCCAAATATCTTCATCCCGAATTTCTATTTCTGAATTTTCCCTCCAAATTTCACGTATGGTATTTTCTATCCATTCTTTTCCAACCATGGCATTACAAAACCGCTCAAATTCATTTTTGTTTTGACTAATAATTTGCATTTGCAATACCACTCCATGGTCAATTTTCATTTCCAACCTGTAGATATTTTCATGAAAATTCCAGACTTTTTGAACCGTATATCCGGGAGAATAACCCAAAATCCAGGATTCTTTGGAATACTTTGCATGTTTCACGTTATCAATACCTTGCAAATCTTCCTCTCGAAATACATACCGGTTGGTATGTTTTATATTTTCGAAGCCCCTGATAACCATTTGCATAAATGCATCCGAATTTTCCTCTTGTAAAAAATGATCGGAAATATTGGTTACTTCACTTCGCACACTTTGCACGGCCTTGGTTTCGTATTTTCCAACGGGGTGAAGCGCTTCGCCAAGGTCACCCAATTCGCTGCGAAACAACAAAGTGCCATGGTGTAACACCCTGCTTCGCCTTTGCAGTACATGTTCTGCATTGCCGCTGATTTTTTTATCCTTTACCAGCAAATCATTTCTGGAACTATAACTGGTTTCAACTCCTATTTTTTGCAATACGTCCCGCATTGGATCCAGAAAACGCCTGTAGTTGACGGCCTTATCCAAACCTTCCGGTATGTTTTGAATAAATGTAAAATTGATATTCCCCAGATCGTGGAAAACGGTACCGCCCCCGGTTAATCGACGGGCAATATCAATTCCATGTTTGCGGCACCAGCTGTAATTTAATTCCCCGCATAAATTCTGGTGTTTCCCACAAACCACCGCTTTCTTGCTTCTCCAAAACATGAGTACATCCGCGTCCCAATGGTGCAAAATATAATCTTCCGCTGCCAGGTTGAAATAAACGTCGGTATTTTCTGTAACTATGAGATGCAATTCAGGACTTATCCGTGTTGTGTGCTTTCCGTCTCAATACGAAATTCTTACCCAGATAAACTTTTCGCACCAACTCATCGGCTGCGAGCTCTTCCGCATTTCCCTGTTTCAGCAATTTTCCCTCGAAAAGAAGGTATGCCCTATCGGTAATACTGAGCGTTTCCTGCACATTGTGGTCTGTAATCAAAATTCCAATATTGCGGTCTTTCAATTTGCTCACAATTCCCTGAATATCTTCCACCGCAATAGGATCAACACCTGCAAATGGTTCGTCCAATAAAATAAATTTTGGGTCCGTAGCCAGTGCCCGGGCAATTTCTGTCCTCCTGCGCTCACCGCCGCTAAGCACCTTTCCGCGGTTTTGTCTCACGCGATTAAGACCAAACTCCTCCAGCAATTCCTCCAGTTTCTCTTTTTGTTCTCTTTTGCTCAGTGTTGTGGTTTGAAGTATTGCCAGAATATTGTCTTCCACACTCAGCTCTCTGAAAACAGATGCCTCCTGTGGCAAATACCCAATACCCAACTGTGCCCGCTTATACATTGGCAATTTGGTTATCTCATCCTCCTCCAGAAAGATTTTACCTTCATCCGGACGCACCAGTCCCACAAACATGTAAAATGTTGTTGTTTTCCCCGCCCCGTTTGGACCGAGCAAACCTACTATCTCACCCTGATTGACAAATACACTTACATTGTTCACTACTTTTTTTGAACCGTATTGTTTCAGAAGATGCTCAGATCGCAGTTGCATTGGGGCAAAAATAAAGGGGTTTTGTACTTTTATGGCAATTTCAATGCCTAATTTCCAAAGTACAAATTCCTGCATATGTCAAATATTGTAGGTTGGAATTAGCGCTTTGTTTTAACATTGCAGATTCATTGGCATCCAAAATAAAAATCTGTCATCTCAGTTCTGTCCACCTGGCATTGGATACCCGCTTATTTTACAGATTTTGTCAATCCCTGTCACAACATTATGATGTAACACTGATTGCGGTTCATCCCAAAAAAGAAATCCGCAATAACATCGCCATTATACCTTTCAGGCGATTTAAGAATAAAATTCTACGCGTACTGGTAACCTGGTTTCTGATGCTTGTAAAAGCGCTGAAAGTAAATGCCCGCCTGTATCATATTCACGACCCGGAACTGATTCCATGTGGTTTGTTTCTTAAGATTTTCGGTAAGAAAGTAATCTTTGATATTCATGAAAATATCGCTGAAGATATTTTTGACAAACCCTGGATTCAGAATAAAAAACTACTTCATTCTTTCTTCCTTTTTTTTGAAAGACTGGCCATAAAAAACTTCTGGATTTTCCTGGCTGAAAATTCCTATGAACCCAGATACAAAGCCATGGGAGCGAATTATGAAATTGTTTTAAATTATCCGGATTTGAAATTTTTTCACGCATATGAAAATGTAAATCGCAACCCCGTTCCCCGAATATTTTACATCGGAATATTATTGCGAAGCAGGGGAATTATTGAAATTGCTGAGGCTATTTATATTTTAAAATTGCGCGGCACGGAAGTTCATTTCGATATTGTAGGTGAGCTATATACCGGGCTGGATGCGGAACTCGATGCACTGCCATTTATAAGTGAAATAAAAAAACAATTGCACTTTCACGGGCGCCTGCCACTGGAACAGGGCTATGAAATTAGCAGAAATGCAGCAATTGGAATGTGCATTATTCATCCAATGAAAAATAGCATTGGTTCTTATCCCACCAAAATGTTTGAGTTTATGGCCATTGGACTACCCCAAATTGTATCCAATTTTCCCCTGTATGAATCAGTAGCGGTTGGACATCACTGTGGAATTTCTGCGGACCCCAAAAATCCGGAAGACATTGCAAATGCCATTGAAAATTTGTTGCAAAACCCCACAACCATGCGCTTAATGTCGGAAAATGGATTAAAAGAAATTGGACAATATTCCTGGGATTCCCAGTTTCAGAAAGCGCTGTTGGTATATCAAAAACTATTAATGTAGCAAGTATAACCAGGTTGCTATGATTCTAAATAACGAATTTTAACATAGTACACACAAAAGTTAAAAGCGGTTTTTATTATTAAATTTTCAATTTATTGTTGCTGCTCGGCTTTAGCTGGCAGCAGCGCGCGAAAGGTCGCGACACCCGTACGGAGCGAAGCGGAGTAAGGGCGCAAGCTTGAGAGCGACCTAAGCTGTATTCAAACCGAAATGGCGCCTTTGCCAGCTAAGAGTTTGGGCTCCACCCTTTTCGGCAAAAGGGTGGATTAAAAATAAATTTCTTATTGCATAAAACTTAGCCAGTGATTTTAGATGACAATGCAAATTAAATTTTTAATAAAAAAACCCTGCGGGGGCGATCGCAGGGTTTTTACTCCTTACCCGTTTTACGGGATCCGAAACATCTCTGATTCGGACGAAACTATGAAAAAAGCCTTACCCCGAGGACGGGATTCTTGTTGCTCCGAGGTTGTCTCCCGTCTTCATTTGTCAATACAAATCGGATGAAAAAGGTAAATGGAAATTTTCAGAATTATTTTTTTACAATGCTTTCACATATTCCGGGCTTATTTTCGCGTTTTAACCCGGAATGAAATTGATCCGCGCCACTTTAACCCTGTTTGTTATGTTGCTTTTGTTTGCATCTTGCAAAAAGGAAAAGTTCTTCAAAGGCAATACCAGCCTGAAAATCAGCGCAGATACAGTTTGGTTTGACACCGTATTTACCCGGGCTCCCGGAAGTACCTATCCTATTTCTGTAACCCAGATTTTTTGGATACAAAACCGGGAGAATGCCACCATAGAGGTAGACCTGAAACTTGCAGGTGGCAACAATTCACCGTACAGAATTAATGCGGATGGCTTTAGCGGACCGGAAATCAAAGGACTGGAAATCCCTGCCCGAGACAGTATTTTTGTTTTTGTACAATGCAGCCTGGAACCCAACAATACAACCGGTCCTGCTTTGGTAATGGATTCCATTTTATCCAAGGTGAATGGAAAAGAACAAAAGACATATTTGGCTGCATATGGCTGGGATGCCCATTATTACAGGTCCCCGCAGGATACGCTGATTAGTTTATGCGGGGAGGTTTGGTCAGATAAAACCAAACCATATGTGATCATCAACAATGCCTATGTACCGCAGGGATGTACATTTACCATAAAGGAAGGGGTTACCGTTTACAATAGTTCCAGAAGTGTTTTGCTGGTTGCCGGTACTTTAGACATACAGGGATCGGCCGCAGAACCGGTGCGCTTTACCGGAGATAAACCAACATTTTCCAACAGGTTTTTACCCAACCAATGGGGTGGAATTTATTTTGCCGTAGGTTCTGTAAATAACAGCATCCGATTTGCCAGAATAAACAATGCCGCGGTAGGCATTCGCGTGGATTCCCTACCCGCGAGCGGCAGCAATAATTTGGTTCTGGAAAATACCGAAATACTATTTGCAGGGCAGGCGGCACTTGCCGGAATTACTGCCAATATTAAAGCCACCAATTGTGTTTTTGGCGAATCCGGAGCTTACAGTTTTGCAGGAATATTGGGTGGGAATTATGAATTTATCCATTGTACTTTTACCGGTTATAGTGCCTTCGGATCCAGACAGGACGGGCATTTTGTATTGACCAACACCTTGCGCGACGGAAATGGATTTATTATTCAAACCAAGGCAATGCAATGCAGAATGGTGAATTCCATCGTTTACGGTTTTTTGGAAGAAGAATTGTTTATTGACAACAAAGGTTCCGCTACTTTTAATACAGATATTCAGAACAATATTTTGCGTTCTAAAAGCCAGCCATTTTCGGGTAATTTTTATAACCAGGATCCATTATTTACGAGCACGTCCAATTACGAATTTTCTCTGAAATCGAATTCACCTGCAATTGATAAAGCACTGGTGCTTACTCCGCTTGTAACAAAGGATTTCCTCAACAATCCCAGAGATATAAAGCCCGATATCGGTGCTTTCGAAAAACAGCCTTAATCGCGTTTTTCTGCAAAAAATTGTTTCATCAATTCCCTGCATTCTTTTTCTAAAATTCCCGTAGTTAATTCTGTTTTTGCCGGAAGCAAATTGCCGTGTTTGCTGTAACCAAATTTAGGTTCTGCAGCACCGAATACTACCCTTTTTAAACGGCTCCAACCAATAGCACCGCAACACATCAAACAGGGTTCAATGGTTACATACAAAGTACATTCATCCAGAAATTTAGAATTCATATAACTGGAAGCTGCTGTAATTGCTAGCATCTCGGCATGCGCAGTTACATCTGTAAGTTTTTCAGTTTGATTGTGTCCTTTGCCAATAATTTTATTTTCAAAAACTACGATTGCACCAATTGGAATTTCTTCATTCTCATATGCCATTTGCGCTTCATCCAGCGCTTTTTTCATAAAATATGCATCGGTAAAAAGCTCGTCCATTTTACTTCAAAGTTAAAATAATGTGTTGTGCTAACTCAAATAGATTTGAGAAATTTATTTATTAAGAGTTTATTTTTAATCCAACTTTTTATCGAAAAAGATGGAGCCCCGCCCGAATGACTTGGTCAGGCGGGCTGCAGCCAGCTAAAGCCGGGTTACAACACTTTTTTTAAAACATTAAAACTACAACGGATTTTAACCTTTACAATTCAAAGTTAAAATGGTAAATCATTTCAAATATGATATAAAAGCGTTGCAACCCGGTGATGGCCCTCCCGGAGAAAAAGCGCAGAAAAACAAGATGCAGGATTTGCCCGTCCGTACCGGCACGGGCGGGTGCGTGGGGGCCGCCCGGCGATAGCAAGGGCGCAGGAAGCCGATGCAGTTTTTGTCCATTAATGTGGATATTAACGTTGCGTCCCATCGACAAAAACCTTAGCGGCGTGGTAAATCCAAATCGTAGTTTTTTAGCTTTTTCTCCGAGGGCCTAGCCTTTGGTTACACCTTTGGGCAATGCCAAAGGTGTTGAATTACATTTAATTGAACATTACTTGAAAAGTAATCCCTAAATAACATTTCAGAATAATTAAGGGTAATATTTAGTGAGTAGAATTTATTGGAATGAAATCCGAAAAATACAGAAGTCAGGAATCAGGTATCAAACTTAGAATAGGAGATTGCCCGCAATAAAAATTCCCTGCCAAAACCAATTTATACCTAAAATTGTTCTTCAATAGCCGGATGAGAATTGGAATAGTTTGTTACCCCACCTTTGGAGGGAGTGGTGTACTTGCCACGGAGTTGGGAAAAGCGCTTGCCGTTAAAGGGCATGAGGTTCATTTTATAAGTTACAGCCAACCTGCGAGATTGGATATTTTCAGTGAAAATATATTTTATCATGAAGTGAGTTTCCTGAAATATCCCCTGTTTGATTATGCACCTTATGAAACAGCCCTGGCCGGCAAAATAGTGGATATTGTAAAAACAGTATCGTTGGATTTGGTACATGTTCATTATGCAATTCCACATGCTTCTGCCGCATTGCTTGCAAAAATGATTTTAAAAGATCATGGCTATACCCTCCCCGTTATTACAACTTTGCACGGCACGGATATTACTCTGGTTGGAAAAGAAGCCACTTTTGAAGATGTTGTTTGTTGGAGTATTAACAATAGCGATGCAGTTACGGCAGTATCAGAAAGTCTGAAACAAGATACTTACCAGCATTTCGATATTACCAGAGAGATTGAGGTAATTCCTAATTTTATTGATTTCGATCGGTTTAATAAAAAAGCAAAAGACCATTTTAAAAAGGCCATAGCACCAAACGGAGAACGTATCCTGGTGCACACGTCCAATTTTAGAAAAGTAAAAAGAGTGGAAGATGTGGTGGAAGTTTTTTGCAAAGTGGCTAAAAAAATTCCATCTAAATTGTTGTTAATTGGCGATGGACCTGAACGCAGCCATATTGAAAAAATGGCCCGTGAAATGGATTGTTTTGAACGCATTACTTTCCTCGGAAAACAAGAGGCAATTGAAGAAATTTTAAGTGTGGGGGATTTGTTTTTATTGCCTTCCGCTACCGAAAGTTTTGGTCTTGCAGCTCTGGAAGCCATGGCATGCGAAGTACCTGTGATTTCATCCAATACCGGAGGAATTCCGGAAGTCAACATTCATGGTGTTACCGGTTATATGAGTGAAGTCGGAGATGTGGAAGACATGGCGGCGAATGCACTAAAAATTATTTCCGATGATGAAACGCTGGCAACATTTAAGAGAAATGCATTGTTGCAGGCAAAAAAATTCGATTTGAATATTATTCTTTTGGAATACGAAAAATTATACCGGCGTTTTTTAAAAGTGCCTGAAGCTTGATAATAGTCCTCTAGGAACCCTTTTCTCTGGCTGCACCAACGCCCATACCCTGTTTTAAAAATTTCAAGGCAATTCCAATTTGGTTTTCAACGGTTTTTGGAGTGATGTCCATCACCAGTGCAATTTCCTTATAACTCAACTCGTGAATTCTGCTCAATAAAAATACCTGTTTGCATTTCATAGGAAGCATATTGATGAGCAATTGTACCTTGGCTTCTGTTTCCCTGGCCTGAAGTTTATCTACCACATTGGCATCCAGACTGGCTACCGGAAACTCATCCGGCATGTCGGAATAAGGCAGTTTTGCCTTTTTAATATGATTCAAACAACGGTTTTTTACACCGGTAAACATGTAATTCTTCAGGCTGTCATCGAAAGAGAATTGTTCCTTCTTTTGCCATACCGCCATAAACATATCCTGAACTATTTCTTCTGCATCCGGAGCGCTGCCGATGATACCCATGGCGAAATGCACCAAACCGGTACGAAACCGGCGATAGAGCTTCTCAAAATCTTCCAGGGTATTATTCACTATAACGGCAAAAATAAGGCAGTGGTGAATTGTTTTTCACTATACTCCTTCTGACGAGTAATAAATTATAATAGAAACCGCAACAGTACTGGGTTTGGAAATTTAATTCCTTTAGTTGCCTACGTCGCTCAGGAACTGAATACGCATGAGTTGTAATTCTTCATGGGTAAATTCCCCGTCGAAATGTTGAAATGCCGTTTCAAGGTTATCTTCTTCAGCCGTGCGCAAATATTCAAAAATTTCCTCCTGCAGATCTTCTTCCAGAAATTGGTTGAGGAAATAGCGGATATTCAATTTGGTTCCTGAATTAATCACCTGTTCCAACTCGTCTACCAGCGCTTCAAAATCTATCCCCAGCTGCTTGGCAATGTCCATCAGGTCCACTTTTTTATCAATATTTAAAATGATATTTTTCTTTTTTACTGATTTCTCCGCATTGCCTTTCAATACAATATCCAGAGGTCTTTCAATATCATTTTCCTTTACAAATTGCTCAATATATTCAATAAAGGCCTGACCAAATTTCTGTGCTTTGTTGCGCCCGACTCCGTTTATGTTCGCCAATTCATCCAATGTTATCGGATATTTGGTAGCCATATCCTCCAAACTGGGATCCTGAAAAATCACATATGGTGGCAAGCCTTTTTGTTTGGCTACTTTTTTACGCAAGTCTTTGAGATGAGCATACAATTCCTCATCGCAAACACTTTCCATGCGGAAATTCTCGAAATCTTCTTCGCTTACGCTTTCAAATTCCACATCTACCGCCATCTGGTGTTTCACCGGATTGCGCAGATACTCTTCTCCACCCTCACTCACACTGAGCAATCCGTATCGCTCAATATTTTTATTCAGGTATCCACTTACAAGAGCTAATCTGAAAATGGATTTCCAAAATACTTTGTCTTTCTCTTTCCCGCAGGCAAACAATGGCAGCTTGTCATGGTTGTAATCCTTAATACTGTCAATTTTTTTGCCGATTACGAAATTTACAATATGGGTCATGCTGAATTCTCCGTTCAAACTTTTCAGAGATTCCAGACCTTTCACTATTTCTTCTGTAACATCGAATTTCGGTTTTGGATGTGCGCAATTGTCGCACATTTCGTTGCAATTTTTTTCGTCAAAATTTTCACCGAAATAATGCAACAACAATTTTCTTCTGCACTGGCTACTCTCCGCAAACGCTGCCGTTTCAGCAATTAACAATCCTCCGATTTCCTGCTCGGCAACCGGCTTGTCTTTCATAAATTTCTCCAGCTTTTCTATATCATTCGGATTGTAGAAAAGAAGGCAATCGCCCTGCATTCCATCACGACCTCCGCGACCAGTTTCCTGATAATACCCTTCCAAACTTTTGGGAACATCATAATGGATTACGAACCGTACGTCCGGCTTGTCAATTCCCATTCCGAAGGCAATGGTGGCAACAATTACATCACAATCTTCCATCAGAAATGAATCCTGATGGTGTGCCCTTGTCTTTGCGTCCAGCCCGGCATGGTAAGGCAATGCTTTTATTCCATTCATCTTCAGCATTTCCGCGATCTCTTCCACTTTTCTGCGACTGAGACAGTAAATAATTCCGCTCCTGCTGGTGCGCTTGCTGATGTAATTGATAATCTCCTTGTGTACCTGTTCTTTTTTACCCTTGGCGCGAACCTCGTAATACAGATTGGAACGGTTGAAAGAGGATTTGTATACTTTAGCCTGGAGCATTCCCAGGTTTTTCTGAATGTCGTATTGAACTTTTGGAGTTGCAGTCGCAGTAAGTGCCATCAATGGAACATCGCCAATCTCCTTTACCATTTGGCGAATGCGGCGATATTCGGGTCTGAAATCATGGCCCCATTCTGAAATACAATGCGCTTCATCAACGGCAACAAAACTGATTTTTATTTTGCGCAGCAATTCCATCGTTTCTTCTTTTTTCAAAGTCTCCGGTGCCACATAGAGTAATTTGGTATTTTCCGCGAGTATATCATCCACAACTCTGGCCAATTCTGTTTTGCTCAGAGATGAATTCAAAAAATGCGCAAATGAACTGTTGGATGCAAAACCGCGGATATTGTCTACCTGATTTTTCATCAATGCAATGAGTGGTGAAATTACTATTGCAGTACCGGGCAACATCATTGCCGGCAATTGATAGCACAGGGATTTACCTGCACCTGTGGGCATAATCACAAAACAATCCTCACCACCGAGAACACTTCGTATTACCGCTTCCTGATTTCCTTTAAATTCATTGAAACCAAAAAAATCTTTTAACTTTTTTTTCGGATCCATCTCCAAAGATTCTGCTACCGCTGGGATCATTTCCATTCTTTTCTTTTCTGGAGTAAATTTAACGCATAGGCTCTTAAATTGTCAATTAATTATTAATTTTTTTTGTTTTTTATTTTTCGGTAAAGTCGAATTTAAAGTAAGTGCAACTTTTTAAGTTATTTTGCGCACCAGATACTTAAATTGACCTCCGAACAGGCGCATATCATCAAAAATCATGCCATACAAACCCTACGGGATGAGCTAAACAGCCTCCAGGCACTGGAGGATTATATCGACGATTCCTTTGTTGCTATTGCACGCCATATCCATGATTCCCCCGGCAGGGTTGTCATTACAGGGATTGGCAAAAGCGCCATTATAGCCCAGAAAATTGTGGCAACCATGAACAGTACCGGGCAACCCGCAATTTTCATGCATGCTGCCGACGCCGTACACGGCGATCTCGGCATTATTCAGAAAGACGATACCATTATTGCCATTTCCAAAAGCGGTAATACCCCGGAAATCAAACTGCTCGCTCCAATTTTACGCCAATTTGGCAATAAACTCATCGCTATGGTTGGCAACATCCACAGCGAACTGGCCAATCTCGCTGATTATGTAGTAAATACTACCGTTGACAAAGAAGCTTGCCCGAACAACCTGGCACCAACTACCAGTACCACGGCTCAATTGCTAATGGGAGATGCGTTGGCAGTGACATTACTGCAAATGCGCAATTTCAGCGGCAGGGATTTCAGCCGATTTCACCCGGGTGGCTCTTTGGGCAAACAATTGTACCTGCGTTGCAAAGAAATTGCTTCCCATAATGAAAAACCTGCTGTATTCGCCCATACGCCGGTGAAAGAGGCTATCCTGGAAATTACGCGCAAAAGACTTGGAGCTGCTGTTGTTACCAATGACCTTCAGGAAGTGTTGGGTATAATTACCGATGGAGATATCAGACGTATGCTGGAGAAATTTGATAATATTGCCGGATTGAAAGCAGAAAATATAATGAATTCCACTCCAGTGGTGGTGGAAGCGGAATTGCTCGCAGCAGACGCGGCAAGAATTTGTTTAGAAAGAAAAATCAGCCAGGTGATTGTAACCGAAAATAATAAATATTTGGGAATGGTTCATATTCACGACCTAAACCGGGAGGGCATTCTTTGACCAAAAATCAGCATCACTATGTCCTCATCATGGCCGGTGGTATCGGCAGCCGATTTTGGCCGGTGAGTAGAAAAAGTCTGCCCAAACAATTTATTGATATACTCGGTACCGGAGAATCGTTAATTGCACAAACCTATAAACGGTTTACCCACCTGGTTCCCGAAAAAAACATACTCATTATCACCAACCATGAATATGTGGATATGGTGAAAGAACATATTCCCGGCATTTCCGATGAACAGATTCTCGCAGAACCTCAGGCCCGGAATACCGCGCCATGCATAGCTTTTGCCTCTTACTATATTCGCTCCAGAGATCCGGAAGCCATTTGTGTAGTCGCTCCCAGTGACCATCTCATCACCAATGAAACTGAATTTTACCGCATTATTCAGGAGAGCTTTGCCTTTACTAAAAACTTCAACAGCCTGATTACCCTGGGTATTAAACCTACCAGGCCGGATACAGGTTATGGCTATATCCAGTTCAATGTTATTCCTACCAGCGGAAATTTTCATGAAGTGAAAACATTTACCGAAAAGCCCACCAAAGAATTGGCGCAAAGTTTTATTGACAGCGGCGAATTTTTATGGAATGCCGGAATTTTTGTTTGGAACATTAAAACCATCATTGCCAAAATGGAGGAACACCTGTTGGAGGTAGCGCAAACCTTTGCCGAAATTGACTTTCATGCAACGGGCCTGGACAACGCAATTGAAAAAGCTTATGGCATGTGCCCGAGCATTTCCATTGATTACGGTTTATTGGAAAAAGAAAAAGAAGTCTATGTAATTCCCGCTACTTTTGGTTGGAATGATTTGGGTACATGGAAAAGCCTTTGGGATATTTTGCCCCGCGATAAAGATGACAATGCCGTGGTTGGCAACCATGTACACCTTCACGATACCACGGAATCCATGGTATTTAATGCAGGAAATCGCATTGTAATTACGAATGGCGTAAACAATCTGGTTGTGGTGGACAGCGGAGACGTTCTGCTTGTAATGAACAAAGACAAAGAACAGGAATTGCGCAAAGTGGTGAATTTGCTGCGCGATGAATACAAAGGCAAGCTCACCTGATTTGCATCGGGGATAACTTGTTTACTTTGGGTTTCTACTGAATTTATTATATTTGCACCGTTAGTCTTCGGATTAACACCAACTGTTACGCGCTTTTATATACCAACATCCTGGCCGTGCTGCAAAGTGCGGCCAATTTTTTTATCCCTGATTCTATTCAGTACCTGAGATGTTGTAGAACAAAAACCTACGACATTTGTAGCTATGAAAACCGGTTTGGTACTTTCAGGTGGTGGCGCCAGAGGCCTTACCCATGTTGGCGTTTTAATGGCACTGGAAGAATTGGGTGTACAAATTGATGAAATTAGTGGCACCAGTGCAGGTGCGCTTATAGCCACTCTCTACTCCGGAGGCAGATCACCTGCTCAAATATTGGAAATTATTGAAAAACACCATTTTCTGGATATCCGCAATCTATATTGGAGGGGATCCGGATTTTTTAATCATCGAAGTTTAAAAAAAATTATTTCAAACAATATTTCTGCAATGACATTTGAGGAGCTAAATCGAAAAGTATTTGTAACTGCCACCAATATTGCAGATGGTATTGCCGAAACCTTTGAGCAAGGAGAACTTGCAGCACCGGTTGCTGCTTCAGCCGCAGTTCCTATGATGTTCGCCCCTGTTGCAATAGGCGATAAATTGTATGTAGATGGAGGTATCTTAAATAATTTCCCAATTGAACCATTAATAAACCGATGTGATTTTATTATCGGAAGTAACGTTAGTACCTGGCCCGAAAATCACAAAAAATGGACCCCTTTTTTGGTTCTGCAAAGGAGTTTTTTGCTTTCTGTAAACAATTCGTTTCAGGTGAAGAAAGACAAATGCCATGTGCTAATAGACCCGCCAGTAGGGCACTTTGGAGCTTTTTCAAAATCAAAATTGCATAATTTGGTGGATATTGGATATGAAAACACCATGTTGCATAAAAATGAAATTCAGGGAAAATTGAACGCGAAATAAATGGGGAATAATGTAAAATTCAGGGCTTTTTTATTTCTGCATACCGCAGTTTTTCTATGGGGTTTTACTGCCATACTTGGAAAATTAATTTCTTATGGCAGTTTTGTTTTGGTTTGGCACCGCATGTGTCTTACTGCTCTGGTATATTTTCTTTTCCCAAAATTCTGGCACTATTTGAAGCAAATGAAAAGAAAAGATATTTTTATTTTTCTCGGAATCGGATGCATTGTTTGTGTGCATTGGCTCACCTTTTACGGCAGTATCAAACTGGGAAACAGCGCCTCGGTAACACTTGCCTGTCTGGGCAGTGCCTCCTTTTTTACAGCTCTGCTCGAACCTGTTTTAATGAAGAAAAAAATAAAAATAGCAGAAGTATTTTTGGGATTACTGGTGATGCTCGGAATTCTGGTGGTTTATTTTGCCATTCCGAAAACGGATAGTAAAAATATACATACATCCTTGGCCATTATTACGGGTGTAATTAGTGCTTTCCTGGCGGCATTATTCACCGCCCTCAATAAAAAATATATTGAGCGCACCCACGTTCTGGCAATTTCAGCTTTAGAAATGGCCGGCGGTGCACTATTAATGAGTGTAATCATACTATTTGCATTTGGGGAAAAAGCCCTTTTTATTCCGGAATGGAATATACAAACAGGCAATTATGATTTGCTTTGGATCATGCTTTTGGTGGTAGTTTGTACCAATTTTACTTTCTATCTGGGAGCGCATTCCCTTCAATTCTTAAGCGCTTTTACTTCCAATTTATCTGTAAATCTGGAACCGGTTTATGGCATGGTGCTCGGTGCCATTATATTTCATGAAAACAAAGATTTAAATGCCTATTTTTATCTGGGCTCGGGATTAATTCTACTTTCCGTTTTTATTCAGACATTTATGGAATATTACCGCAGAAAAAATGCAGACAATGCGAATCAGGAATTTATCATACGCGAATAAATCATGAAAATAGACGAATATATTCAACACAGAAGAAGCCATTTTATAAAGGAATTCAGCGGGAAAACCGTACCGGATTCTGTTTTGGATAAAATGCTTGAGAATGCACGCTGGGCCCCATCCCATAAGCTGACCTTGCCCTGGAGATTTCGTGTTTTTTCCGGTGACGAAAAAAACAAACTTTGCGAACAATTTGAAAAATATTACATAGAAAAAACGCCTTCTGAAAAATTTGACCAGATAAAGTTGGATAAAATCCGAACGTATAAATCGAAAATTTCGCATATTATTTCTATTGGTATGAAACCTTCCGGTAAAGTTCCGGAATGGGAAGAGCTCGCAGCAACAGCAATGGCAGTGCAGAATATGTACCTCACCCTGGGAGACGAACCGCATGCCGCGGGTTACTGGACCAGTGGAAACGGTGCCGGTTCAGAATGGATGCGCGCTTACACCGGCCTCGAAGAAGGTGACAAACAAATGGGATTTTTCTTTCTGGGTTGGGTGGATCAAAAACGGGTGGAAGCCGTTCGATAAATAGTCCAAATCCGGGTTTTTCCTTATTCTTTGTTGCTATCAACCCTTTCGGGTAAGTGATAAATACTTTTTGTTTCCGTGATCTGGAACAGATTATCCTAAAGGACGTTACCTAATTTTCAATCATGAAAAGTACCATACTAATAGCAACACTTATCATCGTTGCGTTACCGATATATTCTCAGAAAGCCAGTTCCGGAGACGAACATCAGGGATTTCAATTTACTGCGCTTGTTGGCCCGGGATTCGGCAATACGCAATCCACTACGAAAGATTTCGGAAAAATGATTTATCGCGGTGGACGCTTATCCATGGACCTGCAAATTGGATACGCTTATAAAAATTGGGGTGCGGGTTTGGCAATCGGTGCAAACCAGCAAAATTTTAGTTCAGTTACAGTGCATGATTCTACATATAAAACCAAACCCGGATATAGCATTTCCGGGAATTTAACTGGTATCTATATTAAAAAATATTTCATGCCAATTAATATGTTTGTTTCTGCTGAAATCGGGGTAGGTTCCATCAGTATTACCGATGAAACTTCAGCTACCCAGGGGGAAACCGACAATGGACTAAGTTGGAATGTTTCTGTAGGAAAAGAATTTCGCTTGGGTAAAAAACAAAAATGGAGCCTCGGTGGCTTTGCCGGACTTTCAGGAATCAAATGTCACGATGTTCCTCCGTACGCCTCTGATACATATAAATATCTGGCAGTAAATTTTGGAGTTGCAGTGAGCTATCATTAATAGTTCATTTCTAATCTCATGATCTTCGAAAACGCTCGAAATCAGGGATATTCATTTTGTCAGATTTCAGTAATTCCCATAGGGATTAAGAATTAATTTATTAAATTCGAAATACCCTTTAAATATGAATAAATTATTTACTGCCATTTTTTTCAATTTCTTTTCTATTTTATTATTCGCCGATTCAGGCGTATTGACTTTCTCTGAGGTAAACCCGGTTATTGGTGATCGGAGTTTTATTGCCCGATTCGGAGAAAAACCCACATCAAAAACAGACAACCTGCTGCGAATTTCTACGCATCTGGAATACGTAGAGTCCTTACTGAAACAGAAAGATGTTTCCTATTTACCGGAATCCCTGCAAAAAAGCAGGGCACATTTGATTGAACTTCTGCATCAATACCGACTGAACATGGTATTTCCGGAAAATACTGCTTTCCCGGGAGTTCGTGTACCATGTTTCATCGATAATAAAGGAAAAATTTGTGCAGTGGGTTATCTCATAGAAAAAACTGCAGGAAGAGATATTGCTGAAAAAATCAATCAAATACACCAATACCATTAGCCAGATGCATGAAACCTTCATTGTAAACTGGATTGAAAACAGCGGTTTAACCCGTGAGGAATGCGGAATGATTCAACCCACTTATCCTACACAGGGTGAAATTGATAATTATACCACAGGAGGTAACGGGTTGTTGATTTCAGACTTTGGTCTTGGAGCATATTCCTGTTTTTCTCATACTATTGCACGCAATTCAGACATCAATTATCTTGCCTGTAATACAAATAAAAATGGGAAGGAAGGTTTTGTGATTCTGGCTCTAGACTATAATAATAACCCTGTTTATTCATTCGGAGATTCAGGTAAGTTTTTCTTTAACTCTGATTCAAATTTTAAACCTTTCAAACTAAAAACAAATGTGAACTACTACCAGAATAATCTTGTTTTATATGGCAATACCACAGTTTCCGGTAAGATTTGCATTATGGCATTATTTATTAATTCTAAAGGAAAAATTGACTCTGGTTTTGCCAATAACGGAATTCTCATAATTGATAACAACAACCGCGATGAATATTTTGTGGATGGCGAAACAGACAGGTTTGGAAACATTTTCATTTTAGGAAAGGCAAATCCGGGTAACTCAAAGAATATAGTACTGGCAAAAATCAATTCAATCGGAAAAATGTATCAGGGTTTCGGTACCAATGGTATGGTCAGATTTGACTTTTTTGGATCAAACATTGTCCCAAAAGATCTTGAAATAGACGATGAATCTCAGCATTATATTGGAGGAACATGTGATCGTGGATCCAAAAACCAAATTTGGATTTTGCGTTCAACCAATCCGCAAACAGATTATACGTTTAGCGACAGCGGAATTAAATTTTTGGAAATGCCCAATTCAAATTGGAATTTGGCTTCGATTTTAGTACCTAATGGAAGCATTTTTGCATGCTCTTACAATCCAGAAACAGGGGGTGGCGTACAAATTTATAAACTCAAATGGAGTGGCAAATCTGACAGTAGTTTTGGAAACAATGGATTGCTTGAATTACCCATTCAATGCCCGGCATCGACTCCACCGAGAATTCATGCGTTTTTTATCAATGGCTGGGATCTTTCTTTGGTAATGGCTTACTCTGATATTAAATCCACTGATACAAATTTTGCCCTTGCAAGATTCCTGGAAGATGGAAAACCAGATTCCCAATTTGGGACGAATGGATATGTGATCACAGATTGCAGCGGCAAAAGCGATTATCTGTTAAATCTGGCCGTAACTATGCAGGGTCGTATCACTTGTTCCGGATATTCTTTTGAAAATTCTGTACCTAAAGTAACCATTACAAAACACTATAACACAGGCAGACCTCTTAATAGTTATACAATTACCAAAAATGAATTGCATGTTTTTCCAAATCCGGTTAAAAATATTTTAATGATTTCCCAAAAGGATAAAGACATATTAAACGTTACCATTTTTGATTTGACAGGTAAGAGCATATGCGTTAATTCAGGAAGATCCAGCATGGATGTATCAGAATTAAAACCGGGTTTTTATATCATGCGGGTAGATTCTAAAGGCCTGACCCTAACAGTAAAATTCTATAAAGAATAATTTAGAATAAGAAACCTAATGGCAATATTTATTCAATAAAAACTGTTACGCAATAAATGAATGAATCCGCCTGAAAAATAGCCTCAGCCCGAAACTTTCAATTTTGAAATCAAGAATAACCTAAATCCGTGCAATCCTTAAATCTGCATAATCTGCGATCCTAATAAGCTTTTGCAAACAACACCCTGCCAATGCTGGGTTTGCCTGAAAGAACATCTGTGCCAGGAGTTTCATCTCGATCAAATGGAATACAACGGATGGTTGCTTTGGTTAATTCTTTAATTTTTTCTTCGGTTTCTGCGGTGCCGTCCCAATGCGCAAATGCAAATCCTTCGCGTTTCTCTACAATTTCCGTAAACTCTTCCCAGTTGTTTGCATTCCATGTTTTTAACTTTTGAAATGCATTAGCTTTTTCAAATAAATTTATCTGAATTTCATTCAATAAATTAGGTACATATTCATGTAGAGAATCCAAAGAAACTGAAGTCTTTGTTTTTTCATCTCTGCGCGCAATTTCTGCAACTCCGTTATCCAAATCCCGTGGGCCTAATGCAATGCGCACCGGAACTCCCTTCAGCTCCCACTCCGCAAATTTATATCCGGGTTTATAGGTATCCCGATTGTCAAATTTCACTGAAAGTCCTAAAGTTTCTAATGTCTTTTTTATTTCTAATGCTTTTGCAGAAACGCGTTCGAATTCTTCATCATTTTTATAAACAGGAACAATTACCACATGTATGGGTGCCAGTTTTGGAGGCAATACCAATCCTTCATCATCACTGTGAACCATAATTAAAGCGCCCATCAATCGCGTAGAAACACCCCAGGATGTAGCCCATACATATTCCAGTTTTCCTTCTTTGGTTTGAAATTTTACATCAAATGCTTTTGCAAAATTCTGACCCAAAAAATGGCTGGTGCCCATTTGCAATGCTTTGCCATCCTGCATCATTCCTTCAATGCAATAAGTGTCATCTGCACCGGCAAATCTCTCATTCTCCGATTTCACTCCGCGAATCACCGGAACTGCCATAAATTCTTCGGCAAATGTGGCGTACACATCCAACATTTTTTTGGTTTCTTCCAGCGCCTCTTCCTTCGTGGCGTGGGCGGTATGCCCTTCCTGCCATAAAAATTCAGCGGTGCGCAAAAACAATCTGGTGCGCATTTCCCATCGCACCACGTTGGCCCATTGGTTTACCAAAATTGGAAGGTCGCGGTAACTCTGAATCCAGTTTTTATAGGTATTCCAGATAATTGCTTCCGATGTTGGCCGCACCACCAGTTCCTCTTCCAGTTTGGAATCCGGATCCACCATCAAAGCACCGGGTTTGTCCGGATTTGCCTTCAGTCTGTAATGTGTCACAACTGCACATTCTTTCGCAAACCCTTCCGCATTTTTCTCCTCTTTTTCAAAAAGACTTTTTGGCACAAACAGCGGAAAATACGCGTTGCTGTGTCCGGTTTCTTTGAACATTTTGTCTAGCTGCTGCTGGATTTTTTCCCAAATGGCATAACCATAGGGTTTTATCACCATACAACCCTTAACAGCACTGTGTTCCGCCAGGTCAGCATTCTTTACCAGATTGTTGTACCATTCGCTATAATTTTCCGATCGTTTTACTTTGTCAAATGCCATGTTTATTGAGGGTTTCTGGAATAGTTTTTGTATATTTGTTAGTGCAAAGGTAAGGCCTAAAAAGGTCTGAACCGATGCCAAACCTTCAAAAGTGTAACATGAAAAACGCGATCGCAGTTGTAATTTTTGCAGGACTTTTCAGCAGTTGTGCCTCTGTAAAAACTGCTAAAAAAGCTCTCAATTTTGACGATGCTTATTTTGTTAGTGCCGATATCGACAAATCTTCCGTTTACGGCCAAACCAATCCGAATCTTTTTCCAACACAGCGCGCCAATCAGGATCAATCCAGAAACACACGCAGTGTAGGACAAAGTTATAACGACAGAATGCGCAACTTTGGTACAGGTGGAGTACGCCAAAACTTTGCTCCAACTGTGGTTTATATGCCAAGAACTGCAGCATTAATGTACGGCAATCCTTACGGATACAATCCCTATTGCATGGGTAACCCTTATTATGGCGGGTATGGATATAATGATCCTTATTACGGCAGCATGGGCTATGGCTATAATCCTTATTATGGCTATGGCTATGGTTCATACTACAACCCTTCATGGTGCTACTGGAACCAATATTACAGTCCTTATAACAACAACTATTGGGGCAGCTCCGGTTCTTCCTGGAACAACAACAACTCCTCGGGAACCAGTTGGGGCAATAATTCCGGTAGCAGCAAAAATAGTTTTAACAATACCGGTACCCGCCGCAATACTTACAATAGCGGGCTGCCTTCCAACAATTCCAATTCTTACAGGCCATCGTACAACACTTCTTCATCTTCGAGCGGAAGCAGCGGGGTGTATTACAGGCCTTCCAGCTCCTCATCGGGCAATTCCTCTTCAGGTGGCGGCTCTTACACCCGCCCGAGTTCCAGCGGTTCTACAAGTGCCACAGGCGGTGGTCAGTCAGGCTCTAACGCAAGAAGGAGATAATTTTTTTTCGTAAATGAATTCATTAATTCTGAAGCATTTTACCATCGCTTCCTGCTTTCTTTTTGTACTAAATGCAAAAGCCCAAAACGAACAAAGTGCACTTTTGTACAGTAGTATTGGCGCAGGAGGTTCTGCAAGAACCATGGGAATGGCGGGATCGTTTAGTGCCATTGGCGCAGATCCCAGCGCAGTGATGGTAAACCCTGCGGGAATTGGCATGGTGCGCAGAAATGAGTTCACCATAGGGCTTCAAATGCTCAATATTCGGAACAAAGCCAATTATTTGAAAGTGGATTTGAAAGAAGACAAATTAAATTTCAATATCCCAACTCTCAATTTAAATATTTCCAGCATTAAATACGACTCCAAAGGCAAACCCAAAAAACAGGGATTAGCCAATGTTTCTTATGGTTTTAATATCAATCGCCTAACCAGTTTTCAAGCGAGAATCGGATATGATGGTCTCAATACAAAATCGTCTATTACAGATTATTTTGCATATATGGCAACAGAAACGCATCAACCACCAGCAGATCTTTATTCCGGTTTGTTACCTAGTATCGCATATAGTGCAGGTGCAATTGAGAATTTTGTAGATGGTGGCGGAAACCAGACTAACCGATATGCATCTCGTTATATAGATAGCCAAAGACGCAACCAGCAAACCGGCAGCATAGATATGAAAGGTGCTATTTATGATTATCAATTTACGCTTGGCGCTAATTTTTCCCATAAATTCTACATGGGTCTTGGCTTGTTGCTCAGCCATCTGAATTATACCGAAGATTTCACTATGCAGGAACAGGATTTTCAATCCCGCAACAATCCGGATCTGGAGAAATTGGATTACGAAAGTTTGATAGTAGAGAAAGGAAATGGAGTGGGTGCAAGAATTGGTTTTATTTTCAAACCCAATGACCAACTTCGCCTTGCAATAGCTATGCATACTCCGAAAACCTATAAAATAAAATCAGAATACGGTTATAACATTACCTCTTATTTTGAAGATGGTGCTAATTCGCAAAGAGAAGTAAATGCATATACTGATGATCCATTAAACAGTTATGAATACAAAGTAACCACCCCGGCACGTGTTATTGGCGGAATTGGATTTGTATTCTCAAAAATGGGCCTCGTAAATGCCGAATTGGAATTCTATGATTATTCCACTGCCAGAATGAAAGCAAAGGATGAAACTTTCACCACTGAAAATAACAACATCAGAACGCTGTATAAAAATGTAGTGATTTTTAGAATTGGAGGAGAAATAAATATTCCGGACAAAACCAGAGATGACGTTGCTTACCGGTTGCGATTTGGTTACGCCAATTCACCTTCTCCATACAGCAGTAAAGCTGCCGGAATTGATGATGTTTTAAAGAAGGCGAGCAATTTAATTACCGGTGGATTCGGTTACAGGGAAAAAGATTATTACATGGATTTTGCTTTGACATACGGGAATAGCGGAAACTATTACACACCCTACGTTACAGGTACAAGTGTATTTCCAAATTCCAGCATTACCAATACCAGAAATCAGGTTGGTTTTTCTTTTACTCTGGGTGCAAATTTTGATTAATTTTTATATTTATTAATGCATTTATCCGGGTTGAATTTCATTCAATCTCTGTAAATCGCATAAATAATTTCATCGTCGATTCTTTCATTTTTCCAAATAGAATTTTTTAAAATTCCTTCGCGAAAAAATCCGCATTTTTCCAATACTTTTTGTGACGCGATATTGCTTCCAAATGCACCTGCATAAATGCGTAGAATTGGCCATGTTTTGAATCCGTAATTCACCATCATTCCAACTGCACGGGTTGCAATCCCCTTGCCCCAAAATGGCTCTGCGAGCCAATATCCAAGCTCCATGTTTTTTTCATGTACATCCTCCTTTGCGTGCAACCCAATAGCACCGATAGCCTCACCATCCAATTCAATTGCAAATACCCGAACAGGCTGCATGGAAGTCCAAAGTGAAATGAAATGATCCGCATTTTTTTCCTCAAATGGATATGGAAATAAATTGCGCAGATTGTCTGCAATTTTTTTGTTGTTAGCATATTTAACCAAAGAGAGTTTATCTTCCATTTCCCAAGGTCTCAAAAGGATTCCCGTTTCACCCATCATCCGAAGATAACGCTAATCTCCGTCCTCCGCAAATTTCAAATTCCTTACCACTCCATGTTATTCCATCTGATTTTGATTCACGGAATTACATGAATTCCATTCTAAACCGACATAAAAAAAGGACGCAAATGCGTCCTTTTTTTATACAATAAATATTCTTTTATTAGCTGCAACCCAAACTATTTCCGCAGTTCAAACATTTGTAACATGTGCCTGAACGAACGGTGATATGACCACAAACATTACAAGCAGGAGCATCACTTTGTACCTCTCTTAAATGATCCTGCATGGTTTTTTTGGCGCCCATATTTTCCGCCAGAGCATCGTTATTCAACACAGGTTGAATTACATTCACCGGAATAAATTCGCTCACTACAGGGGCCTCCTGTGTGTCTACCTGATTAAATTCACTCGGTTTTACCTGCACCAAATCTTCGCGTTGTAAATATTCAAATCCGAGCAAGCGGAATATATAATCTACGATAGAAGTAGAGCTCTTAATATTCGGATGGCCTTCTACCATTCCACTGGGTTCGAAACGGGTGAATGCAAATTTGTCTACAAACTCTTCCAAAGGCACACCGTATTGCAAACCAACAGAAATGGCAATGGAGAAACAGTTCACCAGGGAACGGAAACTTGCACCTTCTTTGTGCATGTCAATAAAAATTTCGCCCAATGTTCCGTCATCATATTCTCCGGTGCGAACAAATATGGTTTGTCCCCCAACTTTACCTTTTTGTGTAAATCCTTTGCGTTTATTCGGCAGTCTTTTCTTCTCTACAATATTGGACAACTGACGTTTGAATTTGGTGTCGGGACTTTCGTTCAAAATGCGTTTTGCTGCTTCCAATACAATTTCTGGAGTAAGGTCTTCTGCAAAACGAATTACTTTACCTTCCACCTGTGCTGGTGCATCGGTTTTTGCTCCAGCTTTTTCAGTGGATTCGCTGGTTTCGCTTTTATTGCTCAATGGCTGGCTCAATTTGCAACCATCGCGGTAAAGTGCATTTGCTTTTAATCCAAGTTTCCAGCTCAATTCATAACAACCTTTGATATCATCTTCATTGGCTTCATTGGGAAGATTGATGGTTTTGCTGATTGCACCGGAAATAAATGGTTGCGCAGCAGCCATCATGCGAATGTGTGCATTTGCATGGATAAAACGAACTCCAATATTTCCGCATTTGCTGGCGCAATCAAAAACCGGATAATGCTCTTCTCTCAGGTGCGGTGCGCCCTCAATGGTCATGGTTCCGGTTACATAATCATTTGCCAATGCAATTTCTTCCTTAGTAAAACCAAGTGCAGAAAGCATGTTAAATCCGGGGGCATTATATTGCTCGGGTTTCAATCCCAAACGCTGCAAAGTATCTTCTCCCAGGGAGAATTTATTGAAAATAAATCCGATTTCAAATGCACCTGCTGCTTCAGATTCTATTTTCTCCAGATCCACATCTTCAAATCCTTTTGCACGAAGCGTGTCGTGATTAATGGAGGGAGCACCATTAAAAGTCTGATATCCTTTCGCATAATTTACAATCTCGATGATTTCTTGTTCTGAATATCCGAGATTTTTCAATGCAACCGGTACAGTGTGATTTACAATTTTGAAATATCCGCCACCACTTAATTTTTTGTATTTTACCAATGCAAAATCCGGTTCAATTCCGGTAGTATCACAATCCATCAAAAGTCCGATGGTACCTGTTGGTGCGATAACGGTTGACTGTGCATTTCTGAAACCGTATTTCTCGCCCCACTGCACTGCTTTATCCCATGCATTGCATGCAGATTTCATCAGATAATCGGGGCAATATTTTTCATCGATGCAAACCGGTTTAATTCCCAAACCTTCAAATGCCAGGGGTGTATTGTATGCAGCATAGCGGTGGTTGCGAATCACACGCATCATGTGTTTTTTATTCTTCTCGAACATGCGGAACGGACCTTTTACTGCTGCCATTTCCGCGCTGGTAGCATAGGAAATTCCTGTTAAAATTGCAGTAATTGCTCCGCAAATTGCTGTGGCTTCTTTGCTGTCGTATGCAATTCCTGCTGCCATTAACATGGAACCCAAATTTGCATAACCCAGACCCAAAGTGCGGTAATCATAGCTCAATTGTGCTACTTCCTTACTTGGAAACTGTGCCATCAATACACTTATTTCCAAAACGGTAGTCCAGATTCTGGTTGCATATTCAAAACTTTCTACATCAAAAGCAGAAGTATCTTCATTAAAAAATTTGCGCAGGTTTAAAGATGCAAGATTGCAGGCTGTATTGTCCAAAAACATATACTCACTGCAAGGATTACTTGCGTTAATGCGCCCACCTTCAGGACAAGTATGCCACTCATTGATGGTATCATCGTACTGAACACCGGGATCCGCGCAGCTCCATGCCGCTTTACCAATTGCATCCCAAACTTCGCGTGCCGGCATTTTCTTCATGGTTTCACCGGTGCTGCGCGCAGTAAATTCCCAATCTTCGTTATTTTTTAATTTATCAAAAAATTTATTGTTAATGCGGATGGAATTATTGGAATTCTGACCGGATACGGTGTTGTATGCTTCACCTTCATAATCGTTGGAATAACCATTGGAAATAAGCGCAGCAACTTTTTGTTCTTCTTTCTGCTTCCAGGTAATAAATTCCATTGCTTCCGGATGGTCCAGATCCAGACAAACCATTTTCGCAGCCCTGCGTGTAGTTCCGCCACTTTTAATTGCACCTGCAGCGCGATCTCCAATTTTAAGGAAACTCATCAAACCGCTGCTGGTTCCGCCACCACTCAGTTTTTCACCTGCACCGCGAATCTTGGAAAAGTTGGTACCTACACCTGAGCCGTATTTGAAAATACGCGCTTCGCGAACCCACAAATCCATGATACCGCCTTCATTTACCAAATCATCATCCACAGACAAAATAAAACAAGCATGTGGTTGTGGACGCTCATAGGCAGAAGTGCTCTTCATGAGTTTTTCGGTATCGGGGTCTACGTAATAATGCCCCTGTGGCTTGCCAGCGATTGCGTAGCTGCTGTATAATCCTGTGTTGAACCATTGGGGAGAGTTTGGTGCACTCTCTTGATTCAACATGCTGTAAACGAGTTCTTCATAAAATACCTGTGCATCACTTGCAGAGGCAAAATATCCGTATTTCTCGCCCCATTGTCTCCAGCAATTTGCCAAGCGATGCACTACCTGCTTGGAGCTGGTTTCTCCACCAAGGCTACCGTCTTCTTTTGGAACACCGGCTTTTCGGAAATATTTCTGCGCCAGAATATCTGTCGCGACCTGGCTCCATCCTTGCGGCACTTCTACATTTTTCATTTCAAAAACCACGGATCCGTCTGGTTTTTTTATGACCGAACTACGCAGATCATAGGTAAATTGATCGAAAGGAGATACACCTTCCTGGGTATTGCGCCTTTTAAATTTAAGGCCATTCAGATTTACGGTAGTTTCTTGAGTCATATGATTTTTAGGTTGAGGGGTTTTGGTTTATGTTAAAATAACGTTAGGGATTCAAAACTATTTAAGCAAGCCTGTTTTTGGAGAATCGGTTTATCCACAGAAATTGGATTTAGCTTGTAACCGCTTACAGTTTACCCTGTTGAAAACGACAAAAAGCCTTGTTAGGGTTGGAATTACAGGTTAAATAATTGAAAATCAATGCGTCACATATCATTTAGGCCCCCATCTTTGTCAATATCTATATATTAACAAAAATCTGCCCCTGTTTGATTTGTTGGAATGTAAAATATTTAGGGTAGCCATTTTTGCCAATTCGGCCGCATTATTTTCTGTTTCTTTGCAAACGCATTTCATGGTATTCAGTTATCTTCAGGAACAAAGAAAAACAGGAAGCAAAACCCTTGCTGTATTGGTAGATCCGGACGACAGCGAAACGGCGGTTCGCAATGTTGCTGAAATGGCACTGATGCACGGCGTGGAACTTTTTTTGGTTGGTGGAAGTATTGTAACACGCGGGAATACCCAAAATTGCGTGGAACAATTAAAAAATCTGGGCGCCAGATATGTTGTCCTTTTTCCTGGAAATGAAATCCAGGTGGTGAATAATGCAGATGCCATCCTCTTTATGAGCCTGGTTTCCGGTCGAAATCCCGAATTCCTTATCGGCAAGCAGGTGAACGCTGCCGCATGGGTTCGCAAAGCGGGATTGGAAACCATTCCCACGGCTTATATGATAGTAGAAAGTGGCAAAATGACCAGTGCATTATACATGAGCCAATCCCTGCCGTTGCCATCCGATAAACCGGATATCGCAGCAGCCACAGCTATAGCTTCTGAAATGCTCGGTATGCGCGCATTCTACCTGGATGCCGGAAGTGGTGCTGAAAATCCGGTAAAAACCAATATGATCAAAAAGGTGCGCAACAGCATTTCCGGCGTCATCTTCATCGGTGGCGGCATAAGAAATGCCCCGGCTGCTGAAAAAGCCTGGACCGCAGGTGCAGATGTGGTGGTTATAGGTAACGGCGTCTTTGAAGACCCGGGTATACTCAAAGAAATTTCGGCAGTGTGTAATAAATTAAACACCACCCGTCAAGAATTCTAAAATTCATGTGGCTGTTACCATTTAAAACCTATTACCTGCGTTCAACCCTTACCAGGAAAGAAATTGAACAGAGAATTCTTCAAATCACCTTTCTCAGTGATCAGGGGTACAGAAAAACAGACAATTCAAAGAAGTATTTTTATGGAACCAATTCCGATGAATTGTTTTCTCTCCAAACCATAATAGAAAATGTAGACCTGGTGCCATATGCTGATGGAGAAATAAAAGGGGTTGACGACGATACTTATATCTATTTGGACTTGAAGGCATTTAAACACCAGCGTATATTTCTGGTGTTGATTTTATTTGCACTGGGCGGTTTGATTTTTCTCAGCTCTCAGATTTTAGAATATAAAACTGCAGTTTTTTCAAATCTGCCTTTCACTATTGCCTGGATTATGATTTTGGGAATTGGAGGTTATATCGGCTTCGCTTGTAATCGCTTCTGGAAACTGGTGTATCCGAGTCTCAATTTTTTTGAAGTTCTGCTGGATGCGGAAACCATAAAATACAGTGAAATCCCTATCGTGTTTCGAATCCGATAGTTATTTCAGAATTTTCAATAAATCTTCTTCCATACTTTTTCGCGTAACCTCAAAAATATGTCCGATTACTTTTCCATTTCGATAAATGGCAATGTCGGGAATTGGCGCTTTGGTCCAACCGGTGGCAAAATCCGGATAAATCGCTTTTTTATCCCGGTCTACCCGGTAATACTCCAAACTATCCGCCGATAGTCCGGAATAGTAAAGCACCTTGCATAATTTGGGCAATTCGCGCCTGGTGTCCGAACACCAGTTGCCACCAACTACTTTTATGGAAACTCCGGAAATCCTCCTGCGCAATTTGTGTATGGTCTTTTTATCCGGATGGTATTGAATAAACGAAGAATTGAATTCCGCAGAAAATTCCGCAGCCCAACTCCTTTGTGCGCTATCCGCCGCAGATTGATCATATCGTATAACAGAATCTATTTTAACTAAAATGGCCGGATGGGCATTCTGATCCAACCTGAAATACAGATCTACCTTTGAACATTGCTTTGCCATGCCCACAAACATCAATGTACCCAAGAATAATTTCACCATGAATTCAATGTTCGAATTTCATGCAAAGATGCCAAAAGTTGTACCTTCGTTGCAACATTCATGGATTTGACGATTGGGCTGGTAAAGGCACCCATTGAAAAGGAACTGGCTCAATTTGAGCTGATGTTCAGGGACAATATGAAAACCACAGTGCCTTTGCTCGACACCATTATGAGTTATATTGTGAAACGCAAGGGCAAACAGGTTCGTCCCATGTTTGTGCTTCTAAGTGCAAGACTATTTGGGGAAATTAATGAACGTACCTATCGCGGGGCATCATTGGTGGAATTGTTGCATACCGCTACCCTGGTACACGATGATGTGGTGGATGAAAGCTACCAGCGTCGTGGTTTTTTTAGTATCAATGCACTTTGGAAAAATAAAATTGCAGTTTTGGTCGGTGATTTTTTATTGAGCAAAGGACTGTTGCTTTCTGTACAAAATAAAGATTACGATTTATTGGAAATTCTGAGTACATCGGTTCGTGAAATGAGTGAAGGAGAATTGTTGCAACTGGAGCGCGCCAGATTTATGGATACAACCGAAGAAATATATTTTGAAATTATCCGTAAAAAAACAGCTTCCCTCATTGCAAGCTGTTGCCAGATAGGCGCTGCAAGCACCGAAAGCAAACCTGAGGTTTTGGAAAAAATGCGGTATTTTGGAGAATTAATTGGCCTTGCATTCCAAATTCGCGATGATCTGTTTGATTTTGGAGACAATAAATCCGGGAAACCCGCTGGTATTGATATCAAAGAAAAAAAACTCACTTTACCCATACTCTACGCCATGTCCAAATCTCCGGTTTCAGAAGTGCGTGAAATGAAATCCCTGATCAAAAGTAAAATGGCCCAGAGCGACAAAATGCGCCATGTAATCCAATATATTTCCAAATACAACGGTCTGGAATATGCGCGAAATAAAATGACAGAATATCGGGATCGCGCTTTTGATGTGCTGGACGAAATTGCTTTGGAAAATAACAGTAAAAATCAGATGAAAAATCTGGTTAATTTTGTAATAGACAGAAATAATTGATGAAGGCCATAATAGCAGATAAAACCATAGAACTGGAAGAAAAAGAAGGGCTGTGGCTTCCGATAAATTCAGAAAATATATCCATACAAAAGTTGGAAGATGGCAAATTGTTTTTGCTGGTAAATGGAAGAACCTTTACCGCTACATTGCTATCTGCAGATACGGGTGAAAAAACTGTAGAATTATTACTGAACAATAAAAAATACAAAGTTCAATTAAAAGAAGCCTTGGATGATTTGCTGCATTCCATGGGTCTGGATAAGGCCATTTCAAAAGGTGCAACTTCCATAAAAGCACCTATGCCGGGTCTGGTACTCGAAGTTTCTGTAGAAGCCGGAGCTACAGTATCCAAAGGAGATAAAGTGTTGGTATTAGAAGCCATGAAAATGGAAAACGTAATTAAATCTCCGGGTGATGGAATTGTGGCCCGAATATTGGTTAATAAGGGTGAAACCGTAGATAAAAATCAGGTATTAATTGAATTTTCATGAAAAAAACCTTGTTGTTTTTGAGTTTTATTTTTGTTGGCCTGGCGCTAAAGGCACAGGATACCATGCCCAAGCCGGCTACCAAAATCAATGATAAATCCGGACTTCTCAAAACAGAAGAAATAACAACACTTCAAACTGCAATTGACAATTTCGCCACCAACCGCAAAGGGAATGCATATATTCTGATTCTGGACTCATTGCCTAAAGGCCAAAATATTCTCGCTTATTCCAAAGGTATTTTCAAAAAATGGGAATTAAACAATTCCGGGGTGGGACTCAATTTCATCATTATCTATTCCAGAAAAGAACATGCCGTTCGAATTGAAGCCAGCGATAAAGTTATTGCATTGGTAACAAAAGACTATCTCCAGAATGTGACCAACAAAAGCATGATACCTTATTTTCAGAAAAAACAGGATTATGCAGCCATAAAAAGAGGACTTGAAATGGTCATTCTCAAAATAGAAAATAACGAATAGTGACCGGATTATTCCAAAATAAATCCAATACCCTTTTCTATTTATTATTGTTTACTTATGGCTTCTTAGGCTGTTTGCATTTGCAATCTCTGCCTATTGCCTGGACCGATGAAGTGATGAATCTGGACCCGGCACTGCAATGGCACAAACATGGAATATACAAAGGATTTCTATGGCCAAATCAAGGTTCCGATCACCTATTTCTCTCCTACCCCCCATTGATTCAGGTGTTTCATATTGGAACCATGTACCTGCTTCCATTTGATATTTTCTGGATGCGTTTGCCGTTCCTGATTCTCCACCTTACCACCATTTGGATGGTATATCGAATTGCATTTTTCTATTCTAAAAATAATTTACTCGCATTGCTTTTGTCGGCCTTATTTATGTTTGATAAAGTAGTGTTTGAAATTTCGAGAAGCATGCGGGTAGAGGTTTTGGAAATGTTTTTAATTGCATCATTCTTTTATTTTAAAACCATAAAACCCAATATTATTATTCGCGCATTATGTATTGGGTTGCTCATAACCGCACACCTAAAAATGTGGCCCATAGCGCTGGTTATGTTCATTTTCAATTGGAAAGATGCCATTTCAATACGAGAAAAAATAACCGTCTTATTTTTATCCGCATTTCCATTGCTTATTTTTTGCTTCGCAATTCAGTTTCAATTTGAAGCATTGTATACGCAAATGTTTGTGCAGGCTAGCAAGCATCAGGCTGTAGGAAGTATTTGGGATAGATTAACTGCTGGTATTCTGCAGCGTTTTTGGCCGGTTTATCTGGAACAAATCTGGGTGATTCCCATTGCATTTTACATGCTTTGGCGCGCATTAAAACAAGTATTAAATGGCCAAAATTCAGTTGCATCCTGGTGTTATGTCATTGGATTTTTGTTCACTACCCTATTTATGGCCGGGCATTACAGATATTGGCCACCGCTTTATTTATGCGGAATAATCCTTTTATCTGCAGACCAAAATATTCATCAATATACCAAAAATCCGATGATTCAAAAATATGGAGTTGCATTAATCCTAATATTTTTACCTGGTTTTGTATTGCGACATTATGTGGCGGAATTACAACAAAAAGAGCGCAATCCTGCAATCGCTATTCAATGGCTGGAGACCAGTATCAGCAAAGAAGATAAGACATTGATTCTGGGGGATGCACTTGCATTTTACACCACAAAAAATCCAAATTGGGATTATGGAATGGAAATATATCCGCAAAATCTTCATCCGGAAAAATATAAAAAAATGTATTACCTGAGTCGCGATACTTTTTTAAACCAAAAGCCTTTTTCCTCTTACCCGGTAAAACATATAAAACCCCTGGGAATTATAAACCGGTTTGTGCGCGGAGAAACCTATGCAGGACTTCATCTTTATGAAATAACCAATTTGTCCCAATACCATTTATTGACCAAAAAATTCAGCAAGGATTATGAATAATATCCTTAATAGTATTTGAAATTCGTGCTTTAAAAAGGTATATTTATTTTGCAGTGCGGATATTCTGCAATCCGTAGCCAATCAGCTCATCGTAGCCCTGAGTCTGGTTCTTATGATACACCAATACCATATAATTATTTTCGGTTTCTGAATGCGACCCTTCGAAATAAGCGTTATCCAATTCTCCGCTTTCCTCATCCACCACCATATAAGAATAATTATAATATGCTTGCTTTAATGGTATTACCGCTTCGTAGGTTTTATTGTCTGCATTGTAATACAATTGAAAATCATTCTGTATACGCCAATCGCTGAGTTCTCCATACACATACACTTTCTTTCCTTTTATTTCTTCAGAATTTTTTAAAGTAAAATGCACGAAGCAATAGTCACTTTCACTATTTCCGCCCCCTGGGATTGGAATATCTTTGTTAAACAGCAAATACCTGCCGTTATAATCCGGCCAGTTCAGGTAGCGATCAAATCTCCGGGTTTGATCTGCAACCAGAATAATATGTTTTTGATTGGCGACATTAAACCGTTGTTTCACGTTTGCCGCACTCATTCGGAATGAACGGATATCAAAATAGCGGTATTCATTCAATCCCGGAAATTGATTTCCGAGCTGGTATTGATAATTGTAAGTTGTACCCTTAATGAATTGGGGTTTCAAATCCCGGATTGCGCTATTCCATTCTGCATCGCGCAGAATTACTGTTTTTAAATCGGTATATGGATTTGGAATGTTATAGGAATTGTTGCTGAGGTTAAAATTGAAATCCACTTCCTGATGGGTGGGTCTCAAATCTACCTGACTGCTTTGAATCACAGTCATTTCCACATTTCCCTTTGGATCTAAAACCATCATTCTTCTGCTGAGAATAATGTCTTTTTCATCATAATTTCTATACACAACCAGCAAATAATTTCCGCTGATTCGTGGGGTAGTTTGGGCGGTAGGAAGCAAAACGGAGTAATGCACGTATTGCATTAATGTTCCAGTGGAAAACGTCGGATTGGGCATGTTATCGAATCCCATGCCGTCGCTGTATTGGGTTTTTTGAATATTGCTGGGCTCCCAATTGGAGTTGCAATGTATAAATCGGAATTGGTAATAATCCATCTCGCTGATGAGTTGGTCAAATTCCAGGGATAACTGTTCTACTGCACCCAGATTGATAACCGGGAAGTTGAATCCGGATTCTGCCTGCGTGAACTGCACACTGCGAATATCCTTCTCATAGATATAATTTTCATAGCGCAGGGTAGTGTCTGCCGCGAACAAAGCACTGGCAAATAAACCGCTTAACGCAAGGAAGAAGACTTTCATTGGTACGTGATAAACTCTAAAACTATGCCAAAATACATCAAAATCTCCATTCTTACAATCCACCCACAACTTCAGGAACGCCGCTCCAAATCCAAGCGGATGGAATTATCAGACTTAAGGATCGCGTGGAATTATTTAACGCAAAACATATATTTGTGGTTATGGCCGGTTATCGATATTGTCTTTTATTATTTTTTGTTTTTCAGGGTATTTATTCAGCCAGTGCCCAATTAAATTCTGTTTTATTTCGATCTCAGGGTGAATTACCTGTAGAATTACTATCAGATGAAACCGAGAAATTTAAAAGTTATAAAGAACGCAAACAATCGAAGGAGGATGCATATTATTGGTCTCTTGTAATCACCCTTCAAAATATGATTGAGAATCATTTGATCATATACGGCAATGAAAGTCAGCAATATTTGCAGGGGCTTGTAGATAACATTTGCAAAGTGAACGGAATCCATAAAAAGATTCTGGTGTTTCAAATGAATAACACCGTCATTAATGCATTTTCCATTGAACCCGGATATATTTTTATAAGCACCGGGATGATAGCAAATATGGTAAATGAAGATAATCTCTTTATGGTATTATGCCATGAAGTGGCGCATATAACCGGCGAGCATAGCCAGAAATTTTATGATGTTAAAAAACAGATTGCCAAAAAGGAAGATCTGGAAAACATAAAACCTTCCGAAGAATTTATCAAAAAAATACTGAAATACAGTCGGAGGCAGGAACGGGAAGCAGATTCGGTTGGTATTCGATATTATCTTCGTACAGGAAGGGCTTCAAAAGGTGCAGTTGAAATGTACCACTTGTTGAATTCAGATTCCATGAATTCTACGCCCTCTGTCTATCAATTTTTTCAAACATTAGATTTAAATCCGGATAGCCTGAAATATTACCAGGTTTCCACATATAAAAAATTGGCATCGGATACCGTGGAAGATCCGGAATTGTGGAGTAGCCATCCCAGTCCAAAGAACAGGATTCAATTTATTCTAACACAAATTCATGAAAAACAGGATATTTCGTTGCCGGTTAAAACTGAAACATTTTCAAAAATACACAGGCAATGTCTTCTGAATTATGCCCTTTTATGTAAAATTCAGGGAGAATATTTAAATGTAATCAATGCCAATCAGTTATATGAGGCGCAATATGGGTTGGATACCGGTATGCATACAATACTTGCCAGTGCTCTCGCAAACGAAATGTTGTATTATATTTCTTCATCCATTCATAAAAAACGCATGTTACCCGACTACTATCCGCAACCGGGTACGGCCGCGGTTATTCAACGTATGAATGCCAGTGATTCCACTCTTGCTCACCGCATTATGGGATTGTATTTCTTCAAAAAAATGCAAACCGGGCAATGGAAAGGCGATATGGATATTTATGCTTCTGCAATAACTCTGGCGCTGCGTAAATCATCCCAACATCAAACACATTCTACTTTTACAATTATTGACAATTACCTCAATGCCACTTTAAAAGACAGCACCTATAATCCAGGAGCTGGTAAAATTGAAAATTCCGGATTGCTGGATCCCGCCGAGGATCAAAATCAAACCAAACGAAAAATTCTCTCCGATCAATCGAAGCGATTATTTATTGCCAATAAATCAGACAATATTACCGATACATTTTCAACAGTAAACTACTTTTCTGTTCATTACCTTTATTCCGGAAACAACACAAAAAAATTAAAGCAAAAACAAAAATTGATTCGTTATACCCAAAAAGAAATTAACAGAATCAATGAAATAACGCATTACCAGATTAATGATTCTTTTATCAACCGTGCTAATATGACTGCGGCAAGACTGAACCAATCTTATATTTATCTTCTCCTGAATGCAGAACGATACAACACGGTATATTCAGAATTTCCGCTATTGATGTTTTCTCAGGTGGAACAAATGGAAACATTAAAAAATCATATCGTGATGCGGGTTTTGGTTCTCGACGATATTTATAGAATTTACAGGCTTGCTGCAAGAAAATCCACACTTGTACTGATAAGTGTTCAGAAAGTAAACCAACCGGAACCCTTATATCTGTTTGTGCGAATCAATAAAGGTAAATTACTTCCGGGTGTTCTTGGTAATTATATCTATAGTGCGATGGTGGAGGCGCAAGCGAAATGAAAAATTGCATGATATTTTGCATGTTGTTCTTAATGTCCGGCTTGTCCACAGCGCAGTTCCATCCGGGTTTTCTCGGGAAAAAAAATACCATTGAACTCGGCTTTGCCGGTGTTCAGGTATTCAAAATTCATGAAGCTTTCACCTATAGAACTTTGTTTCAGAGAAACAACAGTTCACTTAAAATAATTCCTTTAATATCGTATACAAGAGTATTAAAACGTGACCTTTCTTTGCAAGCATCCTATACTTACATTTCAGAAAGAAATGTAAAATTCGACTGGACGCCGGATAACCTTAAAGAACTAGCCCATGAACAAAACCAATTTTACGGTGTAATGAGCAGGTATGGACAGAGCTATAGAATCAGACTTTTGTTGCATAATATGATAAAAGGTTATACCGCACCATTAGGAGGATATATGTTCCTTGGTTTTGTGCACCACAATTGGGTGAATTCTATAGACGAATTCACATGGTCCAGGGTAGAAAATATTCAGAATTCCGGAATTAAAAAGTACGAGGTATCACAATTTCCAACGTTTAAGGAAAACAATAAACGCACAACCCTGGAATTAGGTGGTGGCTTTAGTTTTATCACCGGCAAACGCAGTTTGCTTAATTTCTCCATTTCCGTTTATCCCACTTCCTACTTTACCGGTATTTTCAAAAAAAATTCATTTTACCCATCCGAAATTTCCTTCGAAGAAAACAAAGGTCCTGATGAATTCACAAAATCCTATGGGCATTTTTTGCTGGACTGTATGAAATCTCAAATGAATTTGTCATATGGGATATTGTTTTAGAATGTATCCCAATAATAGTTTTCAAGTCAATTCCAAGCTATTATGTGCAAGACAAGGCCGCCCGAATGAACTTATTCAAGAGGGCAGTGTTGCGCAAAATAGCTCAGAAGAAAATACATAGATTTTAGTAAATCGAATTGAATAAAAGAACTTTTGAGATACGTTCTAATTATATTGCTCCTATGCAAAGCTTTCTGCGGTCACCATCAGAAATTCTCTGATATTTAAATTTGGTTCCATAGGTGCTCTGAATCAGAAAATACCATTCATTGATTTTCTTAAATTTAATGATAGGATTTAAGGAAGTAAATTCTCTGGATATTCCAATTTCTGTGCAGCCATCCAACATGTTTTCTACCTGCGTAGCTCCTGAGCCGGTAAGAGTTCCATCACTGATATTAAAACCGATAAGAAGTCCATTAAATACAAAAAACATCACGTTTGCATTATTGGTGATAATAAATAAATTGTTCACAGCAATACAATTTTTAGGCACGGTAAATTTTCTCAAAAATTGCAGGTTGCCGGAATAAACGTGAATTTCTGGATACTGAAAGGCATAGTCTACTGATTTTATAAAGAAAAATCCACCAGGACCGGTACAAAACGCTCCGGGCTTGAAAGGCAGTGTAGCGGAATCTATTACCCTGAAATCGGGTGCGAGATATGTTTTTACCTTGTTGCCATTCAACATGTAAACACTGGCTCCCTGAGTAATAACCTTGTCTGCAGCATTCAATTTTAATTTATTGGGCAGCAGGGTTTTCATTTTAAAATCATAAATCTGGTAAAAACTATCTTCGGTAAGCAACATCACGTTAAAACCTCCAATATAATTGGCAAGACGTACTTTTAAGCCAAAATCCAATCGTTCTACAAATTCCATGTAATCACTTCGAATTATCGAAATTCCATTTGGATCTATTAGCCCTATTTTTTTGTCGATTGCAAATAAGCCAAAGGTTTCCCTGTTTACCGGAATATTGGGGAAAGCGTCTTTTAAATTAAAAGGATTGTCAAATTGGTACTGATTATAAACACTAATGAGATTCGGATCAAAATTCTGATCCAAAGGGAAAAATACAAGATTGCTGTTTATACCGGTGAAATCCTCGGGCCTTGGTTTAACATAGTGTACCTTTTTGCATCCCTCTATGAACAAGATTAAAAAAAGACTACTGTAAATATATTTTTTCATAAAAAATGCGACCTGTTTGATCCTTATATGCGATTAGATAAATTCCCTGAGGCAATTGATATTCCACATTTCCAGTGTACGAACCAATGAGAGTTCCGTTCAAAAGATACAAAGCGTGTATGTGGTATTCCGGATTTGAGATAATCAGTTTACCATCCATATTTTGATAAATTACCGGTTTATTTTTCCCTATTACAGGTGTTCGAACAGAAGCAATTTGTAAAGCTTTGGATTTGCCGGAAAAACAACCGGTACTATCCTTTCCCTGCACATAATAGGTAGCATCACCGGCATATCTCATCTTTGGAATGACAGAATTGAAAATGAAACTATCATTCCTGTTAAAATAATAGGTTACATTTTTTGTATATATTTTTGGCAATTCATTTGTGTACAAGGTATCCCTGTATTTGATGATTTCTGAAGCGCTATACACTATTCCGGGGCTGGTTCCCTGATACTCATAACTTGTCGTACTGCACCCGGTTTTAAGAAACTCCAACTTCAATTTGTTATTGAAATAATTCTTGGTATTGATGGTATATTGATATATCGGGTAATTTAATTCTTCTACGAATACATTGTTTTTATATATTCTGCACTTGTCATAAAATGAATTTTGTGGCCAGTTTATCTGAAGTGAATCCGACTCCGGCGGTCCATGCTGGCACCAATAGATCCCTGTGAGATTCAGGGGTTTTGGAAGTATCCCTTTTCGCAGATAGTAGCTGAAACTTTTTACGGAATTGACAGGAGAAAGAAAATTATCAAAGTATAAAAATCTGAAAGTAATCCTGGTTTCCGATTTAAGATTATAATAAAAGTTGTAGTTTATTTCACCATAATTGTATTGCCAGGACAATCCGGAGAACCATGCAGATGAGTAATTTCGATAAAATACACCATTGGTATCTATGGCAAAATAAATCGTATTCAGATTGTCGGATACTTCATAATTCACACCTATTTTCAATTTAAACACGTTGGGGTCGGACGGGCAACTATAGATTACCGGAATACTGTCTTTTAATTCTCCGCTGCTATTTATAGAATGAAACCATAACTTCTCAATTACACAGCCTGCTTTCTTTGTAGCACAATTGCTGCTTTTGGACGAAACTATGTTCACCGGAACACTAAACCTGGGCCCGGGTTTTGAAGACAAAAGCAATAGCGTATCTCCAGTCACCAGGAAGTTAGGAGATTCCCAGGACATGGAATTTTTATACCCCGAACTGTAAGGGACATAACATTCGTTTTTGAATGAATCGTTTTGAAATATACTGTAGGATTTGGAAATACCTGTAAGCCCGGCAACAACAAAATGACTGTCTATTTTTATAATATTTGCCCCTGTTCCTTTCCACCGGTTTTTGCTAGATACCAATTCATTCTCCACTACATTATTGCGCATTCTTAAAATTCCCGTATTCGAATTTTCAACATAGGCAAGTATGATTTCCTCTCCCTCGTGATAAATTCCTTTTATTGTTTTATTCAGATGAACACTGTTTAAACTTGTTTTTAATTCCAGATTATTGTTTAAATAATATGTGGCAAATGTGCTTCTGGATTTGAGATAGACCACCACAAGGGATGAATCAATGTAATGGAACTCAGGCCCTTCGGTTGCTGATACCGAACAACGATATGTTTTTTGGGCTTTTACTGTAAATTGCTCACTCAATTCTGTTATCATTAATTTTGCAGTAAAATAATCCTTGCTTTCATAAGTGGAAGCGAGTAATAAATTTGCATTGCGGGACAATCCCAATTTTGTACTTACCACATTGTAACCCGAAGGTGTACCATAGGATTGGTATTTGAGTACATTGAGAGAACTGTCATAGGCCATAAGCACAGATGAATCCCTCTTATTTCCCGTAAAATAAATTTTACCTGAATTCGCATGAAATATCAACCCATTTTGATCATAGGAATAGTCGAGTGGTAGTGCAATGGATTTAATAAAAGTAAAATTATTATCCACCAACACCAAACCATTATTGCAATAAATCAGGTATCGCTGCGATGAAATTCTATGAATTCCCAAAACAACAAATACACTCCCGTTTAAAGTGAGAATTCTGCTTTTTACTTGTTGCAGGTCTTTATCCAACTGAAATAATTCCCAATAATTGCCGTTTGAAACATCGGCGATTCCGACAAAACAGCTTTGATCAGCCTCATTTATATTAAGCCTGTTTAAAAGTACTTTGCCCGTATCGAAATAGGTGCCCTGAGCAAAGGAATACCCATAACAAAAAACAGAAATACAAAATAACCAAAAACGCATAAAGATTCAAATTTAAACTTGAGGATGAAAATTCCTAGATCTCATCCTAAAAGTTCTGTCAAAATGGTTTTTCGAATTTCTATTCCCTATTGCGGATTCTCTTCCATCCACTCTTCCATGGCATCTTCATAGGATTGTCGGGCCTTTCCAATTTGGTCTTCAATGTCCTGAAATTCTTTGGTTAATATTCCAATTTTCTCAAAGTCAATTGCTACATCCGGATCATTCAGGCTGGCTTCTACCTTCGCTTTTGCTGCATCCAGTGTTTTAATTTTAGCCTCCAGTTCCTCCATTTTCTTTTCCAATTGAACCATGGCATTTTTACTCACCTTTGGTATTGGATGTTCTCTTGGCTCCTGCTTTTTCTCTGCAGGCTTTTCCTTTTGTGGCAATACCAGCGTTTTATCCTTTTTGCGCTTTTCATACCACTCCTCCCATTCCTCATAAGTTCCGGGATATTCTTTCAGTTTATGATCTTCAATCCACCAGATTTTATTTGCCACATTGCTGATAAATGTCCTGTCGTGCGACACCAGTATAAATGTTCCCTTATATGCATTTAATGCTTCAGCGAGCACACTGGTACTGAACATATCCAGGTGGTTGGTAGGTTCGTCCAGCAACAAAAAATTCGCCTGAGTTAACAGGGTTTTTGCAAGAGCAATTCTGGATTTTTCTCCACCCGAAAGTACTTTTACCTTTTTAAAAACATCATCTCCGGTAAATAAAAAACAACCCAGAGTACCCCGCAATTCATTCTCCGAATATTCACCTCCAACTGTGGCCAATTCCTGTATCAGGTCATTTTTTAAATTCAGGGATTCTAATTGATGTTGTGCGAAAAATGAAGGTTCTACATTCCATCCGTTTTCAATATTTCCATCATATTTTTCGCTTCCGAAAATCATTCTCAGCAAGGTGGATTTTCCTCTTCCATTGGCACCGATCAAAGCAATTTTATCTCCGCGAATAATCTCACCTTCTGCATTTTCCAAAATATTTAAATCCCCGTAACTCTTCGTTACATGTTTGATATTTACGATGTGTTTTCCGGGAGTTACACGAATATTAAAGCGGATATTCAGATCTCTGGTTTCATCTTCCAGTACTTCTATTTTATCCAGTTTTTGCAACATTTTTACCCTGCTCTGCACCGCGGTAGCCTTGCTCGCTTTTGCTTTAAATCTCTGAATAAAACGCATTTGCTGGCGAATGAAATCCTGTTGGTTATCAAAGCGTCTTTGCATCATTTCATCCCGTTCTTCTTTTTGTTCCAGATATTGGGTGAAGTTGCCTTTGTAGTGAAACAATTGCTGATGTGCCACTTCCGCAACGTATTCAATAGTGCGGTCCAGAAAAGTTCTGTCGTGACTCACAATTACATATGTACCGCGGTATTCTTTTAAATATTCTTCCAGCCATTGTATGGTTGGCAAATCCAGGTGGTTGGTAGGTTCATCCAATAAAAGCAAATCCGGTTCTTCTACCAAAAGCATGGCCAGCATGGCCCGCATGCGCCATCCACCGCTAAATTGGTTTAATGGTTTTTGAAGGTCCGCTGTTGCAAATCCAAGACCTTCCAAAATTTTCTCGGCATTCGCCTCCCAGTCGTATCCTCCCAGATTCCCGAACTGATCCTGTAATTCGGTAAGCTTTTGAATGCTTTTTTCATCCGGGGTATGTTCAATATGATCCAGTATCCTGTGAATTTCTTTATCCAATGCCGCTAAATCTTTGCGCCCTTCTAGAACAACACGCAAAACGGAACTGGTATAATCAATACTTAAAAGATCCTGGTTTAAAAATCCGATTTTAAGGTCCGAAGGTTTGGTGAGCAACCCTTCCCTAAGTTCATATTCACCGGTTACAATGCGCAATAATGTGGACTTGCCTGTACCATTTAAACCTACCAGTCCAATTTTTTGACCCGGTTTAATATGCCAACTGGCGTTTCTGAAAAGGTACCTTCCCGCAAATTCAAAAGAGAAATCTGTAAGCGCTAACATCTGCCGCAAAGATAAGCAGGTTGCCACTTTCCGTAAATATACAAGTGTAATTTTCCCGGTTTTATGCGGGATAGCCTATTCCGGCTGTAAGTAAAAAGTTTTGTTTGGCATAGATATTGTTTTTTAATTGGGACATTCAAAGAAATTAGAAATATGAAAAGGATTATTACACTTGCCTCCGCTGTTGTTATCTGCTCTGCAATTGCATTTGCTCAGCCAACAGCCGTTAAGAACGATTCAAAACCGGCAAATGCCGCCAACCAGAACGAATCTATTAAGTGGGCAAAAACCAGTCATGACTTCGGCACCGTGGCTATGGGACCAAAAGCTGAAGTAACTTTTAAATTTACCAATAACAGCAATGCTCCTGTAGTAATCAAATCTGCAAATGCGAGCTGTGGTTGCACCACCCCATCTTACACCACCACCCCTGTTATGCCAGGTGAAACCGGTGATGTAAAAGCCAGCTATGGCACTGAAGGCCGTCCTGGTTATTTTCAAAAGACCGTTACCGTTACTTTCGACAATGGTGTGATCACTACTTTAACCATTCAGGGTACAGTAGCTACAGACACTCCTGCGAAAAAAGACAACGAACTGAAATAATCTAAAAAGGATTCGGGTATGATAAAAGCGTTATTCTTTGGTCTGGCTACATTGGCTTTTGGATTTGTTTCCGCACAGGATCAAAATCCGCCTGCAGCCACCAGCGGTGCAAAAATTGTATTCGCAGAAACTTCACATAATTTCGGAAACGTTATTGAAGGTGAAATAGCGCGATACGAATTCAAATTCACCAATACAGGAACCGAACCTCTAGTGTTGCAAAACGTACAGGCAAGTTGCGGTTGCACCACTCCAAAATGGCCCCGCGAACCCATCGCTGCTGGCGCTTCTGCGGTTATTACTGCAGAATACAACAGCAATGGTCGTCCCGGTACCTTTAACAAATCCATTACCGTAACCAGCAATGGCGGTGAAGTGGTTTTGCATATTAATGGTCTGGTAGTACCGGAACCATCAAAACCAAAATCACCTGTGATCATTAAGGGGTAATTATTTTAATAATTCTGATAAAAAAAAGTGGAGCTTTGGTTCCACTTTTTTTATGCAACGAATTCACTTTAATCCACGTCCATATGTTACTTATAAAGAAATGGCACAAAATTGGTTGTATACAATTCGAATGAGAAAACTGTTACTCTTATCCGTTTTTGTAATGTCTCTCCAAACTGCGAAATCTCAGGACTTCCCGGAAGGCATTACCTCTATGGGTAAAGACACCGTATACACTCCTGAAATTTTAAAGGGAGACACTGTGGAAGTAGTTTTTTACGTGGCAAATCTGGGAAAAAAACCATTCTGGATTTTTCAGGTTTATGCCTCATGCCAATGTACCTCCCCGCAGTATGCCAATGATACTTTTGAACCGGGAAGAAGAGATTCAGTGGTTTTGTTTTTTCATTCCAAGAATACCGAAGACGAATTTTTTGAAAAATATGCACTGGTTTTAACACCTCTTGGTGAAAAGGGTTTTTATATTAAAGGCCATATGATTACACCAAAAGAAGGAGAAAAAACAAGACCCAGAAGAAAAATCAGAATTACCAATTTAAACTGAATATGAAAAAAAGTATCTTGTTTCCGCTTTCAGCAATCACTATGAGTTGCGCCATCTTATTTGCGGGAACCGCCTTTGTTAAACCAAAACAAACCGGTGTGGTATGGAATGAAACTACCCATAATTTTGGTGATATAAAAATTGGACCCGCAGCTGTTGCAAAATTCACTTTTAAAAACAAAAATAAAGAAGCCATGACCATTCAGTCTGTAGAGCCGGGTTGCAGCTGCACTGTGTCTTCATTCACTTCTGAACCGGTGCGTAAAAACAAATCCGGGTCGGTAATTGCAACGTATAAAACAGAAGGACGTCCGGGATTTTTCAAAAAATTTATAAAAGTCACTTTCACCTCCGGCGCAACTGCAGAATTAATTATTACGGGAAACGTGGTTCAGGAACCAAAGCTCTGACCAGTTTTAAAAGTAATTCAGAAACTTCGCAGAAAACAATCCCAATGTACCTCCGGTATGCAGGAAAATTACTCTTTCTGACTTTTTAATTTCACCGGTTTCATACATTTTTTTTATGGAAAATAATGCCTTTCCGGTATAAACCGGGTCAATCAGTATTCCGGTTTCCGCAATAAATGCTTTCACAAATTCCATCAATTCATCGTTCACTTTAGCATATCCACCAAACTCGTAACCCACTACCAGATGGGTGTTTTCGTGATTCACCATTTTTAACACCTCCATTTGTTCTGCTTCATTTTTTAATACACAAACACTTTTTATTTTGGTGTTTTCAAACCGAAGGTCTTTCTGAATACCGGCAGTTAATCCTGCAGAAGTTGTTGCCGTGGCACTTGCATGAAACAAATAGTCAGGAGCAAAATCCAGTTCCTCCATAACTTCGGAAACACCTTGCTGGCCGAGTTCTCCTGACCCGCCTTCCGCAACATAATAAGACTCAGGAATCTCACCGAAATGCTCGAAAAATAATTCTGTTTTTTTATTTCTGAATACCTCTCTTTCCACCGGAATAAATTGCATTCCGTACCATTTTGCCAATGCCAAATAATGATTTTCATTCCCCGATAATTCATCTCCACGAATAAAACAGGTAGATTTTAATCCCAAAGTTGCACAAGCACAGGCCACTGCAACCATATGGTTGGAATAGGCACCACCATAGGTAACCATTCGGTTACACCCCTTATCCACGGCGTCCTGCACGGCATATTTTAATTTCCGCCATTTGTTGCCGGAGACTATGGGATGTATCAAATCATCTCGCTTGATATAAAATCCCTGCGGACTACCCAGGCAATTCGGACTCCATTTTTCCAAAACAGAATTAGAAGTGCGAAATGGATGATCCAACATTTTATTTACTTGCGAATTTATTCTCCAAGCAATTCCTTCAGGGTGTTCACCGCCACAGCGTGATATCCACTTTGGTATTGTTTGAAAATGGCTTTTGCCATTTCCTTTCCTTCCGGAGTTTTAATCAGTTCTTTATAAATGGGCAACAGGAATTTGCGGCGGCCTACATGCCCCAAAAACTGCTTCATTGCTTCGTATGCCGGTTCATATTTATATCGTACCGAAAGCACGAACCAATCGCAAAGAATTTCTGAATTTCCGCCGGATGAAAATCCAAATCTCTCATCCAGTTTTTGCATATCGGTTGCATGAAGTGCGGGTAAATTTCTGAGAAAAAACAACCAGTGATGCGTAGTGTACCCAGAAGTATCTATGGATTCCGGATTTTTATCTGTTTTGTAAATTTCTATGGATTTGGAAACCCTTTCCAGTTCTTTGCTCTTCATGCTTTCGCAGTTGGATGGAAGGCCTGGTTGAAAAATCCATTCTTCATAATTGATTTTGGATTTCCATTCCGGATTTTTATCCAATAAATTGGCATTTAAATACGCAATAAATTTTTCAGTTGTCATGGTTTGAAAAGCATGGGTTTTGAAATAATTTTTTAGGAATGTATCCCAATTATCCCTACCCACTACTTTTTCTATACTGCGCAGAAAAAACCTGCCTTTTTCGTATGCTATATCCGTAACACCATCATCCGGATTTCTGCCGTCCAGCTCGAGAAACAATTTGGTATCGTTCTTTTGTTCCGGATCTGCCATCATATCGTCAACAGTATGTTGTAATTCACCTCTGGCCAGCGTGGTGAGCATTTCTGCATAATCAAAACCATAAAGTTTTTCCATAATGCGCTGCTCAAAATACACGGTAAATCCTTCATTTAACCAGAAATCATTCCAGGTTTCATTGGTTACAAGATTGCCGCTCCAACTGTGCGCCAATTCATGGGCAACCAGACTTACCAAACTTCTGTCACCTGCAATTATGGTTGGTGTTGCAAAAGTTAATACGGGATTCTCCATGCCACCAAAAGGAAAACTCGGAGGCAATACAAGCACATCATACCTGCCCCATGCATATGGACCATAAAGCGCTTCAGCATTGTCTACCATACTTTGCATATCTGCAAATTCCCATGCACATTTATCCAGCATACCGGGCTCCGCATACACTCCGGTATTTCTGCCGAGATTGTGAAATTGAAAATCTCCAACTGCAATAGCCATCAGATAACTCGGAATGGGTTTATCCTGATGGAAATGGTAAATACCTTCTTTATTTTTTCCTGTGGGATTGCTGGCACTCATTACCGCCATTAAATGATTGGGTACAGAAATTTTAGCATCGTATGTAAATCGAATTGCGGGTGCATCCATTAAAGGAATCCAGGTTCTGGCCAAAATAGCCTGACTTTGGCTGAACAAAAACGGATTTTTCTTGTCATTGGTCTGCTCCGGACTCAGCCATTGCAGCGCCTCTGCATCCGGATGAGTTTTGTAAAACACCTGCACTTTTTTACTACTATCGTCGATGGGAATCACCAGAGCACTTCCCAACACCGTATCATATTCTCCAATTTCAAAACCTACTTTTTTGCCGTCCACCTGTACTTCGGAGATGTCCATATTTTTATGGTCCAGAATTACCTGATTTGCGGATTGTTTGTTTTCAATGTCTAAAATGGCAGAGCCCGACAAGGATTTGGTTTCAAAATCGACTTTAAGGTCCAGGGAAATGTGGCGGATCTGTACCGCATCATAATTCCCGTAGGTATGGTTTTTTACTTTCATTTCTTTTTTACATGCGGTTAAGAACATTCCGGCAAGCAGCGGAACAGCCAAGATTTGCTTCACAAGGGCAAATTTGCGAAAAAAACCGACATTTGCTTAACTTTGGTCTAAGTTCTTATGAAGGTTATCTATTTGTTTTTATTAATTATTTTTTCGTCAAGTGCATATGCAAATGCAGGTTTTGCCAAACCCGACTCCCCATTTACGGTAATTAAGTCTTTGGGATTTGAATGTTATGTGTTGCAAAACCGTTATTCAATTTCAAATACAGCGGATTTTTTATCTCTGCATCGTCGTCAGGAAATCCCAAATTTCGGCCCCGCATTGCCAACTGATTTTGAACATGGAAGGCGCTATTACCATACAGACACCAATGGTAATACGACCCTGTCTGTAAGCGGAATCAATTTCCCATTAAGAATTATGGAGGATTACGGACACTTCAATTTCTACAAAAACTTTTCTATTGTGAACAAAAAGAAAATGCATTTTGCATTTCAATTTGGGGCATCTTATTCAATGTCATCAACTTTTCTTGGAAAATTCATTACGGAAACCCACGATCGGGATTCATTGAGGTCTTATGATTTATATAGATTTACAGATACCAGCCACGAGATTTCATTTTATCACAAAGTCCATAGAATTGGACTGCACTTTGGGGGCGAGTTTTCCTATAACATCACCCGTCGATTTTCATTGGCCTCAGGAATAAGGTTTAGTATTTATGTGCCTTTGTCAGACCAAACAATTGTGTCGTACTATGGTTATCACGGATGGTCAAAGTATTATTATTCGCCAGGGAGAATTTGGCATGAGTCTCCATTCCCGGTTATTCCAAATCCATTTAACTACGACACTCCGAATGGTCAATTTTATGCAATTATGTATCGAAAAATCCAGTTATTGTCGGATATGAATTTTTATATCAAACCGACATTTCGGCTTTTTAAAAAAAATACCGTTTATTTTCTTCTGGGTTTCAACAGTTATTTAAATTATGCGACTCAAACCCACAAAGCATTTTTCAACGGTGCGATGTATGGGCTTGGTTTTAGCAGAAAAATTGAACCGAAATAATCTTATTGCACAAACCAAATATTTCCATATACCTTTGCATCCACATTCGGGGTGCTTAAGGACCAAATGGTCTGAATGCTGAGATCAAACCCGTTTACCTGATCAGGATAATGCCTGCGCAGGGAAATGTAGTTTCCACTCATTTAGCATTCCGGTGTGCAACAAACACATCATGAAAAAAGGAAGTATGCTTTTATTCGGCATCCTCATCACAGGAATGCTCGCAGCACAAAAAACACAGATTAAAGTTCGCAGTTTCAATGAATTTCCACTTCAGGAAATTGAAGTTTATTCCGGACAAAAATTACTTGGGAATTGCGATGCAAATGGATTTTTTGGAACTGACAATAATTTGGTTGTTTCCGGAATTTTATTGCAACGAAATCAAATCCATTTAAATTGGGAACTTATAGATTCCGCCGTCGCAAGAACTGCATCCGGTATGGAATTAAAAACGTATAATATTCAAATTCTGCCCGATAAAATTGAAGAGGTTTTAGTGAGAGCCACCAGAGCCTCCGATAAAGATCCATTCGCGAGAAACGAAGTACAAAAAACCGATTTGGAAGTGCAGAATACAGGACGTGATTTGCCTGTAATGCTCCAATATCAGCCTTCCGTAATCACAACATCCGATGCAGGAAATAGTGTGGGTTACACCGGTATTCGGGTACGTGGCAGTGACGCAAGCAGAACCAATATTACAGTAAACGGTGTCCCTATTAATGATGCTGAAAGCCAGGGAACTTTTTGGGTGAATATGCCGGATCTGGCCTCATCCGTACAAAACATACAGATTCAAAGAGGTGCCGGAAGCAGCACCAACGGAGCCGGTGCATTTGGTGCTACTGTAAATATTCAAACTGCTACAGGATTTAAACCCTATGGCAATCTGAGCAATTCCTTTGGCAGTTATGGTACACAAAAATCCACCTTATCTACCGGAACTGGTCTGTTACAGGGACACTGGACCATGGACATGCGCCTGTCCTCGGTAAAAAGCAATGGATATATAGACCGCGCAAATTCTAACCTTTCCAGTTATTTTGTTAGCACTGCATATTACGGCCGGAAATGGTCGTTGAAATTTCTCCATTTCTCAGGTTCTGAAAAAACATATCAGGCCTGGTGGGGAATTCCAAGAGAAAAATTATCCGGTACAGATTCCGCTTTAAAAAACCATTATTTCAGAAACGCCGGTTTGGATTATACTTATCGCAATTATTCCGATTCTGTAAATCTGTTCCGCAGCAATTCCAGAACGTATAATTATTATACCTATGAAAATGAAACGGATAATTACAAACAGGCACATTATCATCTTTATTTTAATTACAATTTCAATGTAAAAAACAGCTTGAATGCAACCCTTTACAGAACCAACGGGGCCGGCTATTTTGAGCAGTGGAGACCCTTGGATAAATTGAATAAATACGGCATGCAAAATGTAATTTTCGGATCCGATACTTTTGACAGATCTGATTTGATTCGGCGCAGGTGGCTGGACAACACATTAACAGGTTTTATTGGAAACTACAGGTATTCCGGTAAAAAATTACAATTGACAGCTGGCGCGGCTTACAGCCAATATCTGGGGAATCATTTCGGAGAACTTATCTGGGCAAGACTCGCACCGGGCGCGGAATACCAGGGGCACTATTACGAAGCAACAGGGGATAAATTCGACGGAAATATTTTCGTTAAATCCAATTACTTATTAAATCCAAAAACAAACATTTTTGTGGATTTACAATATCGAAAAGTGCACCATGAAGGTTCAGGACTGGACAACGACCGCAGACAAATTCATTTCCGTGGTGACTATGGTTTCTTTAATCCAAAAGCAGGTATTTCCTATACAGATACAAAACTGGGAATGTTCTATTTATCTGCTGCAGTAGCGAATAAAGAACCGTCCAGAAGTGATTTTACAGACAACCCCTATTCCAAAACTCCAAAACCGGAATCCCTGCTGGATGTAGAATTGGGCTGGAATCTCAAACGAAACAAATGGAATTCAGCCATCAATTTTTATTACATGGCCTACCAAAATCAATTGGTGCCAACCGGTGCAGTTAACGATGTGGGCACGCCGCTTAGAACCAATGTAAAAGAGAGTTACAGAGCCGGACTGGAACTCACGGGGGCCTATGTTTTCAGTTCCAAATTCAGTGTAAATGGAAATATTACATGTAGCCAAAATCAAATAAAATCCATTCAAATAGTTACCATGGATTATTTCGATGGATCCACAAAAGATACCACCCTGAATCAGGTTCCAATTGCTTTTTCACCTGCAATAACTGCAGCCATTTCGCTGATTTATTCACCGGGTAAAAATTGGAGCATCTTATGGAACCATAAGTATGTAGGGAAGCAATATCTGGATAACTCAGGCGATGAAGATAAAACCATTAAGGCCTATTATTTCTCAGAACTTTGGATCAACAAACGCTGGAATTTTAAGAATTTTTACATCGATGGAAAATTCCAGGTGCTGAATATGTTTAATACCTTGTATAACAACAACGGGTATACATTTGAATACAAATATGCGGGTGCATTAACCCGTGAAGTATACTTATTTCCTTCTGCTCCCCGGAATTTTATGGCAGGTATAGTATTGGGATTTTAATGCCAGATTCCCAATTGTTTTAACATAGTATCTGCCATGGGCTGGCGGATTTCCGGATTGGGGCGGTTATTCACTTCCGGATGGATTTCAACCAGCTTATTTGGATGAAGTGCTTTGCAAATACTTTCCGCAATTTCGCGTCTGAGTTCTGCATTCAAATGTTCCGTAGGGTACCATTGGTCTGTGTATTGTACACTCCGCGAATTCTTGTAATTATTGATAACGGTAGCACCCATTTTCGAATACCTGTTGGCCAGAAAATCTGCATTGTAATCCATGTATTGAATCAATCGGTTTCCGTACAACAATTGTGCATAATCCCTGCTGGCGGGTAAAAGATGAAACAAAAGATTTACACCTTGTTTTTTGCATTTTTTAACCATCTGATCCAGATCCTGAACCCTGTCATTAGATCCGTCCAGTATAAATGCAAATTCCTTGATATAGGCATCTGCCATATGTCTCCACTTCTCCGGCCTGTCTGAATATGCAACTTTTTCCAGCCATTTTTTCACCGTACCATCCGGATTTTCAAAACCATTTTTATTTAATGCTCTGGTTCTCCAATATTGAAATTTCAGGCGCTCTCTTTCCATTGGATTTTTGTTGTCATAATAATGCATACTCAAAAATATTCTGGTGAGTAAAGGCAATCTTTGAGAATAAAACAACGCTTCCTGCTGGTTGCTGGCTTCATTTCCACTAAACATGGCTGAAGGCCCGCAGGTTCGCATATTCAGCGTGATAACCAAAGTTCTTTTCCTGCCGTCATCGGGCAACAAATTCAGCATTTTTAAAAACAATCCCGGATGAAAACTCTCATGCGTGATGGATGTAATTTTTTTATCAGGCAAATACATTTGCATATAATCACTGATAGAATAGGTGAAAGTATCCGTCCAGGGATTAAAGCTGGTATTGCTGCTTTCACCCATATATACAATTTCTCCGTTAGCAAAAGCTGTATCTATTTTGCCTTTTACTCTGGAGTATTTTGCCACATCTTTTGGAAACTGATATTTGCTGTAGAAAAAATTAGCAATAAAAAACAATCCAATTGCAAATAAAAAACGCCACAATATTTTCTTTATAATGTCCATCAGAATTGAAAATATACAAATGGATGATTAATTGCTCCACCCAGGAGCCATACACATAAAATCATGGCTGAATAGGCGGCCCAACGTATACTGAAATGAAATTTTTGAAACCAGATGTCTATGCGTTCTCGCACTATAAATAAATCCAAAATGATAAATACCGCAAGCAAAATCAGAACAAAAACCGGAATATGTAGTTGTAAAGAACCGGCAGTGTCGCCCAAAAGGGAGTGAAAAACTTCGGAACTCTCGGGTATGGTGCTGCTGCGGAAATACACAAGCGTAATCATAAACAGAGAGAATGTTTTTAATTGACGAAATCTATCCCAAACCTGATTTTTCAATTTGATCTTACTAAAAATAAATCTGTCAAACAAATACAAAACGCCCTGAGAAACACCAAATAAAATCATAGTCATATTGGCGCCATGCCATAGCCCGCTGGTAAAAAATACTATCATTACCGCAAACGCCAAAACCAACGGTCCGCGCTTATTACCGCCAAGAGGGATAAATAAATAATCGCGAAACCAGGTACTCAATGAAATATGCCAGCGATGCCAAAATTCCGGAATACTTTTGCTTACATATGGTTTGTTGAAATTATCCATGAGTTTAATTCCGAACAACAAAGCACTTCCCTGTGCTAAAAGTGAATATCCGAAGAAATCTGCATATACCTGAAATGCAAATAAAAATGTTGCCAGCCATGTACTACCGGCTGTATAAGCTGCATTATTCTGATAATAAGTATCTACAATTTCCGCTAAGTTATCCGCAATACAGACCTTTAAAAATAGTCCGTATATCAACAAGCGGGCAGCATTGCGCAAATCCTCCCATAAGGGCTGGTATTTGGTATGCAATTGATTATACAGATGATGAAATCGTTCAATAGGACCTGCCACCAATTGCGGAAAAAAGGAAACAAAGGACATAAATCTCAGGAGGTTCTTTTCCGGAACTTGTTCTCCGCGATATACATCCATCACATAACTGATGCTTTGAAAGGTATAAAAAGAAATTCCTGCCGGTAACACATATTTGCCCAACTCAATCATCCATGCGGTGAAATTGCTGTCATACAATTTTTTGGCGATGGGAGTATCGCCCATCAAAAAGTCGAAATATTTAAACATGAACAGCATGGCAATATTGCTGCCTATGCTGAGCCATAACCAGATTAGTTTGTTTCGCTTAACTGTAGTTTTATAGATCTGCAATCCACAACTAAAATCAATTACAGTAGTAAGCGCCATCAGACCTGTAAATTCAATTTGCCAGAAGCTGTAGAATACATAACTGGCCAATAGCATCCAATACCAGCGAAACCGGAATGGCAAGGCAAAATAGGATAGCCAGACCAAGGGCAGGAATATCCAGTATGGGATGGAATTGAATAACAAGTGTTTGCAATTTTACTATTAAATCGGCTTTTTCCCCAAGATTGAAGGAATTTTGGGAGGGATTAAAGAAATTTTGTAAGATTGTAAAACCATGGATCAGTCCGGAAAGTTTTCGCCAAATGCAAGACTGGCAGTTGTATTGCGCCAAAAGGGCTCTTCCTGGAAAAAGTTCTTTCTGGGTTTTATAACCCACCCCGCCTATTTGATTATCCTCATTTCCAATATTTCCATATTTTTTCTTCCCGGTCTGGACCTCAGGCATAATGCCCACAGTTTCATTTATATATATCTATTTCAGAGTTTATTGATTGGACTGGTGCATATCATAAAACTCAATTTCTACCGCTTTGCTCCGGCCAGTAGAAGCACAGACTGGAAAAATCCACATGCCATATCCATATTTTTTGCAGTGCATTATGGTTTTTTTCATTTTATTTATTTTTTCTTTATTCCCCCTGAAAATTTGAATTGGAATGTTATTTTATACGGTACAGCAATTAATGGTACGGTGATTATTTATAACAGTTTCAGGCATTACCGTCAGGAGAGCGATGGCCATTATAACGCCAATGATTTTATGTTTTTGCCATACGTAAGAATTGTTCCTATCCATATTGCCGTAATTATCGGCGGTTTTCTCAGCGCATTAACCGGAAATTTTGTAGCTGTTTTTGTGGTATTGGCCATAATAAAAACCGCTATGGAATTGTTATTGGAATACATTCAAACCCTCGGTATTTCTTTTCAAAGCTTAAGTGAAATTTATCCAAACAAAAATGAATAAACCCGGTCGCGGAAAAATATTGGTTTCAGAACCTTTCCTGGAAGATCCGAATTTTCGCAGAACGGTAATTGTTATTGTAGACCACGGCACTGAAGGCACTGTTGGCTATGTATTGAATCACGAAACCGTGTTGCGGGTTGCAGATTTATTTGATGATTTTGAATCCGAAGAACCGGTATTTTTGGGTGGGCCGGTTGGTCAAAACAGCTTTCATTATTTACACAATATTGAAAATCTGGAGGGCACTACCAAAATCATGAACGGTGTTTTTTGGGGTGGAGATTTTGAGCAATTACAATATTTTTTAAAAGAAGATTTGAGTGGTGAAATACAAATTCGTTTTTTTGCCGGCTACAGCGGTTGGGCCCCCGAACAATTGGGGAATGAGATTGAACTAAAATCCTGGATAGTTGCGGAGGGAATGGAAAGCGATATTTTTGGGAACCCAAATTCGCTTTGGAAAAGAATTTTAGGTAGACTTGGAGGTGAATTTGCCTGGTTGGGTAATGCACCGGACGATGTGCATTTAAATTAAATTCAGAGAATTTTATTTACCACATCATCATTGCTGATGCCTTCAGCTTCTGCTTTATAGTTGCGAACCAGTCTGTGTCTCAATACATCTTTGGCAACAGCCCGTACATCATCCATATCCGGAGAAAATTTACCATGAGACAATGCATGGTATTTCGCACCCAATATTAAAAACTGTCCGGCACGGGGACCAGCACCATAACTCACATAATCATTTACAAAAGGATGTGCTCCTGTAGTTCCGGGACGTGTTTTTTGCACCAGATTAACCACATATTCAAAAACATTATCGGTTACCGGAACTTTGCGAACCAATTGCTGATATTGGCGAATTTCCGGCGCACTTATCATTTTCTGTGCACTTTCTCCGGCATCTCCGGTAGTGGATTTTAATATTTGAATTTCTTCTGCAAATGCAGGATAATCCAAAATAATATTCAACATAAAGCGATCCAGTTGTGCTTCCGGAAGCGGATATGTTCCCTCTTGTTCAATTGGGTTCTGTGTAGCCAATACAAAAAACGGATCGGGCAATTCATGGTGCACACCTGCGGTGGTTACACTGCGCTCCTGCATGGCTTCCAATAGTGCCGCCTGGGTTTTAGGAGGGGTTCTGTTAATTTCATCTGCCAAAATAATATTGGCGAAAACAGGGCCTTTTAAAAAGCGAAATTTGCGCTCTTCATCCAGTATTTCATTCCCGGTAATGTCTCCGGGCATCAGATCCGGAGTAAATTGTATTCTGGAAAAACTGAGATCCAAAGATTGGGCAACAGTGCGTACCAACAAAGTTTTTGCAAGTCCCGGCACGCCAACCAATAATGCATGTCCGTTGCAAAAAATCGCAGTTAATACAGCATCTACTACCGCATCTTGTCCAATAATTACTTTGCCTATTTCGCGCTTTAAATTGCGAATGGCCGGTTCAAAATTTTCTGCAATTTGAATGTCGTTCATTAATTCTGATTTTCCCATTTCTTCAATTCGGGACAAGCCATAAAATCTGTATTCAGACGAATATAATTGAGCTTTTTGGTCTTTTCCACCCAGGCTTCAATAGCCTTTTGTTTTTTCATATTTTCCGCTTCCAATTGTATTCTTCCATAATCCTGATCCAGATTTGCCTGGTGTGGTGGAATAAAATCCTTTAAATAAATAATGCGATACACCTGTCTTCCATCCGGTGTTGCTGTTACAGCGGGTTTTGTAATATCTCCGGGCTGCATTTTTTCTACGGCCATTTTTATTTCATTCGGCAATACTTCAAAAAGTATTTTTTGACTTCCTGTTGTTTCATCTTTCAAAAACCCACAGTTTCCTTTATCTCCAAAATCTTCCCCCTGGTATTTTTTTACTGCATTACACCAATCCATCGTTTTCGATTTTAATAATTGATAAACGGAATCTGCCCTCGCCTGAGCGCGTATAAAATCGGTGGTGGTGTTCAGAGGTCGGATTAAAATATGCCTAGCAATTACGCGTTCCCCTTTTCTTTGAATTAATTTCATGAGGTGAAAACCATAGTCGGTTTCAAATACCAAGCTAATGCTGTCTGCCTTTAATTTAAACGCCATTCTTTCAAATTCAGGAACCATGTCACCACGTCCAAATTCGGGCAACAATCCGCCATTATCTTTGGATCCCGGGTCTTCAGAATATGCTCTTGCAAGCTTTTCAAAACTCTCCCCTTTGAGAATTCTTTTTCGGATATCTTCCAGTTGATTTTTTGCAAATTCTTTAGCTATTGCGGAAATCGGTGCATCAATGATCAGCTGCGCAACAGAGACTTCAGTTGGAATAATTGGAATACTGTCTTTGGGAATGGTATCAAAAAATTGCTTCACCTCCTGTGGACTCACCTTAATATTTTCCGTGATTTTGCGTTCCATTTCCTGAATTAATAGTTGATCCCGCATCTTTGGACGTATATCCTCTTTATACTCAGAAATGGTTTTTCCCAAATACTTTTCCAACTCCGCCTGGCTGCCTGCCTGCTGTTGAAAATAGCGCAGCCGGTTTTCAATTTCCTGCTCCACCCTTTCGTCATCCAAAGGCAAACTGTCCAACTCCGCCTGATTCAGCATCATTTGTTTGATGATGAGTTTTTCGAACATGGCACAAACAAAGGCCTGTGTATCCTCTACTCCTCCGGTACGCAACAGCTGTGCTTTTTCGGTTTCCAGATCACTCCTCAGAATTATTTTTTCACCAACTACGGCAAGTATCCCATCAACATGCTGTGCCTGAGCGTAAGTCAGATTTGCGATCCAGATGACCGCACACAAAATCAGATTTTTCTTGTTCAATAACATTAATACTAAATCGCTCCTAAAATGTTACTGGCTGTTAACCAGTTTCTTTTTTAGATTGTCTACCACTTCCTGATTCACTACCACCTGATATTTGCTCTGCAGGGTTTTAGTCCATGCCTCTTCCAAAAACTCTTCGTATTTCGCGGTAACAGGGCCGCGTGTTTCATTCAGTTCTTTTAAAGAACCAGGTATAAATTCATTTACTTTTACCACAATCCAATCAGAACCATAATTGCCCATCAGCAAAATTTTATTTTTCTTTCTGTTTTTTGGATTTGCAAACAGATCCTCGAGTAATTTTTTATCTGCAAACAGATAATTATCGTTCACTTCGTATTTGCCAATTTTGTAGTCTACACTCAGTGGTTTCACCGCATTATGGAATTTCTTAATGCTGTCCGGATTCATTTTTTTCTTTACTTGTTTTGCAACTTTGTTCATCAAATCCTCTGAACTACAGAAATAAACGTCACAAAAAAATCTGTCGCCCCATTTGTACTCTTCTCTGTGTTGTCCGAAATAATTGGCCAAACCGGCACTATCAGAATTTGCTTTATCCCAAACCATTTCTTTTTTGCGATAAAACATCAGAATCCCTTCGGAATATTCCTGATAAATATTTCTGAATTCCACAGATTTCTCTTCGAGATGTTTGTCCTGAAAATTAACACAAACTTCATTCATCCATTGGTCGTACATTCTTTGCAGAGCCTCATCACTGCTGCCATAAACCGTTTTATTGTGTTTTTCCAGATAATCTGCAAACTCTCCCACATTGTGATTTTCATCTCCGATTTTAAACAATACCAAATCCACCAATGGAGTTTGACTCACATTCGGCTGGTTGAAAACATTGCCTCTTACCGGTACTGTGTTTATGGTCTTTTTGGCATATGAAGGCAATTGCGATTTTTTAAATGTGCCTTTGGTAAAATTGCTGTCTAAGGAATTTAATAATGCCGCATATGAATTGGAATAGGCAGTATAATTATTTTCACTATTCACTTTTGCAACCAGCGCATCCACAGATTTCTGAGCACGCATATCTCCGCGAACCTGGTTTCTCAATGAACTTCTCATTTGTTCAAATTGGCCAATTGGACGGGTGCGCACTCGCATCAAAATATGCCAACCCATAGTGGTGCGAAAAGGCTCGCAAATACCGCTGTCTTTGGAAATTGCAAATGCACGATCCAGCCAGTTTTGTTTTACCGGATCACCAACAAACTGCGTTACATTCATAAAATCCATTTCTCCTCCCTGATATTTTGAATTATAATCTTCGCTATATGCATATGCCATTTTTTCAAATGTGCTCTCCTTGCTCATGATTTTTGCATAAATATCGCGAACGTTTTTTTCAACGGTTTCATTGGTAGCCTGCGCATTGTGTCCAACCCGCAACATGATATGCTTTACCTTAATATCCCCTTTATTAACGCGCTTGTCCAGCACTTTGATAATGTGATAACCGAACTGGGTGCGGAAAATTCCACTTACCTGCCCGTTTTCGGTACGATATGCAACATTTTCAAAGGGATATACCAATTGTAATGCAGTGAAATATCCCAAATCCCCGCCATTATCCTTAGAACCCGGATCATCGCTAATCTGCATGGCCATTTGATCAAATGTGCTTTCCTGCGATTTGATTTTATCCAAAGCAAGTTTCAGTTTGTTATATGCCTCAAGCGTGTCTTTTGGGCTTGCATCCGGACCAACACTCACCAATATGTGTGCTGCTTTAATTTCCCAGCGCAACCGATCATATGCTTCCTGTATCAACTCATCCGTAACTTCTTTGTCATAGAGGTAGTTCCTCGCCAGCTGGTTTCGGTATCCCGCAAGTTCCATGCGGTAATCGCGCAGGGTATCCATGCCTTTGTCTTTGGCATCTTCATATTTTAATTTAAACTTGATGTACAAATCGAGATATTCATCAATATCTGCTGCTGTAATTTTCTGTTCACCAATTCTTTTGTTCTTTAAATACTGATACTCAAACTCATCTAAGGTTACGGGATGACCCTGATAGGTAAAAATTACCGGGGAATTTCCCTGTGCTTGGAGACCGGAAGCCCAGGTGCTGATGGAAATAACCAAAAGGCCAATTACTTTATTCAAATGCATATAATTACGTCGGGACGCAAAAATACAAATATCAGGCCGAAGATGAATGTCAATGGTTTGTCAGCATCCGCAACTGACTAAAATGTTTTTTCGCCGGATGAATTTAAATTTCCTGTCATGCGATTCAACACCGCTCCTACACAACCGTTTACAGGTGCAATAACCATATCTGCAACAGGGATCATTGAAATCAGGTTGTAGGCTACTCCAAGGCCGAGGACTTCATTTTTATTTTGACGTATCCAGCGAACACTTGCACTTAAATTCATCTTTTGCCTCTCAGCCATATAATCATACATACTGAAACCCATGAAATAAGCACTGATAAAAAACAAAACCGGGGCTACAACTACGCCTGCCGGTGCAAAAATCAGGGTGATAATAAATCCCGCAAGGTAACAACATAGCTCCAGAAACATATTTCTTAAAGCAATGAGAATACCTCTCCAACTGTCGCGCAGAAATACACTCCAGCGAAAAGGATAAGAATTGCCTGTTATTATCTCCTCTGCTTTTTCTGAAACCCAGGCAATAATCGGGGCTGTGATTATTAAAATAACATATTTCAGAATTCTTGCCAATAACAGTATTACCATAATTCTGACCAACCATTTGCCTATGATTCTTATTCCCGCAATTGTCCAGGAAATTGCCTTTTCCCAAAAATCATTTGCCGATTTCGGATTCCAGTTCTTCAATAACTTATCAAAGCCTGACTCTACCCAAAGATCGGTTGCCTCAATAAAGTTGTATAAACCGAGAACAAATAAAATTGCCCAACAAAAAAGCGGAAGCAGGTAAACCCAGAAAAGCCCGTGTTTGAAAACAAATTCAAACGCCTTGAAAAAATTGCCAAACCCTTTGAAAAAGGAATTCAATTTAGGGGTTCATTGATGGCTTTCCACAAAATATCTTTTAATTCCTGAATGCCTTTTTGCGCAACAGCTGAGAAAAAAATCACTCCGGTATCTTCAGGAAATTCACTGGTAATTTCGTTTTTTAATTCTTCGTCCAGCAAATCACTTTTGCTAATTGCAATAATTTTTCGTTTCATTAACAATTCCGGATTGAATTGTTCCAATTCATTCAAAAGCACCTGATACTCTTTATAATGGCCCTTACTGTCTGCAGGTATTAAAAACAACAGAACGGAATTTCTCTCTATATGCCTCAAAAACCGATGGCCCAGGCCTCTTCCTTCATGTGCCCCTTCAATAATTCCGGGGATATCTGCCATTACAAAACTGCGATGGTCTCTATACGGAACCACACCCAGATTGGGAACCAGTGTCGTAAAAGGATAATCCGCTATTTCCGGTTTGGCAGCACTCACCACACTCAGCAAAGTGCTTTTGCCGGCATTTGGGAATCCCACCAGACCTACATCTGCAAGAATCTTTAATTCCAGAACAATCCATTTTTCATCTCCCGCCTCGCCTGGCTGCGCATAATCCGGAGCCTGATTGGTGGAAGTGGCAAAATGTTGATTTCCCAATCCGCCTCTGCCACCCGGAACCAGCACTTTTCGCTCCTGTTCCTCGGTAATTTCAAATAAATATTCGCCGGTTTCTGCATTTTTGGCAACAGTTCCAAGAGGAACTTCCAAAACAATGCTCTCCCCGGTTCTGCCTGTCATATTGGCTCTGCTTCCACCCACCCCGTCTTCAGCAGTAATGTGCTTTCGGTATTTTAAATGCAAAAGAGTCCACAATTGGGAATTACCCAGTAATACCACATCGCCTCCTTTTCCACCATCACCGCCATCAGGTCCGCCACGTGGATTTGTTTTAGTTCTGTTAAAATGTCTGCTACCGGCACCACCCTTGCCGCTTTTGCAAAATATCTTTACGTAGTCTATGAAATTGGAATCGGGCATGGAGACCGCAAATCTCGTTAAAAATCAGAGAATTCGCTTTACATAACCCTTTTGATTTTCAATTCTATTTGCAACGATTGCTTCAGTTGATTTAGATTGCCAACTAAAATCTACTTGTTCATTCGCCTTTTCATATGGATCTCAGCTATATTATTCTGCTATGGAATCGCAGGACAGTCCATCAATTACCGCGTTTACGACACCGAAAACGGCTTGCCGAGTTCTGAAATTTATTCGGGTTGGCAGGCCAATGATGGAAAACTCTGGTTTACTTCGGACCGCGGTGTATTCAACTACAACGGCTATAGTTTTAAAATTTATACCACTAATGAAGGTCTGGGGAATAATACATGTTTTGGAATATTTCCCCGCGAAGACGGAACTATTTGGTTCACCGGTTTTGATGGAAGTTTATCCTATTACAACGGAACTAATTTTCAGGTACATCAGGAAATTACCGATTTTGTAAAAAACAGATACCTCAACGATTGGATAGATTTCTGTGTGTTTTCCAGTGATAAAATGTATTTTGAACTTACCAAAACAAAGGGTCTTTATGTGTATGATTTTAAAACCCGAAAAGTACAAAGACCCATATTCCCGGATGACATGAAAACAGGCTCTATGGCCAAAATAGGGAATTCTGTATTCTATGTTACCCGGTTATTAAATACATCCAATCCGGTTTATAATTTTATTCGGGCTGTAAATATAGATGCCAATAATTATGCGCTATCCCGTGGGAATAAAGTATATCGGTATTCACTAAATAGCAACAGGTTCCATCTGGAAGACAGCTTTGATTTTCATTCTTTTATTCAGGCAAAAAATTTACTGGTTAGAAATTCGTTTTCGGGTGATTTTTTTGTCTCAGCCGCAAATGGATTATTTCTCTGCAATTTCCAACATCCTAAATTTGTCAAACAAGCAATTTTAGACAATGTAAATACAAACAATATTATACAGGACCATGAAGGGAATTACTGGGCTTCCACATTCAACCGCGGAGTCATTTTTATACCCGATATCGATATTCAATCCTACGATGAAACAATTGTAAAAAATGAAAAAATTCTATCCATCTACCACAACAATAATGAACTTTTTGCAGGTTCAGGTTCCGGGCAAATTTTTATTTTAAATGACAATAACAGTGAACAATATTATTTGGATGTAAAACAAAGAATTCCCATAGAACAATTTATTCAAATCACTCCTGATAAAATTCTTGCACAAAGAAATGTGGACAGGGTTAATGGTAAATGGCAATTCAAAAATAAAGATCCATTCAATTTTCAATTAATTACCCCTTATGATTCAGTATCCGTGCTTTATTCCAGGCAAAATGCCATTGTACACTATGATGGAAATGTCGGTATCTCCGTGGCAGATCGCTCCCCTCTGAATCTTATAAAATCGCTTTGTTATACCGGCAGGAAATTGTGGATTGGCACTATATCCAGCTTGTGGAGTGCCGATTACAAACCATATCAGGCATACAATTATGTCAATTATGGTAAAATCTTTCCCATTCTGGCGCAGCGAATTAATGACATTCAACCGTTCAGAGAGGGAATATTATTGTCGGTTTTTGGAAATGGATTGGTTTATTTTGACGGCAAAAAACCCATTCTTGTCGTGCATGAAAAACTGCATATACACAATCTGATCAACAGAATTTTAATCATCAATGAAAATCAGGTGCTGTTGTTAACCAATAATGGTTTGATTCAAATAAAATTCCATTCAGAGAAGAGTTTTAAAATAGAAAGCGTGGAATTGTATGATGTAAATGATGGATTGAGTTCTAATTTTATAAATGCGGCATTTCTTTCCAAAGGCAAGATATATCTGGGTACCAACAAGGGCATTAATGTAGTAACATTAGATCGGCTAAAACCTTGCCTTGTAAAACCTATTATTAACATCATTGGTTTGAAAACCAGTGATTCCATATTTCGTTTTTCAAAACAAATAATTCTGAAACCATCCCAAAATTCATTTATCGTTGAATTTGAAGGAATCTCGTTCAAGAAATCCAACACCAGACCTTTTTATAAGTATTGCCTGCTTGCCAGAAACAGCGATACGGTTTGGGCTTATACCAATGATAGAACCATACAGTTTACCAACCTCAACGCAGAGGAATATGAATTCCTGATTTCTGCCCAAAATAAAAACAGCGAATGGGCCCCATTTAAATCCATGAAGATTGTTGTAAAGCCTTATTTTACCAATACATGGGGTTTTCGTTTTGCATTAATAGCATGGATTATTTTGGTGAGTTGGTTTATTTATAAAACGCGCAGAAAAAACAATCTGTTGAAACAAGAGCAGGAGAAAAAAGTAGAAATGATGGGCATCCGCGCAATGGAAAATGAATTGATGTCGTTACGTAATCAGATGAATCCACATTTTGTTTTCAATTCGCTCAATTCCATTCAGCGATATATTATTACCAATAATTTTTCTGATGCAAATACCTATATCACCAGATTTTCCAAACTAATGCGCACCAGTCTCAGTATGTCCAAGCTGGAGTTTATTGGTTTGGACAAAGAAATAGATTTTGTAAGTACTTATTTGGATTTGGAAAAATTGCGTTTCGATAATTTATTTAATTATACTATTATAATAGACGATGAAGTGGAAATTGAACTTACACAATTGCCTTCACTGCTCATACAGCCATTACTGGAAAACAGCATTAAACATGGGTTTAAGAATATGAAACAGGGTGGAGAAATTACTTTATTCATTTCGCTCTTTGACGAAAGCCATCTCTTAATTGAATTGACAGATAATGGAAAAGGTATTGAAAATCTCGGCGATGTACTCAATGAAAACAAATCAAAAAACTCTTTTGGCCTGGGAATTGTAATGCAAAGAATCAGATTGCTAAAAGAAAGAATGAACGACAATAAAATTTCATTTGAATTAAAAAACCTCAGCAGGGGTGTTAAAGCCACTTTAATTGTTCCGGTAAGATGAATTGTGTAATTATAGAAGATGAAATAAACAGCAGGTTGTTGTTGCAGGAGATACTTTCCGTTTATTTTCCGGATGTAAAATTGCTAGGTGTGGGCAGCTCGGTGGAAGAAGGAATAGCACTTATTCGCCGACTTTCTCCAGATGTGATATTAATGGATATTGAAATTCTGGGGGGCTCCGGTTTTGATGTTTTGGATGGAATTGAGAATAACAAAGGCAGGGTAATTTTCATTACCGGATACGAACATTTTGCGCTTAAAGCTATTAAATATGCAGCGCTTGACTATTTATTAAAACCGGTGAGTATTCCGGAATTGAAAGCCGCATTTGCAAAAGTTTCATTGGACAACCATTCCGATAACCGAATTCAATTTTTGCGTGACAATCTGCATTCCGGTATTCCTCCGGAACAAATTATGGTTTCACATAACAAAGGCTATACTTTAATTCCATTAAAAAATATCTGTTATTTAGAGGCCAATGGCCCCTATGTATACATCAATCTGGACGATGGAAGGAAGATTCTGGCCGGGCACAGCCTGGGTTATTACGAAGAAATTCTGGACAAAAATGCATTTTTCAGGGTGCACAAATCCTTTATTATTTCTATGTCCAAAGTGGTGAGAATTATAACAAACCCATCTCCAAAAGTTTTGCTTATCCGCGATATTTCTATAGATTTGGCTTTTCGCAGGAAAGAATCCTTTATTGAACATTTCAAAAAGCTCAATCCAAATTAAGCTTTGTTCCAACAAGCAACAAATTCCATTTTTTAACGTTCATGATGAAATATTGAACGTTCATGTGGTTTTCGTGGACGTTTATGCAGGCTATCAGGCAGACCTGATTTTTTCGAATTTGCAAAATTTACACCCCCTTACCTTTGTAACGTGTACTAAGGCACACCTGATTTAAAGAGTAATAGGCTTTTATCAAGACTTAAATTTAATTCAGAAAACCGATCCTTCTATGAGGGTCGGTTTTTTACCCGCCCTGATGGCTATGACCGATCTACCATTCCATCACAAATTGCTTTAAACAACTAATCTTATCATATCTTGCTGTCCCGGAAACGGGCAGCTATGGTATGAAGGGCCGGATTTGTCACATTCCCCTTTCAGCAAATTTTCATAATTCCTAAAGATAAAACATGGAATGGCCTGGAATAAAATTCCCATGAATCGCGGTTTGAGAGGTCTTAAGGAAGTATTTTCGCGGTTCTATTGATTCTATGTCGCAGTACGACTTTATTGAAATTGAAAAAAAATGGCGCCAATTTTGGCTGGATAAGGGTATTTACAAAGTTGAAAATGACAGTCCCAAACCCAAATATTATGTCCTGGATATGTTTCCATATCCCAGTGGTGCCGGACTTCATGTAGGACACCCACTGGGCTATATCGCCAGTGATATTGTTGCCAGATACAAAAGATTGAACGGATTCAATGTGCTCCATCCTATGGGATATGATGCCTTTGGATTGCCTGCAGAACAATATGCCATACAAACCGGCCAGCATCCATCCATCACCACTGAAAACAACATTCAAACCTTTCGCAGGCAACTGGATCAAATGGGGTTTAGCTTTGATTGGAGCCGCGAAGTGCGCACCAGCGACCCAAATTATTACCGATGGACACAGTGGATATTCGGTTTGTTCTTTACCCATTGGTATAACAAAAAAACAAACCGGGCAGAATCCATTGAAACCCTGATAGCCCATTTCGAAACTGCCGGCAATGTCAATTTGGATGCTGCGAGTTCGGATATATTGATTTTTAGTGCAGAAGATTGGCAAAATGCCGATGCACAAAAAAGAGATCATATTTTAAATGACTACCGCCTGGCTTTCATGGACGAAACTACGGTAAACTGGTGCGAAGCGCTGGGAACGGTGCTTGCGAATGAAGAAGTAGTTAATGGGGTAAGCGAACGCGGTGGCTATCCTGTGGTGCGCAAAAAAATGAAACAATGGGCTTTGCGCATTACTGCTTATGCCGACAGACTTTTAGAAGGTTTAAACACCATTGACTGGACGGATTCCATAAAAGAAATTCAGCGCAACTGGATAGGTAAAAGTGAAGGAGCGGAAATTGATTTTACTGTTGCGGAAAGTGAATTAAAAATACCAATTTTTACAACAAGACCCGATACCATTTTTGGTGCTACATTTATGGTACTTGCCCCGGAATACGAAGGCCTGGAAATACTTTGCAGCGATGACCGAAAAAATGCGGTAATGGAATATGCGAATAAAGCCAAAAACAGAAGTGAAATTGAACGCATGGCGGACACCAAAAAAACAGGAGTTTTTACCGGTGCATTTGCAACCAATCCATTTACCAAAAAACCAATCCCGGTTTGGGTTAGCGATTATGTATTAGCAGGATACGGTACCGGTGCAATTATGGCTGTTCCGGCGCATGATGAGCGCGATTTTGAATTTGCAAAAGCATTTGATTTAGAAATTATTCCGGTAATTAAACCAATAAATGAAGAAATTATAGAACCATTATCTGAAGCGTTTTCGGCAAAAGATGGCATTTGTTTTAACAGCGGGTTTTTAAATGGATTGTCTGTTAAAGATGCAGTAAAAAGGGCCATTGAGGAAGTTGAAAAATCCGGTATTGGCAAGAAGAAAATCAATTACAAACTGCGCGAAGCGGGTTTTGGAAGACAGCGATATTGGGGCGAACCATTTCCTATTATTTTTGAAAATGGAATTCCAAAACTGGTGAAAGAATTGCCGGTTATTTTACCTGAGGTAGAGAGTTATAAACCTTCGGGAACCGGCGAAAGCCCATTGGCAGCAGTTACAAATTGGGTTCATACTCCGGAAGGAAAAAGAGAGACTGATACCATGCCCGGTTGGGCCGGTAGCAGCTGGTATTTTTTGCGATATATGGATCCGGAAAATTCCAATGCGATTGCAGATAAAACTGCCTTGAATTACTGGAATCAGGTAGACCTTTATGTTGGTGGAAGTGAACATGCAACCGGCCATTTATTGTACAGCCGTTTCTGGACCAAATTTTTATTTGATCTCGGAATTATTTCCTGGGATGAACCATTCAAAAAATTGGTGAATCAGGGGATGATTCAGGGGATTGGAGAACTTTTGCCTCGTTATACTCTTGAAGATAATTCAATGAATATGGCAGGTTCATCTAGAATTGAATATGAAAATTCCGGAGAAGATCGAATACTTCGAAATTTATATATAGAAGATCAATCCTTAAATCAGTTCATTCCTCAAAATATTATGCTTCCCAGAAATAGAAATGTTGAAGAAGACAAAGTATTTTGGCATGTGTATGTAAGTGAAGATATTGCGAATTCCTTAAACTTAACTGGATTCGCAAAATATAGAATTGAATCAAATTTTGTCGAAAATGACTTTCTAGATATACCTCAGGCTATATTAACTTCAAAGAAGCTAATTAATTCAGAATTTGGTTTTAATATCTTCGTTTGTTCCGATGGTGTTTGGATAAACAATAAATTCTACGGTAAAATTGAAAATGCAGTAGGTAATTTCAAGACAATTTCTGAGGTAGAAAAAATGTCAAAAAGCAAAGACAATGTAATTACACCAGATGATGTCATAAGCAAGTATGGAGCCGACTCCCTTCGTCTTTACGAAATGTTCCTCGGTCCGCTTACAGACAGCAAGCCCTGGAACACCCATGGTATTGAAGGCGTGAGTCGCTTTTTGGGAAAATTCTGGCGCCTGTTTTTTGATGGTGAAAACTTTGCTGTAAACGAAGAAAAAGCAACTGCAGAAGAATTAAAAATCCTGCATAAAACCATCAAAAAAGTAAGCTGGGATATTGACAATATGAGCTTCAACACTTCTGTTTCTGCCTTTATGGTGGCCACAAATGAGTTGGGTCAACTCAAATGCAAAAAGCGCGAAATACTCGAACCATTATTAATTCTTTTAGCACCTTTTGCACCACATATTACCGAAGAATTATGGGACCTTTTACATCAGGCAAATATACAAGCCTCCCATCTCCCACAGGGAGAGGGGTTGGGGTCCATACACCTCCAAAGCTGGCCTGCTTTAGATGAAAAATATCTGGTAGAAAATTCATTTTCTTATCCCATTTCCATCAATGGTAAAACACGCACCCAACTGGAGTTCCCGCTAGATATGGAAACCGCGGAAATCGAGAAACAGGTTTTGTCCGACGAAACCGTATTAAAATGGATCGACGGCAAACCCCTCAAAAAAATCATTATCGTAAAAGGCAGAATTGTGAACGTTGTGGTTTAGATTTTTTAAAATGAAAAACACTTGCATTCTTCTGTTTTCCTGTTTATTTGTTGGAAATATATTCTCGCAATTCAGCAGTGATTCATTGAATAAGATAGCCAAAGACTGCACTAGAGAAAGAGTTTTGTCCGTTGAAGGGCATAAAATACACCTAAGAAAGGGAGAAGTCTATTCAGTTGGAAAATTTTTGGAATGGGCAGGCGAAATAGCTGATGGTTTTCTATTTTTTAAGGTCGGTGATGATACTTTAGGATTTGATCTGGATAAGGATTCATTTTATATTCAGCAGTTGAGAGAATCTCAACGTGCATTATTGAAGCATAAAGACACATCACTAAAATATCAATCGATTGGACCCGTAATTAATCAAAAATACAAATTGATCTGGACCTACATTTTGGACTTTGATACAACAGGATATGGTCGTTGTAGTGGGACTGGTCCTTTCTTAAATGCCATTGCGGGAATTAGTGATTCAATAAAAAATGAAGGAAGAAATATCTTTACTTTTTCGGATACCGGATTAATTCAACTTGATTGCGGATGTCTTGCAAATCTGGCAATGTATGGCATATTCAGGGATAAAAAAACCGGAGAAGAATTAAAAATAAATACCGATAAAACTATTTATTACCGAAGTAAAAAGCGCCCCGAATGGAAGAAATTAATTAGCACTTTTGAACCTGGATATCTAAATTTAAGTTTTGCCGTAAACGATAAATTCTCCTACAATTTATACTTTACAAAATCCGAGTGGCTATTGACTCCAGACAACCCTGGAGATAAACCTCAGCACTTCTTGCGAATAGAATAATTCAAGTAAAAACCCTTAGCTCGGTTGGTGCTCATGTCACATAAGCGAAGCATGTGACCACCAACCGATAAATTCTTTTATAAAATTCCCTTCTATTCCTTGGACTCATATTCACTTCGTAACTCTTTCACTCGGTAACAATGCTACTTATTTTAGCCCGGTTTACATTTTGTCGCACAGCGAAGCTTGCGACCACCGACCATAAATGGCCAATTGCAGAATCCGATTAAATAAGGGTGTTTTCGCTTATTATTGTATATCATACCGGATGAAGGTCCTGAAATACTGTATATATTTTTCATTCGTGATTTCATTAAATGCCTGCAGTTATTGCGAAGAGAATCCCAAGCCGGATATGCCAAGCATACATTTCACCCATGATAGAAATTGGATACAAGTTGCGGATCCAAACGTGTCCTCTATCTTTCTAAATAACATAAGCTATAAGAAATATATTTCCGACTCAGTTTTATCTGATTGTAATTACCCAAAATTCTTCTCAAAAAATGACCTGGATAGTTTTTTATACTCGCATTTGAAGGATTCCTGGCCAGTAAGCAAGAGCCGTGATTCCATTGATTTCAACAAATATTTTGCAGTAGTTTTTAAGTTGAAAGATTTCACTTGCGACGAATTTCGCATGTCCAGTTGGTTAAATACCAGAGAAAAAATAATGGAATACTATATTGATATGCTAGTGAATACCTGTAGGTACAATTACCATAGCAATCAAGTCCATCCGCCTGCTATGGTGTTTGTAAGATATTATGAAAAATCATATTCAGACCTTTGTTTTAAAATGAAATATAAAACTTATGGTTATTAAATACTTTTCAATTATCCTTATTTCAATTCATTCTGTTCTTGCATTTTCTCAAATTGATTTTATAGTTTCCGGAAATACAGGTATTTATTTGAAAAAAAACAATTATGACCTACGTAACCCTATCTCGGCCGTGACCAATACAGGGTTGGAAGTCCGGATATTTGGAAATCACAACAGATATAATTTGTTTGGACTTTGTACACGCAATCAAACTACGGTAAAGTATGAATTACCTTCCTTTAGTTACTTTAGAAAAGAAGAAACTTATCTGTATAATCTTGGGTGTCGATTGAACCTAATAAAAAATGGAATACATCACCCCTTTATTGCACTTAGCGCAGGATTTATTGATGTGAGAGTACATAATTACAGCGATAAATTAGAAATGGACCAAAATCTCCCTTCTAAATTTTTTCATATAACCGAACGAATGGCAGGGCTAACTATTGGTTATACGTTGGAATACAGGAAATGTGATTTTGAAACTTTTTATCAATACAATATATTTAAACCCAATCACTATTCCTTTTTGCTCAAAGAAATCGTTGGAATTAAAATTGGATATAATTTTAATAACGCACCAAAATAAATATGCAAAGATGGAAGGAATTCTGAATCAGCCACCTTATACCTCGCCCCATATGCCTTATAGCTTCCTTCCAACAAAATCCATAAATTCCCCATTGAGCTCATGAAAAAGGCGTTTTAGCTCGGTTGGTGCTCATGTCACATAAGCGAAGCATGTGACCACCAACCGATGAAATTCTCAAATAACATTCACCGCTTATCCTCTGTCACTCTATCACTCGGTAACTGGGTAACTTTTTACAATTTCCTTCCTACAAAATCCATAAACTCCCCTTTGAGCTCATGAAACAGGTGGGAAAAAGATTCCATACGGTCGCGCAATTCCGGATGATCTGCTACTTTTCTATGGTCAGACGCAGTGCTGTTGGATGCTACATTGGCGGCCAGTTCCTTTTCATATTCAGCAATGTCATGCTTCAAAATGTCAATTACTTCATTTTCGCGAATAAACTGATTTTGAAAATGCTCCACCTGAGCTCTTGTCTCGGTGTCGCTATTTGCGGCGTTTACTTCTTCTAAACGCAGCTGAAAACTCTTCATTTCATCTTTGGCAAGTGTAAGTTCAGATAACCACTGGCGGTGGTCGGAATGCAATTCATTAATATATTTCTCAGACATATCTCAAAAATAAGAAAGCCATAGGGAATCCCTATGGCAATTGTTATTATTTTTAATAAAATGCGCTATAGATTTATTAAACCGCGAAACTTTCACCACATCCGCAGGTGCGGGTAGCATTCGGGTTGATGAAGTTAAAGCCTTTGCCATTCAGGCCATCGGTAAAATCGAGTTCCGTACCGCAGAGGTATAAGAAACTCTTCATGTCGCATACGATGCGCATTTGGTCATCTCCAAATTCCATATCCCCGGCTTTGGTTTCGTTATCAAAATCCAATTCATAGGTAAGGCCGGAACATCCGCCGCCTTTAACACCTACTCTCACAAAATAATCAGGCCTGCTAATGCCCGCTTCGCGCATCAGTGTATCCACTTTCATTCGCGCTTTTTCAGTAATCGTTATGGAGCCTGCGTCAACTTCCATTTTTAATAATGCTTTTTAGTATCTTCAATAGGTTCAAGACCCTGTTTGATTCGGTAATCGTTGATGGCCGCTTTAATTGCATCTTCTGCCAATACGGAACAGTGAATTTTTACCGGTGGTAAGGCGAGTTCTTCCACAATGTCCATGTTGTCTATAGTCAAGGCATCATCTACCGTCTTGCCTTTAAGCCATTCTGTTGCCAGACTGGAAGAAGCTATTGCTGATCCACAGCCAAATGTTTTGAATTTGGCATCTTCTATTACTCCTGTTATCGGATCCACCTGTATTTGCAGGCGCATCACATCACCACATTCAGGAGCACCAACCAAACCGGTGCCTACATTGGCCGCCGCTTTGTCCAGTGTTCCAACATTCCTGGGATTGTTGTAGTGATCTATTACTTTTTCGCTATAAGCCATGGTATTATGTTGGATGTTAGATGTTTGATGTTAGACGTTTTTACGATGCAAATTTACTATTTAGATACATTCTAAACAACAGAATCCCGAAAAGGTTTAAGACTTGAGGGAATTTATACTTGCCACAATAATTCGAAGCAATTCCTGGCCTTCATTTTCTATTGGTTTGATTTCCTCTTCCCGCTCCGGATATAGAAAGAGGAAAATCTCAAGGAAAAATAAACTCTCGTCTAATTCTTCTTCAACAATTTTAAATTTATTTACAAAATCGGCTTTCGACTTAGCCCTCCGAGTTGCACGGTAATTTGCCCCAACTGAAGTTCCGGCTTTTACCAATTGATAAATCAATGGTTTATTAATTACAGAATGGTCAATGGAACTACAAAATTTAAGAACGTCACATGCAAATGCCTTTGTTCGATTAAGCATTTGTTCAGTAAACTCTCTACTACTCACCTTTCAACAAACTCTTTTACATCCCACTTCCCACATACTTTAGTGTTCACTCCACTCAATACTCTTCAAATCCACCCCATCTTTGAACATTTCCCACAAAGGGCTCATGTCGCGTAGGCGGTTTACAGCTTGAGTGACATAGTTTATGGTGTAGTCGATTTCTTCTTCAGTGGTAAAACGGCTTAGGCCAAAACGAAGGCTGCTATGTGCAAGTTCGTCATCCAAACCCAGCGCTTTCAATACATAACTGGGTTCCAGAGATGCGGATGTACATGCTGATCCTGAGGAAACAGCGATGTCTTTCACAGCCATCATCAATCCTTCCCCTTCCACATATTTAAAACTGATATTGGTGGTATGTGGCAAACGGTTTTCTTTATTGCCGTTTACATAGCTTTCTTCCAATTTTAAAAGTGCATTTTCCAGTTTGTCGCGCAATTTGCTCAGCCTCTCCGCATCCTGTGCCATTTCCAGTCGAGCCAGTTCGCATGCTTTTCCAAAACCTACAATTCCGGGTACATTTAAGGTACCGCTGCGCATTCCGCGTTCGTGTCCGCCTCCATCCATTTGTGCTGTAACTTTTACACGGGGATTTTTTCTGCGAACAAACAAAGCTCCAATGCCTTTCGGGCCGTACATTTTATGTGCTGTAAAGCTCATCAGGTCAATATTGTCGGCAATTACGTCCACCGGAATTTTTCCAACCGCCTGGGTGGCATCACTGTGAAACAAAACTCCTTTGCTTTTGCAAAGAGCACCAATTTCACGAATCTTTTGAACCACACCCATCTCATTATTCCCATACATAATGGAAACTAAGATGGTATCCGGGCGAATGGCATTTTCCAAATCCTTCATGTCCAGCATGCCATCCATGGCAACCGGTAAATAAGTGATTTCAGCTCCCAATTTTTCCAGGTGTTTGCAGGTATCTAAAACTGCTTTGTGTTCGGTTACGGATGTAATGATATGCTTTCCTTTGCTGGCATACATTTCAAATACTCCTTTAATCGCAAGGTTATTGCTCTCGGTAGCGCCACTGGTAAAAATGATCTCCTTTTCATTGGCCCCAATTAGTGCAGCAATCTGTTCTCTTGCATAATCCACTGCTTCTTCCGCTTTCCAGCCAAAACTGTGGCTACGGCTGGCGGCATTGCCAAAATCATTCAGAAAAAAAGGAGTCATAGCTTCAAAAACGCGTGGATCTACTTTGGTAGTAGCATTGTTATCCAGATATATGGGGAGTTGCATCTTGCTTATTTAGATTGATTCTAATCTGCAAAATAAACGCATTTTTGCCAATTTTGTTCAGTTTCCCACTGCTTAAACCAATATTTAGTTTCATTCACGCAACCTATTAAATTCGCAGATGATGAAAGGAAGGCTTTACATACTGGGAATTTTAGTCTTTTTCATTTCCTCTTGTTATGATATAAAAGAAGAAATGGTTTTGAACCGCAATGGCAGCGGGGTATACCAGATTACCTTTACATTGCATGATTCCGTTTATGCCGAAATGTTTGCGCAAGATTCTATGAAAATGGTAAATTCCATAGAAAAAGACCTTCGAAAAGAGAAAGAAAGATTGCTGGGTATTGAAGGAATTCACAATGTCAATTGTGTGGTCATGAAATTGGGAAAAGTTTCCAGGGTGGGTTTTGAATTTAAAAATGTTTCAGCCTTGAACAAAGCATTGGTTAGGGATTCAAATTCTCCACGTTATTTTCTTACAAAAAAAAACTGGTCCATTACAGGTGGTTTGCCCATGCTCTTTAAATTAGATGAATTGGGATCCGATACTTCAAAACAATCGCGTGATTTAGAACAAGGCATTTTCCAAAACAGCAAGTATACCGCCGATATCCTGGTGATGGGGAAAATAAAAAGTACAGGAAATAAACTGGCAAAAAAGGCAGGTAACAGAATCGTTTTGAATTGCGATTTAAACGCTGTTTTAGACAATAAAAAAACTAATACATTTCAAATAAAATTTAAATGAAAAAACTGGAACATATAGGAATTGCCGTAAAAGATCTGGATGCAGCAGAACTGCTATATTCAAAACTCCTGAACACCAATAGTTATAAACGCGAATTGGTAGAAAGTGAAGGTGTAATTACCAGTTTTTTTATGGTTGGAAATGTAAAAATTGAATTGCTGGCAGCAACAAATTCTGAAAGTCCTATTGCAAAATTCATCGAAAAAAAAGGGGAAGGAATTCACCATTTGGCATTTGAAGTGGAAGATATTCAAAAGGCTCTACATGAAAAAAAAGAAGCCGGCTTTATTGCAATAAATGGAACTCCAAAAGAGGGAGCGGACAACAAATCCATTGCATTTTTACACCCCAAAAGCACAGGTAGTGTATTGGTGGAAATGTGTCAGGAAAATTGATAATTTATGGCAACACCGCGCATACTTTCCATTGATGTTCTTCGCGGATTAATTATGGTAATTATGGTGCTGGACCACGTACGGGATTATTTTGGTTATGGATTTATTTATACCGATCCAACCAACATGGATACTACCAATTCTGCATTGTTTTTTACCCGTTGGATCACTCATTTTTGTGCACCTTTATTTGTTTTTCTTTCCGGAACTTCTGCATTTTTTCATGGAGTAAAATTGAACTCCAAACCGCAGCTATCCAGATTTTTATTTACCCGCGGCATTTTTCTCATTGTTTTGGAACTTACCATTGTGAATTTCGGATGGACTTTTGACATTCACTTCAGCTTTCAAATCGTACAGGTGATATGGGCTATTGGATTTTCCATGATAATACTTTCTGCAGCAATTCACCTTCCCCTGATGTGGATTGGAATTGTAGGCCTTGCAATAGTATTTGGACACAATCTTCTGGATTCCATTCAATTCAATGGAAATTCGCTCCAATCCGTTTTATGGTATTTGTTTCACCAACAAAGCGCTATTGTACCCGAGAAAGGAAGGCTTATCATGGTTGCGTATCCTGCTTTCGCCTGGTCGGGAGTTATGCTCTGCGGCTATGCGATTGGGTACTGGTTTACTTCTTTTGATTTTAAAAAACGCGTAAGAACCCTATTGATTTCCGGGTTTATTGCCTTCGATCTTTTTCTGTTGCTCAGGCTTACCGGCATATATGGGGACGCTTCTCCCTGGCAACACAGCCATTTGAATTGGTTTCTTTCCATTTGGAACTGTACCAAATATCCACCCTCTCTTCAATTTTTGCTGATGACCCTTGGACCCGGTCTGGGGATCCTGGGTTTATTCGAAAAGTTTCAAATTCAGAATCGCGTTCTAAGGGTTTTCGGCGCTGTACCTATGTTTTTTTATCTGATCCATCTCTATTTGGTGCATGGATGTGCCATGTTGTTATGGATGTATATGGGAGGTAAAGCCTCTGCTTTCATTATCACTGCCGAAAATCTGGATTCCGGACAACTTTCGCACTACGGTTATGGACTTTCCGTCGTATATTTGGTGTGGGTACTGTTGATTGCATTTCTGTATTTTCCATGCAGATTCTACGGAATCTACAAAAAAGAGCATAGCCACCAAAAATGGCTAAGTTATTTATAAACGCAGTCCCATGGCCGTTTTACATGCTTTACGGCGGTTCCGAATTGCGGAATTTCCAAAAAATATTTCCCCCTGTTTCGCGGTATTGGCAAATTATGGACGTATACTTGAAAAGTATTTATAAAACAGAAAAATGAATCTTTACATCGGAAACCTCCCTTTTACCGTTAGGGAGCAGGAATTGCAGGACTTGTTTGGGCAATTCGGAGAAGTATCATCCGTCAAAGTAGTTATGGACAGAGTGACAGGCAGAAGCAAAGGCTTTGCATTTGTAGAAATGCCTAATGACAATGAAGCTCAGAGTGCTATTGACGGCCTCAATGGCAAACCTTTCAAAGAACGTGCACTTACTGTAAATCAGGCACGTCCAAGAGAATAAGAAATTTGTTATTTTCCAAAAGCGGATGTGAGCACACATCCGCTTTTTTTGTTTAAGCCTTTTTCAAATGAATTAAATCCATCCCAGTCCGGTTGCAATGAGTCGAATTCCGAAAAACACCAGGGCTGTACCAACTACATAATCTACTCGTTTCAACAATTTTTTGGTCAACAAATTTTTGAGTTTTGAAGCACCAAATGCAACACCTACTTCTGTAAAAAAAATGGTGGAAACTGCACCTACCGCAAATATGATTTTTTGACTTATGTCGTAATCCAATGCCGGTGGAATACTATACAAACCCAACCACCATGCAGCATTTGCCGGATTTAACAAATTAATAATAAAGGGTTTTAAATAAAAATCCCGTGCGTTCTGCAAGCCTGAAGTGTTTTCACCAATACCAATATTTCCTCGGCCTTGAACAAATGTTGTAACGGCCATAATGAGCAAGACCAATCCCCCGCAAATAGAAATCGCATTGCCATTGCTCTCTAAGAATTTCTGAATAATTCCCGTGAATCCTATCGCGAATATTACAAATAAAATATCGCCGCTGATTACACCGGCAGCAATGGTAAATCCTTTTTTCCAATCGTGCTTGATGCCAACCTGGATCAGCATAAAAAAGATTACTCCCAAAAGCACCGACATTAAAAAACCGGTGCCTATTCCAAATAAAAGTGGTGATATATAATTCAATTTTTATTTCAGACTCAGATGAAAATCCAATTGGCTTTTTCTATGGCGCAACCAAAATTCTTTTCGTTCCATTTTGCGAATTTCATACTGCTCTTTCCGGCCATCGTCATACTCAATTACAAAATCATTATCACTGGTTACAGTACTCCAGATTCCGGTTTTTTTCGCATCCTGAATCTGCAGAATCACCGAATTGTTTCTGGTGAATTCCCAGATGTAATTTTTGTAATTGGCACTGCTGTCAACCTCATTGAGTTTCACACTGGAAGCAACCCATTTCCCTTCAATGCGCTCCTTTCTTGACAAGAGGGAAACTTCAGGCCCTTCCGGGTATTTGGAACAGGACAAATGGGCAAAACCAATGGGAAGAACAACAAGAATAGGGATAAGGATTTTCATAGGTAGCAAATTTCATAAATTATCCGCCATCTTCCATATCGCTGTCTTCCAGAAGCATGTTTTTATCCACAGTAGTATCCGGCAATTCATCTACCTTTTTCAATTGCCGTTGAATCATTCTGGTACGCGTACCTACAAGCTTTTCAATCTCTTCTCCGGCTTGTCTGATCCTGTCCTGGGCCTTATCCAACACTCCGCCAAACTGTTGAAATTCTCTGCTCACTGCTTTGAGTAATTCCCCGATTTGTGCACTCTGTTTTTGAATGGAAAGTGTCTTAAATCCCATTTGCAAACTGTTCAAAAATGCGGCCAGGGTACTTGGACCGGTTACCACCATTTTATAATCCCGCTGAATGGTTTCAATCAAATCCGAATTGCGCACAATTTCCGCGTATAAACCTTCCGTGGGCAGAAAGAGTATTCCAAAATCGGTGGTCAGGGGAGGGTGAATATATTTATCCCGAATGTCTTTCGCACAGCGTTTTAATTCTGAATCCAAACTTTTTTTAGCAGTCTCTATTCCTGGCAAATCCCCATTTTCATATGCATCTACCAATTTGGAATACGACTCCATTGGGAATTTTGAGTCTACCGGTAAAAAGACCGGTTCAGCACCTTCTCCCGGACCAGGCAGACAAATTACGAATTCTACTACTTCCGCACTTCCGGGTTTGGTTCTCACATTGGCGCGATACTGGGATGGTGCCAGAATATTTTCCAAAATATTTCCCAATTGAATTTCACCTAAAATTCCACGGGTTTTTACATTGCTCAATACCTTTTTTAATCCGCCAACATCCTGTGCCAGGTTCTGCATTTCTCCCAATCCTTTGTGCACCAATTCCAGTCTGTCGCTTACCTGTTTAAAGCTTTGAGCCAACCGCTCATCCAGAGTTTTTTGCAATTTTTCATCTACTGTTTTACGCATTTCTTCCAACCTGGTTTCATTGCTTTTTTGCATTTCTGAAACTTTGTTTTCCAAAGTATCGCGCATTTCCTTCAATTTCACTTCTGTGTCCTTCCGGAACAATTCATTTCGATTCGCCAAATCATCCAAACGCTGGCGCACCAGCTCATTCAGAGATTTACCAAGTTCCCTGCTTTCATCTTGGGAGGTCTTTAATTTCTCAAACAATCCGGTGCTTAAATTTCCAAACAAATTGCCTACCTCTTCCCTTGTACTTTGCAAACTTTTGGTTTGTTCCTGCCTGTTATTGCTGAATTCCTGTGAAACCCTCAAATCCAGTGAATCGAGCTTTTGATTGAGAAGGGGATCCTGACTGCTTTTTTTGGTCAGCATAACAATGAGCATAACACCCACTGCTACCAAAAGAATCAGAATAATATATAAAACGATTTCATTCATTATTGGTATGCAATCCTCGCCACATTTATGGGTTGCAATATCAGAAAACTCAACTTAAAATTGGCCGCTTCATACCATTTTAAACCCTGCATGGCGGAATTAAAATTAGAGCTGTAAACCAGAGGTAAATTTACCTCCATGGATGTGCTTCCATTAGTTCTGATCACATAATTAACTCCTCCTGCCCAATACAGGTCCATGTTTGCATTACCCGCTAAAGCAACATCAAAAAAGACATTAACGGGTACTTTGGGAATCAACGAACTTTCTACGTTTACCCCTGCTGCAAATTTTTGTGCTGTTATATTCGGCAACATTCGTATTCCTGTGCCGGTTGCAAGCAATTGGTTACTCCACAAATTCCCTGAATTCATGTTCTCACTTCGATTTACAAGCAATTGTTGGAAAGCGTAATCGTTGCCGCCGTTTGCACCGCTAACAACTGGGAGATAGGCATTGTCAACTGAAATATTCCCGCTTCCATAAGTCTGTAAAAACCCGGTGAAAAAAGATTTAATAAATAATCCCGAGATTTTCGATTTCATAAAGGTATAAGGGATTCCGATTTTATGTTCTGCAAAAAATTTGAAAAAACCCATTGACCCATAATACGGGGAAACTCCTATAAAACTTGTATAACTGCGGCCACGCTCCACTTTCAAAACAAGCTTGGATGGAATGGACTTTTTATTGGATGTTCGGCTCCAGCCCAATTGAACAATATAATTCAAAAAAATACGATTCATGGAACTCAAATTAAATTCGGACCCTGATACATTATTCAGAAACCCATTCAAAAAAAACTGTTGCTGTACCCAGGGACGACGCCTTTTTAAATATAAATCTGTTATCGATTCCAAATGCGTGTAAGCATATAATTTTTCAATATTGGTAATTGGACGAAAATGAAATGATCTGCCAACCAATCGCGTTTCCAATAGCGTAAACCTGCTTTTCTGAAACCAGATATTTCTTTGAATTCCGGCAATTCCCACCAACTTTTTGGATTGAACACCATAGCTCGGCATCAGCCACCACTCCCACTTCCGGCGCGGAAATGTAAAATTGCTGATCACCAATCCCGGGGTAAAACCATCGTAGCGGTTGGAGCTAAATATATTCGGAAATATCCAGATTTTATTATCCCCGCGGTGGTACAAATCCGGAAAACCAATTTTCCATTTTCCTGAAGTTTTAAAAATTCCATTTGTTTTAGCTGCATTATTTGCCATGTTCCTTTCTGGTAAAAAACCACTTGGATTTAATCGCACATATGAAGCTTCAGAAATGCTCACAGTTGTATCTGCCGCCATTATCCATCTGTTGTTGCTACGTGTATCTGTTTTCCATTCCAATTTTACAGGATAGGAAAAATCTGCATTATTCTTGATTTTAATTTGGTATCCGCTGCTGGTTTTTTTCAAAGATTGAATCGCAACATCCGGTTGTCCGTCACCGAGTAATTCATTAAAAAACCACCCTAATTTTTCTCCACTTACTGTTTCAAAAACGTCCTGAATATCTCCCGGAAGCGGATGCCGGAAATGCCATTCTTCAAAATATTGATGCATGCAGGAATCCATCATGGATTTGCCCAAATACTCCTGCAGATATGTAAACCTCTCGGGGTTTGCGGAATAAATAATGGTTCCATAATTTACTTGTTGGTAATCCTCACTGTGTAAATTCCCTGCCTGAAAAATCCCCAGATCCGTTGCCAGATGGTATAACAATATTGCAGATTTCACACCAATTCTGGAATGTTCTGCCCATTCTGTGGGAGCATTTCCCTCTGCATACCACTGATAAAATGTATTGATGCTTTCATCCATCCATGGATACCGTCTTTCCTGGCTCCCTAACATCCCTTGAAACCAATTATGTCCCACCTCGTGAATAATGGTTCCCTCGCTCGCATCTCCGCAAATGGTAATCATCGGATATTCCATTCCACCCGCAGCTTTTAATTCTCCGATTACCGCAGAACAATAATCATAGGCATAATAGCCCACTCTTTTGCTGTAATACTGCAACGCTTTTTCGATTGCAGAAAGCACAGTTATCGAAGTGAAATTCAAGTTGCCGTGAATAAAAGAAAATGTGTGCACTTCATGTCCGTTGCCCAATTTTACTTTCGCCTCACCTACCCGAAATTTCGGGTCTGTAAACCAGGCAAAATCTGATACATTTTCCTGCACATAATGGATGGTTTTATTAGATTTTCCAGTTCTGCCGGTGCTGCTTTCTTCTGCAACTTCAGATAACCAATCCAGCTCGGATTCTTCTTGTAATTTTCCGGTTGCACCAACAACATAATTGTCGGGCAACGTAAGCGCCACATTATAATTTCCAAATTCGCTGTAATATTCTCCCTGTTCCAAATATTCAAAAGTATTCCACCCGTTCACATCGTAAACTGCAGGTTTTGGATACCATTGTGTAATGGAATATAAGCCATCACTTACTCCCATTCTGCTAAATAATGCAGGTATTTTGACCCTGAACGGAGTAGATATTTCTACCGTTTGATTTGGATTTAAAGGTTCCTTTAAAATTACCCAGACAATTTCCGCATTTTCAAATCTCGTTTCGAGTTTTACATGGTTGATTTCAAAATTCAAACTGTCCAGAAATCCCCTGTCACTTTTCTTGGCCTGTAAAAATTTGCTGTTCCCTTTTACATAAGCTTCTTTTCCATACGCCGTTTTATTGGATGAAAAAGCATTGGGCCAAATATGAAAGGGTATTTCGCGAATAATTTCCGGGCTGTTATTTTGATACCGGATTACCTCATTACAGCGCAATATATTGGACTGAATATCCAATTCTGCATGTATTTCATGATCTACCTGCTGTTTCCAATCCGTTTGTCTGGTTTTTAAATTTTGTGCATCTGACTTTTGAAAAAAGATCAAAAAGAGTAATGTAACAGAAATAAAAATTTGCTTCATGTGTGCGGTTTTCCCAATTTGTGTATACAACCTGTGCAAAAATACATGCCTTTGAATGCAAATGAAATTTGAATCGATAAAGCGCTGGTATATTTTTGACCCCAATGAGTTTTTTTCCTTCAGATTGGGAAGACGAAGAAGAGGAAGAATTTTCAGGCAACATCGAAGAACTGGTGCTTGAATTTGAAGGGCATCGCCGTGAGGATTTTTCTCCCCGTGAATTATTGGAAATTTTCCGCTACTATTCCATGAACCAGCTGCTTCCGAGCAAAGGGGAAAAGGGAAAAGCACATATGAAAATGGTTTTGGAACTGGGTATGAACCAATTTCCATACATTCCTGTTTTTGCCATCCACATGGTAGAAATTTTAATGGGAGAAAAAAACTACAGGCTGGCGCGCAAATACATTTCACAAGCCAAAGAATACAATGCTTTTGAACCGGCCTTATTCTTCATGGAATCTGTGGTTCTGTCACTCGAAGGCCGCAAGGAAAGGGCTCTGGAGCAAATGAATGCAGGATTGGACCTTGCAGGGGATGATGAGGAAACTCTGGAAGATTTTTTGGAATTGCTTCTGTATTACGGTCGTTTTGAAATGGCGGTTCCCGTGTTGGAAAGAGCATTACAACGAGGAAGCGATGTGAGTTATATTTTGGAAAAATGGCTGGATATTTCTACGGATAAGGACCAAATTGGGCAGATTATTCCATTAATGGAAAAAATGGTGGACGACAACCCATATTCCGAAGACGCGTGGTATTTGCTCGGATCCGCATTTTTGGAACTTGAAAACCATGAAAAATCTCTGCAGGCATTTGATTATGCCGTTACCATAAATGATAATTTTTTGGAAGCATGGATCGGGTATCTGGAATCTCTTTATGAAACCTCAAAATATGCAGATTTCATCCAACATTACAGCGAACAGGAAAAACGATTCAGCAATGGTGCCTTTGATGAATTGATGGGATTGCTCGCATGGAGTTTGTATGAAACCGGAAAGATGACCGACTCCAGAGCGCTTTACCGCAAGGTGTTAAAAAGGACTCCGCAGGACAGTGAAAGTTGGTACAGCATGGGTCTTACTTTTCATTATGAACAAAATTATGCAGCCGCAATTCCATATTTGGAGCGCGCATATGAATTAAATCCTTCTGAACCCGATTACGGGATTGTGCTCGCCGCTGCCTATTTTGGTGTAAGTGAAGCGGACAAATGGGATGCCATGTACGATATTCTTGCACAAGAACATCCGGAAGAAGAAGAAATATATCTGGATTGGGGTGTTGCCCTGCATGAGACCGGAGATACCGACAGGGCTATGGAAATTACCCAAACCGGCCTCAAACAAAATCCGAATAGTTATTTGTTGATGTACAGGCTTGCTGCAATTTGTTATATCACAGGCCAGCAGGCAGCTGCAGAATATTTGCTCGAAACTGCTTTAAGTGTAAATGCGGAAGAGCATAGCCAAATGTTTATTTTTGCCCCCGAATTGAAAAAAGCAGGCAGCCTTTTGAGAATAATTGCCCGTTTTATCAATCCCGGATTGTAAACATGAACAGCGAACTATTTCAACTAAAAAACTTACCGGCCAGAACCGGAAAACCGAGAGAAGAAGGCATAACTATGGTTATGGACAAAGGACTAAGCCTTCGTGAGGTGGAAGATTTTATTTCCGTTAGCGGGGAATATACAGATTTGGTAAAACTCGGGTTTGGTACCGGATTTTTAACTCCGCATCTCATTCAAAAAATCAAAATATACCAATCCGCGGGTATTCCGGTTTATTTCGGTGGAACCTTATTTGAAGCTTATATCGCCCGAAATCAGTTTGAAGATTATTTGCGCCTGCTTGAAAAAACAGGAATTACACATGCTGAAGTCAGTGATGGCAGTATAGAAATGCACCATGATGAGAAGTGCGAATACATTCGCAAACTCTCGAATAATGTGATAGTATTAAGTGAGGTGGGTAGCAAGGATGCAGAAAAAATAATTCCTCCATATGAATGGATTGAGCAGATGGAGAGTGAAATAAGTGCCGGTGTTTGGAAAGTAATTGCAGAAGCCAGAGAATCCGGAACTGTTGGCATTTTCCGCGGAACAGGCGAGGTCCGTTCCGGCCTTGTTGCCGAAATTATTCGTAAAATTCCATTGGAAAAAATATTGTGGGAAGCCCCGCAAAAAACCCAGCAGGTGTGGTTTATCAAACTTTATGGAACCAACGTAAACATGGGAAATATTGCTCCAAATGAAGTAATTCCCCTGGAAACCCTTCGTCTCGGACTTCGCGGAGATAGTTTTCATTTCTTTCTGAATTCCTGAGTTCTATGGAATATTTTTATTCCGATGGCCTGGAGTCTGAAAGATTGGTCACCAGCTATTTGAATGAAAGCCATATTCCACTTTGGAAGCCATTTTTTTTCGATTCTTCTGCAATGCAGTATTTTCCGGGATTGGAAGAAAATTCTCCATCCGAAAATGCCAAAATATGGATTGACCGGCAGATTGGCAGATATGCCGATCAGTTATATGGCCTTCAGGCGATTTTTGAAAAATCCACAGGGCAATTTGTAGGTCAATGCGGTTTAATCACCCAAAATGTGGATGATGCCGTGGAATTAGAAGTGGGTTACCACATTTTAAGTCCTTTTCGGGGTCAGGGCTATGCGCCTGAAGCAGCCAGATTATTCTTTAATTTCGGATTCCAACATTCCCCGCAGGATTCGCTGATTTCTATTATTAAAAGAAACAATTTGCCATCGCAGCGTGTGGCAGCAAAAAACGGTCTTGTGCGTGATTCCGAAACCTATTGGAGAAATATAGACGTCTACATTTATCGGGTGAAAAGAACCGACTGGATGGCATCTAAACCATAATTTCAGGCCATTTTCCGGCTTTTAGATTCCGATTTCGGTAAAAATGCTTTCGTTTGATAGGTTAAAAATCCTGTTTCATATACAATTTGACCTCAACAACCTCTTCAAACCCTCATCCAGACTGGGCTTCAATGAATTGAGCCTACCTTTGTAGACCAGGTAATATGCAAAACCCTCTGAAAAAATACCTGATACTTGGAACGGTATCAATTTTAATGATCCACTTGCTTCATGCTTCGCCGGCAATAACAAAAGCAATTCAACTCGACAGTGCAAGCGCGTCGGGAAAAACATGGCACAGGATTACCAACCAAATGCACCGGTTTACCAAAACTGTAAATGCATATGTTCGTATTGTTACTAAAATCAAACCGGCTGATACGGTGTATACCAAAGAAGTGAAAAGCTATGCAGATTCTGTAGATAAATCCATAGCACGCAAAGGTCCTGATGATACTTCCGGTATGCAGAAAATAGAACGCCTCTTTGACAGCCTGGTATATTCATCGGGCAGATTGATAAAAAAAGTGGAAACTGATAGTGCTTTTGCTAATAACAAAGCCGTGAAACAACTAACCGGTGCCATGCAGAATATCCGCATCGGAATTGGCAACTACCAAAAAGAATTGAATGAGAATGCGGCCAGGAGAAAGGAGAAAAAACAAACCTCCAATCCGCCCCGCAATTAGGAAATTTCAATTTCCGTTTCGTTCAGATTCTTGAAATAACATCACAAAAAAAGCCGGTTTCCCGGCTTTTTTGTTTGGTTTAAATATCTCTAAAAGTTTATTTCAACTTGTTTACGTGGAGCAAAAGTTGGTCATAGGTCTGCAAACCTACCAGGGTTTGAACCACTTGTCCTTTTTTAAAGAACATAATGGTGGGATACGCGGCAATATTGTAATTTCCGGCTATATCTTCCTGTGCCTCAGCATCAATCTGAAGTACATTTACCAAATCTTCCTTTTCTTTTCTGAGTTTAACCACATCCGGCGCCATCATTTTACATGGACCACACCAGGTAGTGTAAAAATCTACCATGGTAAGTTTTTCACCCGCTATCATTTTTGAAAAATCGGCTGCACTGATCTTTCCGTCATGATTGTTTGTTTGCTTTGCAGGTGCAGTGTTCAGGTCTACCGGTTGCTCATCTGCAGCAATAGGTGATGAGGTATTACAAGCCAGCAAACTATAAGTCCCAATGACTGCCAGAGTTAAAATACCAACTGTGATATATGCTTTTTTCATTGTTGTACAAATTTACATCCCTTAAATGCAATAATTTTGCCATAAATGCAAAGCAGTATTGCCATAAGCATCGTTATTCCGGTGTTCAATGAAGAAATGAACATAGGAACACTCTATTCTCGTTTAAATAACGTGTTGTCAGACATGAATATTTCGTCCGAAATCATTTATGTGAATGATGGCAGCAAGGACAGTTCCCTTCAAATTTTGAAAGGGATGTCAGAATTGCATTCCAATGTGAAATTCATTGATTTAAGTAGAAATTTTGGCCATCAGGTGGCAATATCCGCCGGAATTGAGCATGCTGGCGGTGAGTATATTGTAATTATGGATGGAGATGGACAAGATCCGCCGGAACTCATTCCCGAATTACTCGCAAAAGCAAAAACAGGTTATGAAGTTGTCTATGCCAGAAGAAAAAAACGGGAAGGTGAAAATTTCCTTAAGAAAATTACTGCCAGAATTTTTTATAGGTTTCTTGCAAGAATCACCAGCGTAGAAATTCCTGTGGATACAGGAGACTTCAGAATCATTCACCGGAAAATTCAAAAACTACTGAAAAAAATGCCGGAACAACATAAGTTTCTTCGCGGTCAAATCAGCTGGCTTGGGTTCAACCAGACTTTTCTGGAATACGACCGTCAGGAGCGCCTGGCAGGACAAACAAAATTTACCTACCGCAAAATGATTCGTTTTGCCCTGGACGGAATCAGCAGTTTTAGCAATTGGCCGCTGAGAATTGCAACGATTGGTGGATTTATCGTTTCAGGAATATCCTTTCTCCTGATTATATACACCCTGTATCAAAAATACTTTGGAACTACAGTACCGGGTTGGGCCAGCGTAAATATTTCCATTTTGTTTATTGGTGGAATTCAATTAATCGGCATCGGAATTTTGGGAGAATATCTGGGCAGAGTGAGTGAAAATGTAAAAAACAGACCCCATTATATTATCCGGGAATCCAATCTCGAAAATGAGGAAATTTAAACCCGGTTTCTGGTTTTTGGTATGCTGGATTTTGCTCTCTCTGAGTACAGGAATCTGGCAATATTTCAATGCTCCTCCAACTGGAATTCATCAGGGTGCGCAAACCGACCGGGCTTGCATTGCATGGAATTATTACGACCAAAGCATGAATTTTTTCAAGCCAAGAGTAATGGAAACCAGATTAAACGATGGAATCGCAGGCATGGAATTCCCGGTGGTTAATTATTCAGTGGCATTGTTATACAAGATTTTCGGCCCTCATGATATTATTTATCGCATGGTAGTTTTTTTGATTGTTTCTGCCGGAGTTTATGCAGTTTTTTTACTCAGTGGATTTTTCATGCAGCGCTTTCTGTCTCGTATTCTGCTTGTATTTTCCTGGTATCTGTCCCCAATTTTTTTATATTATTCCTTCAGTTTTTTGCCGGATACTTCAGCCCTCAGTTTTTCCATGATTGCCACGTATTTTTTTATTAAATACTTATTTGGAATTCACGAGAAAAAATCAATTGCCTTTTATTTTCTTTTTATTTCCCTTGCAGGATTGATAAAAATTACTTTTCTGATTATTCATATTACCTGTTTCAGCATATTGTTCTTATTGCGCTTTAAACCCACTCTGATAGCCATCAACAAGCAGGTTACTCCCTCTCAGTTAATCTCGGTTTTTATTCCGGTTGTTCCTGTTTTTTCCTGGTATTTTTACGCAGCGAAACTTACAGAACATACAGGCAATACGCATTTTCTTCAACAGATAAATCCCGCTAAAAATCTGCATGATGCAGGAGATTACATGTTATATGCTTACAATACATGGAGCAATAGTATTTATGTACAATTTGGTTTTATTTCCATCATTGTACTGTATATTATTACCTGGATAGGAAAACGCAAAGAAAACCCTTTACTCGCTACACTTTCCGCATTGTGTTTTGGTGGAGCAGTTGCCTGTTATTTTCTATTTCAGTTTCAGTTTTTGTACCATGATTACTACTATCTGATATTTTTTCCTGCTTTATTTTTAATGTTTTTATTTATGCAACAAGTATATCTGGAAGGCAAAAAAATTATTATGGGCATTTTACCGTTTCTGTTCCTGATAGGATTTTACATATTTCCATTTCTCAGTTTATCCCATGCCAGATATATGCTGAAAGAGAGATTCAGACCTGACAGTTATTACTTTCAGGAGGCATTTCCGGAACAAAAACATTACCATAATATCGCGGATGTAATAAATAAATTTGTTCCAAAAGGGGAAAGGATTATTTCTGCATTTGATCCAACTCCCAATACTTCACTTTATTTTATGCGCCGTCAGGGGATTCGCATTGCTGGCGACTTTTCGCCCAAACTTACTGCAGATATTATACTGGATACCAAATATAAATATCTGTTAATTAACGATGAGAAAAAATGGAATTCCGGATATGCGGATACCCTAAATTTAGAGAGTAAGTTAATTTACTCCGGCGGTCCACTGCGTTTGTACCGTTTAAATTATTAAAAAAAATAAAAGAACATGGCCGAAATTCCGGCACCATGTGCTTTTGAAGGAAGCAACCAGGCCTCTGTTCCATAAATGCCAATACTGGCAAGAGTTCTTAATTTATTGTTGCCTTTATTTTTGGTGCTGTGCTTCAAATAAAAATTCAGATTGTAGGTATCAAATCCACCCAATTGTAATTCCGGGGATATGGAAAATCCACCCCTTACAAATGCTTTAACAGGTTGAACAGATATTTTCGGAAGATATCCCTTGATGTATAAATACTGGATATCAAATTCAAAGGATCTGGAAAAATACTTGAATTCCAATTCAAAAGGAAGCATCACCCATTTGCTTGTATAAGAGGTATCCGGCGCCAGTTCCTGATTAAGCGTATCCTTAAAATACTCGAGCCAGCTCGATGAATTCAGCGTTTTTAGATCAATGCTTGTTTGATCCACCCGAACAACGGTATCCATACTTTTTTGGATGCGCATCATGTCAGAAATATTTGCAGCACCTAAATTATTTACAATAAAATAAAAACTCCCTGATTTTGACCGGGTATGTGCCTTCCAATTGGTATAGAATCCATATCCAACACCGGAAGCTCCATTATTCCCGCTGTTCTGGAAATCTAAATTGTATTTTACATCCACATAATTGCGGTCTGGATCTGTATACACAGAAGTATTGGTTAAACGCAGATCCCGCCATGTTAGAACCTGGCTGAAACCTATTTCGGTTTCTGTAGACCAATTTGAATTCTTTATTGGAAGCAAATTGGAAAAGCCAATACCAAAATTGCGATAAGTTACCTGTTGAAATTTGGTATTTTTTATTTCCATTTGTTGTCCCAAATAGGGATCATTTCCACGGAAAAGCAGCTGCCATAAGGCTTTATCGTAGGCTGCACCAAAAATATTTTTTTGTGAAATGCTGATATAAGCGGGATGAAACCGGGAATGCTTGTTTCGAATTGCAGTATCTGAAGTTTGATGGATATTGGCAATGGCATAAATAGAAAAAATACCTCCGCTGATATTTTTATTGCGGATATTTTTTTCTGCATTCAGAATTTTTTTATTGGATATATTTCCTCCAATTACCAGATTATTCAAAAATCTCTGGTCCAATCCATTTGAACCGGACAGCAGGCTGATTCGTATGCCGGTTGGCACTCGAATTGCTTTCGAATCAGCTAATTTATTGCGCACGGAATCGGTTTGTGCGTATGAGGATGCTGCATAAAAAAAAGTAAATGTGCCTTGAATCAGCAGCTTAAAAGTTGGCCTCATATTCGAATTTACCGTTGGTGCTTATTTTTAATTTGTAAGTATTATAAATTTTTCTGTTGGTTCCATCGCCTTTGATGGTGGCCTTGATTACAACAAATGCTGTATTTTGTAAAAGTGCCATTTTATCAGGCGGTACCGGAATTACCAATCGCGATTTTACACTGGAAAGTGGTTTTCCCTGTGCATCCACTTTGCCGGATTGTACCACCTGATTGTTTTCAATTTCCAACTTGCCAATAGAATTGTGATTGGCATCCATGAGCATCAACTCAAGGCCAACTTCAAATGGATAACTATTTTCTGCGTCCACATAAAGAGTGGCACTTTTTATTCTTCTGTCTTGCCCCAAATCGCTGAAATTCACAGCCTGAGTATCCCGCAGAACCAATCCACCAATACTGAATGCAATTGGCATTTCGACATTCAAAAACACGTCTACCCTGCTGTCATCGAATACAAAATCTTTCCAATTGCTCACATTTCCGTTGGGATTGGTCTCCACATCCATATCATAATGAATCAATTGCGGAAGAGTTTCCACAAATTCTTTGATATTGGAATTATTCTGATCCAATAACACTTTTTTCTCCACGTATGCACCTTTCAAAAATGGCGGGGATTGTATATAAATATCCGATTGCAATGGAGTGGCATTTAATATTGTTTTTTTTCCGCTAAAAATATTTTCACCTTCCATGTGGTTGATTTTGATTCGCCCTTCCGCACCCACATAGTTGCGAAGCAATACTGATGCTGTAAAATCCTTCAGAGTTAAATCCCCCTCCAGGCCTTTAAACAATTGGAATGCAGTGCTGGAAAGGCCTGTTTTGTTCAAAGTATTTCCCAAATATCCGATGGCATATTCCGGAACCATTTCAGAAACACTGTATAATATTCGTATGCTGTCGTTCAGTGTTACTTTTACTTTTCTTCCACTGCTGTCCAGCTTCACAATTAAAATTTGGTGAAATGTATTCACGGTGTCTTTTACATCCGGATTTTTTCCCCGAAAATCAAACATATAACCGGCCATGTCGATTATTTCTTCGCGAACTTCCTTAGTCCCGGGCGCAGCTCCCGGCACCGTAAGATTTCTTTCCAACATTACCCCGTTTAAGGTGGCACTGGGGACTGCAAAATACGTCGACATATTTTCCTGAATGGTAGTTTCCAGTTTGATATGTAAATATCCCGCCTTTACTTTAAAATATTTAATTTGAGCCCCACCCATATCCATACTCAAAGCCTCATTTTGATTCAGGACAGTTTGATCCGGAAATGCAGCAACTGCACTTCTTGGCCTGAGATTTCTTACGGAAAGAGTTACATTCACTCCTTTTTTGGCATCGATTAGTACCGGTCCGCTGCTCGCTTCCGTAATCAACCTTTTTACCACCCCTTTTAGTGTTTTCTCAACCGTTTTATTGGCGAGATCAATACTTCGTGTAACAGTGCCATTGATTGGGATGTTGGTAAATGAATCCGTAGCCACAATCGACCCATCGCTGGAGTTCTTGAGTTCGAATACCACTAGTTTTACCACTACTGGTAATTCATTGGTAAGAGAAATATCCAAAAAACCACTATCCAGAGTTGCCGTTTCAAAAAATGCACTTGCGTCTATGTCCACCGGATTCAGATCGCTCTGATCCTGCGCCGGAACTGTTGTGGTTTGCCCATCCAGTAATTTAAACAATGGATTTATATCTCCCAGGGTGATTTTCTGGGTAATGCTTCGGTCGGATAATTTTAGTCTTGCCAGTGTGAAGCTCGTGTTGATGGATGTATCCGGTGTTTTCATTTGCGCGAGCTTTGCGCTGTAAATCAATTCGTCATAAATAAACGTATAGCCTGTGTCTGAATAGTTATTTACCAACCTGCTATTGTCGATATTGGATAAAGAAAGCTCAGATTTAAAGAGGGGTACAGCCAGATTGGTATCCCATTTTGCGGGCTTTCTTTTACACGCAGCTATTGGGAGAATAAAAACAAGAAGAATAATTACTGACCGGTAACTTTTGACCATAGAATTTTCGAATTTCATCAATTGGATCCAATTCTTCAACCTTCGTGACAAATGGTTTGGTTTTTTAGAGATAAACTTTACGGGAAACAGACACAAAAAATGCATTCTTCAGAATACTTCAACCAACCAAATCCACAAACGGTCAAAAACCCCTGAAAGCCTGTCTGCCAGATTCAAATGGAAAAATCCGGCTGAGCCAAATATAAGAGACCCCCAAAAAACAACCGATAGCGTCATGTAAACAACTATTTTAGTTCTGCTGTGAATAAAAGCCGTAGCCATTATGCATCCCAGTGGAATACTCAAAATAATTGGGGTAAGAAATGCCACCAGAGGCAGTCCGCCACTTCTCTTCAATCGTACCAGTAGCCTGGTTCTGCGGTTAAAGTGTTTGCCTTTGCTCAAAAACCTTCTCCTGAATTTTTCCTCAATCCACAATCCGCCATAAGTAAAGAATATGATTCCTGTTATTGCACCGGTTGTAGTTACAAAAAAACCGAGTAAAGGGTTGGTAAAAACTACCATGGACAAGGCTGCACCGATAAGGTATTTAATTGCAGACCAAAAAAAAGCTAGCGCGGCAGATCCCAACATAAAGGTAGATTCGGCCGTAAATTTGGATATTTATTGTGGTTTTATCAAACTTGTTTCTCACTAGTTCAAATCCCATTGCATAGATTTAGGCACAATTTCTGCAATTTTGCAGCCGATTGAAACCGCGCGCATTTGTTCAATATTTATTTTTTGTACTGATCCTGTGCGCCTGTACTTCGCTGAATGCACAAATTGAGAGCGGGGAAATTGTGCTTCAAAGTGATTCTGCATCAGCCGGGGATTCGGCTGCGGCAAAGAAAAGATCCGATCCGGCTTCACAAAATGCACAATTGCTATTGTTGGGTATCGATACATTTGACAAATGGGACAGCAGTTTTGTGATGGTTCAGCGCTTCAATCCCACACTATTTCAGGCTAAGCCTTATGTGGATCTGGGTACCATGGCCAGCCCGCAAAAACCTCTTTGGATTCAGACAGGCATAAATCCAGGATTTCAATCCGGATTGAATCCATACCCTTTGCAAAATAAAACCCCGGAGAATTTTCGGTTTTATAAAGCGGATATTCCATGGAGTAGGTTTTATTACTCCCAAGGGAATGGCGGTGTATTTGCCTTTAATGCCCTGCATACCCAGAATATTTCCAAAACCTGGAACATTACAGCAGAATACAGCAGTATTCAAAACGCAGATATTTATATTGAAAGCAACCAGGAACATGTGCACCGCGGCACGGCATTGGGTAGCAATTATTCAGGCAAAAATTCCAGATATAAAAATCAGGTGATTTTTATTTGGAACAGGGCCAGAAGACTTGAAAACAGAGGCCTAGCTTCCGATACGGTTTTTTTTGTTCCTGATGATACAAGTAATATCCGAATCGTCGGACCTTATGAACCAACGAGCAGAACCGCAAAATCATTTTTTGGAAACACCCACCATGTCCTGGATCATCAATACCGTTTGTTGAACGATAAAAGCCTATTCCTCTTTCACAGATTTGAATATCTAAAAACCCGTTACGAATATCAGGAAGATGCCACTGTTTTTTCCAAATACGATTCTGCATTCTACGGTACTAATTTTATTTTTAATTCCGGAAAATTCCACGACAGTACCTTATGGAAAGAATTAAAAAATCAGGTTGGAATTAGCAGTTATATTTCAAACATATTATTTTATCGAATTTCATTTTCTGCAGATAAAATAATCTACAATACCCTATATAAAACTGCAGCCGACATCATGTGGAATCAGAGCGTGCAAGGCCAACTGCTTTATACCCCTCATGGGCGTTTTCAGAACCGCATTCAATTCAAATCTGCCTATTATTTGAGCGGATACAACCAGGGAGATTATCTGGCAGAAATAACTGCGAATCACAAAAGAATAAAAACAAACTTTTCATTTGGATTAAAATCCCAACAATATCAAGCTCCATTTTTTACTCAAAAATTTACCGGAAATTATTTAATGGTTCGGGGAAACAGACCTTCCATTTCTCTAAATACTATCAGTGCCGGCGCTACTTATAAGCTAAGGAACGCTAAATTATCTTTAAAAATGGATGCAGGAAAAGTAAATAATTGGATTTATTTAGATACTGCAGGTAAATTTCAACAAGTTGCAAATCTCGGTTATTTCAATGCTTCCGGCGAAATACTATTGCATTGGAAAAGTATCCATTTTGACAATCAGTTTCATTTTCAATATCAAAATCAAAAGGCGAAAATTCCATACCCTGTTCTTTCCAATCTCAGCGCCCTTTATTTTCAAAAAGATATCTTTAAAAAAGCCATGCTCGCCAGGATTGGCCTGGATGCCTGGTATATTTCCGGATATACAGGATACCAATACCAGCCAATGAATGCAACCTTTTACCCGGGTAAAAAACAAAGTGGTAATTACATGTGGCTCGATTTTTATTTCAGCGGTGAAATTAAAACGGTGATGATGTTTATCAAACTGGAACACATCAACCAATATTTAATAAATTATGGGTTTAATAACCAGTACATTTCTGCAATTTCATACCCTACCCAACCTTTCCGTTTGAGATTTGGATTTATTTGGCGTTTTTACAATTAATGCATGAAATAAAAAGCCGGCGGACTCCATTCCCCTGCCGGCTTTAGATACATTGATTATAAGTTATTGGATTCAGGTTTTTAACTATTTTAAAGCAATACCAAATTACAAAAAAGGTTTCAGAAAACCAAGTGAATATATACGCAATAAAAAGGCCCGCAATGCAGGCCTTTTTATGTTAAACTCTCAAATGCTTTTTATCGCAGCAAAGTAACAGTACCGTCGAACTTGTAGAGTTTGCCTTCGAAGGACAATACTTCTACGTGGTACACATATACATCCTGCTGGCAATTGGCGCCATTTGCAGTACCATCCCATCCTTTGGTGATGTCATCGGTTTCATACATCTTCTCGCCCCAACGGTTGTAAATCTTCATGTTCATGGTCAGATAATTCTGCGCATCAATCATAAAGGTATTATTGCGTGGAGGGCCTGCTCCGTCCGGCGTAAATACATCCGGAATGAATACAATGATATCCGGACCGATTTGCACCGGTTTTACTATAGTGCTCTTACATCCGTGATTGCTGGTGGTAATCAGGGTGATGTAATAGGTATTGGTGTCTTTGCCATAGGCATACCTTGGGTTTTGTAAGGTGCTGGTATCGTTTGGATCGGTGATTGGATCTCCAAAATCCCACTGATACGTCATGCTGCCGGTGAATTCGGATTCATCCAGGGTACTCTTGTTGATGGTTTTGAATTTTGGCAATGCCACGGTGGTTTTATACGGTGGATCGGTTACAAAATCCGCTACCGGGTTTGGATATGCCAATACATAATCCGGAACTGTTCTGGTAGTTGCACATGGGCCCGCTGTGTTGGTTACAGTGAGGCTTACGGTGTATTTGCCCTGGGCGCCATAAAACACTCCTGTCGGGTTTTGTACCAAACTGCTGTCTCCGTTGCCAAAGTTCCATTTCCAGGCCAGTTGTGCACCGGGAATGCCTTTTTTCTCAATGCCGCTGAATCCTATGGTGAAAGGCACGCAGCTGTCGAATGGATCGGTAAAGTCTACATCCGGATATGGGTGCAATATGATTTGTATGGAGTCTACTGCCTGTGGGCATACCTCGTTGGGAATAGCCACAGTGCTCACCTTCAGCCATGCATAGTTATTGGCACTGTCCTGATTTCCGTGTGTATAGGTGATGTTTTGTGCTGCTGAATTGTCAATATTGCCATCGGCTCCATTGATTGTGCTCCAGCTTACATTGTTCTGGTCGCTGTATTTGGCCTGGCTCTGCACTCCAACCGGTGTTCTCTGGCAGGCCTGCAATGGTTTGCCGGAGGTTATTTTTACCTCAGGCTGGCTGCGAACCGTTACCGGATAAGTGTAATGCCCTTTGCATCCGCTGCTGTTGGTCAGTTCCAGTTTCATCAGGTACGGTCCTTCCAGAGTTGCGCTGTCTTTGCTCTTTGGCGTGAACAGGCTGCTGCCGGGGCTTACGTTCCAACCTGTCCAATCTGCGGTGGATGAACTTGGCTGAACATTGGTTACCCTGCTGTTCAGATCCAATGGGCTTCCGCTGCTGCAAAGGGTTATTGGAGGCAATAAGGTAGCACTTGGTGTATCCAGTACATCTACAAAGAAGCTGTCTTCCCGCAAACATCCGGTTTCATCGGAACTGAATTTGATCAGCCAGGTGCCTGCTCCGCTGGATGGCAGGAACATGTAGCCCTGATCCAGTATGGTGCTGGTAACTTTGGGATGGTTGCGCTGGTTTTGGTATTCCAGTATGGTAAACCAGTTATTGGTATTGATCTTGGGTTTGAATCCGTTGAGTTTTACATAATCCCTCAGATCCAGTGAATCCCAGTTCAGACATACCAGGTTTGGCGGGGTTACTGCCACTGTTGGCTCGGTAATGATTTCTATCATGGTGGTGTCCACATCAAAACAGCCGGTTACCTGATCGGTTACTGAGAATTTCAATATGTATTTACCCGCGTAGAAGTCCTGTGTTGGATCTCCAAAATGAAGTTCCCAGTCCGTACCTGCTCCAAAGCTGTTGTCTACCATAACCAAGGATGGATCTACACCACTTGGTACCTGCAGTACTTCCCAAAATTGCTTGGTGCCGAATTTGGTCTTTGGCGTAATTACGCTGCTGTCCATCTCCGCCCAGCCTTTATCCTGGCAATATATGCTGGTATCCAGTTTGATTATGGGGTTACCATTGATTCGCTGGCGGGTGGTGGCTGTATTGATACATCCGTTGGTATCCTTGAACCACAGGGTAAGCACATCTTCTATGTTTTTGCCTCCGTTGAGTTCGGTGGCGTTGTTGATCTTTTTGGTTCTGAAATAATGCGCGTCGAAATTGATGCTATCCACCAATCCGTTGCTGTTGAGGCCGGATTTGTATCCATAACCGGTTTTGTTGCCCCATATCATGGTGCTGCCAGGTTTCCAAAGACTGTTAAACGGTCTGCTCACAAAAGGATCCAATCTTATGTCGCCATAATCGTGGCATTGGGCATCCAGCGGGTTCTTGGTCCAGCTCACCACCGGCAAGGTATTTACCTTGATGGTCATCGTATCCCGATGCTCACAGGTTACCCCCACCTGGGTGATTTTGGTAAACAACTCATAACTGAAGTATTGCGCCGCTCCACCATTTGGATTGGTATTCTTGGGCTGAACCGTATATTTCTGATTGGAGCCCAGCACCGTGCCGGTCTTCAGGTCTGTCCACTGGTAATTCGGGGTCAGAGATGCGTTGCGGTGGTTGGCTATAATGTCGTATTTATCGTTGGTACATATGGCTTTGTCCGATCCGGCCAGGGAAACTACCGTATCGTTTACAAACAGGTGTACGGTATCCTTCATCTCACATCCCCAAATGGTATCGGTTAACTTCACTATATAATCCCCGGCCAAATGATCGGTAATGGTGCGGGTGGTATCTCCTGTGTTCCACAGGTAATACATGGTATCTGAATGCAATGCATCAAAGGTGGCCTGCTGGTAAGTACAAATGCGCTGGTCCGGCATCATCGGTTTTTCCGGCAATGGTTTCATGAATACCGTTGCGGTATCCCAGAATATACATCCGTCTCCATCGGTTACGCGTACCATAATCGTGGAATCGCGGTCCACACTGCCCAGGGTAATGGAGTTAAAAGTATCTCCTGCCATGTGCAGATAGGGGCGGGTCCAATAGTAATGGTATGGCAGTTTGGCAAACAATACATTGGCCTCTAAAACCAGCTTGGTCTTATAGCAGGCAAAGGTATCTGCTGTTGCCAGCACTGCTGTTGGCGGATCGGGAATGATGATGGTATCTCTGTATATGGTCGGACAATTGTCGCTGTTGTTCACTGTATGTACCACAATATATTTACCTCCTTTGTAGAAGGTCATGGTATCGGTTTTTTTGCTTGAAAAATAGAATTCCTTGTTTCCGTTGCTGTCTCTGAAACTCCATTTGTATTGCGCTACTCCGCGGAATCCTTCCGGCAATTTGGCCTCATAAGCGAATTTGCCGCATTTGAGTATGGTGTATTTGCGGGTATCAAATGCCCTGAAATTTACGCGCACTTTGAATCCACGTATGGAATAAGTGGGTTTGGGACAGTGGTCATCGGTGGCTGTTACGGTAAAGGAATATGCAATCTCACTGGCCTGGCCTACCTTGGTCTGCCAGCAGAATTTGGCGGTCTTCTCCCGGTCCGCAGGATTGGTGATGGTAAATGTGGCTCCGGGAATACCATTGTTCCACTTCATTTGAACGGTATCCGGTATGGTCTGGTAAGGGGTAAAGGTTTCATCCTTGCCATCGATATCAAAACAGATTTTATCGCCTTCGCACACTTTGTTCACCACCGGGCCAGTAATGGTTGGAGCTTTGTTATAGTCACAATCATCCTTCACCCATAGCTGTATATCCCGTCGGGTCTTGCCTACAATAATATACTTACCTGTAGCACTATCCTTTCGCCATTCTGTAATCTCCACCACAATCACACCGGATTCATCGCACTTGGTTGGTGTGAAAATCAAATCCCCTGTGCTGGAGTCCATATAAAAGCCCCTTGGCGGGTTGGTTTTAATATTCGGGGCACATTTAATGGTGGTTGGAGGCACGCAATAAACGGTCATTGGATATTGGTAAGAAAACGGAGAAGAATAAGTAACAGAATTGTTTGGAAGACTGGAAATCCCCGGAACCACTTTGTAAGAAAATGAATCAAAATCAACAGTGTCTATTGCACCGTTATTGAAATAATATGCCTGGTTGCAACACAAAAATCCAACCGGCTCATTACTGAGTTTTGGGCTGGAGTTACATTTATTCGTAGTCTTTAGAATGTTGCAGATATTGATCATACAGGTGCTGTAAAAGTCATTACCCGCCGGACCGGTAGTAATTGCTCCGTTTCTGCAGCACTGACCAATGTAAAATGTTACTTCGCAACAAGAACTTTTATTGATAAAATTATTCAATGGCGATGCATTGAAATCTACAGTCATTTCATAAGTATGCTCTTCTATTCCTTCACCGGCCGGGCTGTTCTGCGGACTGCAAGCTTTACCCTGAGTAGAACATCTTGGTGTTACATCCCTGATACCGGTTCTGGTAGCGGAAAGTCCATAGGATCCGCAACCATTGCCACCATTGGTACCGGCAAATACGCCAACGGAAGGTCCACTGAATGGAACACCGCGACAATCGCGGTATACTTTCATTACCAGAGAATATTTTCCTTTACCCAGACATTTGTAGCTAATGTCTGCACCCATCATGTGGGAACCTTGCAGCTTTATGCCGAAGAATGAAAAAATGAGGGTGAGAAACAGTATTTTTTTAATCATTTGGAGAGGGTCTTTTTGGTTTGTTTCATTGACATGAGGGATATTTCATTCGTTGCCTGTGCCGATCAAAAGTACAGCATATTTTTTTCGTTTTTTTTCAATTTAAATAGCAATACGCTATAAACAATAGCCATATCACGTTGAATATCTGCCACTTAAACATTGAACGAACATTCAAAATAAATTCTATTTTCTTATATACTAAAACGCAACATACCCGCGAGTCCTGATGGCTGAAATTATATATCCGGAAGAAAAGTGGGTACTTAATCTTTAATAATTCTGTCTCATGAAATTCATATCATCATTTTTGAATAGCTTGCGGCATGGATTCAGATAAGAATAAAAGCATTTCATCCACCATCAAAATCGCACATTATGAAGGCATTTCGTTTTTGGTTTTGCTACTGGTTGCCATGCCACTGAAATACATGTTCCAATACCCTATTGCTGTAACCATAGTTGGATCTATACATGGAATACTCTTCATCACTTATTTGTGGAAATTATATTTCATGTTGGATAAGAAAATCTGGACTTTTAAGAAATGTGCAATAGCCGGTTTGTTGGGAATAGTTCCGGCTGGTACGTTTTTTCTGAAATAATCTGGAACATATCTCAAAAGTAAATTTTAAGGCGTTTTCAAGCATTTTGGTGCAACATGAGGCGCTATTCGTACAGGCTGGTGGCCTGGAAAAGAAGAGCAACCCTTGCCCGAACTGTACAGGCGGGATGTGTTGCGCAAAAGGCGAAGATTAAGTTTTTTAAATACAGGATTTCAAATGCCAAAAGGAAATTTTGAAATACGTTCTAACTCAAACCATCAATCTGACCTTGAATCAGCTTGATTCTATTCGCTTGCGGATCTTTTGGCAATCCCGGCATGCGCATAATATTTCCTGCAACTGCAACAATAAATCCGGCGCCTGCATTAATTACCAGATCTTCAATGTTTACCACAAATCCGTCCGGCGTGCTTCCATTGTCAATATCATCACTAAAACTATATTGGGTTTTAGCAATACAAACAGGTAATTTATCCCAACCGTTTGCAATAATTCGCTTCAACCTGGTTTGGGCTTTTACATCCATTTTTATACCATCTCCTTTGTAAACGCGTTTCACAATTTTTTCGATTTTTTCTTCTACAGAATCATTTAAATCGTACACGAAATTTATCTCCTTTGACGGATTGTTTTCAACTGTTTCCACAACAGCTCTTGCCAGGTCAGCTGCACCTGCACCGCCTTTCACAAAGCATTCGTTTACTGCGGTTTTTACACCTTTTTCTTTGCACCAATTCTGCAAATATTGTAATTCTTCTTCGGTATCAAATCCATATTTATTGATACTCACAACCGGAGATTGGTGAAATTCCAAAATATTTCCAACATGGCGTTCCAGATTTTTTAAACCATTTTTTAAAGCGTTCATATCGGCCTCTTTCATGGTTTTTTCACTCGCTCCACCATGGAGTTTAATTGCCTGAAGAGAAGCCACTATTACTGTAGCTTTAGGCGAAATACCTGCATATCTGCATTTGATATCCAGAAATTTCTCTGCACCCAAATCGCTGCCAAAACCAGACTCAGTTACCACATAATCTGCAAGACTCATTGCCATTTTAGTTGCAATTATGGAATTGCAGCCGTGTGCAATATTTGCAAATGGTCCACCATGAATAATTGCCGGAGTATTTTCTGTTGTTTGAACCAAATTAGGCAAAATAGCATCCTTCAGTAAAACTGCAATTGCAGGTCCAACTCCCAAATCTTTAACTGTAAAAGGAGATTTCGTTGCTGTATATCCCAAAACAATTCTGTCAATCCTCGCTTCCAAATCTTCCAGATTTTCTGAAAGGCAAAGCAATGCCATGATTTCTGAAGCAGGTGTAATATCAAATCCGGTTTCACGGGGAATTCCGTTGGACGCTCCACCCAAACCGGAAACCATAAACCTCAGACTTCTGTCGTTCACATCCAGAACCCTTCTCCAGAGTATCTGACTCAATGCATTTTCAGTGTGTTCATTATTAAACTGGTAATTGTCAAGGAGTGCAGCAATCATATTGTTTGCACTGGTGATAGCATGAAAATCTCCGGTAAAATGCAAGTTGATATCTTCCATAGGCAGTACCTGGGCATAGCCCCCGCCCGCTGCGCCGCCTTTCATTCCAAAACATGGTCCCAGACTAGGTTCACGAAGTGCCACAATCGCCTTTTTCCCAATATGGTTCAAACCAAGAGAAAGTCCAACTGAGGTAACAGTTTTCCCTACACCTGCTTTATTTGGTGTAATCGCAGTAACCAAAATCAAATTGCTCTGTTTTTGTTTTTCCGGATTCAGGTAATTCAGTGGAATTTTGGCTTTTGTTCTCCCATAGGGAATGAGTTCATCCGGGTTGATACCGAGGTTGGACCCAATTTCGAAAATAGGTTTTAAACTCGCGTTTCTGGAAATTTCTATGTCAGACAGCATTTCCCGCAATAATAGAGCTAAAAAATAAAAAACTGAAATCCCAAATAGAATGCCCGGGGGGTCCCCGATACCCTTCGATTTTCTATTTTCATGAATGATGGGTGCTTAAAACAGGATATCAAAAATTTAAGATACGTTATGAAAGGGTTACCATCCTGGGTTTCGTTATATTACATAATGGATACCCTAACAGCCTGAACAGGATAAATTTATAAAAGCCTGAAATCAACTATTAAAATAGCTTACACCTTTAATTATCGCTGTGCATAAAGATTATATTTAGTTTGTTTAATTTGATTTTATTTCGAATAAAACAAAACCTGCGAATATGAAAAATATTGTACTATTTACTGTGGCATTTTCGTCCGCAAACCTCTTTGGTGGAGATCGTTTTGGTATTAAACTTCATCCAAAGGAGACAGAACACCCGTTAACACTGGGCGTTCGGATAGGGTCAGGATGTGGTTTCAGGTCGGAAGCCCTTGGGCAAAACACCGTTTATCCAACGAGTGGATTCGTTCCCATTTCAGATAAACAGCTTTATGGTTCACTGGGCAAGGGAATTTTGGCAGGAGTATATGCAGATTATGGAATTTCAGATCATTGGGGAGTGGGCGTAGGTGTCAACAATCTGTTTGGCAGCGAATTCAATTATCAAACCAGTACCAACAACTCTGACTTTCACAATGAAGAACATCGCCGCGGATATTATACCGGCGGATTATTGGAATTTATGTTTGAAACCTGTTGCGATGGCCCTTTGAACGCCAATGCACGCTTTGGACCTGCTTTGATGTTTCGCTCCGGATATAGGGATGAATATACTGAAACTCAAAACGGCAGTGTTTCAGATCATTCCGTAAACGAAATAAAAAATAAGTTTGGGTTAGGTTTTTCGGGTAGTGTTGGGGCGAATTACGATGTTAATGATAACTTCTCGGTTGGATTAAATCTGGGCATGTTGATGTATTCCGGAAAACAAGAATCCTCTAAAATAACTACATACGAAGTTATGGGAGAGGACAAACTGGGAACATTAAAAACTGGACAAAAAGAAGTGAATTTTGTAGATGAATGGAACCAATCGTCCAATTCTCCTTCGAATGGAGCGGTGTACAATCCGGACAAACCCAGGGATGCGCTTGCAACCAAAAACAGCTATAATTCTCTCACCTGGTCTATTGGAGTCAATTACAGATTTTAATTCGCTTTATTTAAATGATAAATATCGTTGCGAATTATTTTATATCCTGTATAAATACAAATAAGACCCAGCAATTCGGTAACATACAATACCTCTACATAGCCAAATTTGGTAAAAGACCCGCCAATGGCAGGTAATATAGAACCAAGCGCAATTGCAAGATTACCGAGAAACCTCGATTTATATTCCGGATTTTTTGCATATTTAATTGCTGAATAAACTGCACCTCCGGCTAAAAATATCACTCCATAAATATTGATAAATGGAGTTATAAATCGTATGAATTTCCAGTCCAGTAATTTACCGCTCATCCGCATACCATCCATAAATTCCGGATGCAATGGAGAAAGAATTACCAGAATGGAAGTAATTCCAATTACTGAAACCAAAATTGCAGTTAAAATATGTGCGGTCTTGCGTTTCATTAAAAGATAAACCGTGCCCTGAGCCAAAGGTGCGCCACCCAACAATGCACCAAATATATACCATGCCCGGAAATTGAAATCACTGTACCCAGCAAGCGTATTCACACTCTCCGTTATAGTACCAAGCCCATAAAAAAACACCCCAATCATCCACCACATGATATGATAAGAATCAGGTTTTGAACGCCAGTGTTTCCATAAAATACTAAAGAAATATGCGCTGAAAAGCGTAGTAATTATGGGAATAAAATGAAGTGCCTTTTGCAAAATTTAAGGTTGCAAATGTAAATTACCCAACATATAAAAACAAATTCATCACCTGTTTATTCCACCACAGTGGCAAAATCAATCCCACCGCTGTACTCCTATGATTCGAATGACACAAATTTATTTTATTAAATTCTTCTCATTTATTTGAAATTATATTCCCGATTTTCAAATAAAATCCTATAAAATTTATAAGTATTTGTGCTTTTTTTTGGGATATTGATTTGCTGGTCGAAATATTGCTAGTGGCTCAAGTACATACTCTTTGTTTTTACCAATTCCCTAAAAGTTGGGTCCATCAAATCCTTGATAAACAAAATGGATTCTCCGGTGCTCTTCATTTCCGGCCCGAGCTCCCTGCTCACTCCCGGAAATTTGTTAAATGAAAAAACCGGTTGTTTTATCGCCCATCCCGCAGGTCTCGGTGGTATCACAAAATCTGTTACTTTATTCACCCCGAGCATTACTTTGGTAGCCATATTCACATAAGGAACATCGTAAGCCTTGCAAATGAAAGGTACAGTGCGACTGGCTCTGGGATTGGCTTCAATCACATAAACTTTTTCTTCCTTAATGGCGAATTGGATATTCAACAACCCGTTAATCTGAAGTGCTTTTGCAAGTTGAATGGTATATTGTTCCATTTGCTTCATCACACTCTCACTCAATCCAAACGGAGGTAATACCGCACTGCTGTCTCCGCTATGGATACCTGCCGGCTCAATATGTTCCATCATACCAATGATGTGTACATTTTCCCCGTCGCTGATACTATCACTTTCTGCTTCCTCTGCACGATCCAGAAAATGATCAATCAATACCCTGTTTCCCGGTAAATCGCCCATCAGTTTTACTACTGCATTCTCCAGGTCCTCATCATTGATTACAATTACCATTCCCTGTCCGCCTAATACATAGCTGGGTCGGACAAGTACCGGATAGCCCACTTCGTTCGCAATTTTAATGGCTTCTTCCGCGTCCAGTGCCACACCGTATTTTGGATATGGAATTTCAAGTTCTGCGAGCAAATCGCTAAATCTGCCACGGTCTTCCGCTATATCCATATTATCGAATGAAGTTCCGATAATTTTTATTCCTTTTTCGTGGAGTTTTTCTGCAAGTTTCAAGGCGGTTTGGCCCCCGAGCTGCACAATTACACCTTCGGGTTTTTCATATTCAATCAACTCCCATAAATGCTCCCAATAAACTGGTTCAAAATAGAGTTTATCTGCCATATCAAAATCTGTACTCACAGTTTCCGGATTGCAGTTAACCATAATGGCCTCATAACCGGATTCACGTGCAGCCAGAATTCCATGAACACAGGAATAGTCGAATTCAATTCCCTGGCCTATTCTGTTCGGCCCGCTACCCAAAACAATTACTTTTTTCTTATCTGAAAAATGACTTTCATTTTCACCATCAAAAGTGCTGTAGAAATAATTGGTTGGACTTGGGAATTCAGCGCTGCAGGTATCTACCATTTTATAAACCCTGCGAATTCCTGCTGCTTTCCTTTTTTCATAGACCTGTTCTGCAGTGCAATTGCCCATTAGAAATGCAATTTGCTCATCGCTGAATCCTTTTTCCTTCGCAACGCGCATCAATTCCACCGGCAAATTTTCAACGCTAAATCTTCGAACATCGTTTTCGGTTTTCACTAAATCTGCAATTTGCTCTAAAAACCAACGATCAATTCTGGTGATTTTTTGAACGGAACTGATTGGCACTCCCAGGCTAAGTGCATCCTTGATTTGAAATATCCGATTCCATGATGCATGTTCCAACCCTTCTGTTAGAATGTCCAGGTTTCGCTCAGCAGGGCGGTCTGCGCCCAAACCATGTCTGCCTATTTCCAGACTCTGACAGGCTTTTTGAAGGGCCTCCTGAAAACTTCGTCCTATAGCCATCACCTCACCCACACTTTTCATTTGAAATCCCAGACGCTTATCGCTTCCATGGAACTTGTCGAAATTCCAACGTGGAACTTTTACAATCACATAATCAATGGCCGGTTCAAAAAATGCACTGGTAGTTTTGGTAACCGGATTTTTCAATTCATCCAGAAAATATCCGATGGCGAGTTTGGCTGCAATTTTGGCTATGGGATACCCGGTTGCCTTGCTTGCAAGTGCAGAACTTCTGCTAACCCTCGGATTAATTTCAATAGCAATTATTTCTTCATCTTCCGGATTGACACTGAATTGCACATTGCATCCACCTGCAAAAACGCCCATACTGCGCATCATTTTAAACGCCATATCCCGCATACGCTGATAACAGGTGTCGCTCAATGTCATTGCCGGAGCAACGGTAATGCTGTCACCTGTGTGAATTCCCATTGGATCAAAATTTTCTATGGTACAGATTACCGCAATATCATCCTTGCCATCCCGCAACAATTCCAGTTCATATTCTTTCCAACCCAGTACAGCCTGCTCTACAAGCACCTCATGAATAGGGCTGGCCTCCAACCCGCGTTGAAGTGCAGTATCGAATTCATCTTTCTTCAACACTATGCTCCCTCCTGTTCCACCAAGAGTATAACTGGGCCTTATAACCAACGGGAAACCAATACGTTGTGCTATTTCCTTTCCTTCTAAAAAACTATTTGCTATCTGGCTTTCCGCAACCCCAACTCCTAGCTCAATCATCAGATCCTTGAATTTGTCGCGGTCCTCCATTTTGTCAATGGCTTCAATATTTACGCCGATGATTCTTACGTCGTATTTGGTCCAGATTCCGAGTTCATCGCATTCTTTGGCCAGGTTTAGTGCTGTTTGCCCGCCCATGGTGGGCAGTACACAGTCAATTTGTCTTTCCTGGAGAATTTTTTCAATGCTATCCGAAGTCAATGGCCAGAGGTAAACATGGTCTGCATTGAGCTTGTCCGTCATAATGGTGGCCGGATTGCTGTTGATAAGCGAAACCTCAATTCCTTCCTCCCGAAGACTTCTTGCGGCCTGGCTTCCTGAATAGTCAAATTCACAAGCCTGTCCTATTATAATGGGACCGCTACCGATAATTAGAACACTTTTGATGGAATTGTCTTTGGGCATTGGATAAAAATTGTGCGAAGTTAGCACAAGCGCCTGCCCGCTCCGAATTACATCGCCTTTTTGTGGATAAAATGAAACAATAATTGGTTTGCAACCATTTTGTTCTGTTGCGTCTATTGAATGTTGCCTCTCTGAGGAAATCAATCTATTTTGCGCAACCAATTTATGCCTTTGATAAAGAAATCAATACCCCTGATCTTCTGCCTCTCATTTTCTTTTTTTGTATCAGCTCAAACTGACCTGGACGGGATCATGATGACGAAGAAAAACTTATGTATCGGACCTTCTTATGGTCACAGTTCCTGGAAAAAATATTGGGAGGGTGAACTTCTCCGCACCAATGAAAATATTGGAACCATTTCAACTTCCATGGTGAACATTATGGGCAACTATGGAATTACCGACAATCTGAACATTATATTCGGATTGCCCTGGGTTAAAACATCCGCCAGTGCGGGCACCTTGCATGGAATGCAGGGTATTCAGGACCTTTCCCTGCTTGCCAAATACCGTTTTTATAACAAAGAGTTTAAAAAGTTTCGACTATCTGCAATGGGACAAGTTGGAGTCTCTACTCCATTAACCAATTACAGTCCTGATTTTCTTCCTTTATCCATTGGCATGCACAGTAAAAACCTGATGGGGAGATTGATTGCCGATGTTCAGCACAAAACCTGGTTCGCCACAGGCTCTTTTCAATATATGGTGCGTTCCAATGTTCAGCTCGACAGATCTTCCTATTACACTACAAGATTATATCTCACAGACCTGGTTCAAATGCCAGATATGTGGAATTTGAATTTCCGCGCAGGATACCGAAAAGGTGAGATGTACCTGGAAGCTGTTGCGGATAAATGGAATACAGTTGGAGGCTTTGATATACGCCGAAATGATATGCCTTTTGTAAGCAATAATATGGATGCATTTCGGGTGGGAGTAAATGCGAAAATTCCTATTCCTAAAGTGAATGGTCTTACTGTGGTAGCGAATGCCATGCAAACACTAAGCGGCAGAAATATGGGCAAAAGCCTGATGTACACTGCAGGTTTCTTTTATATTCTGGACTTTAGCAAGAAAAAAGCATAAACTTTTAATTCTTTAATTACGATGAAAACCCAAACAAAATTGAATAAAATATTTCTCTTTGTTTCCTTGCTGGCAATAGGTTTTGCCGCTTGTAAACGAGATTTGAAAGAACGCACGGCAAATATTGAAGCCCTCAACCCAATTAATGCGGACACCAATGCCGGAAATTGGAAGCCAATACTTCTGAGCAAGCCCGATGAATTTGCCATGGATGCACCAATTGCTGTATCCTCCCCGGATTATAAACTGGAGTTGCTGGAAATCAAAAGCAGGCAAAATCAGATTACCGATGCAGAAAGAGATGCCATGGAATATTGGGCCTCGGGATCAGTAATGCGATGGAATGAGATTCTGCGTGAATTGGTGGCCAAATATAACTTACCACCATATCAGAATGCAGATGGCACCTATCCCATTCCAAGTGCTGCAAACCCATTTGCGTATCCAAACTTTCCATTTTCAAATCCCCCATACGCGGCAAGGGCATATGCTTATGTTTCTGCCGCTCAGTATGATGCCCTGGTTGCGGCCTATCATTATAAAAATGTTTATAAACGCCCCAAACCAGCTGAAACAGACAAAACTATTCAGGAGTTGATTCCCATTGCAAAAGGTTACTGTTATCCAAGTGAGGATGCAGTTGCAGCGGGTTCTGCGGCAGCCATGCTCACACTTTTGTTTCCGGGCGAACAAGAATTTATTCAACAAAAACTTGCCGAATGTAAAAATGCCAGAATTCTGGCCGGCGCTAATAGCAGAAGCGACATGGATGCAGGTGAAAAACTCGGCCGTGCGGTTGCAGGAAAATTCATAGCGCGGGCCAGAACTGACAAAGCGGGATCTGCAGTTGGAAACGCTACAGATTGGGCAAAATTTGAATCCGATGCTATTGCCAAAGGCGAAACCCCCTGGATCAGCCAGGAATCGCCAAAACGCCCACCTATGCTGCCATTATTTGGAAAAGTAAAAGGGTTTTTTATGGATTCGGCTGAAGTAGCAAGCCAACGACCGGCAGCGCCGCCTTCCACCAATTCGGATCAGTTCAAAACTGAAACAGAGGAAGTTTATAAATATAGCAAAGAATATAACAGGACAAACCTGGCAATAGTTCATCGCTGGGCAGATGGAGTGAGCACTTACACCCCGCCTGGTCATTGGAACGCCATTGCCTGCGAAGACTTTATCGGGCAACATTGGAGCGAAGTTCGCTGGGCAAGGAATCTGGCATTGTTGAATATGGCTATGTTCCAGGCAGCAATATGCTGCTGGGATGCCAAATTCGCATATTATAATCCACGACCTTCACAAGTGAATCCAAAAATTAAAACCTGGACCGGGTTGCCTAATTTCCCATCTTATGTAAGTGGGCACTCCACTTTCAGTGGTTCGGCTGCCAGATTTTTGGGACATATCCTTCCTTCAAAGGCTGGGGATTACGATGCCATGGCAGATGAGGCTTCAAATTCCAGGCTATACGGTGCGATACATTTCCGCAGTGACATCGAGGTAGGATTGACCATGGGTAAAGCGATTGGCGATAAAGCAATAGCCCTGGCAATTATCGACGGAGCTGAATAAAAAATGAAGACAATAAAAAAGGGGAATGCGCCATGCATTCCCCTTTTTTGTTTGGTTAATTCTTTACTTCCCTTTGCTACTGTCCGCAGGTTTGGATTCCATTGCAGGCATGGATTCCGGGCTTGCCGGATTGGATTCTATGTACGTCTTCATAAAGCCCAATCCATCCTCAAAATCTTTTCCCATCATTTTATTCATGTTGAACAATAATGCGAATATGCTGCCGAAATACCCGTTTTCTCCCTGCATTCTCCAAATCACTTTCGTACCTTCTGCACTATCTGACAATGAAAATGTAATCATGGAAGGATTTCCCCAGCCTTCAATTGCCAGGTCAGATGCCCTGAAATCCATTGGTTTCACTTCTTTAATAGTTTGCTTTCCTTTACCCATTTCATCGCTCTCCCAGGCATAGGAAGCGCCTACCTCACCATCGGTGCCGGCAATGGTGATTTTCATGGAAGTGTCTTTTTTATACCAGGGAGACCAGTGTTCATGGTTCTTCCATGGATTTATTTGTTCCCAAACCGCAACACGGGAAGCCTTGATATAAGCAGTTCTGCTGATATCAAATTTTTTCGGCGCAACAAGGCCGATAAGAAGGAGGCCAACTACAACAGCCAGCAACACCCAAAGTGTAATCTTGATAAATTTTTTCATGATTGGTGAAATCCAAAACTATCCATTTTCACGGAATGTGAAAGAAAAAAGAAGAAATATCAGGATGAATTTTTCATTTTCCCCTCGTATTTCCAATTCAAGTTTCTACCTTCTTCCAACCATTGAATCATGGTAGATAATCGTTTAGCTCTGGTAGCTTCCAGTTTAGCTTCAGATATCCATTGCAAATACTCTTTTTTATGGGAATTGCTGAGTTTATTAAAATATTCAAATGCATCCGAATGCTGTAACAGAGCAGCGTGAATTTCATCGGGTACTGTAATTTGAACATCCGATTTTGGTTTTTTAGGAAGTTTCACACCTTGTTCAATCAGAGTCATGGATTGCATGATGTACAAACCCAGGATCTCATCCTTGGGTAAATCCTTTAGGCTTCGGATTTGTCCAAGTTGTCCCATAGCTTTCTCATTCCCTTCTGTTATAAATAAACCGTGAGAATCCTCAAGCAATTTTCCATTCCAAAATCCAAATGCACAGTGACTGGTAAATGATGCCATACTGCAAAGAATGGTTTTGTGGTACATAAAGTGCGGGAAACCCCATTTTAAAGTTTCCTGGGCCTGAGGGCAATATCTGTGCACCAAATGTCGGAGATGTTCTAAAACAGGAACCGCAAAATCCCTTGAATTAGCTATATAAACATCAATACGTTCGTCTTTGGAATTCATTCATTCAAATTTTGTAAAAAAAAAGGCAAAAAAATAGCCGGTTGTACCGGCTATTTTTCAAAAAATTAAATTCTTATTGAACAACCAGTGTTTCACTGTAGCGGATTCCATCCATACCGGTTAAACGGATGGAATAAATACCCTTGGCAAAACCAGCTGTTTCAATTTGATAAGAATTGTTACGCTCTGTTGAGCTGTAAACACCTTTACCATCCAAACCGTAAATTTCAACTGCAAGCATTTCTGTGCGGCTTTGAACATATACCATTTCTTTTGCTGGGTTAGGGAACATGCGAATATTTCCCTGCGCAAAACTCTTCACGTTATCAGGCTCGTTGTCTTTGATAACCAGAGTCAAAACAGAGTCTGCTCCAATTGAACCTGGGCCGACAATATTCCGAATTGCGAACAACACAGTACGGGTTCCATCGGAAATATTGTCATCACTGATGTTTGCTTTAATTGCATTTACACTGTTGTTTTTAATTACCGAAATGGTGCGTTTTGAAAAATCATAATCCCCGGGAGACAAAGCTGTGCCACCTTTCACCAGTACATCAAAGGTGAAATTTTCATCCAATGGTGCCACTGAAAAATCAATACGGAATGAATCAGCAAGTTCTGTAATTGTATCAGATTTTTTCACAAACTTCACTACAGGCAAAGTCGCAATTTCAAAGTCAGAAAGCCTTCTCGGCATTAAATAATATCCGGTTGTAAATGGTGAACTCGCATCTGATTGCCCGCCCAATCCGTTTACGTTAAAATATCCGGAAGGCGCGGCAGTTCCATCGATATTGGTTTCTGCGTCAATGAACAAGGTATCGGTAGTTCCGTCGGTATGCAATACGCCGATGCTGGCTGTAGTATTCGCGCCCAAAGCAGCAGAAGGCCATTTGGATGCATCTACCAATTTTACTCTGCTAAAGCGTGACATTTTATTTTCAGTAGCTTCAGTAACATCATTCACAACAGTTGGTGTATACGGGCTTTTGTTTATTGCCAAAAGGATTACTGTATCCAAAGATTGGAAAATCCCCAAACCATTCTGTTGGCCAATTACACCTTGTACCATCAGGCTGTCGCCTTCTTTAACCGTATAACCGAATGTTTTTGTACCAACTACCATAATACCGCCTGTATTATCCAACAGACCAAAGCGCAATCCGGTAGTACTCAAATTCCCTCCATGAACAATTCCGGTAACTCTGCATTTTACTCCATTGGAGTCCATGGTTTTGGATGCATTGGATTGTTTGGTAGCAGTGGACATCTGGTAAATCGGATAATCATCATTATTTATCAGGATGATACAGGTATCCGGTTTTTGAATAATTACATTGCTCAATACACCCAAATTGAAAACAATTTTCTCTCTGGGTTCAAACATATCATCATCTTTCAGCGGAACATTGAAAACTATAGTATCCGGAGTATTTTTATCAATAGATTGAATCTTGGAAGTAGGATTGAAATCAAAGTCTTTCCCTTCGGTTGCAGTAGATGCAGATGTTAGCAGGCGCAGGGTAAAGTCACCACCTGCATCGGTTTTATAGGTTACAAGCACCTTAACATCCACGGAAGTTGTGGTTTCATTCACCGTAATTGAGCTGTTCATAAACTTCACTTTTGCAGGACCATCATTATCCAAAACCACAACGGTATATATAGAATCTATAATTTGGGCAGAACCGCTGATTTGGCGCAATGCCAAAATGAAAGTATCATGCGGATCTTTATTTACATCGTCAATAATTTTTAATGGAATTAAAATGCTGTCAGGACCTGTTAGTTTACCAAGGCTGAAAATGGAATCTTTTCCGCTAGATCCTAACTTGAATTCACCCGGTATATAACTGCTGTCGCCCTGTTTTTTCACCAATAAACGCAAACTGGATGCTGTATTCACCGGTTTGTCCATTTTAATTTTTACGTTAACAGAACCATCAGGTTCAGAAGCTACCACTTTTATATTGGGGGAATTGATATAAGCAATATCATTGTCCTTTATGGTAATGGTATGCGCCACTTCAGTGCCAATTACACAGTTTGAAGGTTGATCCAAACGCAATACGATTGTTTCATCTCCTTCTGCAACATTGTCATCATTTAATGTAATTACTGCGGAATCTGTTGCAGCTGCACCCGGATTAAAAGTATAGGTGGTTGGTACAGTAAGCGTATAATCATCAGACCCTCCATTTATTGCGGTACCCCCAACAACAGTAAGTCTTACACTTTGGGTTTGTGCATTGCTGTATTTGCGGTTAATATAAATTACTTTTTTGCCCGCATTTTCATTTACCGTTGAAGTACGCGCCCAGAACTGAATGTCGGGAGCAACCAATGGTGCATCATTTTCATCCAGACTAATTGGACTTGAAAGTCCTCCGGTAGGATTGATTGTATTCTTAGAGGAAGGGCCCCATTTGCCATCTCCGTCATAGTTGTTATATACAGCCATTCCTGTATACCGGTCCAGCTGATGAATGGATTGTACACCGTTATTCAAAACATTGGGAATAATAACTCCCCAGTTTCCGGTAACCCCTTCAACATTGTTTTTATAAAATGCCGCGGCAGAAGAACCTATGGACACGGCATCATTTTCAATTACAGAAATTGCAAGTGGTCGGCCGGATCCAAAAGTATTGTCGAACAATGCAGCAAAATTTTTGGTTTTTCCTACACTATGGCCCCACATGGCTGTACCCTGGTCCGCATTGTTGGATGTGCCAAAACCCAAAACATGAATAGAATCCTGGCAATAGAGGCGGAAAGTATCGGTGTTGCTCACACCAACCAGACTCATGTATGCGTAAACATTATTGCCCGGTGAAAATCTCGAATTGGCGGTATAAATAAAACCAACCCATCCTTCATATTCTCCGGCAAAGTTGGAACGCAATGTATCGTGATCTGCACCTGTTGCAAAACTAGGGTTGGCAGTTGTTTTCCATACTCCGGAATCCACAAACATAGGCTCCCCTGCACCAGGAAACAGACTCGTAGAACCAAAGTCGTTTGCAGTAATCCCCTGAACCATGTATTTGTAGGCTGTATTCGGAGCAAGACCCATAATTCTCGCGCGAATAAATACCGGCAACCTGGTTGAACCACTCTGAGACGATCCCATATAATTGGGAATCTGCAACCCGGTAAATCCAATAGGACTCATTTGGGCACTCAGTTTCAATACAGCGATTGCTGCTACGAAAAGTAATAATTTTTTCATTTTTATATCAAAGAATGCAAAAATACCGAAATGTGACACTTCTAACCACAAGTAAAGGCAGTACTTTTTATTATTTGACTTTATTATTACCGATGGGCCATTGCCAATGTTGCCAATCCAAGCTTTTTCGGCACCTGATCCAACAAAACCTGAGCACAGGATTCCATGGTTGCACCTGTAGTTACTACATCATCTACCAACAATATTTCCTTTCCATAAACCATAGGATTTTCACCTAACACAAACTCACTTTGCACATTTTCCCACCTCTCATACCTGCTTTTTTTGGTTTGACTTCCGGAAAAATGGTTTCGCTTTATCACATCGTTGCGTACTTCTGTTTCCAATATTTCAGCCATTCCCAGCGCTATTTGTTCACTTTGATTAAATCCCCTCTGTCTCTGTCTGGATGGATGCAATGGCACCGGTACAATGAAGTCGGGTTTATATTCACTTTTATTTTCTTTTAATTCCGATGCAAATAGCTTACCTAATAAAAACGCCGGATCGCGGCCATCCTTATATTTTACTGTATGCATCAGATTTCTTACAATCCCTTTTTCCGAAAAAAAGAGATACGAGGTGGCATAAGCAATTGGAATTCGCGCCCAAAACAAACGTTCCACAGGGTTGTTTTTTTGAAAATGATATCCGGTTCTGGGCAAACCTTCAAAACAATGCAGGCAAATGGAATCTTCTCCCCGAACCAGCCAACTGCTGCAATTCAGACAAATTTTAGGATACACTAGATCCCCCAGATATTTTAATGGTTGTATAAAATCCATACCCTCCTATGGATGAATCTTCAAATAAAAGAAATTTTCCGACTGAACCCCAATTTAAATTCCATATTTAACAGAACTTTGCACCCCTCCAATGGCCAGAAATAATAATATCCATTTACCAAAATCGCCACTCAGTATTGCAAACATTAAAAAGTCCTCCCGGATTTTTAGATTTATGAGCCGTACAGATCGCTGGTATTTTATCATCGGAACTTTCTTTTTGGCTTTAACTGCCGCAGCAGCACTTTTATTCCCCAAATTACTCGGTGATCTTGTTAACAGTGCTTCTTTAAAAATTCAGGAAAAGAACAATGCAAATCTGGATAAACTGGAACAAACTGCCATTTATTTTGTGTATCTTTTTATCGCACAAGCTGTATTCTCGTTTTTGAGAATTGCCCTTTATGTGCGGGTAACGGAAAACATGACCTATGGCATGCGTAAATCCTTGTACACCAGTGTTATCTATCAAAACATGGAGTTCTTTTCCAAAAACAGAGTTGGTGAATTATTCAGCAGATTTAGTGCGGATATTTCTCAAATTCAGGATACTTTTACATCTGGAATTGCTACTTTTCTGAGACAATTGCTAATCATTTTTGGAGGCGTAATATATTTATTTTTCTCCAGCACCAGCCTTGCTCTTTGGATGTTGGCAACCATTCCGGTTGTGGTAATTATTTCCCTGTTTTTTGGCAGATATATTCGAAAAATCTCCCGCCAGGTGCAGGATTTTACTGCCAATAATAATGTAATTGTAGAAGAAACACTTAGTGGTGTGCAAAATGTAAAAGCCTTTTCCAACGAGCATTTTGAGGTAGACAGATATTCTAAAAGCGCAGGTGTGCTCAGAAAAGAAAGTATTTACAGAGGTTTGTTGCGCGGAAGTTTTAGTTCATTTATTATTATTTGTCTTTTCGGAAGTTTTATTTTCCTGATTTTTCAGGGTCTCACCATGGTGCGCGCAAACGAAATACCCATTGGTGAATTAATTACATTTATGATGCTAACAGGATTTGTTGGTGGCAGTATAGCAGGAATTGCAGAGCAATTTGTTCAAATTCAGAAAACCATCGGAGCAGTAGAAAGAGTACTTGATATTATTGATACCCCCGGTGAAGCAATAAATGACAATTCCATAAAAACAGATAAAATTAGCGGCAATATTTCTATAAGAAATTTAAATTTTTCTTACCCCTCCAGACCCGGATTTGAGGTGCTAAAAGATATCAGTCTGGAGCTGCAGGAAGGCAAATCTTTAGCCATTGTAGGCCCCAGTGGTGTTGGGAAAAGCACACTTATCAGTTTGGTGTATCGCTTTTATGAACCCACGCATGGGCAAATATTTATTGGGAATGAAAATTATCTCCAAATGGATTTATTTCAATTGAGAAATTCTATGGCATTGGTACCTCAGGAAATCATTTTATTTGGAGGAACCATATATGAAAATATTTTATATGGCAATCCAGATGCTACAGAGGCCGATGTAATTGCAGCTGCCCAAAAAGCCAATGCACATCAGTTCATTGAATTATTTCCCGAAAAATATCAGACTATTGTAGGAGACCGCGGAATTCGCCTTTCAGGCGGACAAAAACAAAGAGTTGCCATTGCGCGTGCAATTTTGAAAGATCCGAATTTTCTGTTCCTGGATGAAGCAACCAGCAGCCTCGATTCAGAAAGTGAAAGACTGGTGCAGGATGCATTGGAAAAACTCATGCGAAATCGCACCAGTATTATAATTGCGCACCGTTTAAGCACCATTCGAAACGCAGATAATATTGCCGTGATGAAAAATGGTAAAATTGAAGAATACGGAGACCATGACAGCCTTCTAAAAATTCAAAACGGCCTCTATCACAGAATGGTGGAACAACAACAGGAACCTTCGGAATTTTTTCAGGATTCTGAAGTGATACATCAATAAATAATTCAAATCAGACGATTTCCCAAAAAATAGGAATTACATAAACAGCTCTAATTGTGCTCGTATTTCTGCAGTAATTTCTGTTTTTTTCTGTTTGTGATAATTAAAGAATACCACAATGTCTTCGGCCTCTGCGAGCAATTCCCCCTTTGCGGAATACAACAAATGCCTCAATCCGAAGCTGCTGTTTTTAATGAAGAAAACACTGGTATTAATTTCAATGGTTTCCGGATGCAAAACCGGCAATAAAAACTTACAGTTTACAGCAGCAAGATTGGCTCCGGTTCCATCTTCCCGGATACCACTACCTATACCTGTTTCTTCCCAAAAATGGACACGTGCAGTTTGCACATATTTTTGAATCATTACATTATTTATGTGACCGTACCGGTCCATTTCCGACCAGTCGGTATTCAGCTTTGTAGTAATGATTTTAGGTCTATTCAGGTCCAATGATTCGGCAAAATCAGCGCCACATTGCCAGTATCATGCAACTAGCCAATACACCAACAAAATGGTATCCTGCGTCAAGCGCCAAATGCCGCATGCTGCGTCTTTCCCAGGTATAAGTAATTCCAATACTGGTCCAAACCATGCATCCGCCAAGCAGTGCACCCATTTTAAAAGCAGCTGGTGGTTTTATTGCACCTGTAATGAATACAATATAACTAACTGCAAAAACAATCAGTACATTATACATAAAAGTACCGAGCATCATTCCGGAAAATTCTTTGTTGCTCGGCCGCTCAATAGTTTTACCCATTTTAGCATGTTCCGCCATCCAGGCTTTTCCAAATAGTGCAGAAAACCATACTGCTCCTATGCCCCAATAAACGATCGCAGAAACCAAAAGTGCCCATGGATTTTGTGTTTGAAGATATTGTTGAAACATTTTTGAGGAATTAGAAGTGCAATATAACCCTTTTTTACTTTTTCAAAAGGGCAACAGAATACAGAATAAAGGGGTGAATCAGGAAATCATTTCCTGGCCGCTCTCCGCTCTATCATTTCTGGTTTTCTTCTGATCTTCAAATAAGGTGGTCGGAATACCGGATTTTATTTCTATTTCTTTACACAGTTGTCTTCCTGTTTCCTTAAGTACTTTAATGATATTTTTACCCACGCTCGGGAACGTTGAATCGTTCAGATTTATAATTTCCAAACCATCCACAATCTGACTGCTTAACTGCCAGTTTAGTATAGATGTATAATTTCCTTCATTGGTCTTTGGAAGCCTGTACAAAGGAATGGAAAGTCTGCATTCTCCGCACATCACTGCCGAATCCTTAGAAAAACTAAATGCAGTTAAAACATAAGAAGATGCATTTTCACATTGACAGGTTCCATTTCCATTCTTATAGTCTACTCCAATGGTTCTGTATGAGATTGGATTCTGACAAAGGTTCTCCAATCGCTTGAGCTGTTTATTTACCTCTTCATTGTTGTATTTTCTTGCCAAAGAGTCCTTTTCTAAAGTATAAGGCAAACAGACAATCCTGTTGCCTGTTAAAAACTGGGATTGAGCACCGCTTAAAACTTGTCCGTTTCGATGGAAACTGGCCATCAGCCAGTTAAATTCATCCACCATCAAATCAGCATCCAGATCAGGGGTAAGTTCTAAAGTAATTTCTTGTATGTACATAGGCTATTCAGGATTATTGGTTTGTGAAGAACGACCTACATCCAATTAAATTGCGTTGCCATGACCAAAATTTTCCACAAACATCACAATATATATTTAGGTTGTTGAATATCTGATTGTTAGACCAAATGTTAGAATTGTCATGGCTTTGTCATACCATTGCATTGGCAAAAAATGCAATACTTTCGTTTCCTGAAAAATGGCATTTCACATTCGTATTCTGGTTTTATTTCTTACCGGTACTTCTGTACTGAATTGTTTTGCACAGGATAGTATTTATGCCCGAAAAGTAATTGATGCTTTGTGCGGTAAAAAGTTTAACGGTCGCGGATATTACAAAGATGGTGCACGTAAATCTGCAAAATACATTTCCAAAGAGATGAAATATGCAGGTTTAAAATCTATTTCACCAGGTTATTTTCAGGAATATAAATTCCCGATAAATCGGATTCTTTCGGATCCGCAATTGGAAATCAATGGTATTAAATTTATTCCTGGCAGAGAATTTCTTGTAGGCGCAGATGCCCCAAATTCCAACGTAAATGCAGTTTTTGGCAAATTCGCCAAAGTGGTCTGGATAAGGGCTTCGAATGTTTCTGACTCTCAATTTCAGAAATCCTTAAACCCCCATACCCTTTTAAATTTCCGCGGTAATACACAAGGGCTAATTTATCCAATGTTGTATTTAATCGATACCATGCCTGCAAATCTGGAGAGAGCCAATTCCAAATTTCTACACTGGCTTCGAGAAAATGCAAATACAATTACTTTTCATAAAGACAAAATCACCTGGTCCGCTTCCCCTCAACAGAGTAAAGTTGTGTCCTTTGATGTGATATTACCCAAATCAGCCGATAAGATTTATTCCGGAATTGAATCCGTCAAATGGAATGTAAAATCAAGCATGGCATTTACGCATCAGGTAAATGTGGTTGGAATGATCCCGGGAACCAGCCACAGAGATTCTTTCATTATGGTAACTGCACATTACGACCATTTGGGAAGAATGGGCAAAAGCAGCATGTTTCCAGGGGCCAATGACAATGCTGCAGGAGTGGCAATGATTCTGGATTTAGCCAAATATTACGAGAAACATCCGCCAAAATATTCCATGGTTTTTATTGCATTTTCAGGAGAGGAAGCCGGCTTGATCGGTTCGGGATTTTATTCCCGAAACCCCCTTCATCCCCTGATGAAAACAAGATTTATGCTCAATTGTGATCTTGTAGGAACCGGGGAAACGGGGATCACAGTAGTTAATGGGGCTGTATTCCAAAAGGAATTTCGAATTCTGGACAGCATCAACAATGCAAATAGGTATTTGACAAAGATCGACCGTCGGGGAAAAGCCGCAAATTCAGACCATTACCATTTTTCCGAATTGGGAATCCCGGCCTTTTTTTGGTATCAGGGCGGGCCGAGAACTTCATACCACGATATTTGGGATGTACCGGAAACGCTTTCCCTATATGGCTATAACAATACCATAAAACTGGCAGTGGAATTTTTTACCGCCCTTGGAAACTAAACTCCGGCAGTTTTACATCCCACTTCTAACTTCTCACTTCCCACATTTTAATTTGTTTTCCGCCTTATAATTCCTAAAATTTGTAAACTCCCCAATGTTAGCTCCTGTAATCAGTTGGTATTTCAGACAGCGCCACGAAGAACTTCTGGAACATGCAGAATTTGCCGTGGACTATCAGGAACAATTATTCAATTTGTTGCTGGAGAGTGGACAATCTACTGCTTATGGAGCAGAAAACGGATTTAAATCAGTCAGGAATTATGAGGATTACAGAAATAAAATCAAAGTATCCGAATATGAAGATTTGAAACCCTGGATCGAACGTACCATGAAGGGAGAACAGATGCTGCTTTGGCCGGGAGAAATCAATTGGTTTGCTAAGAGCAGCGGTACAACAAGCAACAGCGCGAAATACATCCCCATCAGTTTCGAAAATCTGGAACTCACCCATTTCAAGGGTGGACGGGACATGCTCACGGTTTATTTTGCCCATTATCCCGAGAGTAAAATGATGCAGGGCAAAGGCTTGCTCATTGGGGGAAGTTTTAAGACCAATGATATCAATCCCCGCAGTTTTTCCGGCGATCTGAGTGCTGTGTTGATGAACCATTTACCCATGTGGGCAAACATGATGAGTACGCCTCAAATGGACATAGCCATGATGGAAAAATGGGAGGAAAAACTGGAGCCTATGGCTAGAGCCACCATGAATGAAAATGTTACCAGCATTAGTGGAGTTCCAACCTGGGTCATAGTGCTTTTTGAAAGACTTTTGGAAATTACCGGTAAATCTGACATCTCAGAAATTTGGCCAAATCTCGAATTGTTTTGCCATGGTGGTGTGAATTTTACTCCGTACAGGGAACAATTCAAAAAATTAATTCCCAAAACAGGTATGCATTATTTGGAAACTTATAATGCAAGTGAAGGTTTTTTCGGCTTGCAATTCAACCTTCGCAAACCCGATTTTACACTGCTTACCAATCACGGTACTTTTTATGAATTTTACCCCTGCGGTGGAGATCCTCAAAAATGTATTCCTATTTGGGAGGTTGAAACCGGTATAGATTACGCCATGGTAATTACCACCAATAGTGGATTATGGCGCTATAAACTTGGAGACACAGTAAGGTTTAGCAGTACCCGTCCTTATGAATTCAGAATAACAGGTAGAACCAAACTTTTCATCAATGCTTTTGGTGAAGAACTGGTAATAGAAAATGCTGAAACTGCTATGGCTGCTGCATGTAAAAAAAGTGCGGCAATGGTTGCAGATTATACCGCTGCTCCGGTTTATATGTCTACCGGAAAAGGCGGACATGAATGGTTTGTGGAATTTGAAACCGCTCCGGAAAATTTGGAATTATTCAAATATACCCTGGATGAGGAATTAAAAATTTGCAATGGAGATTATGCTGCAAAACGACGTGGAGACCTCGCCATGCATGAGCCCGTAGTGCATGTTTTACCCAAGGGTTTATTTCATTCCTGGCTTAAAAGCAACAATAAATTAGGAGTACAAAATAAGATTCCACGTCTTTCCAACGATCGCAAAATTGCGGAAGAAATTTTGGGATTGTTGATGCCGGAAAGGGCATAAAAACAAGTTTTTTTTATTCTTGTTTGTAGAATTCCGGCAAATATATTTTCCAGGATGTCACCTCATCGCACAACAACTTTACATGCGCATTCTCATGGTTCAGATCAAAATCCAAATACATATCATGATATAAAATCCTTACCCGACTCTTTTTAAAATCATAAACCAAATCATACAAAGTGCCACTTATTTGCGCATAAGCAAAAAAATGGGCAGTATCCATGCGGAAAGAATCTCGAAATTCGTGTAAACCAAGGGCCCTGCCATCCTTCAAAAGCCTGATTTTGTTGGAATATATATCTTCCATAATAGAATAAAATTTTAGAGAAATATAATTATCAAAATATTTGGAAGCTAGATCCCTGAACATATTTTTTTTGTTCTGGTAATACTCTCCATTTGCAGCAGTTAAAAGCGCATACTGCATCAGAAAGTTTCTGTTCAAAAAGTTAAAATCTTCAGCAGATAAATATGCCTCTATTTCGTGTCTTTGAAAAATAATTTTTGACATGGATCGATGTGATATTCCCGATGCGTTTTTATAATTATAGGCCAAATTCAATGTATTCCAGGATAATAAATTCCCATCCGTTTTACATTCTTCAAATTGTACATCCGGAAAATCCCAAATTGTATTCTCTTGTACAGAAACCAGCTCATATGCCAATGAATCCATATAAGCAACTGAATCTTTGGGATAGCGCGGGTCGGGAATCTGAATAATGATTTCTGTAGTGTCAGTAAAGACCTTATCTCCAAATTTGGCCAGGTAAATTTTGGAGAATATAGATTGTAACCTTTCAGTGAAAAGCGTATCAAAGTATTTTCCGTTGATACCATACTTCAACTGCGCGTACCCACGATATGGTAAAATAAAACAAATTAAAATGGTGGCATATCTCAAAATCCATTTCATAATTAATTATTTAAGATTATAACGCAAATCTTTAGGAACGATACCAAATTTCATCCTTTATTAATTGCAAATGTGAGGGGAAGTTATTCTTGTATAAGGCACCGGTTCCCAATCCCTGATACATTTTCACAGATTTGGTTGAAACCCACTGAGCTATATGTCCCAAGCCCACATTGCTTTCCAGAGCAGAGGTAGCCCACCACCCAATATTATTTTTTTGTGCGCCTTGAATCCAGGTATCGCATTTGGAAAATCCACCCAATAAAGTTGGTTTTAGAATGATAAAAGCAGGTTGAATCCAACGCAATAATTTTTCCGCCATTTCTGTTTTCACTCCAATCAATTCTTCATCCAGCGCAACAGGTATTTTGCTGTCGGCGCATATCTCCGCCATATAATCCCATTGTCCGGCACGAATGGGTTGTTCCAAACTATGAATTTCAAACCTGGAAAAATCTCTGATTTTATTCTTGCTGTCTTCCATAGAAAATGCACCGTTTGCATCCAACCGCAATTCCAATTTAAAGGCATTCCATGATTTCCGAATTTTTTCTAAAAAGCGACATTCTGCATCGTGGTCATGTTGCCCCACTTTAATTTTAATACATCGAAACCCTTCCTGCACTTTTTTCAGCATTTCGGCTTCCATGGCACTTATTTCATCCATCCATACCAGTCCGTTAATTGGTATGCTGCTTATGCCTTTTGTAAAATCAGTGCTGAAAATCTCCTCACCGGAAGCCTGCAATTGCAACCAGGCACATTCCAATGCAAATTGCACGGAAGGAAAATTATCAAGTGATAATAATATTTCTTTAATTGAAGTGCCATTATAAATTTTGGATTGCACCTCATTTAATGCAATTTCCAAATCCAACTGACCATCCATACTGAGATCTGGCAAAGGGGATGCCTCCCCGATTCCCTTTTTATTACCTTGTTTTAAATTTATAAGAACTACATTTTTATCATGATATTCTCCCCTGCTGGTTTTTGCAGATTTGATAAATTCCAGTGTTTCTTTGGTCCAGGAAATTTGAAGATCAGACATACATAAATGCGAGAATGCAGTATATAATGGAAGCCCCTAACGCAGTAAGAGAAAGTGTTTTCAATTCCGAATTAAATTTATCCCTGCCATCTGCAACTTGCAATTCCCACATGCGGCGTACGTGAAATATGCAAGAAATAATTACGGGTGAAAACACTCCGATTACCAGAAACAATTCCTTTTGATTAATTCCTTTTTCCTGCTCAGAAAATTTATAAATAAGAGAATAGACAATAGAAACAGATCCTAACAAACACAACAATAATTGATAAAACAAAGCGACCCTTCTGCCTAAACGAACAGGAATGGTCTTTTTCCCGCTTTCTCTGTCGCTTTCGATGTCCCGAATATTGTTAATATTTAACACTCCCATAGATAAAAAACCACAGCCGATGGAGGCAAAAATCACACCCTTATGTATAGTGCCTGTATGTAAAAAATATATTCCGCAAACGGCCACCAAACCAAAGAAAATAAAAACAAAAAAATCGCCAAAACCGGAATAGGCATACGCGAATTTTCCCATGGTATATAAAATTGCAGCTGCAATTGCCGCTATCCCAACAGGTACAAATACCCGTGTTTTTATCTGAAAAGAAATATCTGAAAATATCAATAATAAAATACCACTCAAAAATGCGAAAACAGAAAAAATAACAATCATTTTTTTCATTTGATTTTTTCCAATTTTCCCGCTTGTGAGCATCCGGTCCTGGCGATTTGCCGTGGTATCCGTGCCCTTGGAAAAATCGCCGTAATCATTCGCAAAATTGGATAATACCTGCAAAGAAACAGCGGTAATTATCCCCCAAATCGCAACCGTCCATTGGAATGCCTGGTCAAATGCGGCAATGGCAGATCCAAGTAAAATCCCGCTAATAGCCAAGGGCAAAGTTTTAGGCCTGGCAGCCTGTATCCATGGATTCATTTTTTATTATCAGAGGTTGCCAGTTCTGCCCCCATCCACCACAATATTGGTTCCGTTGATATAAGAAGCTTTTTCGCTGGCGAGGAAACATGCAGCGTATGCTACTTCTTCAGGCTTACCGAATCGGCCTGCCGGAATTTCGCGCAACATTTCCTGTTCAATTTCCTGTCTGGCTTTATCCAGTTTCTGACTTTTGCCGGCAATGATGCTTTCCAGTCTTTCCGTTTCTGTAGCACCCGGTAAAATATTATTCACTGTGATTCCAAATTTACCCAATTCATTGGCGAGTGTTTTGGACCAGTTGCCCACTGCGCCGCGAATGGTATTACTTACTCCAAGATTTGGAAGAGGTATTTTTACACTGGTTGAAATTACATTGATAATTCTTCCCCAATTATTTTCTTTCATCCCGGGTAAAAAAGCCAGCATCAGATTGTGGTTATTGATCAGGTGATTTTGAAAAGCAGTAATAAATTCTTCTGCATCTGCCTGATGTGCAGGTCCGGGTGGCGGACCACCGGTGTTGTTTACCAGAATATCCACTTTGAACTGTTGCGCTATTTCAAAACCGGTTTCTTTCACTTCAGAAATATCTTGAAAATCTGCAGTAAAGTATTGGTGATCTAAATGGGCGTTTGGCAAGGCATCAATTACAGCCTGAAGTTTGCCCGGGTTGCGGGCAAAAAGGAGAATTCTGGCGCCGGATTCTGCCATTTCCATGGCAATGGCACGGCCGATTCCGGAACTGCTTCCGCAAACCAGAGCCGTCTTTCCACTTAAACTTAGTTCCACACTGCGAAAATAATCCAAGAAGAAGTAAAGAAATTCAGGAATTTTTTATATATTTGAGTACTGGCAGAAATCCTCTCTTTATGAGAAAACACTTATTAAGTGTAGTGATGCTACTCGGAGGGGCAGCACTATACGCACAACACCAAGGCGGGGAACCTTTGTGGACTCAATATATTCAGGAACCCCAACCAAACTATTACAAAGCAAAAAAAGCTTTCGATGCATACTGGAATGATAGCGTTCCCAAGAAGGGAAGTGGCTATAAGGTATTTAAACGATGGGAATGGCGCGCTATACAACACATGGATGCCTATGGCAATGTGATTTGGCCGCAAGACCAACTGGAAAATTTTGTTATGCCCGGAACTCCGAAATCAGGGCCAGTATCGACGGGAAACAGTATGGGTTCTTCCGGAGGCAGTATGTCTGCTTGTCCGGGTGGCGGCAGGTGGACGAGAATCGGGCCTGTTAAACCACCCCATAACCAAACCAGCCAGCCCAATGGGGTTGGACGAATTGCGGGTATTGCTTTTCACCCTTCAGATACGAACTCTTTTTTTGTATGTGCCCCGCAGGGCGGGGTATGGAAAACCACTGACAATGGCGCCACCTGGTCTATGCTTTTCGGCAATGGCCCGGTTGTGAATACCATTGGCAGCACAGCCCTGCTTTTAAGTTATAACGATCCGGATACCATGTATCTGGGAACTGGTGACCGCGATGCCGGTGATGCCCCGGGATTTGGGGTTCTCGCGAGTTGGAATGGCGGTAAAACCTGGTCTACCCGAAATAGCGGTATGGGGAATCTCACCATTGGCCGAATGGCCATGCATCCCAAAAACTCCGCAATCATTCTCGCAGCTACCAACAATGGAATTTATCGCTCCGCAAACAGCGGTTCCTCCTGGACCCAAACACTGAGCGGAAGCGCCTGGGATGTGGTTTACCATCCAGCCAATCCTTCAATCGTTTACGCTTCCATTGGAGGAGCATTTTATAAAAGTACAGATGGAGGAGTTACCTGGAGTAATATCACTTCCGGATTACCCACCAGCGGGGTTAGCAGAGGCATGATTTCGGTTTCTGCAGCTTCCCGGGGTTATGTCTATTTTTTGCTAACCGGAGGTATCACATTCAAAGGTGTTTATCGCTCCACTGACAGCGGTTCAACGTTCAGCACCATGTCTACCACTCCGAATATCCTGGGGTATTCTGAAACCGGAAGCGATGCAAATGGACAGGGCTGGTATGATCTTGACATTGCGGCAGACCCGAAAAATGCCGACGTAATTTATGTTGCCGCAATCAACATGTGGAAATCCAGCAATGGAGGCAGCAATTGGACCGTTTGTGGGCATTGGGTGGGCTCCGGTGGAGCAGATGATATCCATGCGGATCAGCATGCCGTAGAATTCAATAAAACCGGCAACAAAATTTATGCAGGCAATGATGGAGGAATTTATTATTCATCCAATGGCGGAAGCAGGTGGAAAAATATTGGCAGCGGTATTCAAAATTCTCAGATTTACCGCATAACCCAGGCAAAGACAAATCCTTTTGCCAATGCTCAGGGATATCAGGATAATGGCTCTGCACAATTGCAGGAAGACCAGTTTTATACCTATTATGGTGGCGATGGAATGGATTGCCAGGTCGATCCTTCCGACCATACCTATGTTTATGGATCCTACGTTTATGGGAAAATTTATCGTGCGGTAAATAAAAATACCATAACCGTTTTGGGTTCAAATGGAACCAATGGCATTACAGAAAGCGGGGGTTGGCTTACTCCTTTTGTTCTTCGTGAAGGAAGCCCTTCCGTAATGTGGGCCGGTTACGCAAATGTCTGGCGCTGCGACAATACCAAAACTACCGGTACTATTTCATGGACAAAACTCACATCCGCATGGCCTGGAACTATAACCAGAATTGAAAATTCTCCGGCGGATAATAAAATATTATATGTGATTCGGGGAGATGGAAAATTATTCCGTTCCACTGATGCAACCGTAACATCACCAACCTGGACAGATCTGAGTTCCAGTCAGCCTTCCGGAATTCGGTACATAGAAGCACATCCCAAAAACAGCAATGTTATTTATTGTTGCAACGCTACGAATTTATATCGCAGCACCAATCAGGGAACATCGTGGACATCGATAGGAACCTTGCCTGCTTCTTCAGGCAATATGAATTGTGTTTTATTGGATACTTCAGCCAAAACAGAAACCATTTATATCGGAAGTGAGAAAGGTGTTTATGTTTGGGATTCCGCATCCGCCTCGGTGATTACCTTCTCTTCCGGATTTCCGGTTTGGTCTGATGTAACAGATTTGGATATTTATTATTCTCCAAAAGGAAGAGGTTACAGCAGAATTGTTTCATCCACTTATGGAATGGGAACATGGAAAAGCAATTTGTATGACGACGGCAACACAAAGCCCAAAGCAGATTTCTACGCATTCGACAGTACATTTATTACAGGTGCCAAAATGCGTTTGTACGAAAATGTAGCATATACCACCACTTCCATAAAATGGAAAATTACTCCCTATAATTACACCTACGCAGAGGGTACTGACAGTCTTTCATTTCAACCGGTAATTCAATGGAATAGCACAGGTCTTTTCTCTGTAAGATTCATTGCAACCAATTGCAATGGGTCTGATACCTTTTCAAAAAATTATTGGATAAAAGTATTTCCGGCAGCTGCAAATGCTACATGCACCAATACTACAAACTGGCAATCTGTGAACTATGGAATGGGTATTTTAAAGTTTGGTTTGAGCGATAATAAAAACGAAACCGGAGGTTATTTTGATGATGGTGAAAATCTGGATATGAGCATTTCAAAAGTATTTCGTGTAAAGCCTTCCACCTCCTGCACTGCAACTATCAAAACCGGATTATACAACAACGAATATGTAAGACTTTATTTAGATTATAACAATAACGGAAAATTTGAAAATTATCTGGGAGAAGTTTCCACAATGCCCGCTGCTGTTTTGGGCACACGGAATATTGTTTTCACCACCCCATCCGGATTAAAACCAAATCAGGGTTTTCGTTTAAGAGTATTAAGTGATTATAATATTCTGGATACCAATGCCTGCAAAAATCTGACTTACGGACAAGGAGAAGAATACACACTGCTTTATGATAAAACTACACCGTATTTTAAAGTCAGCAAAACCTCGGCTTGCACCAATGAAAATCTTACATTCACAGACACGTCGGAAGGGCTGATAGGCCAGTATGAATGGGATTTTGGCACAGGTGCAGTCCCGGCCACTGCAACTGGAAAAGGACCACATACCGTGTATTATTCTTCCACCGGAAATAAAAATATCCGTTTAAAAATAAATGGGGTTGATACCATTCGAAAAAACAATTATGTTACCATTATATCTGGTCCAAATCCACAAGTTGTTCTAAAAAATGGCAGCGCAAACGGATGTGAAGGGAGAAACATAACTTTAGCTGCAAGAAGCAGCAGTGGCGGTACTCTTAGTGTTCAATGGTTAAAAAATGGAAGTAATATTTCCGGTAAAACAGATACCCTTCTGGTGTTAAATAATGTAACCATTTCTGATGCGGCAAATTATGCCGCATACATCAATAATGGCAGTTGCGGAAGCAATTCTTCTGCAATAACCATAAATGTGGATGCCAGACCTATAGCCGATTTCAGCATAGGAACAAATCCGCAATGCATTAAAAACAATAATTTTATTTTTACCAATAATTCTTCCATTTCTTCCGGGACTATCACTTCGAATAATTGGAACATGGGGGATGGAAATTCCCAAACTTCAACCAATGCCAGTAGAAAATACAGCAGTTCAGGTACATTTAATGTGAAACTGGTAATTACCAGTAGCAAAGGTTGCAAAGACAGCAGTACTAAAAGTGTAACCGTTTATCCGAATTCCGTTGTAAAATTCACTGTAAACGATTCTGATCAATGCTATGCCGGAAATAATTTTATTTTCACCAACAATTCGGGTATTTCCTCTGGAAGTTTTACCAACGATTGGCGATTTGGTGACGGCAATACTTCTTCTTCCACTTCGCCAACAAAATCATACACAACAAGAGGTACTTACACCGTAAATTTAATTACCACCAGCAACAATGGATGCAAAGACACTGCCTCAAAACCAGTGAGAATTTATAGTGCACCTTCTGTTGTTTTTACACTCAATAATTCCAATCAGTGTAAACGCACAAACCTATTTACAACCACAAATAGTTCCACCAATACCGATGGAAGTTTATCTTACTCCTGGAATTTTGGGGATGGCTTTAAACCATCGTCCAGTGCGCCTTCACATACATATTCTTCCGAAGGGGCGTACAATATAAAATTAATTGCCACCAGTAGTTATGGATGTGTTGACAGTGCAGTTAAATCCATCAATGTTTATCCCAATACAACGGTGAAATTTTCCGTCAACGATTCTGATCAATGTTATTCAGGAAATAATTTTATATTTTCCAACAATTCAAGCATTTCTTCCGGAAGTTTTACCAACGACTGGCGATTTGGTGACGGCAATACTTCTTCTTCCACTTCGCCAACAAAATCATACGCAACAAGAGGTAATTACACCGTAAATTTAATTACCACAAGCAACAATGGATGCAAAGACACTGCCTCAAAACCAGTGAGAATTTATAGTGCACCATCTGTTGTTTTTACACTCAATAATTCCAATCAGTGCAAACGCACAAACCTATTTACAACCACAAATAGTTCCACCAATACCGATGGAAGTTTATCATACTCCTGGAATTTTGGGGATGGCTATAAACCATCGTCCAGTGCGCCTTCACATACATATTCTTCCGAGGGTGCGTACAATATAAAATTAATTGCTACCAGCAGTTATGGATGTGTTGACAGTGCTGTTAAATCCATCAATGTTTATCCCAATACAACGGTGAAATTTTCCGTCAACGATTCTGATCAATGCTATGCCGGAAATAATTTTATTTTCACCAACAATTCGGGTATTTCCTCTGGAAGTTTTACCAACGATTGGCGATTTGGTGACGGCAATACTTCTTCTTCCATATCCCCTACAAAATCCTATACTGCACGAGGAAATTACAATGTGCTTTTGATTACCAAAACCAATAATGGATGTTTGGATACAGCTTCAAAACCCTTAAGGGTATATAGCGCACCAGCAGTAAGTTTCAGTGTGAACAACAATTCTCAATGTCTAAGGAGTAATTTATTTACTACATCAAATAATTCTACAAATTCAGATGGGTCTCTATCGTATAGCTGGAGCTTTGGAGATGGCTTCACTAGCAATAATAGCGCCCCGGTTCACTCTTACAGTAAAAATGGTAACTTTAATATTCGATTGGTAGCTCAAAGTGCTTTCGGTTGTGAGGATAGTGCTGCATTATCCATTACTGTGTCACCTCAGGCCAATGCTGCTTTTCAAATGAACGATAGTGACCAATGTCAGCGAAACAATATTTTTAATTTTGCAAATACCTCTGCAATTGCATCAGGTAGTTTAAATTATTCCTGGGATTTTGGGGATGGCACTTATTCAGCAATTGCCAGCCCTGTTAAAGTTTATGCCAACCGCGGTATTTATTCTGTAAAATTAATTGCTGTTTCAGGTGCAGGGTGTAACGATACATTAACAAAACCATTGAGGGTTTACGACAATCCTGTGGCAGATTTTTCTTTGAATACAACAGCACAATGCATGCGGAATAACCTGTTCATTTCAGGCAACAATAGTTCCGTGCAGGATGGCACTTTGAATTATGTCTGGACTTTCGGTGATGGTTTTTCTTCAAACGCCGCCACCCCTTACCACAGTTATGCAACTGCCGGAAATTATTCTGTTGTCTTAATGGTTTCAAGCACCTATGGATGTGGAGATACAAGCAGTGTATCCATTAAAATTCATCCCCAGGTGAATTTGGATTTCACGGTGAACAATGCCCAACAATGTTTGGAAGGAAATCAAGTGGTTGTTACGGATAAAAGTACAATTTCGTCAGGTACATTTACTTACAATTGGACATTTGGAGATGGAGGTGCGTCCAATATTTCTCAACCATCTTATACTTATGCAAGTGCAGGAGATTTTCTATTGCAATTAATTGCAGTAAGTGACAACAATTGCAGAGATACTGCAAGTCTCGGAATTAAAATTCTGGATAAACCGAATGTCAGGATGCAGGTGAACAATCCAATTCAATGTTTAAAAGGAAATTTATTTGTGTTGAATAATATTTCGGCAATTCAGGATACAGGGATCATTTTCTACTGGAATTACAACAATCAAAAAGACTACAGTAAGACATTAAACCTTCAATACAATATTCCAGGACTTTACAATGTGAGCCTGGTTGCACAAAACAAAATTGGTTGCACCGCAACTGAATTGAAAACTCTGGAAGTATTGCCCCAACCCAATTTGGCATTTTCCACCAATAACAATATCCAATGTTTTGCAGGAAATTTATTTCATTGCACAAATTCCAGTTCTATCAGCGATGGCAGCTTGAATTTTATTTGGAATTTTGGAGATGGACAAACCAGTACTTTAAATTCACCCGATGTGCAGTACTTCAAATCCGGCGATTATGAGATTACTTTAATTGGAACTTCAAGCGCATTTTGTGGTGATACCATTAATAAAAAAGTTACTGTTTTACCAACACCTAAGGCTGAAATAAAACTATTGACCGCTGCAGAATTATGTTTGAATAACAATGAATTTGTCGCTATTAGCAATTCATCTGTTGAATCCGGAATGGTACACCTGAACTGGAAATGTTCAGACGGATATAATACGGATGACGAAACATTTACACATTCATTTTCGGATGCAGGCAACTATTTATTGGAATTACTCGCCAGCAGCGACGACAATTGTTCAGATACACAACAGATCAGCTTAAATGTCAATCCTTCACCGGTATCCAAATTTGCAACATCCGGTATTTATTTCTGTGAAAATGGTACCGTATCTATGTTTGATTCCGCTTCCTTGCCGTCTGGCAATCTCGTAGTTCACTGGTACAAAAATGATATGGAATTAACAGATCCAAATCAAATCATATTGAGTGAATATGGCGAATTTGTTCTGAAACAAATTGTGAATTCGGATAAAAATTGTACAGATACATCTGAAACTACCATATATGTGACAGGAAATCCCAAATTGAAATTCTTTTACAGTCCTGCCATTGGTTGTGCGGGTCAAACTGTTTTCCAATTCGAAGACAGTTCGGAAAATCCAGGTGGAAATGCTCCCATCAGAAAATGGAATTTCACAGATTCTGATTCTTCTGAACGCGAATTGGTGCAAAGGAAATTTGACACGGCTGGCACTTACCATGCTCATTTGCATTTGCAAAATGGCGCATGCGAGGCCGACAGTGCCTTCACTTTTGTGGTGTTACCAAAGCCAACAGCTGCATTTATTTATCAAATGGAAGATAGAGAAACCGTGCGATTTCAAGCTTTGGATGAAAATGCGGATATCACTGCTTTCCACTGGAATTTAGGTGATGGAGTAGAAGCGGATGGCATCCATTGTACCCATACATATTTCCGCAATGATTCCTTTCAGACTGTCTTGATGGTTCAGAATAATTCAGGTTGCAGGGATACCACCAACAATACCATTGGAATTAAAAGTCCGAACAATATCCTTCAGAACAATGCGCTGAATTTTTATGTGTATCCAAATCCAAATAATGGACAATTCACTTATAAGTTTGAAGTGTTGGAAACCCAAAATATCACCATTGACATTCGCGATATTTTAGGCAGGAATATAATCTATCAAAAAAATTGGTCCAGTCTGATTCCCGGTATATATCATGAAACCATTGATTTCAATGCTTTGGGGCTGGCTCCTGGTACTTATCCTTTTTCTATTGGTTCAGATACCAAAAAAGAAGTGGTGAAGGTTATTTTTGCGAGATAACCCGCATCAATGCCTGAAATACAATCGCCATTTTTTACCCGGAATTACCGGCTAATCTTACTGTTGTCATGGCTTGTCATCTTTGCGATTCGCTTTGCATGGCCTGCAGATATGGAATATAAAGCCGATGAGAAATTGATGGTATCCATGGCTAACACGTCAATTGAAACCGGGGAATTACCTGCAATTGGAATGAAAAGTGGCATTGGTCTGGAAAATGCCGGATTCAGCGCCTGGCCATTCGTCCTTTTTGCATGGATAAGCAACAATCCATTGCATATGGCAATGATGGTTATGGTTCTGAACTTTCTTGCTTTGTTGTTAATGGCACATTGTGCGAATCTGGCAGAAAAGGATAGCTACACATATAAAATGGGAGTTTTACTCGCAGGAGTAAATTTAATGGCCGTTTTATTTTCCAGAAAAATTTGGGCTCAGGATTTATTGCCTGTTTTTACTTCCTGTATCTGGTATTTTTATTTAAAAAGAAATTCCTTTTTACTGGTCATATTCACCGGAATATTTTTCGCACTTGCGGGTCAATTGCATTTGTCTGGCTTTTTCTATGCTGCAGGTTTTTTTCTATCAGCTATTATTTTCAAAAAATACAGTTGGAAACAAATAGGATTAATGCTTCTCGGATTTGCCATTGGCCTGATTCCCGCCCTACTCTGGATAAAAGATTTACTGCTACATACAACGTCCTCGGATGCCTCTCTTTCCAACATCATTAAATTTGAATATTTTCTTCATTTACTCATCGACCCTCTTGGAATAAATGCAGCTTATTCTCTGGGCAGTGATGTATGGCCATTTTCTAAAATGGCTTTTTTTCTTCCGGTAATTTTGACTGCTGTCATTGGATTTGTCTTTTTGTTCGCTTTGATTAAAGCTTGCTTGCGAATCATTAGAAACAAAAATTATACAATAAATAAATACAGTGAATTTGTTTTTTACGCCGCCGCATTTATTTTATTTCCAGGTATACTGCTTACGCTAAGCGGCAGCCCGGTTCGCTCACACTACTTGATTGGTGCAACGCCCTTTGTTCATATTGCGCTGGTGAAATTGATATATCCACTTGGCAAAAAATATATTTGGCTCTTTTGGATTTCACAGGCTGTTTTTACCATCTGTTTTTTATACTTTATTCATACAGGAGGTATTATTTCCGGAGATTATGGATTGCCCTACAGCCGCCAGGCACCTTGATTATATGCAAATATGAAATGCCAAAGAAGGCTTTTATAAATTAAAATGTGTTCGGTATACCATTCTAAAATAAACACCATTTTTTTCTAAGTACCACATAATAAGGTACATTTTCAGAACCCCATTTTTTATAGAATGTGGCTACATCCGGTATTTCACTGCCTTCAAAATCAAGGGTCCTGCCCGTTCCGGCAAATTTTTCAATTACATTTTGTATGATGCCGTGCATAATGCTGTACGGTCTTCCGGCATCGGTAGGAGCAGATAACAAATAATGAACTTTATTACCGGATAACATCAAAACGGCCATGCCCAAAACCTCCCTTTCTAAAATGGCTCCGATGGTAAACAATTTATTTTCCTTTTTAGCAGATATACAGGCATTTTCAAATCGCTGATAATCGGCTTCGCCAATTTCCGGATTTTGGGCCCCGTAAAATTTTCTGTGTAATAATATTGCTTCCCCGGCATCTATATCTTCCACATATTGGATGTTTGTATTTGCGGTTTTTTTCAAATTTTGTCTGGCATCCCTGTTGAATTTCTTTTCGATTTTCGGATACTCTGGAGTTAGATCCAGCATGTAATTTGGTCGAATTCGCAAATATTTTTTTACAAGAATCCCATAGTTCAATTGTAAATGTATTTTCTTAAATTCATCAGGTATGGCCGCAATAAAATCATCCTGAGAAATTTCCGGATTCCCCTTTCCAAATACACCGAGTTGTTGACAGAAAAATGGTTGATAGACATATTTGATACCATATTTTATTCTCCATGGCAACGGAAAAATAGCTTCATAATTTCCCAGAATTATTGCATCCCATTGGTTGTCGCAGATGGCATCCAAATACCAGCTGTATGCATATACCATGGAATTCAAACAGCCATCTGCAGTAGCATTCCACTTGGTAAAGTCAATTTCACTATGTCTCAGGTATTTTAATTCAGACATTTCTCAAAAATGGATCGGTAACCGTCCCAATCCCCGGAATTGCTAAGGCTCTCATTGTGAAAAATAAAACAAAACGGCGTATGGTGTTTCCTGCAAGTTTCATTCAATTCCTGCATAGCCTTTCCTGCATCATTTAAATGGAGTTCTAAATAATTTTTTAGGGAAACATCCATAGCGCAAAAGGGATGAACAACCAATTCGGTACTTTCATTTTTTAGCAGGTCGAAGAACCTGAAACTCTGTCCTGTACCGGCTCTGAAACCTAATCGGTCTGCATATCCCATAGAATAATCGTGGGTAATTCCGGCTTGTAACAAATTGCGGTATGTCTCTGGTAATTTTACTTTCAAAAAATGATGTCTGGATCTGGTGATGGTTTTTCCAATATGTTTTTCCAGTCGGATTTTTTCTTTTTGAATGCCATCAGCAGTTTGACCTGCTTCATATCCCGGGTGAATTCCTGTTTCAAATTGCGATGCAATTCTGGTAACAATTTTGGAAAAGGATGGATTTGAAATGGCGATGGATTTGTCATACAATCCCCGGTCTGACACCTGAATAAAAAACCGGCAGTTATGAGGATTGCCTTTCAAGGTGTCAATCATATAATCAAAACTGTCGTATGGGTCAGATTTGCCAAATAAAACCTGAATTCTTTCTTTTGCTTTTGTCCAATCCCCAATTAAAAAATAACGCAACAACCCTCCCAGCCAAACCAAGGGTGTACGTCCTTTGTGTGCAAATGCAATATCGATATCCAAAGTTGGATACACACCATATTTATTCACCAATTGAACGCCAATTTCCTGATAAAATGCATTCAGTGCAATATCGATTATAGGTAGAGATCTGAAAGGTTCCGGAATAAATTTACCTGGTAAAAATCTCCCATGTTTATCGGTATCGTGTGTCTGGTATTCTTCATACCGGCATAAAAACCAAAATACCATAGAAAATATATCAAACCCAAATGCAGAATTTGTCGGAAACAAAACAGGAAAAGAACCACCCATATCAAATTCCGGTAAAGACTCATTCACCGCTTCCTCTTTTAACAGCGTTACCGGAATAATATGAAATCCGGAACGCGGAATTACAGAGTAATTAATTTTTATCCCGTCATTTATCCCTTCATATTCCGAAATATTTTGGGTTACCCGATACTGCATACCCAGGCGGTGTTTGAAAATCTCTTCCAACACGTATTGCAGCCTCGGGCTCATAAAATCGGAGTATATTATTACCATACGCCGCTATTGCGTATTTTCGCGCAAAATAATGAAGGTAGCGTTAATTACAGGCATTACGGGTCAGGATGGAGCATATCTTGCAGAATTTCTTCTTAAAAAAGGTTACGAGGTACATGGAATAAAACGCCGTAGTTCCCTTTTCAACACAGACAGAATTGACCATATTTATGAAGATCCCCATCAAATTGGTGCAAAAATGCATTTGCATTATGGAGACCTTACAGACAGCACCAATCTGATTCGCATTATACAGGAAGTACGACCGGATGAAATTTATAACCTCGCAGCGCAAAGTCACGTGCATGTCTCATTCGAAACACCGGAGTATACTGCCAATAGTGATGCAATCGGAACTCTTCGGTTACTGGAAGCGGTGCGGATTTTAGGACTGATTGAAAAAACCCGTATTTATCAGGCAAGTACCAGTGAATTATATGGATTGGTACAGGAAGTGCCACAATCCGAAAAAACACCTTTTTATCCCCGATCGCCTTATGCAGTAGCCAAGCTTTACGCATACTGGATTACGGTAAATTACCGCGAAGCATATAAAATCCATGCGAGCAACGGGATTTTATTTAACCATGAAAGTCCGATAAGGGGTGAAACTTTTGTTACCCGCAAAATAACCAGGGCTGCTGCCAGAATTGCCCTTGGCCTGCAGGATAAGCTTTATTTGGGAAATTTAAATTCCCAACGCGATTGGGGCCATGCAAAAGACTATGTGGAAGCTATGTACCTGATTCTGCAGCAAGACAACCCCGATGATTATGTAATTGCTACGGGAGTCACCACCAGCATCCGTGATTTTATCAGAAAAGCATTTAGCTATGTGGGTATTGGTTTGGAATTTCATGGAGAAGGGGTAGACGAAAAAGGAGTCATTGGATTTATCGATGACGAACTGTTTCAAAAACACGTGGGACAAACGACTGCCCCTGCAATTGGCAAAGAAGTAATTTTTGTGGACCCCAAGTATTTCCGTCCCACTGAAGTAGATCTTCTGATAGGCGATGCTTCCAAAGCCAGAGAAAAACTTGGATGGATTCCAAAATACGATCTGGATGCATTGGTGGCAGATATGATGGCCGGCGATATTAAACTGATGCAGAAGGAAGACTATCTGAGGCAGGGCGGATTTTATACCAAAAACTACTTCGAATAATTATCCACTATTTAGAATCGTTATAAATAGACGACTCTAACTTGTACCCCATTGAATTATTCCTATGTTCGTTTCATCAAATTATTCATCCTATGAAATTCAAAAACTTGTTATTGGCAACCTGTGGCATACTTGCCGCCACAGTTTCAAATGCGCAACCCTTTGAAAAGGGAAACACTGTTGTAAGTCTCGGTTATGGTTTTGGCAATTTGGGCTCTGCAATTGCAAGCACTTATAAAGATGAACCCGGATTCAAGAGTTCCAATTTCGGACCCATTTATGTAGGTGTAGAAAATATGGTTTCAGACAAAATCGGATTGGGAATCAGTTTTAACTATGTAGGCACCACATTTAGCTGGACAGGCGATGATTCTATGGGTACAGGTAATTACACCTACAAATGGAAAAGAAACACATGGAGCGCTTTGTTGAGAACCAATGTACACTTTGGTGAATCCGATAAATTCGACCCATATATAGGAATTGGAATTGGATATCGCACCGCCAAGAATGAATATACTTCCACCGACCCAACGTTCACCCCTGTTTCTACAAAAACTTTAATTCCATTGGGATTTGAAGCAGTTTTTGGCGCACGTTTTTATGCAACCGAAAACATCAACATTTTTGCTGAAGTTGGAATTGCCAAAGCGCCTATCAAATTTGGAGTAGGATATAAATTCTAGAAAATTAAAACATCTGAAAAAGCCGGAGTACTCCGGCTTTTTTTATGGTATAAAATTGAATTGGGATTTCAGTTCATCCGAAGTGAATTCCAATAAATTCACATTCATTTTTATATCTTTATAAGGCCTGTTGTTTGCATTCTGCGCCTGTTTTGCTATGATTACAGCCACCTCCATTCCCGAAATCACTTTGCCAAAAACAGTGTAACGTGTATCGAGTGTATGTTCTCCATTTTTGTCTATTACAATATAAAATTGTGACCCATTGGATGCCTTTTGTGGATTTCCATCGCGGGCTGCTCCTACAGCGCCATAATCATGCTTTAAAGTGCTTACAAATTCAGCAGGGATTGTATAACCCGGACCACCAAAACCATCATTGGTACTATCGGAATCTTTAGAATTTGGATCCCCTCCCTGAATTACAAAATCTGTTACTGTCCTGTGAAATGTAGTACTATCCAGGTATCCGGTATATGCCAGATTCAGATAATTGTTGCGATGTAAAGGAGTTTCTTTAAATAACCAGATGTAAATATCACCAAATGAAGTTTGAATTTGCATAATTTTTTCCTTAGCAGGGGCATCTGCAGGTTTCTCTTTTTTCTTACAGGATGCGTTTGTTGTAAATACCAACGTTAAAATCAAACACCACTTGAACCATTTACTCATGGCTACAAAGAAAACAATTATTAAGAAACCAGCTCAAAATTAATTCGAAAGGCTACTTCAGGTATTTTGGGGCAAGACAAAACGCGTCCACCAGAGTCGTCTGGCTGCATGTTTCAAGGGGAAAAACACCATTTTACGGCAAAAGACGAAACATGTTTTCCATTACCAGTGAAAATGAAAAATGACGAAATGTAATTTTGATATGGCTTCTGGGCAAACTGCCCTAAATTTGCAAAGTGGAAATTAATTCCAAAATTTATGTTGCGGGACATAATGGAATGGTAGGCTCAGCCATTATTCGCGCCCTTCAACGCAATGGCTTTGAAAATATCATTACCAGAACTTCACGCGAATTAGATCTGCGAAATCAATCTGAGGTGGAAACATTCTTTAAAAATGAGAAGCCGGATTATGTGATAGATGCAGCTGCAAAAGTTGGGGGAATTCTCGCCAATAATACCTATAGAGCTGAATTTCTTTATGACAATCTCTGCATACAAAACAATGTAATTCACCATTCCTGGAAATATGGTGTAAAAAAATTACTATTTCTTGGTTCCAGTTGTATCTATCCTAAACTCGCTCCGCAACCATTAAAAGAAGATTATTTGCTCAGTGGATTTTTAGAACCAACCAATGAACCATATGCGATTGCAAAAATTGCAGGAATTAAAATGTGCGAATATTACAGAGAACAATACGGTTGTAATTTTATTAGCGCAATGCCAACCAATTTGTATGGAATTAATGACAATTACCATCCGGACAATTCACATGTATTACCGGCATTGATACGGAAATTCCATGAAGCCAGGAGCCTTGGAAAATCAGAAGTTGTAATCTGGGGTGATGGAACCCCGTTGCGTGAATTTCTTTATGCAGATGACCTTGCCGATGCATTGGTTTTCCTTTTGTTGAATTACAATGAAAAGCAATTTATCAATGTTGGGTATGGGGAAGATATATCCATTGCAGATCTTGCAAATTTGATAAAAGATATCGTTGGATTTGAAGGAAATCTGGTATTTGATAATTCCAAGCCAAACGGTACACCCAGAAAACTTATGGATAGCAGCAGACTCTTTAGCCTGGGCTGGAAACCCGGAACCAAATTGAGAGATGGTATCCGACTTGCATATCAGGATTTTATTTCGAAATCCGAACCGGGAATTCAATAACAAATTTTAGAAATGAAAATTTTATATCTCTCTCATGGAGCCCAGGAGACAGGGGGATATAAATTAGAACACACTTTGGCATCTGCAATTGGTGAATTTCGTGAAATTCGATTTTCGAAAAACTACAGAGGTTTATTCCATTGGATTCTCCTTTTTTTTAAAGCGTTTTCCCATCCTAAAGCAGATGTGATCATTACTGTATCCCGACTGGCATGGCCGGTTTATCTGCGAAATATGTTCAACAGATCGGAAATTATTCTCGTTGTGCACAACTATGATCCGGATGATAAAAAGCGAGCTTTATATTACTATTTATTGAATTCCTTTTTACATCGTGCATCAGGTAAATCCAAAAAAATAAATATCGTGGTTGTGTCGCATTATTGGTTTGAATATTTCAAAGACCACTGGAATTTTAAGGACAATTTATTTGTATTTCCCAATTTATTTGACAACGCGTTTTATGTAGATTTCAAGGTTGCGAAAGAACATAAAAATAAGAAAATCCATTTCGGTCAATTTTCTTCTAAAATCGACAGGAACAGTTATTTGGAGCTGCAGACCAAGCTGTTTCAGCAAGGTTATACCTGTTATTTTTCCAGCATAGTGCCCATATCAGATTCCGACTTCGAAATTATTTGCTTTCCTGTATTCAGCAATTATTTAAAGGCTATGGCTGAGAGTATTGCAACCATCATTTGCAATCAGGTAAAGGAAGGTTGGAACCGCGTAGCCCATGAAAGTTTTTTGGTAGGTACAACTGTTTTTGCCAATGGTGGCGGGGGTCTTACCGAGTTGGTTTCTTTGGCAAATGGTTACGTAAATTTGGAAATGGATTCTATAGTTCAAACCATTATTCAAAGTGAATTTAAAAATATAAACACTTTATTTTTAGACCAATTGGATTTGAACCACGCTTCAGAATTTGTAAAACCTCTTAAAAATCGCATCATTCGCAACGCATGACATCCCCTGAAGTAAGTGTTTTAATACCGGCCTTTAACGCAGAAGAAACCATTTCGGCAAGCATCTGGTCTGTGTTAAATCAATCTTTCCAAAATTTGGAATTGCTTGTTTATCTGGATGGCTGCACCGATCAAACTGAAAATATTGTTCGCACATTTGACGACAAGCGCATTCAAATATTTTCCGCAGATATGAATAATGGAATTGTGTTTTCGCGCAATTTCCTGATTCAAAAAGCTAAGGGAAAATACATTGCATGGCAGGATGCAGATGACATTTCCCTTGCCGGCAGGCTGGCGGCTCAATATGAATTTATGGAGGTTCACCCCCATCTAACCATTTTGGGAACCTGGGTGCAAGTGCGAAACAGCAGAAAGGTGAAAACAGTGAAATGGCCCACTGATCCGGCAATTCTCGATGCATGGTTGTTTTTTAGAAATCCCCTGGTGCAATCTTCAACCATGGTTAGAAATTACCCGGATAAACCTGTTTATAATGCAGAATTTGAATATCTGGAGGACTATAAATTCTATTCTGAATATTTGGGAGAAGGTAGAATTGGCATTTATCCGGAAGTACTTTGCAGCTATCTGGAAGATGATGAAAATTCAAGAATCAGCAAATATTTGAAATATGATTTTGTTGGAAAACTGGAAAATATTATGCGTGGCAATTTTGAAAAACTCGATTGGCTACCCGGGAAGAATGAACTTTCTTTAATGCGCGATTTCTTGAGGAATTCTGCCGTTCTTAAACCTGCTGAATTAAAATTAATATGGAAATTTTTGCTTATTTCGCTGCGACACAACAAAAAAATAAATGCATTTGATCGCAATGCATTTGAAGCTGTAATTTATATACATATATTTAGATTGATTCGAAAAAATCCGGCATTAATACCCTGGGGTATCGCCTTCGTTTTCAAACATCCTCTGGGCTTTTTTTATGCGCGGAAAGCTCGGGTATTGTATAAGAATTAATCTACGTTAATTCTTCATATATTTTGTCCAAAATGGCAGCGAGTTCCCTATCTTTTTTTGTAATTACATTCCCTTCCGAATGGGTGCAGAGCCATACCTCCACTCTGTTGTATACATTTTTCCATTCGGGATGGTGATCCAAAGCATCAATTTTTTCAGCCGCTGTGGACATAAATAAAATAGCCCTGGAAAAGCTGTCGAATTTGAATTTTCGATACAATTTATTATCTGTTTCTATCCAATTTTCCATTATCGTAGAATAGTAATACATCCTGTGCGTACATGTCTGGCTTGTTGGGTATCCACACATTCCAACAGATACGCAAAAACACCCTCAGGACAGGGCTCATCCATATATTTGCCATCCCACGCCTGATAAGGATTTTCACTTTCAAACATCTTTTGTCCCCAACGGTTATAAATCACCAGTTTATATTCCTTCATTTTCATATTCCCTTTCCAATTAAAACTGTCATTAAACAAATTGTCATCGGTAGTGAAGGCATCGGGAATAAACAGGTACATCGGGCAGCTGTCTTTAAGAAAAATATCGTCTGTAGCAGAACATCCATCTGAATTCGTAACTACAACAGAATAATTTCCGGAAATAGCTGTGGTTATGATTTGGGTAGTCTCACCTGTTGGTGACCATAAGAAACCGGCACCTGTATTTCCGGCATCTAAATCTACCGGATTATCATTACATATAAACCGGTCAGGACCCAGATTCACCACCGGGTTCGGGCTTAGTTTTACCACAGATTGCAAGGTAACACTGTCACAGGCGATACAACTCGGGCATGCCATGCTATAGCTGTAATCATCCACGGTATAAACGCTCACCTTATAGGTTCCAGGCTGATTCACCGTAATTTTTTGGGTGGATTGTCCGCCCGGTGACCATAAATACTTTGCAATCGGACTTGCGTTACCGGCATCCAGAGTGAGATTCACGCTTCCACACATGGTAGTATCCCGCAAAGTCTGCGGATTTACTTTTCCATCAAATACCCGAATGATAAAAGTATGCAGGCTGTCATCCCCAGTGTCAAAAGTAACATTGCAGGTGGTTTTAAAAATTCCTACAGAATTATATGCCACAGGACCGCAGGTGCTGTTGTTTGTTGGGCCTGAATACGTTCCTCCGAAAATAGTCCAGTCCCAGGCAACTGCTGTTCCCTGGGTGGTAATAATACTAAATGTAATGGAGCGAACATCCTTGCAGATAGTAATGGTATCCTGGGCTTTTAAGGAGTTTGCCCAAGCCAAAAAACAGACAATTCCAGCAATGAATTGTAGAATTTTTGGTTTCGCCATCGCTTCACAAATTTAGGTTACATCTACAATTTTTATTCCACCATTTTTTTCCCTGTAGCTTTTCGAAGAAGCCATATCCAATAAAAGTATCCTGGAGTAAAGAGGATGGTGAATATACCTGGAATTCTTTTTTCGTAAAAAAAATATTTTATATCATGGGTAAGCAATTGTGGAAACAATAAAAATCCCATACCTATTGCTGAAATACCCATGTAAATCAGGAGTGCTTTAGGAGGCCTGAAATCCATACAAAACCAGGTATATAGCAACAACAAAAATGCAGGTACAGCCAACATTACCGAATAATCCCTTTGGTGGGGAAAAGCGGAAATGGTGCACAAGAGGATAAAGGATATTTCAGAAAATATTTTAACATTTTCAGGAATTCCGTTTATTTTTTTAAATCTCAAAACAAACCAGGCACATAAAATGAGAATAAAAAGCCGGTAACCTGTTTGAATTAAAAATACTTCATATTCTGTAAGTCTTGCAATATTGAACTGTCCTTCCGTTGAAATGGCAATAGAGGTGAAATACTTCGTAATGATAGATGCGAAGTCAGTAAATCCACCCTCACCTGCAGTATTTATATGCTCATCATTTAAAGGATTAATCATGGATTTCCATTGCACCAGAAGATCTGTATGAAACTGAAATTCAATAAATAAATAAGGTAAAACAATAAAAAGTACTGTTGCGGTTACAATTTTTATAAGAAATTTATAATTGGATTTTATAAAATAATAAAATAGAAAAAACAGAGGTAAAAGTTTGAAATTAATTCCCAATCCGAAAAGTAGTGCTCCCTTCCATTCTCTTTTATTTGAAAAGGCAATTGCGCCTTCCAAACAACACCATACAATAAAAATTGTAAGCTGGCCGTAGAGCAGATTCATAAAAATCGGATGGAGGGAACAAACCGTTAAAATGAGTAATAGTGGAATATTTTTTTTCCCCTTTTCAATCCCCAGAAATTGAAAGGTGAGTATTTGAATTCGCCGAATAAGCAGCAGTCCCAAAAGCCACCATACCAATTTAACCACCTGCATAGGGAAGTAAGTAAATGGAACCAGAATTGTGGCAAATAACGGGCTGTAATAATACCACATACCATACAAATGGGGCTTTGCATACATGCTTTGTCCTGCTCTTAAAGACTCTGCAGCTTTATAGAAAATATTGATATCATTTTCTTCGGTGATATTGCGTAAAGTTGGAATTAAGCAAATGAGCAAAAATGCAAGGGAGGAATATTCAGCAAACAGATACGCATTCCCTTTGCTAAATTTTTGAATAGCAAGAATCCGTAACTTTATCCATTTTATCATTCGTAAATAAACGTTTGTTGTAGGGGAAGAAAACAATAAAACAACGAAATCGCGACCCCGACAGGAATCGAACCTGTATCAAAAGTTTAGGAAACTTCTATTCTATCCGTTGAACTACGGGGTCTGTAAAGGCTACAAATATAGTTTGAATTTCACATATCTTCGGCCTGCAGCAGTCTTAAGATATTTTTCCCGTTTCATAGCTTCTTCTCGGGTTTCAAATTTTTCAAACCACACAATTTCCCAGGGAATACCACCTTTTGTACTTTTTGTTTTTCCGGAATTATGTTCAGCTAATCTGCGTTCCAGAACTTCGCAATGGCCCTTATAAAGTTCACCTGTTTTCAAACTTTTAAGTATATATGTGTGCCAAAAAATCATGTTTAGGGAACTTCTATTCCCCGCCCGTACCGAACGGTACGTTCGGGCGGGTATCCCCGCCTGAATGACTCAGTCGGGCAGGCGTTGAACTACGGGGTCTGTAAAGGCTACAAATATAGTTTGAAAAGCCAGAAACTTGAAAATGGAATTGTTTGCAATCCGATACATTTGTATGTGCGTCTTTTAATTCAAAGGGTAACTCAGGCTTCCCTGAATATCGATAACAAAACCCACACACAGATTGGTAACGGTTTGCTGGTATTGGTGGGCTTTAGAAACGGAGATGATGCAGGCCTATTGCCCAAAATGGCCGCTAAATTGATGCAACTGAGAGTTTTTCCAGACGAGGCCGGTAAGATGAATTTATCCGTTAAGGATATTGGTGGCGAAATATTGCTGGCCAGCCAATTCACCCTCTGGGCGGAAACTTCCCGCGGGAATCGCCCATCATTTATACAGGCTGCCAAACCAGAGGAGGCAATTCCCCTCTATGAACAATTTATAGACCATTGTACAGTACAACTGGGTAAAGAAATCAAAACCGGAATATTTGGGGCCGATATGCAAATTCAATTAACCAACGATGGCCCGGTAACCATTTGGATAGATTCAGACACTTATTGAGGAATGAGCACATTATCAATAAGTCTGACACCTTCTATGTACCCGGCAAAAACCAGGGCCATTCTTTTTCTTTTATCTATTTCATGCAGAACCAGCATCTCAGGCAATTGCACCAATTCCAGATATTCCGGTTCTATATTGCGGGATCTGAGCTCATCACAGGCCATTTGAATGGGCTTTTGAATGTCGCCGGATTGTGTGGACAGTTGCAACAACGTTTCGTATATAAACGAGGCTGCAACTAACCCCTCCCGGCTTAATCGCTTGTTTCTGGAGCTCATGGCCAATCCCGAAGCTTCTCTATCGGTTGGCTGATTGTATTGCTGAATGGAAGGAAAATGCTGTTGAATCAGTTTTTCCACCACCAAACATTGCTGTAAATCCTTCAGTCCGAAAAAAACTTTTTGCGGGTTAACAATAGAAAAAAATGCAAATAACACCTCAATTACACCTTGAAAGTGTCCGGGTCTGAAACTGCCTTCAAAAACATTTTCAATTGGACCCAGATCCACAGAAACGTTGGATTTATTGTGATACAGATCCTCGTATTGGGGCAGAAAAACCACATCTGCACCGGCATCCTGTAAAAGAGCCAGATCCGCAGTAATTGTGCGGGGATATTTTTTCAAATCGTCGGGATTGTTGAATTGCAGTGGGTTTACGAAGATGCTTACCACGGTAATATCTGCTTCCTTTTTTGAAGCATGAACCAGGGAAAGATGGCCTTGGTGCAGTGCCCCCATTGTCGGAACAAAGCCAATATTTTTTTCTGTGGATTCCAGAAAATCCCGAAGAGAACTTCTATAGTAAAAAATTTTCAATTAAACAAGTGCTAATTCCTTGCAAATAAAGGGGTTTCTTCACTTTATCTTTTGAGATTACGGTTTTTTTGTGTTAATTTTGTAAACTCAAAAGTATCGACAGATAATATGGAAAGTACGAAGAAAAGAGTTCTGTTTGTTAGTTCCGAAATGTCCCCCTTCCTAGATGAATCCCCCCTTGCAAACCTGGCCAGAATGCTGCCTCAGGCATTGCAAGAGCGCGATAATGAAATCCGGGTTTTGGTGCCGCGTTTTGGTGTAATAAACGAAAGAAGAAACAGGTTACATGAAGTGGTAAGGCTCTCAGGCATCAATATCTCTATTGATGACAACGACAATCCCTTGATCATTAAAGTGGCATCCATCCCGCAGACCAAAATGCAGGTTTACTTCCTTGACAATGAAGACTATTTTCATCGAAAGGCGATTTACAATGACGATAACGGCAAATTTTTCGACGACAACGACGAGCGCACCATCTTCTTCTGCAAAGGAGTAATGGAAACCGTCAAAAAACTCGGCTGGGCTCCGGATATCATCCATTGCCAGGGCTGGATGACCAGTTTGATTCCCCTGTATTTGAAGACTATCTATAAAAACGAACCCGTTTTTAGAAATGCAAAAGTGATTTACAGTGTATATGACGAAAGTTCCATGGAAAACCTCGGCAAAGACTTCGCCCGCAAAGCTGGTCTCAATGCCATTGATGAGGAACAAATGGGCACCTACGCAGATTCAGATCTCAAAGGCCTGCACATTGGTGCAGTAAGGCATTCCGATGCTGTGATTACCAATGGTATTAACATGGAAAATCAAATGGCAGACCATTTGGCTGAAAAGCCAACACTTCGCCATTCCGATGAAGGTTTTGAAGAACAGTATGTAACTTTTTACGAGCAATTGATGTCTCAGGTAAACTGAAAACATTTAATTTGCATCGTGAAACCCGGATTTATAATGCTCCTGTTAGCTACAGGAGCTTTTTTTTCCTGTAAAAAGGAAGAAGGCAATATCGTAATTGAAGGTCAGGGTGATGGTACCCAGTACCAGCTCATTCGCACAGAAACTTTTGACCTGAGTTCCAGAACCGTTATGGAAGATTCACTTCCAGGCAACGGTTTGTCTTATACTCTTATTGGAAATATGACGGATGCTCTTTTGGGCAATACCCGTGCATCTGCCTATGCTGCCTCAGCTTTGCTGGAGCCAAGTGCCGATTTTCCCAATACCCTGAATCCGGATTCCGCCGTGTTATATATCCCGATTTTAGATGCATTGAATTTTTATGGTGAAAGAAATTCAAACCAATTATGGAAAATTTGTCCGCTGGTTATACCCATAGATGCCTCTAAAGTTTATTACCAAACTTCAACCTTTGAACACGACAATTCCCTGGCATCCTATTACAACGGAAAAATATTTTCGGGGAAATACGATTCCATGCGATACAAAAAAGGAAATATTTCCCTGCATCCCGGTGTGCGCATCAAACTCAGTATGGAAATGGCAAAAAAGCTCATGCAGATGCCAAAAGCTGCATACCAGTCTAACGAAGGACTGAACAGCAGTTTTCCGGGATTGGCCATATTGCCGCAAGACAATAATTTGGCATCTGGTAAAGGTGGAATTGGCGTTTATGACCTTGCCGGTGAAAACACACTGGGAAGCCGGGCTTGTATCATGCTGTATTATTCAGATACATCCACTTTTGTTTTTACTTTTTCCAATAAGAACAGGGTGGTTACCGTGGGGACAACAGGTCCATTTCCGCAATCTGTACGCAGTCAGTTGCAATTTCCGGATCAATCTTATAACACAACTTACGTACAGGCCCTTAATGGCGTTAAAACGCAATTGAGGATGCCAAAGTTGTTTGACCTCGTGAAAGACGGAAATATCGCCATTAATAAAGCCCAGGTGGTATTTTATATAGACAAAGCGAGCGTAGACAATAATTTTTTCGCGCCACTGCGACTGAATTTATTTCGGCCATCCTCAGCAGGCAGCAGAAGAAACTATTTGCTTAAAGACGCGGGCACAGCCGCATTTGGTGGAATTTATGATGCAGTAAACGGAACTTATACTTTTAATATTACCAGGCATATACAGGATGTTTTGAATTCTTACGTAAACGAAGGGAAAGACATCAATTACGGATTGTTTCTTACACACCCCACTGCAGAACCGGTAATGGCCGGCAGGGTGGCCATAGACCATAGCAAAACAAAACTCATTGTTACCTATACCAAACTGAATTAATATTTATTTGTTAAAACAATTAAATGGAGAATCGCAAGCCCTACCAACTGGTCAGCAGAGAATGGAAGCCCGAAGACACCGTAATTGAACTCAATGGCGTTAAAATCGGAGAAAGTCTGATGATGGTTGCAGGACCCTGCGCCATTGAAAACGAAGAACAAATTTTTACCATCAGCGAATTTTTATCCAAACTCGGAATTAAATTTTTGAGAGGCGGGGCATACAAACCCAGAACCAGTCCATATTCCTTTCAGGGTTTAAAAACAGAGGGTCTGGTACTCATGCGAAAGGCTGCAGACCATTTTGGAATGGCCGTGGTTACAGAAATTATGAGCATGGACAAATTGGATGAACTCTGCGAATACGCAGATATGTTGCAGGTTGGCACACGCAATATGCAGAATTATCCATTGTTGCGCGCTTTGGGAAAAATCAACAAACCCATTTTATTAAAACGCGGAATGAGCAGCACCATTGAAGAATGGCTGCTGGCAGCAGAATATATTTTAGCAGGCGGAAATAGCAAAGTAGTATTGTGCGAAAGAGGCATACGCACTTTTGAAAATGCCACCAGAAATACATTGGATTTAAGCGCTGTTGCACTCGTAAAAGAGTTGAGCCATTTGCCGGTAATTGTAGACCCAAGCCAGGCAACCGGTGTTAGAAATTTGGTTCCACCTATGTCTGTTGCTGCCATAGCAGCCGGTGCCGATGGGCTGATTGTAGAAGTACACAACCAACCTGCCGAAGCACTGAGTGATGGGGAACAAAGTCTGTATTTGGATCAGTTTGCAGACATGTTAAATCCCTTGAGACAAGCCGCAAAAATTCACAATAAAGTATTTGATTTTGACTTGCCGAAAGTGAATTCAAACGCTTTTGCGAATTGATGGCTTAAGTCTTGCAGATTCAGACTATTAACCGAAGAATTAACCACTCACTTATGTCTGTGAGTTAGCTTTGGTGCTTGCGGCCGCAAGCACATACAAAGCGCAACCTTTTACTATTTCTCAAGCGAAGACCTTCCCGCGGTTGGTGTTCATGTTTCATAAGGCGAAGCCATGAAACTACCAACAACATCTGGGTGTCTGTGGGTTAGCTTTTGTGCTTGCGGCCGCAAGCACATACAAAGTGTAACCTGTCACTATCCCTAAATCAAAGACGTTCCCGCGGTTGGTGTTCATGTTTCATTAGGCGAAGCCA